>Ga0209321_10000592_pt1 | contig 24004 bp, 16 predicted proteins | sample Rifsed16ft4_FD_184012 | JGI IMG/M metagenome (GOLD analysis project Ga0209321, IMG submission 184012) | Soil microbial communities from Rifle, Colorado, USA - sediment 16ft 4 - CSP-I_5_4 (version 2) | ecosystem: Environmental > Terrestrial > Deep subsurface > Rock core/Sediment | place: Rifle...
GACATGAATCATCCGTATGGACATGGAAAAGCCGAGCCAATTGCAGGAATGATAGTCGCCTCAGCATTAATTGTTGCCGCAATTATAATAATTATTCAAAGCATATATGAAATAATTACTCCTCATCATGCTCCTGCTGCATTTACCTTGATCGTTTTGGTTGCTGTTGTTGTCACCAAGGAATTGTTATTCAGATTTGTAATTAAGGTCGGAGAAAATATTGAAAGCATATCAGTAAAAAACGATGCATGGCATCATAGAAGCGACGCAATAACTTCTCTTGCGGTTTTTATTGGAATATCAATTGCTCTGATTGGCGGGAAAGGATACGAAGAAGCTGATGATTACGCTGCTTTGTTTGCTTCGGGAATAATTATTTCCAATGCCTATAGATTATTCAAACCTGCTTTCTCTGAGATAATGGATACTGCTCCGCCGATTCATATTTTAGAAGAAGTGAAATCTGCAGCCGGTAAGGTTGATGGTGTTATGACAATTGATAAATGCTTTGTTAGAAAAATGGGATTAGAATTTTTTGTTGATATTCATGTTGTGGTCAATAGAGATTTACCGGTTCATGCCGGGCATTTAATTGGTCATAACGTTAAAGATGAATTGATGAAATTTAATCCAAAAATTTCAGATGTGCTCGTTCACATTGAACCAACTCCAATTAGTACTTAGATTATAAGTAATGACATTTCTCATCATTCTCCTTGTTTTCAGTTTCTTAATTGTATTACTAAACATCGGTTTTCTAATCGTGTTTCCGAATTTCACTAAAAGCAAATCTGATAAATCCAACTATTTGAACGTTTCAATAATCATCGCATTCAAGAATGAGGAGAAAAATTTAGGCGATTTATTTTCAGCATTAAAGATGTTGATTTATCCAATGGATAAATATGAAGTCATTTTAGTTGACGACAACTCTTCCGATAACTCATATCAAAAAGCTGTTGAGCTTTCCAGCACAAATAATAATTATCGTGTTCTAAAAGCAGAGAACAAAAAATATCCCGGGAAGAGAGGCGCCCTGGATGTTGGAATTCGCAATGCAAAACACCGCTACATTTTAATTACCGATGCAGATTGTATGCCTGGTAAAAATTGGCTGATTGGTTACTCAGAAAAATTTAATTCTGGTTATGAAATGCTATTCGGGCTTTCACCTTTTAAGCAGAGCCAAGGAATGATTAACAAAATATCATGTTTTGAAAACCTAAGAAGAAGTCTCTTAACGTTTTCCTTCGCTGAATTAAAACTTCACTACTCTGCTGCGGCAAGAAATTTCGGATTTACCATTTCAGCTTACGAAAGATTGGGAGGATTCGCAAATACTTTAGAAACACCAAGCGGTGACGATGACCTGCTGATCAGAGAAGCAGTTAAAAATAAATTGAAAATTGGAGTGGTTGATTTTAAGGAATCCTACGTTCTCTCCGAATCAAAGAGTAAACTGAAAGAATTTCTAAATCAAAAAGCGAGACACACAAAAACATCTTTATATTATTTATTTATTCATAAATTTTTATTGGGTTTGTGGCATTCATCAAACATTCTAATGCTATTTTCACTTTTACTTTTACCGGTAAGTTTTTTCTTCATTATACCATTTCTTATAAAATTATTTGGTGATCTGATTGTTATTCTGAGTACGCAAAAAAAACTTAATTATAAATTTAAGTTGAATGAAATTCCTGTGTTACAAATGATTTACGAAATTTTTCTCATCGTGAATTTTTTCTCTTCATTCAGGAAAAACATTGCTTGGAAAAATTAATTTCAATTTATTTATCCATGAAAATTACATTCTCAAAAGCTTTAATTATAGTCTTAGCACTTGCAGCGCAAAATCTATCGCAGCAGTTTAGACTAATGCGGCCGGTTCCCGATAATATTCAAACCAATGGTTCTTATCTTTTTGGTGAACCAAACTTTCAGAATCCTTCACTTGCTCATCATGGAATTGATATTTCCATTGCTTATGATACTGTTCGTTCAGCATCAGATGGAATCGTTTATGCAGTTGGCTACAATCCAAATGATCCTGTTGGAGGATACGAACCTGGTGGCGCTGGCAACTACATCATCATCAAAAGTATGTGGAACATTAAAGTTATCTATCTCAATTATTTTCACTTAACTAAACCACTTAAAAGTAATGGCGATTCAATTTTTGTGAACATGCCAATTGCGATCAGCGGTAATACGGGTAATTCCACAGGACCACATTTACATTTCGAGATCAGAGAAGGAACACAAAGTCCATCTGGATTACGAACACGCCGCAACCCAGAATTATGGGTCGCTATTAACGGAATGGGCGCAATCTATGGCAGAATTCCAAACGCAGCAAACAGCAGTCGAGTTGATATTGCGCCTGATCCAAAACCGCGTCCGCCTTACACTACCTTTGGTTATGCTTTAACATATAATTTTAATGATCCGGCAATTCAGAGTGATGACATTTACGGAGAGAATTACGCAATCGGCGATGTAAAACCAGGCACTTATGTTATTACCGCATTAAATGGTACTTACAGAAGAACTGTTACAGTTAATGCCGGCGAAGTAGTAAACACTGATGCAGTGGTTGGAATTGATGAAGAAAATCTGATAGCAAATAATTTCCAGCTATTTCAAAACTATCCAAACCCTTTTAATCCAGAAACGAAAATTTCTTATAACTTGGATGAAGATGATTTTATTTCTCTCAGTGTTTATAATCTGCTCGGAGAAAAAATAATTACATTAGTCGAGGAAGAACAAACCAAAGGATTTCATGATTTCATTTTCAAAGCTGAAAATATCGGGAGCGGAATTTATATCTACACACTGAGATCAAATAAAAAAGTCATCAGTAAGATGATGACTTTTCTAAAGTAAGCAGATGCGAAAAATATTTAGGAGTTATAGATTTTAATCCAAACGCCTAATTACAATTCTGTTATTCTTCAGTCTTCCCTCCAAAGTATTATTTTCAGTAATAGGTAATTCGCTGCCTTTACCATAAACTTTAAACATAAACGAAGGCAGCCCTTTGTTAATTAAATATCGAACAACTGTTCTTGCTCTTTCCAGTGATAATAATTTAAGAGAATCCTGAACACCATTATTATCGGTATAACCTTCAACAGTCCATTTAATGAATGGATCATTCGCTAAAAATTCAGCAGTTTTGTCAAGTTCTTCATAAGCAGTTGATTTGATTTCAGAACCACGGTAATCGAATAATTTTATTCCTTCAAGCATTATTTCTTTTACGGATATTGTATCGCTTACCGCAACAGAATCGGGACATCCGTCATCATCTTGAAAACTATTGAATGTTTCTGCTTGATCCGGGCATTTATCAAGATAATTTGGAATGCCGTCTTTATCATTATCTAATAAACGCTGTGTATTATCTAATATATCTGGACAGCCATCCTCATCTTCAAATCCATTGAAGTTTTCCGGTTGATCTGGACATTTATCTTTAACATCCGGTATTCCATCTCCATCATTATCCAAATCTGGGCAGCCATCATCATCCTGAAAGCCGTCAAAATCTTCCGGATCGTTGGGACATTTATCTCTCTCATCAGGAATACCATCCTTATCATTATCATAATCAGGACATCCATCTTCATCCTGGAAGCCATCATAATCCTCAGGATTGGAAGGACAAGCATCATCGGAATCCCATATGCCATCCCCGTCAGAATCTTTTCTGCTGAAAAGTGTGAAAGAAACTCCTATCCTACCCGAATAATAAAAATCGTCATTCTCTCCAACACTTATATCATCGAAATTATCAGTTTGCACAAAATGAACTCCGACTCCGAAAAACATACTTAGCCGATCCTGAAGGACAATACGAGAACCAATCTCAGCATCATAAGCAATTGTAGATCGGGAATAAGCATTTAGACTATTATTCAATAATCTTTTTCCATTTTTATCTTTAGGACTGAACCATAAATTTGATACCCCACCATAAACATAAGGGAAGAACTCATTATCAAATGTGTAACCCAGAATTAAACCACCACCCAAAATGTACATATCAGTCATAAATTCCGTCGGGTCTTTAAATTTATCCTTTCCGCTAACTGTTTGACCGCCGAATAATAATCTTAATCCAAAAATTGTAGAAGAATGTGTTGGAATAAAATACTCCGCCATTCCGGCAGCACCAAAACCAATTTTGCCATTGCTATAATCAGAATATCCTAAAGTGAATATACCGTTAATAGATACTAAACTGCTTCCAGAAAAATTGTGTGTTCGTAATTTACTCTCCTTCTGCGGTAGTATGAAAACAATTGGCAGAATGATTATTAATAATATTTTATAAGTGAGCTGCATTGTCGTTCCGATTTAATTTTGAATAACTTATTTAAGTCAGCAAGCAAAATCGCATCTGGTCTATAGTGAATAATTTTCAAAGAATAATTTAGAAATATCTAAGCAAAAAGTATACAAAAAATTTATTGAGGAAAAAGGTTACTTTCCCTATAGAAAAAAAACAAATCGAATGATTTTACATAATTATCTGTGAAGATCGCAATGAAATTGGTAAAAAACATAAAACCTTCGCCCGCTATTAGAAAAACCCCAAATCACCTTCAGCGGCAATTACTTGTATTAGGCAAAAATTATATTCGACTTTTGTGAAAAGAATTAAAAAAACGCATTTAATTTCGATTTCTCATATTAATTCAAACGGCATATAAATTGTTAGATATTATAAGTAAAATCTTCACGTAGCAAATGAACTAACGACAGAAAATTTTACAATAAGAAAAATTGATAATTCGAACAACCTAACTCAATCATCAGAATTATAAAAATTTCAAGTTTCTCACAATAAATTTTACGGAGTTCTTAATGAATCTTGCAAAAATAGGATTTTTAGAGAGTTTAACTTTAGACGAAACAAGTGGAATAATGGGAGCAATTTTGGTTACGGATGCGGAAACAAAACCTTTGGAGTTTAGAGTAACCGCCCCAATAAAAACGACAAATTTTCAAAAAACACTTTATGGTGATGTTCTCCTCGAACACGTTCTTGTTGAGCTTATATCTTTGCCGCTAATAACTGCTCTTAATGAAGAACTTGATTTGATTCTGGTCAAAGATCCGCTGTTTTTAGGAGCAAATAACAAACAAGGAATCAGAGTTATTCATATATTTTCGCAAGATGAAAACCAGTCTGCTCCTCAAAAAGGAGCTGAAGAACTAAAATCTTACAAAGGCAATGGTCAAAAAGTTTTCATACAAACATCTCCCAAATATGAATCCGAACTTCCCCAGATTAAAGATTTATTAAACTCGATTTCTGATCAGAGAAACCTCATTGAACCATTCAGCAGATTGAAAGCAGCTTGTGAGCAAGTTCACCTTCAGAAAACCAATGAATAGATTAGATGTACAAAAAAATACGAAAGTCTGTTGCCGAAGCTATATCAAACGTAGAGGATCCGGAACAATTTGAGTGGAATAAATGGCTTAAAGAACCCCAGATATACTTAGAACGATTTCCCAAAACCCGCATTGATACTAAAAAAATAGAAAACTTTAAGGAATTCAGCGACCCAACGCTCTTCCAGATAAAAAAATTTGCGCTCACTAAGTTCAAAGTTTCAGAAGAAATAAAAAACGTAATAGTCAAAAAGAAAAAAACATTTAAAATCTTCTTCTCCTTCCCTAAACCGTATCAGCACAAAATTAGTATTTTTGAATCAGACGCATCCAGGTTGCTTTTTCTTTCGTCCTTTTTTTATAAAGAAAAAGAATTATTCTTTCGAGTTGAAAAAGATAATAAAGAATCTATCACTAGTCTCATTCCTAAGACTATTTCGAAAAGGCCTGAGCCAATACAGGTTACAGTTAAGACGCTTCTAACCGACATACAAAAAGTGGATAATTTCAAATGCGATTGCCTCATTAATAAACCGGAAAATTCAGATCTCAAGATTGATATGCCTTTGACCTTGCCACCTGATAAAATCTTTAACCTTAACGTATTACGAAATAACACGAACAAAAAATATCTGGCAATTGCATTTAATAAACTCGATAAAAAACCATCACTAAAAAATATTCCCGTAACTACTCTCGAAGAAATAAAAGAACAGTTACAAAAGTCGGATACAAAGAAAATTTTGGCGATCCCGATAGAAATTCTTGATCAGAAACCAAAACAGTACCGCTTAAAATTTATTCAATTAGATAATATACGGTTGCCGCTATTTCATCTTAAAAATCTTCACACTAAGGAAGCGAAATTAAAACAGATTAATCTTAGTTTATTAGAAAAGCCCGAAGTAAATGATAAAAATTTGGTTGTAGAATTTTTACCGGAATCAAAAATTATCAATCCTGGTATACTTAAACCGCTATTACCGGTCGAAAGCGAAAAGCCAAAAAGAAAAATTCAAAAAGCTAAAATCAAAAAGGAAACTCTTACCCCTGAATCGAAAAAAGTTGAATTAATAACTAAGAAAATTAACCTTGAAGAGGTTGAACCCAATATTAAAAACCTTCTTGCTCATCAAAAAGAAGGAATCAGATTCCTGCTCACCAATAGAACTGCATTACTCTCCGATGAAATAGGAATAGATAAAAAAGCTCAGGCAATTTATGCATTACATGCTGCTCTAAAACAAGGAGTTGTTAAAAATGTTTTAATTGCATGTCCAAATTCACATATCGGAAGCAAAAATGTCGCCGAGCATGTGAATAATTCTGAGGGGTGGGAAAGCCAAATTTACAAACTGGCTCCTGAACTTCGTTTTGCAACTATAAATGCCATTGACGATGAGAAAAGTATTGCGGCATGTAGGAATGCCGAAATTTTTATCACTAACTACAAAACTTTAATTGAAATATCACGCGATTCCACAAAAGAATCTTTTACCAAAAATGTTGAGTGTTTGATATTTGATGAAGCACAATACCTTATAAATAACGAAATACAGTCCGAATATTTATTTAATTTTCCGGAAACTAAATATCGTTGGATTCTAAGCAGTCTGCCCTCTCAACTCATTGAGGAAAGACTAATACCCAAATTAAAGAATCAGCTTGTTGATTTTGATAAGTTAGATGGTTCATTGAATCGGACAAAACATGTCTTAAGCAACGAACTTCCTCCCCTGGTTCGTAATGATTACTGGCATGATCTGGATAATGAACAAATGCAGGAATTTGAAAACACAATGCTTCAAGGTCAAAAACGAATTTTTGATTTAGTAAAAGGCGGAAATCCCTTCATAATTCAATCGAATATTTTCACGTTGATTCACCAGATAAAGCAATTAGGAAATTTCTCAACACATAAAGAAACAAGTCCGAAGTCTGAACTTTTACTTGATCAGCTTGACTCAATCATAGCAAGCGGACAGAAGAGTATAATTTTTTCACAATACGATAAACAAGGAATACAAAAAATTGAGCACTTGCTAAAAAATAATCAGATACGATATGTTCTTTACCAATCAGGAATGCCTCTGAAGGAGCTTGAAAATTCAGCAAATGCATTTAAAAAAGAATCCAGAATTAGTGTAATGCTTGCAGGATTAACGGCTGCAAGTGTTAAAGTGAAAATTCCTGATGCGTCATATTTAATACATTTTGATCAATGGTGGAATCCTATTACTCAATGGCAGTACGAAGAGAAGTCATCAAACGTTTATGATTTTAATCAATCAATGGAAAGTGTAAATGTATTTAACTATTTCGGCAACAACTCTGTAGAAATTAACATAAGAGAAACTCTTCAGAAAAAAGGTTTGCTGATTAAAAACCTTATCGAATTTCTTTCGAATGAAACTCTTTACAGCTTTATTAGTAACGAAGATTGGCTTGATATACTTGGCATTGAACACCAAAAATCGCGGAAAAATTTAAAACCCGATATTGAAACAATTATGAATATTATTTCCGAAGCTTCTATCGAAGAAATAGGACAAAGAGCTAAAACATTGTTCACCAAATTCGGTTATAAGAATCTTATTTTAAAACCGGATATGCTGCATGAGGAATTAAGTATTTACGGAACCGCTAACAAGGGTTTGAATGAAATTAAAACTGCAATTTTATGTCTTCCATTCAAAACCAAAGATGCGGAACCTGTTGAAACTTTTATTAAAGAAGCTTCAAAAAATAACAGTAGGATATTTGTTATTTGCTCGGAAGAAATACTTAAACAAGTTGCAAATGATCCAAATGAAAGAGTTACATACATTGGTCGGGAATTGTTTGCGAACTATCTATCCCAATTTCAAATCAATTAATCTTCACTACTTTTTTATTCTCCAATTCCAGCATTGCTGAATTGCACCCAAAGGATTTATTGTAATGTTTTCAATCCTTGAATTAAAAGCTGTTTTTACATCTAACCAATAAAGAAATGTCACCGGCTCATTCTCATGAAGCAATTCTTGAATCTTCTTATAGAGAATCACTTTCTTCTCACGACTTTTTTCTACTTCGAGAGCGTTGAGAATTTTATCAACCTCAGTGTTACTAAATCCTGAAAGATTAAATGGACTTCTATTAAAATCTGAATGCCAAAATGGTTGAAGATCAATTGGGAGAGGAATTGTCCAACCAGCCATGAATGCATCCAGTTCGTGTTCAAAAAGCTTATTAATAAAAGCACTCATCTCCATGGTTTCAATCGTAACATCAATACCAACAGCTTTAAGATCATTCTTCACTACGGTTGCAGCAAAAGTGCGTCTTGGATTACCTGAACCAATGAAAAGCTTAAAAGAAAATTCCAGGTTGTTTTTTTCCATTATTCCATTTTGGTTACGATCAAGCCAACCTTCGGAAGCTAAGATCTCCTTCGCTTTGGATGGATTATATTCATAAGATTTTAATTCAGGATTATAATAATTTTTAAAGATTGGGGAAACAGGACCAAAACTCAACTGACCAAATCCTTGCAAATATTCCTTAAGTATTTCTTCACTGTTAATTGCATAGCTTAAAGCTTTTCTTACTTTTGCGCTGCCAAAAAATTTATTCGGTTTTATCGCTTTGCTTTTAGAATACAATTCGGGATCAATATTATTCCAACCAATGTAATCATAATCTCTTCCCGTCCGGGCAACTATTTTGATATGATCATTTTTTTTTAAGTCGGCAATAGCTTCTGTGCTTACATCTTCAATTAAGTCTATCTCCCCTTTTTTCAATTGAGTTAAACTTGAATTTTCATCCGGTATAATTTTAAATATTAACTCTTTTACCATATCATTTTTATAGAGAAAAGAATTTTTAACGGCTGTAAGAATAATCGCCTCATTCCTTTTCCAGCTTGATAAAGTATAAGGACCATTAGTTACAATGTCCTTTTCAATATTCGCTGTGCTTAAATCTTTTCTTGGAATTTTTGAAAATGCATGTTTGGGAAGAATTGGCATATCAATATCAAACAAGCTTGGTTTTGAACCAGGTTTAAAGTTTATTCTAATTTTAGTGGGTGATATGATTTCAAAACTTTTTTTCAAATTAATATGCTGATTCTTTTCAGTGAATAGGTTATCATAACTACCGAAAAATTTACTATTGACTTCGGGATCCGAGTACAAATCGAATGAAAATAAAATATCCTCTGAGGTTAATTTTATTCCATCGGACCAAAATGAATTTTCACGAAGGAAAAATGTAACGGATGTTGAATCTTTGTTCCATTCCCAACTCTCTGCTAATAAAGGCGACGAAGTAATATCAGCAGCATTTTCATCCCAGTCATGTTTTACAAGACCTAAAAAAAGAAGTTCATTTATTTGCCCTTCAGTTAAACTGACCGCAAAAAGTGGATTTAAAGTTTCAGCATCTGCCGGAACTCCGATAACAACACGGCTTTGTGCGACAGGAATATCTGTCTCACAATTCCAGTTAAAAATTATGAATGATGATAGAGTAAAGGATAGAATTATTTTTTTCATTAGCAGTTTATTTTGGTTATAAATTTATTGTGCAACTTGTGGAAGTTGCCTTTGATTTACATATCTAATTTATAACTTGATTACAATAAATAAAACTCTTGAAAAAGAAGAATATATTTTAGACGAGAGTATCGGGTTTTTAAATATTCTAATAAATCAGATCTCATATGGTTTTAGATCACCTCCAACGCTCGCATCCTCATGACTAGCTAAAAAATCTAGAACTTTGTTTAAGAACGACATATCAATCCATAAATTATTTATAAAGAGAATAATTTTCTTGGATGGATAAAGTTTGGAGATAATGCGACTCCTTCCCCGATTGGAAAAATTAAGAACTCAACAAATTACATTTTTAACAGGATTTATTAAATTTACAACAATCAGTTGTTAAATTTCACAATCATAATAAATAATTAGACCTATGTAGTACTGCGTAATTACAAATGTTATACGAAACAATCTAAACTAATGAAAATCGAATGAGGGTGATAGAAAAATGGACAAGACAGTTGTTCGTCTCGTATGTGTTGCAATTGTAGCCACCCTGGCTCTCGCAGGAACATCGATGGATCAGACTTCCCGAATAGTGATCAGCAGCATCGTTGGCTTGCCTTCGTTCGTGCTGATGATCATCAGCCGACGTCAGCTAGGCAAATCGTTTTCGATAATGCCACAAGCAAGAGCACTCATCACAACAGGTCTGTACTCAAGAATACAGCATCCGATGTATATCTTCCTCGATCTGTTTCTTGTCGCTTTGATCGTTGCTCTCAATTGCCCCATTGTCCTTTTCGCATGGGGGATTTTTGTTGTAACGCAGACGTTGCAAAGCCAACGTGAGGAGAGAGTACTTGCGGCATCCTTTGGCGATGATTATGCAGCTTACAGAAGTCGAACATGGATTTAATTGACAGATGAGGGCGCTTCACATAACACGGCAAACAGCGACACTCGCTCATTAGTAGAGGATAGTTGTGCTCGTTCTACCGTTTTGCTCACGATGAATTTGTAATTTAATAGTTCGCGAAACAGCGGTGTTGTTTGCCGAGATGTAATAAGATTACTTACCCGCGGTGTATTTAATCACTTCAGCTTTTTCTATTGTTATTAGTACACCGCAGTTTGTTTTAGATATCAATTCATCAAAAATTGGGATGACTTCAGTAATTTTTTTCTCAGAATCAACAATTTCAATAACTATCGGAAGATCTTCAGATAACTCTAAGAATTTTGCTTTATGAATAACCGATTTTGCACCGAATCCCTCTACTCCCCGAAAAACAGTTGCTCCTGCAAGTTTGAGTTCTCTAGCTTTTCTTACTATTACTTCATAGAGTGGTTTACCTTCAAATTTATCAAGCTCACCAAGAAATATTCTTAACAGTTTACCTTCACCTTCAATTTTCATATTGCCTCCGAAATTACTCTAAAATAATTTTGCAATTAATGTTCCTATCCATACAGATGCAAGACAAACTATTACACTAAAGAAAATATTAGCAAAAGCAGTCAGGTAATCTTTATCCTGTATCAGCATAAAAGTCTCGTAACCAAATGTGGAAAAAGTTGTGTATCCGCCCAAAAATCCTATCATCAAAAAAATCCTGAGTTCAGGGCTGATGAGAAAACGATTCTCGGATAATTCTGCAATAAATCCGATTAGTAAACATCCCAAAACATTGACAACAAATGTTCCGTAAGGAAATTTTTCACCCAAAATTTTATAGGTATGAACTGAAGTCCAGTATCTTAAAACCGAACCTAAGAAACCTCCAGCACCAATTAAAAAATATTTAAGCAATATCTTATGCTCCTGTCAATCCGTTAAAAAAGTTCATTTAAATCACTTATAAATATTAACAAACTAAGTTCTAATTTCAATTATCAGCACATTATTTCTTGATGGAAAAACTTATCTTTCACCAAAGAAAAGTTAAACGTTTTGAAAACAGAAGAATTAACAAAGGAAATAAATCGTATTCCAATCACTCGCTTAACCGCACTATGGGCATTAAGCGAATCTATGCTAGGCGGTTTGCTGCATGCAGCACACGTTCCATTTCGTGGAATGATAATTTCATCAGCAGCCGTAATAATTATTTGTCTGATTGCGCACTTTGCTGAGAGAAAAGGGGAAATACTTAAAGCAACAATAATTGTGCTTTTGATTAAAGCGGCAATTAGCCCGTATACCCCTGTCGCAGCATACGGTTCGGTTTTTCTGCAAGGTATTTTAGGTGAAGCATTTTTTTTCAGCAAAAGATTTTATGCAATTTCATCAATGATGCTGGGATTGGTTGTTGGAATCTTAACAGGCTTGCAAAGGTTAATTACCTTAACATTAATCTTCGGAATTACATTTTGGGATGCTATAAATCAATTTCTTAATTACGTAATAAAAGAATTTTTTATTTCAAGCACTGAAACCTCTGCTTTTAATTTCAGCTTAGTTTTAATGGGATTGTATATTCTGATTCATTTGCTGTTTGGATTTGCTGCGGGACTCTTTGCATCAAAAATGCCGGCAAAAATTAATTCTGAAGAGGCAAAAGATATGATTGTTTCGGAACTGAACTTCTTCAACTCAAGGGAATCCGAAGGAGTGCGAAAGACGAAGCACAGACTTTGGTGGAGAAAACCATCGTACATACTGAGTTTTATTTTTTCTGTGGGTTTGCTGATAATTTCATACACTAATCCTCAGGCAATAAATCTCAACAAAAATTCTATTATTGTCATGCTGATAAGATCCATACTTATTATGTTGATCTGGTTTTATTTCTTGTCACCGATTTTATTAACAACCATCAAGAGATCACTTAACAAACGGCAAAATGAATACGCTAATGAAATAACCAGAATGATCAATCATTTTCCAATTTACAAAAATGCCGCAGCAGTAATTTGGAGATTGTCGGCAAAGTACAATGGATTTCGCAGGTTAAACTACTTTATCGTTACGCTTATCATAAATGTTTTAACCTTAAAATTTCCAGAATAGGAAAGACATTTGTCAATATTTTAATTAATTTCCCACAGACAAAAGTTTTTCTATAATGTTAAAAACAATTTCCTTCGTGTTAAACCAAACAAAAGTTGAAGTCGTTCTTCATCCTGCTGCCACAGTTTTAGATTACATTCGAAAAAATCAATATTTAACAGGAACAAAAGAAGGTTGCCGCGAAGGTGATTGCGGTGCTTGTACAATTTTAGTCGGTTCACTTTATAAGAATGAAATAGAATATCAAACAGTAAATTCCTGTCTCATGCCTTTAGGTCAAGCCGAAGGAAAACACATTGTGACAATTGAAGGTTTGAATTCAACAGATCTCTCAATCATACAGCAAACTTTTGTTGAGGAAGGGGGAACTCAATGCGGTTTCTGCACACCGGGTTTTATCGTTTCTTTAACCGGTTATTTATTAAAGAATGATCAATATAATTTTGATGACGCAATTGATTCAATGGGAGGAAATGTTTGCAGGTGCACAGGTCATACAACAATTAAACGTGCGGTTAAAAAAATTCTCAGTACTCTTTCTGATAAAAACCATAATGAAAGCAAGTTGCTTTTTCTTATCAGCAAAGGAATCATTCCAAAATATTTTGAGGACATCCCAAAGATGCTCGGAGAAATTAAAAGGAAAACCGTTTCACGGGAATATGAACAGAAACCGGATTTCCTAATAGCGGGTGGAACCGATTTATTCGTACAAAGAGAAGCCGATCTCATAAAATCAAATGTAAAATTTGTATTCGGTGAGAATGGCGGAGATAAAATTTGGATTGAGGGAAATCAATGTTGTATTGATGCAAGAGCAACCGTGAGTGACTTTGGCGAATCCAAAGTCATTCAGGAATATTTCCCCGAGATGAAAAACTTTCTTCGCCTCTTCGGTTCGCTTCCAATCCGTAATCGGGCAACTATTGGCGGCAACATAATCAATGCTTCGCCAATCGGAGATATGACAAGCATCTTGCTTGCATTAAATGCAACTCTTTATTTGGAGAAGGAAAGCAAAACCCGGCAAGTTGCTCTAAAAGATTTTTATTTGGGTTATAAAAAATTAGACAAAGAACAAGATGAAATCTTGGTAAAAATTTCTTTTGAATTTCCCAAACCAAATACATTCTTTAATTACGAAAAGGTTTCGAAAAGAATTCATCTTGATATTGCAAGCGTCAACACCGCATTACAGCTTAAGGTTGATAACGGAATTATAACTCAAGCAAATATTTCTGCGGGTGGGGTTGCACCAATTCCACTTTATCTGGCTAAAATGAGAAAATCTTTACTTGGTAAAAAAATCAATGCTGAAACGATTAGCGAAGCTGTTGAAGCTGCACTTTCAGAAATCAACCCGATAACTGATGTACGTGGTTCTGCAGATTATAAACAGCTTTTGCTAAGGCAATTACTACTTGCACATTTTTATAAATTCTTCCCGCAAACAATTCAATCTGAGATTTTACTATGAAAAATTATGATTGGATACAGCACGTTCGAGGCGAATCACTTTTTGTTGATGATTTAATTCCGCCGGAAGGAACTTTGTATGCTTCAGTATTTTCATCACCAATTGCTCATGGAAAAATAACTTCTCTTGATCTTGATGAAGCAATAAAAGCAAATGGTGTTATTGAAATATTAACTGCACAAGACATTCCCGGCGAAAATCAGATTGGAGCTATAATTCCCGATGAAAAATTATTGGCTGATGAGATAGTTGATTTCAGAGGTCAACCTATTGCATTAGTTATTGCAAAAGACAATTTCTCGGCCCATCAGGCAGTTAAAAAAATCAAAATGGCGTATGAAGAATTCCCAGCTATCACTGATCCGCGTGAAGCTTATCAAAAAGGTCATTTAATTATTCCTCCTCAAATTTTCTCTTTAGGTGATACTTATTCTGCATGGAAAAATTGTGATGTGATTGTTGAAGGTACAACCGAATCCGGCGGACAAGAACATGTTTATCTTGAGACTCAAGGATCATTCGCTTTCCCGGTTGAAGGTGGTGGAGTGAAAATTATTTCATCAACTCAATCACCCACTGCTGTTCAAAGAGCTGCCGCAAGAATACTCGGATTGGCAATGAACAAAATTGAAGTTGATGTTCTGCGTCTTGGCGGCGCCTTCGGTGGCAAAGAAGATCAAGCAACTGCATGGGCTTGCATGACTGGACTTGCCACATTCAAATTGAAAAGACCGGTAAAGCTTATTCTAAATAGACAAGAAGATACAAGAATGACAGGTAAACGTCATCCGTACTCTTCCGATTTCAAAATTGGTTTAACAAAGGATGGAGAAATTATAGCTTATGAAGTTACATTCTATCAAAATGCAGGAGCAGCCGCAGATCTTTCAACTGCAATTCTTGATAGGACTTTGTTTCATTGCACAAATTCTTACTTCATTCCAAATGTAAAAGCTACGGCACTGTGCTGCCGAACAAATCTTCCTCCGAACACTGCATTCAGAGGGTTTGGCGGACCTCAAGGAATGTTTGTTATCGAAGGTGCAATTTATAAAGCTGCCGAGAAGATGAATATTGATCCATCTATCATTCAAGAAAAAAATTTACTTAATGAGAGTGATGAATTTCCATACGGGCAAAGGACGAAGTATTGTATGGCAAGACCTGCCTGGCAAAAAGCTATTGAAAAGTATAATGTTGTTGAAATAAAACACCGGGTTGATCAATTCAACAAAGAAAACAATTTATTAAAAAAAGGGTTTGCCTTGATGCCAATATGTTTTGGAATTTCATTTACCAACACAATGCTGAATCAAGCAAACGCTTTAGTTCATGTTTACACTGATGGAAGTATCAGCATCAGTTCCGCGGCAATTGAAATGGGTCAGGGTGTGAATATGAAACTTCGTCAAGTAGCTGCAACCATTTTTTCTGTCAATATCAATAAAGTAAAAATTGAAACAACAAATACGACTCGTGCGGCAAATACATCTGCAACTGCAGCAAGCAGCGGAGCTGATTTGAATGGTAAAGCTGTTCAAATTGCTTGCATCAATATTCTTGAAAGACTAATAAAATCTGCACGGCAAGAATTAAATGCAGAAGAATCCGATGTGATTGAATTAAAAGATGAGATGGTTCATCGAAACAGTAAACCGGCAGACCTAAGTTGGAAACACTTAATCAATAAAACTTATTCAAAGCGAATCAGTTTATCTTCGCATGCACACTATGCAACTCCCTCAATATTTTTCGATAAGCAAAAGGCAAAGGGTGAACCATTTGCCTATCATGTTTATGGAACAGCAATTATTCAAGTAACAGTTGATTGCTTGAGAGGAATTTATGAAATAGATTCTGTAAAAGTTGTTCATGATTTTGGGAAGAGCATTAATCCCGCAATTGATCGAAGTCAAGCTGAAGGTGCGATTATGCAAGGAATTGGCTGGATGACAATTGAAGAAGTGATTTACACAAATGAAGGAAAACTTTTAACTGATTCAATGTCAACTTACAAAGTGCCGGATATTTACTTTACTCCAAAAGAAATTGAAGTGGATTTTCTGGAGAATCCTAACCCTTCAGCAGCAATTTTTAATTCAAAAGCAATTGGCGAACCGCCGCTAATGTATGGAATTGGAATTTATTATGCTTTGCTAAATGCTATTAAAGCATTTAGACCAGAAATAAAAGCAAAGATTTCCGCTCCGATGACACCAGAAAAACTTTTGATGATGCTTTATGCAGATGCAGTTACCCATCCGAAATTGAAAACAATTGAACATTCGATGGTGAATAAAGAAAAACATTAAACTGAAATTTTAGAAAAGTTAAAATAAGGAACTAATCCACCACCCCTTTCTCTTGCAAAGAGAAGAGGTGGATACGCTCTATTTTCTGGCGTAGCCATTCCTTTGGAAAAAGTCCCTCTCTTTTTTGGCAAAGCCATCACTATGTGAAAGAGAGGGATTTAGGGTGAGTTTCTTTGCTTATAAATCAAATTTAATATAGTTGCTTCAGTAGTAGACTGGTAAAGACATAAACATGCAATTAAATCTCAATAACAATTAAGGCACTTATGAATAACTGGAACTGGCAGATACAAAACAAAACTTTTCTTGAGAAAACAATTACCCGATGCAGAGAGAAAAAAATAATTCTTCCTACATTCAAGCAATTGAAAGACCCAAATTCAATTCCTGCTAAAATTCAGAAACAACTTGAGACGATTGATATAAATGGTCTTCATCCACTAAATCTTTTTAGAATAAATTGGAGGAATGATAAATCAACGGGTAAGATTGGCGAAATAAATTATCTTGAGATTCCCCGCGAAATCACCGGAGTAAAAGCAAGGATAATCGGATTGATTGGAAAATATTTCCCAACAGGAGCGCACAAAGTCGGAGCAACTTATGGATGCTTAGCTCCATATTTAGTTACAGGAAGATTTAATCCGGAATATCACAAAGCAGTTTGGCCATCAACAGGAAATTATTGCAGAGGCGGCGCTTTCAACTCAGCATTGCTTTCTGTTCATGCAGTAGCAATTCTGCCTGAAGAAATGAGCAAAGAAAGATTTGACTGGCTCAAAGAAATTGGTGCAGAAGTTTTTGCAACTTACGGCTGTGAAAGTAACGTCAAAGAAATTTATGACAAATGCCATGAACTTGAAAAACAAAGCGATGCGTATTTAATCTTCAATCAGTTTGATCAGTTTGGAAATTCGATCTGGCATTATGAAATCACAGGCTCAACTATTGAAACATTATTCAATCAAATAAAAAAAGACGGCCAAAGATTAAGCGGGTATGTAAGCGCAACCGGTTCAGCCGGAACTATCGGTGCTGGAGATTACCTTAGAGAAAAATTTCCGTCAATTAATGTTACTGCGGCCGAAGCGCTTCAATGCCCAACTCTTTTCATGAATGGATTCGGCGCTCACAGAATTGAAGGAATTGGCGATAAGCATGTTCCTTGGATTCATAATGTTAAAAACACAAATGCCGTCGCAGCAATAGATGATGAGCAGCCACTAAGAATTCTTCGTTTGTTCAATGAGCCGGAAGGGAAAAAATATTTATCAACTTTAGGCGTTGATGATAAAACAATAAATGTACTTCCCGACTTGGGAATTTCAAGCATCGGAAATTTGCTCGCTGCTATTAAGCTCGCAAAATACAATGAGTATAATGAGAATGATGTGATAATTACAATCTTCACAGACTCTGCAGATTTGTATCAATCACGTTTAAAAGAAATGAATGAGTCGTGGGGTAAATATTCTCTCAAGCAAGCAGAGATTGACTGGAATGTAACTGTGAAAAATCAAACCATAGATTATTTCAAGGAATTATCTTACTACGATAAGAAGGCAATTCATAACCTAAAATATTTTACCTGGGTTGAGCAGCAGGGTAAATCAGTCGAAGAACTTAATGCTCAGTGGTACGATGAAAATTACTGGAAAGAAAGATTTGCCATTGTTCCCGAATGGGATAAGTTGATTGAAGAGTTTAATAAGAAAGTTGGAATAACAAATAGTCTATAGATTGAAATGAAATCTCAAAAACTTAATTCCATCAAAAATGTTTTCATTTGTGATAAAGAAAACTCGCTAAAGCTTGTCAATATTAATTTTGACAAGACTATTCTCGAAATCATCCCGGTACTAGACCGCTCAGTAAATTGGAATGACATAAGCACAATTTCAAAAAGAAAAAGATTCATTAATAATCTCCAGCTATCTTTAAACGATCACGTTATAAAAGGAATCAATGATGATTTTCTAATTTTAATCCCAGGTGGGATTGATCCGCACGTTCACTTCGATACTCCGGGATTTGAGTTCAGAGATGACTTCGAGCATGCTTCCTCAGCTACCGCTTGGGGTGGAACCACAACGATTATTGATATGCCATGTACTTCATTGCCGCCAGTCACTTCTTTTAAAAACTTTCAAATGAAATTAAGGGCAGTGAAGAACAGAAGCATAGTTGACTCTGCTTTCTGGGGTGGAGTCCGAGGAAATGATTTTGAGAACAAGAGCAATATTCACAAAAAAATTTTTCGGCTCTCTAAAGCGGGAGTTGCTGGCTTTAAAACTTACTTTATTTCTGGTATGGATACATTCACCGATCTTTCTTTTGATCAAATGCTTGAGACAGCAAGATTTATAAAGGACAATAATATGCTTCTCGCTGTTCATGCGGAGGATAAAAGTCGAATCAAAGAGCGAATGAAGAAATACCAGAGCGACAATCAAAACAATTGGAAAGCTTACTGCAAATCACGAGATGAGATCGCAGAAGAAAAAGCAATAGAAAACCTGATTAGAATTGCGTCAATCACTAATTGTAGAATTCACGTTGTACATCTTAGCTCTGCAAAAGGTTTAGAACAAGTTAGGAAAGCACAGAAACTTGGATTGAAAATCACTGCCGAGACTTGTCCCCACTACTTATACTTTACTCAACAAGATTTTGAGAACGAAAAGATTTCAGCTTTTCTAAAAACCGCCCCACCCGTTAAAAAGAAAATTGATCGATCTGCATTATGGAAAGGATTAAGTGATGGTTCGCTTTCCTTTGTTACAACCGATCATGCCGGCTGTAATCCAAGAAAAGAAAAATCAGACAAGAATTTTTGGAATGTGTACGGCGGAATACCTGGAGTTGAACACCGTGTTCCATTTTTATTTAGTGAGGGATTTCTGAAAGGAAAACTGTCTCTTCAAAATACAATAGAATTACTTTCAACAAATGCTGCTGAGTTTTTCAAACTTAACCAGAAAGGCAAATTAGAAGTTGGAAAAGATGCAGACTTTGCTTTAATAAATTTATGGACGAGTGAAATTATCAGAAGCCGAAACATGCATTCAAAAGGTAAATACACACCATTCGAAGGCATTCAGTTTCATGCACGGGTTGAAAAAACATTTTTGCGTGGGAGACCTATCATGGATAGAGAAAAGAATTTCATTGCAAAACCTGGAATAGGCAAATTCATTCGAGTAAACCATGAAGAATAAACCAATCCTAATAAAAAATGCATGGATTTGTCAAATTGAATCCGAAAGCGTTAATCCCACATTCGGAAATTTGATAATTGAGAACGGCCTCATCACAAAAATAATTTCTGCTGATGATTCTCCCTCTAAAAAAGATTTTGATGTTATTGATGCGCAAGGCAAAGTTCTCACTGCTCCAAATGTAAATTTTCACGATCATGTTTACTCTCGCTTAGCAAAAGGTTTACCGTTTACCGGATCAATGGCAAACTTTCCCGAGATACTTCAAAACCTTTGGTGGAAATTGGATTTGCTTTTAAATCATGAAATGATAAAAGCATCCGCATACATGGCTGCAATGGAATCAATCCGCAGTGGAGTAACTTACATTTTTGATCATCACGCTTCACCATCTCATACGCTTGGCAGTTTAAAGTGCATCAAAGAAGCATTAAAAGAATTTAATGTTCGAAATGTTCTCTGTTTTGAAACATCAGATAGAAATGGTGAGCAACTTAAAATTGAAGCGTTGAAGGAAAATCAAGACTTTATTCTTAAGGATACTGATAAAGATTCAAAAGCATTGTTTGGTCTTCATGCTTCTTTTACAATTGATGATTCAACTCTTGAATCTGTAAAAAAATTTTTATACAAAAATAATGTTGGCATTCATATTCACATTTGTGAGGACGAATCTGATCGAAGTTCGAGCTTGAAGAGATATGGAAAATCGCCTGTTCAAAGATTACTGGATTACAATCTAGTAAATGAGAAAAGTATTCTCGTGCATGGTGTTCACATAACTAAAACTGAATTCGCTTTGCTAAAAGATAAGAAGCCGGCTCTTGCAATTAATTTAGATTCGAATTTAAACAACGCAGTTGGAACTCCCATCTTTGAAAATATTCCCGAAGAGATATCTGTGCTCTGTGGAACGGATGGAATGTATGCAAACATTCCTCGTTCTCAAAAACAATTGTTCCTGATGCTGCGAAATCAAGGGTTCAGCTTTGACAAATCATTTTACATTTTTAGGAAAATGTATTTCGATCAACTTAATTTTATTAAAAAATATTTTCCAGATTTCGGTTCGCTTCATACTGGAGATCGTGCAGATGTAATTATTTGGAACTATGTTCCTCCGACTCCGTTGAACAGCAATAACTTTTTCGGTCATTTCATTTACGGAATTTTAGAAAGACCTATTATTACGGTTCTACAAAATGGTAAGGTGCTTATGAATGATTACCGTTTGATTGGAATAGATGAAAACGAAATAAATAATTATGTTTACTCGCAAGGGAAAAGATTATATAACGCGATGAAGTAAAGTAATGTTCAAATAACTTAAATGTCAGTCTGAACTGTCCCGCAATTGCGGAACAAGTCGAAGATTGGCAATCCACCTAAATGTCACACTTCGACAAGCTCATTGTGACAATGAAAGTTACTTAGAGATAGCAATAGCGAAATTATTTTATTATGGAAAATTCTTTCAACATAGTTGGCAAACCAGTTATTAGACAGGACGGTCTTGAAAAAGTAACCGGCAAAGCAAAGTTTGCTGATGATATCAATGAACCCGGACAGTTGTATGGAGTTATGGTCCGCGTTCCTGTTGTCCACGCAATTATAGAAAAAATTGACTACTCAGAAATTCTTGAGAGTTCACCAAATGTTGTTATAGTTGATTCAAATGATATTAAAGGTTCAAAGAAAGTAGGACCAATACGGCAAGATCAACCGATATTTGCATTTGATAAAATTGTCACTCCTGGTGATGTAGTTGCAATGTTAGTTGGTGAATCCGAAGAAGAGCTTCGAGAATTAGCAAAAAAAGTAAAAGTAAAATACACGGAATTACCCGCACTCACAGATCCTTTAAAAGCCCTCGATTCCGATTCGCCTAAAATTCATCCACAGTATGAAAATAATCTTATCGTTCATTATCCTCTTCGCAAAGGCGATATTGAAAAAGGATTCAAAGAAAGTGATTTCATTCATGGGGAAACTTACACAACACGGTTAGTGGAACATGCTTACATCGAGCCGGAGTCTGTGCTTGCAATTCCTCTTGAAGGAGAAAAAGGAATAAGGATTATCGGCAGTGTTCAAAATCCTTTTACAGCAAGAAAAGTTGTTGCATCTGCTTTGAATCTGCCGCTTACAAAAGTTAGAATTGTACAAGCAGATTTAGGCGGTTCATTCGGCGGCAAAGATGATACGATGAATATTCTTTGCGCACGTGCGGCTGTTGCCGCTTTGAAAATTGGCAAACCAATTAAGATTCACTACACACGAGAAGAATCAATTCTTGAATCATACAAACGTCACCCGTACATTCTAAAATATAAAGTTGGATGTAAGAAGAATGGAAAAATAGTTGCTATGAAAATTGATATTCTTGCTGATGGCGGAGCTTATTCTTCCATGAGTCCATTTGTAACATGGCGGAGTGTTGTGCAAGCAACCGGCCCTTATGAAGTTGAAAATGTTTGGACTGATGTTAGAGCCGTGTACACAAATAATCCCTACACCGGTGCAATGAGAGGATTCGGTTCACCGCAGCCAATCTTTGCTCAAGAATCAATCATGGATGAAATTGCCATCAAGCTTGGTTTCACTCCTGAAGAAATAAGGAAAATCAATGGATTCAAAGCCGGTTCTCTTACAGCAAGCGGACAGAAATTAGAAAATCACGATGTCAATCTTTTAAAAGTTTTAGAAACTGCTGTTAAGGAAACTGATTTCACTTCTAAATGGAAACAGTATGGTAATAAAATAATTGAAGCGGGTTATCAACCAGATAAAATTTCCGAAATAAATGAAGAGCAGCTTATCTTAAAGAAAAAAGATTTCATCCCTCCAAATGAGGTAATGCGAAAAGGAATCGGCTTATCGGTCAGCTATCGGGGCTGTTCACTTGGTGCTGAAGGTATTGATGCTGCAGCCGCATATCTATCTGTTCAGAATGATGGCTCGGCATACTTGCTTAGTGGTTTAGCTGAAAATGGACAGGGAATGAAAACTACATATACAATTATTACCGCAGAAGTGTTGGGAATTTCACCTCTAAATGTTTATTACTTGGAAACAGATACCGGCTTAATTCCAGATAGCGGACCAACTGTTGCATCACGATCAACTTTAATGGGCGGCGGTGCAGTGAAAGCAGCATCCGATATAATTAGAAATCGTCTGGAAGATTTTTTGAGAAAAGAATGGAAATTAAAACCACAATCAGAATTTATTTTTCGGGATGGTTTTGTTTCTAATAAAGCTAACCCTCAGCAAAAAATATCTTTTCCCGATTTATGTTCATTGGCTTATCGCAATGGTATTTGTTTAGCTGCTATCGGATGGTTCAAAAGTCCTGAAGTAAATTGGGATGAAGATACAGGACAAGGTTCGGCTTACTTCACTTATGTTTATGGATGTCAAGTTGCAGAAGTAACAGTAAATATGGCAACAGGACAAGTTTATATTGATAAAATTACTGCGGTTCACGATCCCGGAAAAGTAATAAACTTATTAGGAGCCGAAGGACAAGTTTACGGCGGTGTAACACAAGGCGCTGGTTATGGATTATGGGAACAAATAACAGCTGACAATGGAAACATCCGTGAGTTAAATTTTGATCAATACCTTATTCCAACTGCGAAGGATTTAAAAGAAATAAAACCAATTTTTGTCGAGGGTAAAGATATTTATGGCGCTTGGGGAGGTAAATCTTTAGGCGAACCAACTCTCGAACTGACTTCGGCAGCAATTGCCAACGCAATTAGAAATGCAACGGGAAAAAGGTTTTACAACCTTCCAATAAATCTTGAGGAAGTTTTGCTGCGCCGAAAATTATTTCCAAAAGATTTGAAACGAGGAAGTGCATGATGATTCCCCAATTCAAATATTATAAACCTAAATCTTTAACCGAACTAAAACATTACTTGAGAGAATTTCAGAATAATTCTTGCATTCTGGCTGGGGGGACTGATATTGTTCCAGGATTTATTCAAGAATCCAGCCGTTTCACTTTAATAAAACATTTGATTGATATAAATTTTATT
>Ga0209321_10000593_pt1 | contig 23992 bp, 20 predicted proteins | sample Rifsed16ft4_FD_184012 | JGI IMG/M metagenome (GOLD analysis project Ga0209321, IMG submission 184012) | Soil microbial communities from Rifle, Colorado, USA - sediment 16ft 4 - CSP-I_5_4 (version 2) | ecosystem: Environmental > Terrestrial > Deep subsurface > Rock core/Sediment | place: Rifle...
GGGCGTACCTGGCCCACTACGGAAGGATCGGAAAGGTCTGCCTCAGGACAGCGCGCGCGGCGTTCGGGCGCTAGGAGAAGCGGGCGCGGGCGGTCGCCTCGTCGTCGTAGATTTCGAAGAACTTGTTCAGGCGGGTGAGCTCCAGGACCATCCGCACGTCCTTGGTCATCCCGCAGAGCGCCAGCCGGCCCCCTCCCTTCAATGCCTCCCGCCGCGCGGCCATCAGGATGCCGAGCCCCGAGCTGTCGATGTACGTGGCGCCCGTCAGGTTGACGACGATCTGCGGGGAGGCGGCCTTCGTGAGGTCGCCGAGGGTGTCGCGGATGCGGGCGACGGCGTTCACGTCGATCTCGCCGGCCATGTCCACGATGATCAAGCTGGACTCCCGGCGGACGGCGATCTCCATGGGGCCCTCAGCGCGCCTTCCGGGCGTCGTCCCCGGGCATCTCGGAGATCTTCACCGTGACGTCCAGCGGCTGCTTCTTCCGGAGCACGCCGAGCGTCACGCTCTTTCCCACTTCGGATTCGGCCACCAGCCGCTGGAGGTGGTGGTAGTCGTCCACCGGCGTCCGGTCGAAGGCGACGACGAGGTCGCCCTGCTGGAGGCCCGCGTCGGCGGCGGGGCTTTTCGGATAGATCGAGGCGACCACCGCGCCGGCCGTGCCCTTGGCGCCGAGCGACTGGGCCAGCTCGGGCGTGAGCGGCTGGACGGCGACCCCGAGCCAGCCGCGAACCACTTTGCCCTTGGCAATGAGCTGGTTGGCCACCCGCTTGACCATGTTGATGGGAATCGCGAAGCCGATCCCCTGGCCGGCGGCGACGATCGCCGTGTTGATCCCCACCACCTCCCCCTTGAGGTTCAGCAGCGGGCCGCCCGAGTTGCCCGGGTTGATGGAGGCGTCGGTCTGGATGAAGTTCTCGTAGGTCGCGATCCCGACGTCGGCCCGGCCGGTGGCGCTGATCACCCCGACCGTGACGGTCTGGTCCAGGCCGAAGGGGTTGCCGATGGCGATGGCCCACTCGCCCACCTTGAGCGTATCGGAGTTCCCCAGCCGGGCGACGGTGATCTCGGAGTCCGGCTGGAACCGGACGACCGCCAGGTCGGTCTTCGGGTCGTTGCCCACCACGCGGCCGCGGTATTCCTTTTTGGAGGATAGGCGCACGGTGATCTCGTCGGCCCCTTTGACCACGTGGAAGTTGGTCAGCACGAGGCCCTGCCTGTCGATGATGACCCCGGAGCCGAGGCTCGGCTGCTTGAACTCGCCCCGCGGGCCCTGCCCCCCGCCGAAGAACTGATCGAAGAAGTCCTTGAAGAGCGGGTCGTCGCTGAACGGGCTGGGAGTCAGGGGGCGCCGCCCCTTGGCGAGGGTGACAGTCCCGATGTTGACCACGGCGGGCCTGACCTGGTCGGCGACCTGGGTGAAGGCCTGCTGGAGGGCTTCGGGGGTGGCCAGACCGCCCGGCAGGGGGGCCGGCCGGCTGCCGGAGGGGACCCCGTTCAGTGCCGCGTTCAGCCCGAACCCCACCCCGAGCGAGGCCAGGACCAGGAGCGTGACCAGAACCCCAGTTCGTGTCGGAGAAGTCATATGCCCGGGCCTCGGAGCGTGAGCCGATGATACCGGCGGGGGGGAGGAGTGTCAAGGAAACTATTGTAACTAGGGTTCTTTTTCCTTGACTCCCCCCCGGTCGCTACGAGAAACTTTGTGCCACACTGCTCACGCTTTATACTCTGTCAGAGGGAGTGGGCTTGAACGCATCGCGCCCAAGGGGATTTTCTTTCTATCGACGGGCGGTTTGCTGGATTCTGACCGCAACGCTCGTCTGCCCTTACTGGGCGTGGGCCCAGGCTCCTTCTCCGACGGCTCCGCCCGCCGCTCCTCCGGCCGCCGCCCCGCCTGCGCAGACGCGCTTCATGCTGGGTCCCGATTACCGCCTGGGCCCCGGAGACACGGTGGAGGTGATCATCGCGGGCCGGCTCGACGTCGCGCGCCAGGTCCTCGTGGTGACACCCGAGGGGAACCTCCACCTCCCGCCGATGGGCACCATCCCCGTCGCCGGGCTCACCGTGGCGGAGGCGCGGCGGGCGCTCGTTGAGCGGGCCCAGCCGCTCTTCAAGTTCTTCGACCTGACCTTCACCGTGCTGATCGCCCGCGCCTTCGAGGTCACGGTCTCGGGAGAGGTGGAGCGGCCGGGGACCTACGCCGTGACCGCCACAGACCGGCTCGTCCAGGTGATCACCGCCGCCGGCGGGATCACGCCCCGCGGATCGCTCCGGAAAGTGGCCCTGCTGCGTGCCGGAACGGCGGAGCGCACGGCGGACCTCCTGCGCTTCGCCTTGCGCGGGGACCTGTCCCAGAACCCCTACATGAGCGAGGGCCTGGCGGTCTACGTGCCGCCCCGCGGTCCCTCGGTCAGCCTGCTGGGGAGCGTGGCGCGCCCCGGCGACTACGAGATCGGGGAGGAGCGGACTCTGGCGACGCTCCTCGCGCTCACCGGAGGCGTGTCGAGCCAGGCGGCGCTCGGCGAAGCGCGGCTGACGCGGGTCGGTCCCGACAACAAGAAGGAGACCGGCACCCTGGATCTCGCGCGGGCGCTGGCCCCCGGCGCCCCGGACGTGGAGCTCCGGGGCGGGGACGTGCTGTTCGTGCCCCCCATCGCCGTGCTCCAGGACGTGGTGGAGGTGCGCGGCGCGTTCCTCGGGACCGGGGCGGATCCGGGCAAGACCACGACCGTCGGCAGGCAGACGCTCGTGGCGCGGATTGAGCTGGCCTCGGGCGACCGGATCAAGGACGTCGTCGTGAAGGCCGGCGGGGTGGCGCCGTACGCCAACTTCCGGCGGGCCTTCGTGGAGCGCGGCGGGGTCAGCGGCCCGCCGCAGACCATCCCCGTGGACCTCCAGCGGCTCCTCGTGGAAAAGGACGAGAGCCAGAACCTCGCGCTCCTGAACGGGGATGTGTTCGTCGTCCCGGTCACGGAGGACAAGGTGTACGTCGTCGGAAACGTGCGGGCCCCGGGGGCCTTCGATCACCGGCCGTTCTACTCCTCCAAGGATTACATCCTCCTGGCGGGCGGCCCGGATCGCCGCGCCAAGATGCGGGCGGCCACCGTGACGTTCCCCAGCGGTAAGGTGTACAGGCTCGACGAGGCGCCGCCGCTGGAGCCCGGGGCCGTGGTACAGGTGCCGGAGGTGCTGCTGAAGTGGTGGGAGGACTACCTCCTGATCGCCTCCGCAGTCGCCAGCATCACGACCGCCTACACGGGGCTCTACATCCTGTTCAAAGGGCCGATCTTCGTGCCGGCCGGCGGCGACCGGTAAAGGGGGGCGGAGCGTGTACGAGGCCTACTGGGAGCTGAGCGAGCCCCCGTTCGACAACTCCCCCAATCCCAAGTTCCTCTACCTGTCGCCCGAGCACGAGGAGGCGCTCATCCGCATGGTGTACGCGGTGAAGCACCGCAAGGGCGCGGCGATGCTCACGGGCGAGTACGGCTGCGGCAAGACCACGCTCTCGCGCGCGCTCCTCCAGCGCCTCGAGACGGAGCGGTACGAGGTGGGGCTCCTGACCAATCCCTCCTGGAACGCCATCGATTTTCTCCGCGAGATCCTCTACCAGATGGGCGTGGACACCCCCGAGAAGGGGAAGGTGGAGCTGCTACACACGCTCAACGACCTCTTCTACCGGAACTTCACGGCGGGCCGGGACAACGTCATCATCGTGGACGAGGCCCAGCTCATCGAGGACGAGGCCATCTTTGAGGAGATCCGGCTCCTGCTGAACTTTCAGCTCGACGACCGCTTCCTGGTGACGCTGCTGCTGATCGGATCCCCCGAGCTGCGGGACAAGGTGCGCCGGATTCGGCACCTGGACCAGCGGATCACGATCCGGTACCACCTGAACACGCTGGACCACCAGCACACCGCCAACTACATCGCGCACCGGCTCAAGATGGCGGGCCAGTCCCGGCGCATCTTCACCGACGAAGCGGTGCGGCTGATCTTCGACTTCACCCGCGGGACGCCGCGGGAGATCAACAACCTCTGTGATATCTCGCTCCTCATCGGCTACTCCAAGCGGGTCCGGGAGATCGACGAGAAGATCGTTGCGGAGGTGATCAAGGACACTGTGGGAGTGGTGTGAAGGCTCGGTCGCCGGGCGTGGCGGCATGAGAGGAGGGCGCTGGTTGGTTCGGATGAGCGATCTGGTTCGGGGCATTCACCGGGAGGGCGCCGAGCCGCCCGCCCGCGAGGCCCCGCCGGCCGCCCGCCCTCCGGCGGGCCCACCTCCGGCGGCCGAGGCGCCGCCGCGGGTCCGGTTCCCGACGGAGCCTGCCGCAGCGCCCGCTCCCCCGTCCCCGCCCGAAAAGGAGCCGACCCCACCCGCGGAGGCTCTCTCCGCCGAGGCCGAGGGGGCCGCCGGGCCCGAGCAGCTGTTCACCGAGCTCCTGGCGTTCGTCGGCCGGCTCCCCGGGCTGGCCCGTGAGGGCCGTGAGTTCCCGTGGGGATGGTTGCAGCGCCTTCTGGAGCGCGTGATCCGTTCGCTCGAGGAGTCGGCGGATCTCTTCTGGCTGGCCAACAACCCCCCCTCGGCGGGCGCCGAGTACCTGGCTGCCCACATGACGTCGGTCGGCGTCCTCACGATGCAGATTGGCAGAGGACTCGGCTACGACCGGGAGCGGCTGCTGGATCTCGGGATGGCCGCGTTTGTCTTCGACGTCGGAATCGCCAGCCTGCCCGCCGGCGCGGACTCTGCCGCGTATCAGACGCACGCCCAGCTCTCCGCCGAGATCGTGCGCCGCTGGGCGCCGCCGCGGGCGGGCGTCGTCGAGGCGGTGCTCCAGCACCACGAGCGCGAGAACGGCCGGGGGTTTCCTCAGCGCCTGGCGGGTGGGGCCATTCATCCCAACGCCAAGACCATCGGCCTCATGGACACCTACACGGCGCTGATCTTTCCCCGCCCGCCGGGCCGCCGCCTCCCGCCCCACGAGGCCATCCGCGAGATCGTGCGCTCCAAGCACGAGGACTTCGCCACGCCGCTCATCAAGGCGCTCCTGGCCGAGATCTCCGTGTTCCCGCCCCGGACCATCGTGAGGCTCAACACCGGGGAGGTGGGGCGGGTGATCGCCGTCAACCGCGACCACCCCCTGCGGCCGAAGGTCGAGATCGTGGCCGATTCGAAGGGGAACCCGCTGCCCACGCCGAAGATCCTGGATCTTTCGGAGGCGCCCTTCATCTACGTGACCGGTCCCGTCCTGGAGGAAGGGCGGTGACGAGCCTGTCCATCCGTCCCCTGGCGCTGACGGACCGTGAGGAGCTGGCCGCCCTGGTGGAGGCGAATCTCCCCGCGCTCGAAGGGGGGCTGTCGATCCTGGAGCGGCGCTTCCCCGCCGGCCAGGTGCCCGTGGATCTGGTGGCCGTGGACGCGCGTGAGCGGCTCGTCCTCTTGATCCTGGGCTCGGGCTCCAACCCTGCCATGCTGCTCCAGAGCCTGGAGGCCTATGCCTGGTGCCGCGAGAACGGGGCGCTGCTCGGGCGTCTCCTCCCGGGCGCCTCGATCGACCCGGCCGCCCCGCCCCGGCTCTTCCTGCTGGCCCCGCGCTTCTCGGACAGCCTACGGCGCACGGCCCGCTACCTGGGCCCGCTCTCTCCCGTCCTCGTGGAGTGCCGCTGCCTGGAAGTCAATGGCGAGCGCGGGATCTGCTTTGAGCCAGTGGAGGGGGACGTGGAGGCCGCGGCGCCGCCCGAGCCGATCCCGCCGGAGCCGGCGGAGGCGCCGGGAGATGGCGCGCGCGACCGCGTCAAACAGCTGGTGAGCCACCTGGAGCGCCTGAGCTTCAGGGGAACATTCAGGTAAGCTGAAGATATGGCCCAGTACGAGATGAGCCTGCGCGACCACTGGCGGATCATCCGCCGGCGTCGCTGGACCATCATCGTCTGCTCGCTCCTGGTCGGCCTCTTCGCCTTCTGGTTCGCGCGGCAGCGGGAGCCCGAGTACCAGTCGACGTCGGCCATCAAGTTCGAGCAGTCCACCTCGCTCACCGGCCTTCTGGTCGAGGTTCTGTCCTTCTCTCCCTCCGACACCATCGAGACCCAGGCTGCCATCGTCCGGAGCTTTCCGGTGATGGAGCAGGTGGCCAAGCGGCTGGGCGAGCTGCCGACCACGATGCCGCCCGAGGCCGTGAAGGAGTCGAAAGCCTACACGGGCGTCGTGGACGCGCTGGCGGCCAGGGTGAAGACCAGCCGCGTCGCGAGCACCAACATCCTGGAGATCACGACGACGTCGTCCGACCCGAGGAAGGCCAAGGACCTGGCCAACACCGTGGCCGAGGTGTACCGCGACGTCCAGAGCCGGACGCGGAACGCCCGGATCGTCGAGGCGCGGCAGTTCATCGAGCAGCAGCTCAAGGAGCTGGAGGGGCGGGTCAAGAAGGCCGAGGAAGCGATGTGGGCGTTCCGGGAGGCGAACCGCGTCATCGCTCCCGGCGCCGAATCCACCGTGCTCCTCTCCCTGTTCACCCAGATCCGCGGCGAGATCGAGAAGACGCGCCAGCAGCGGACGGAGCTGGAGCTGGCGGCGGGCCGGCTGAGCCGGGCCAACGGCCTCACGGCCCGGGACGCGGAGCGCGTGTACGTGGACTCGGCCAATCCCGCGATGGTCCGGCTCCAGGCGACCCTGGCCGATCTGATGCTGGAGCGGAACAACCTGGCCCTGGAAGTGACCGACAGCCACCCGCGCCTGCAGGCCGTCAACGACCGGATCCGCGAGGTCCGCGGCGAGATGCTGCGGGAGCTCCACGCGCAGATCGCGCTCCTCCGGAACCGCGAGGAGATCCTGAGCCGCCAGATCGGGGAGCTCTTCCAGAAGAACCGGGAGGTCCCCACGATCGAGCTTTCCCTCCAGCGGCTCCAGCGTGAGGCCAAAGTCAACGACGACCTCCTCGCGCTGCTGAAGACGCGCCACCAGGAGGCGCTCATCAAAGAGGCGGAGAAGATCGAGGAGGTCACGATCATCCGCCCGGCGGCGGAGCCGTCGGCGCCGGTCGGGGGGCAGGCGTTGTACCCGCTCCTGTTGGGTCTCCTGACGGGCCTGTTCCTGGGCCTGGTCCTCGCCTACGTCCAGGAGACCCTCGACACCTCCATCGGGACCATCGAAGAAGTCGAGGACTACCTGGGCGTCCCGGTCCTGGGGGTCATCCCGCACATCGACACGCGGGAGATCATGGACCGCCTCGTCGAGCGCCGGCCGGCGCTGGCCTCCATGGACCCCGAGATGCTTTCCCGCCACGCGCTCCTGGTGTCGCACTTCGATCCCAAGTCGCCCGTGGCGGAGGCGTTCCGCAGCCTCCGGACGCGGATCCAGTTCGCCACGATGGAGCGGCCGGGCAAGGTCTTCCTGCTGACGAGCCCGACGCTGCAGGAGGGAAAGACCACCACCATCGTGAACCTCGCGATCACGCTCTCCCAGGCCGGGCAGAAGACGCTCCTCGTGGGCGCCAACCTCCGCCGGCCGAGCATCCACAAGTTCTTCGGCATCGACCGCGACCCGGGGCTCACCGACGTCCTGGTCGGCAACCAGCGGTGGGAGGACTGCATCCGGACCGTCGCCGACATCCTGATGGGCCGGTTCGAGATGGAAGACATCATGATCGCGCCCGGCCTGGACAACCTCCACATTCTCGAGTCGGGCCCGGTGCCCGCCAATCCGTCGGAGCTCCTCTCGACCCCCCAGATGGCCGAGTTTATCCGGCAGGTTCGCCAGCGGTACGACATCATCCTCTTCGACGCGCCGCCCGTGCTGCCGGTGACCGACGCCGCCATCCTGGGCGGCCAGATGGACGGCGTGATCCTGGTCTACCAGGCGGGCAAGGTGGGGCGGCTGGCCCTCAAGCGCGCCAAGATCCAGCTGGAGAGCGCGCGGGCGACGGTGTGGGGTGTCGTGCTGAACGATCTGGGCGCCGAGATCGCCGGGTACGCGCCGTACCACCAGTACTACACGCATTACTACGGCGAGGAGGGCGCGGGAGAGGAAGGCCGGCAGGCCCCGCAGGGACTGCCCGCGCGCCTGCTGAGCGCGCTCAAGGGGCTCGGGTCTCGCAAGCCGTCCCGCCCGGCCGAAGCGGCCGCCCCGCCGAAAGCCGAGGCCGCGAAGCTGGCGGCCAAAGGGCGTCGCCCGAGGCAGTTCTGGCGGGGGGTCACGCTCCTCTTCGTGCTGGTGCTGCTCCTCGCCGCGCTCCTGGCCTGGCGCCTGGGGCCCTTCGCGCCGACCGGCATGGGGCCCGTGAGGGAGCTCTTCCGGAGCACGCTCTCGGAGCGCGCCGCGCAGCAGAAGAGCTCTGGCGCGCCGGCCGCCCCCCCGGGACCGCAGGCCGCAGCGCCGGGAAGGACCCCCGCCCCCACCGACGTCCGCTACGCCCTGGAGTTCGGACCGTTCCCGACCGCGGAAGATGCCGAGCGCGTCGAGCGCCAGCTCAACACGGCGGGGTTCCCCACGGTGAGGTTCAGGCAGCAGGGCGGCGGCAATCTCTACGGCGTCTTCCTCGAGCACGTCCCCAGCCGACCTGAGGCCGAGGCGATCCAGGAGCGCCTCAAGGCCGAGGGGTATGCCCAGACGGTCCTTGCCGGCAGCGGGGACAACCTCTCGATCCGCGTGGGCGAGCTGACCCCGCTCCGGACCGCGGTGCAGGTCGCCGAGAAACTCCGGGCTTCGGGCCATCAGGTCCGGGTGGCCGTGCAGCCCGGCGAAGCCCTCAACCTCGCCATCCGCCACGGGAACTTTGCCTCCGAGGAGGAGGCGGGCACCCGGAGCCGCGACCTCAGCCAGAAGGGCCTTTCGGGCCACCGGGTCGTCCGGGTGAAGTAGCCCTGCGATCAGATCTCCCCCAGTCGGCTTCACTCCCCGGCGCCCTCGCCCGCGTCGTGCTGTTCGGCCTCCTCCTGGTCGGCGGGGCGCTGCTGGTGTCCCATGGGCTCACGCTCACGCGGCTCGAATACGCGCTCGGCCTCGTGGCGGCGGGGGCGGTGTTCGTCCTGGTCTTCGTCCGCACCGAGGTCGGCCTCTACCTGGCGCTGCTCTCCATGCTCCTCTCTCCCGAGTTCGTGCTCGGCGGGCCGGGCGCCCTGGCCGAGTACCGGCAGGTCGTCCTCCGCGCTGAAGACCTCCTGCTGATCGTCATCGCGCTGAGCTGGATGGCGAAGACGGCGGTCAACAAGGAGCTCGGCGTCGTGCTGAAGACGCCGTTGAACCGCCCGATCGTGGCCTACATCGCCGTCCATCTCCTGGCGACACTCGTCGGATACCTGACGGGAACGGTGAAGAGCGCCGCGGGGTTCTTCTACGTGCTCAAGTACACCGAGTACTTCGTCATCTACTATATGGTGGTCAACAACGTCCAAGACAGATCCCAGGCCTGGCGCCTCATCCGCGTCGCCTTCTTCACGGCCGTCGTCGTCAGCCTGATCGGGATCGCCCAGATTCCGTCCGGCCAGCGGGTCTCGGCCCCCTTCGAGGGCGAGGCCGGGGAGCCGAACACGTTCGGCGGCTACCTGCTCTTGATGCTGGGCCTCGGCGCCGGAATGTTTCTCGAGTCGCCGCGCGCGCGGATCCGGACGTGGAGCCTGGGCTTCCTGGCGCTGGCGGCCCTGCCCTTCCTCTACACCCTCTCCCGGGCCTCGTACCTCGGTGTGGTCCCGCTGCTCGGCGTCCTCGCGCTCCTGTCCAGCCGCCGGAGACTCGTCGTGGGGGTGCTCCTCGCGCTGCTGGTGGGCTCACCGCTCGTCGCCTATCTCGCTCCCACGCCGGTCGTCAAGCGCATCCTCTACACCTTCGAGCCCGAAGCGGGGCAGCCGACGGTGGCAGTGGGACGGGTCGCCTTCGACCCCTCCACCTCGGCCCGCCTGATCAGCTTCCAACAGGCGATCGGCGGCTGGACCGAGCGCCCGATCCTCGGCTGGGGGGTGACGGGTTTCGGGTTCATGGATGCGCAGTTTCCTCGGACCTTGGTCGAGACCGGCTTGGTCGGGCTGGCGGCGTTCCTCTGGCTGATCTGGTCGGTCCTCCGGAGCGGCTTCGACGCGTTCCGCGCCCTCAGGGATCCGCTGGAGCGCGGCCTCGCGCTGGGCTTCTTGGCCGGCACGGTGGGCCTGCTCACCCATGCCATCGGCGCCAACACCTTCATCATCGTGCGGATCATGGAGCCCTTCTGGTTCTTCGCGGGGGTCGTGACCATGCTCCCCCTCCTCCAGCCGGAAGCGGCTCGCCCCGGGCGCCCGTCGCCCTCCCCGTGAGCGAGTTCGGGGTATGAGCTTTCGCGTTGTGGCGCGCAACGCGCTGTCCCTGCTCTCCGCCAATGCCATCAGCAGCGTGATCGGGTTCGCCATCATCGTCGTCCTGGTCAGGCACCTCGGCGTGGACGGGATCGGCCGGTACACTTACTTCACCACGTACGCGGCGCTCTTCGGGATCCTTTCGAGTTTCGGGCTCTACATGGTGCTGACCCGGCAGGTCGCCGTCGAGCCCCGCGCGGCCGGCCCGCGGCTCGGGTCCGTTCTCCTGCTCCAGGCCCTCCTCGCCCCCATGGCCCTGGCCGTCACGGTGGGGAGCGCGGCTCTCCTCCATCCCGCCTCGGAGGTCCTTCCGATCGCCCTCTGTGGCGTCGGGGTGATCCTGACCTCCGTGGGGGGGGCCTACGGAGCGGTGGTGTCCGGGCAGGAGCGGATTCATCTCAACGCCGTCGTGAGCATCGGGATGGCGCTGCTCTGGGGCCTCCTGGTCCTCATCCTCGTGGGGCTCCGGCTCGGCGTAATGGGGCTGATCGTGCTGTTCGTGATCCACAAACTCGCGAACGCGACGGCTCTCGGCGCCGTTTCGCGGCGGCTCTGCGGGGTAAGGCCGCGGTATGACCTCCGGAGCCTTCCGATCCGCGGGCTCCTCGCCGCCGCCGCGCCCTTCGCCCTCCTGATCGCGCTGAACGATGTCTACTGGAACGTGGGAATGATCCTCCTGGGGCGGCTGAGGGGGGTCGAGGAGGTCGGAACCTTCACCGCGGCCTATCGCGTCATCGCGGTCCTCGTGGCCGTCGTCGGGACGGTGTCGGGGGTGCTCTACCCCCGCTTCTCGCAGCTCTTCGCGGCCGATCCCGAGGGGTTCGGGGCGGCGGTGGGCCGGACGCGGAAGTATTCGCTGGCGCTCGGGCTCCCGCTCGGGTTGACCATCTCGGCGCTCGCTCAGCCGATCATCGTCCTGCTGTTCGGCCCGGAGTTCGCGGCCGCCGGGGCCTCGCTCCGGCTCCTCGCGTGGGTAATCCCGCTCTTCTGCCTCTCCTCCCCCCTTTCCTCGGCGATGCTCGCCATGGGAGCCGAGCGGACGTGGCTCTGGCTACTGGGCGCCGCGACCGGCGTGGTGATCGGCGGGGGCTGGCTGCTCATCCCGCCCCTGGGCCACCGCGGGATGGCCGCGGCGCTCCTCGCCTCCGCCGTGTTTTTGGGGGCGACCGTGCCGCTCGCCGTGCGGGCCCGGGGGCTTTCTCTGTCGCCGACCACGGCCGACCTGAAGGTCGGGGCGGCCGTCGCCGCGATGGGGCTCATCCTCTGGTGGTGGCGCCCTGCTCCGCTCCCCGCCCTCGCCGCCGCCGGCGCAGCCTACGCGGCGGTTCTCCACCTGTCGGGATTCGTCACCCCCGAGGAGCGGCTGTCTCTTCGAGCGTCGCTGGCAGTGCGGCGGCGGAGTTGATGGAGACGATCCGAGCCTGTGAGATCTGCGGCGGGGGGGCATTCACTCCCGTGCTGCGCCAGCGGGACCTGTTGCTGGATCGTCCGGAGCCGGTCTTCCAGGTCGTTCGCTGCGACGGCTGCGGTCTGCTCTTCACCAACCCGCGTCCGTCGCTTGCCGAGATGGGGGCGTATTACCCGGAGGACTATTACAGTCACTACCACCAGAACTTTGCGGCCCCTCCCCAGTGGCTGGGGGCGGCTCCCTCGTGGCGGCGGCGCGTGAAGGCCCGGCTCCTGGAGAAGTACTACTCTCATCCGCCGGCCCCCCCCGGGAACGGGTGGCTCCTCGAACGCCTGCTCGCCGGGCCGCTCCTCTACCCGCTCCATCTCTACTTCCGGCTCTCGGGGCGTGATCCCTCGATGATTCCCTTCGTCGGGGAGGGAAAAATCCTCGACGTGGGGTGCGGCATGGGTCTCGCCCTCGCGGCGTACCGGGAGCGGGGCTGGACCCCTTTTGGGGTGGAACTCAGTCCGGTGGCAGCCCGGTATGCCCGCGAGGTCCTGGGGCTGCCGGTGTATCAGGGGGAACTTCTCGACGCCCGATTTCCTCCCGAGTTCGTGGATGTGGTGCTGTTTCGTCACACGTTGGAACATATGCCGTCGCCATCGGTGGAATTGCGTGAAGCACATCGAGTCTTAAGGGACTCGGGTCTCCTGGTGGTGATGATCCCCAACGCCGCCGGCCTGGACGCCCGCCTCTTCGGCCGCTGGTGGGTCGCGTGGGATCTCCCCCGCCATTTGTTTCACTTCACCCCGCGGACGGCCTCTGCGTTGCTGGCGAAGGCGGGGTTCCGCGTCCAGAAGATCGTGTGGGATCCTGGCCCCTTTACGTTCTTCGAAAGCGCTGCCTACGTGTGCAAGTACAAGATCGGGCATGCGTCGCCGCCCCGCCGCCTCCTGTCCGGCGCGTTCCGGCCCGTCAGCGTTCTGCTGGCCCTGCTGAGGCAGACCGGAGTCATGACCCTCTTTTGCCGGAAGGCCTGAGCGCGTCTATGGCGCGGGTCCTGCTCTGCGACTATCCGCACCCCGACGGGCGGGCTCGGCTCCGGGCTCTCGGGGAACTGGGGCACGAGGTCCTCTTCTTCAACAGCCAGGCTCCCACGCTCGACGCCCCGGCGCCGGAACCCCTGAAGGCGGCGGCCAGGAGGCTCATCCCCTTTTCGGGGAAGCTCTCCGCGCTCCTGAACCGGCGGGTGACGAGCGCGCGGCTCTTCGCCGAGTGCGAGAAGTTCCGTCCCGACATCGTCCTGATCATCAAGGGCGCCAACCTCCGCGCCGCCACCCTGCGGCGGATCAAGCGGCGGTGCAAGCCGGTCCTCGTCAACTGGTTCGGCGACTCCCTCCTGACGCCCGGGATCCGGCCGCTGGTGGAGCGGGATTCGGGAGTCTACGATTTCTTCTTCATGATCGATGACAAGCGGGCGCTGGACCTGGTTCGCGTCCGCGCGGCCCACGTGTCCACCCTGCCCTTCGCCTGCGATCCGGAGTTTCACCGCCCCGCCACCGTGACGAACGCCGAGCGGTCGCTCTACGGGAGCCCCGTCGCCTTCGTCGGCACCGTGATCCCCTCCCGCGAGGCAGCGCTCCTGGCCGTGGCGGAGCTCGGCCTGAAGATCTGGGGGCCCTCCCGGAACCCGCTGGGGACGTGGGACCTCGCGCGATCGCCGCTCGGGCCCCGCTGGCAGGGGCGGTCGGCGTACGGCGAGGAGGCGGTGAAGATCTACACCGCCTCCGACATCGTTCTGGACGTCCACTTTCTGTTCGGGGGTGCGCTGCCGATCTCGAACGTGACCGCCCGGGTCTTCGAAGTCCCCGCCTGCGGAGGCTTCCTCCTCACGAACGCCTGCGACCAGCTGGAGCGGCTGTACGCGGTGGGAACGGAGATGATCGCCTACCGCTCGCTGGAGGAGCTGCGCCGCCTGGCGTCCCACTACCTCGCCCACCCGGAGGAGCGCCGGGCGGTCGCGGCGCGCGCCCAGACACGGGCGCGGTCGGAGCATACCTTCAAGCGGCGGCTCGAGGAGATGTTCGACCTCATGGCCCGTAAGGCGTAGGCCTCGATGAAGGCTGACGCGGAATTCCCGCCGGTGTCTGTGCTTATCATCAGCAAAGGCCGGCGGGCATTGCTCTCGGAGGCGTTGAAGTCGATTGCTGCAGTTGATTACCCGAAAGAGAAGGTGCAGGTGGTGGTCGTCGAGGACACGGTGCAACCGCTGCCGCCCCCTGGGGTCGTGTACATCTCCGAGGATTTCCATGGCAAGGGCCGCAGTCTGATGCGGAACGTTTCGGTCCGGGCATCCACGGGGGAGATCCTGGCATTCACGGACGATGACGTTGTCATGGATCCCGCCTGGCTCAAGGAGCTCGTGAAGCCCCTGCTTGACCATCCCGACGTGGCTGGGGTTGGCGGGGCGGTCCTTCCCAAGAACTCGACCTTGCTGGGGCTATGCGAATACGTGCTTGGGTATCCGGGTGGAGGGCTCCGCTACACCCACGCGGCAGCGGGAAAGCTGGTTGAGACGCGCTATCTCAGCACGGTGAATTGCGCCTATCGACGTCCGGCCCTGCTCGAAGCGGGCGGGTTTCATCCTCAATCCGTGCTGAGTGGTGAGGATTACATCCTGTCGCGGGAGGTCGCGAAGAGGTACCGCTGCCTCTTCAATCCGCGGGCCATCGTCTATCATGAGCCGGTAAACCTCCGGCGACTCTTTGGGCGGTTCGTCAATTTCGGGCGGGGAGAGATCGAGTTGCTCGGCTTCATCGACGACCGGCTTTCGCTTGTGCGACTCATGATGCGGGAATCCTTAGGGCTGAAATATCTGGGTTTCCTGCTCGTTCTGCTGCTGGCCAACGTGAATCCGCTGTGGACCCTTGTCGTGGCGGCCGCCCACTACGGCTATCTGATCTTCTCCTATCGTTTCATCACCCGCTACATTCCGCGCCGGGATGTTCTGCTGGCCGTCCCTGCGGTTCGTTTTGTCTCCGATCTTGGAATGGACTGGGGAAGGGTTCGGGGCCTCGTGGAGCGGCTCCTTCGCGGGTTACGTGGATGAGCGCGACGGTCTCCATCGTCATCCCTGCCTATAATGGGAAGAGCCACCTCGAGGCGAATCTGCCTCCCCTGCTGGACGCCACGCGGGGGCGGAGCGGCCTGGAGGTGATCGTCGTCGATGACGGGAGCGCGGATGGGACGCCGGAATTTCTCGCGGGCCGGTTTCCCCAGGTGACGCTAATCGCGCTCGGCCAAAACCGGGGGTTCGCGGGGGCGTGCAACGCCGGGGCTCACGGCGCCAAGGGAGAGCTCGTCTATTTCCTCAACAGCGACGCGCGGGTGCGGGAGGACTTCCTGGATCCCGTGGTCCAGGGGTTCGCCGATCCCACCGTGTTCGCCGTGGGATCGAGGGAGATCCCGCCCGGCGGGAACGAGACGCTGATGCTCCCCGTGCCCTTCTTCCGCTTCGGGCTCTTCGGCCATCGCTACCTCGAGACCCGCGTCCCCGCTCACGCGATTCCCGCCTACTTCGTCTCCGCCGGCCACGCCGCCTTCGCGCGGGAGAAGTTTGTCGCGCTGGGAGGGTTCGACGAGCTCTACCGGCCCTTTTACTGGGAGGACATCGACCTCTGCTACCGCGCCTGGCGGCGGGGCTGGAAGGTGCTGCTCGAGCCCCGGAGCGTCGTCGAGCATGCCGGGCAAGGGACGATCGGCCGGTTCTACGCCCCCCGGCGGATCCAGAGCATCTACTGGAAGAACCGCTTTCTCTTCGTCTGGAAGAACCTCCGGGATCGGGCGCTCATGGCCGAGCACCTGGCGTGCCTTCCCCTCCTCCTCGCCGGCCTCCCCTGGGTGAAAGGGCGGGCGGTGCTGCGCGGGTTCGCCTGGGCGCTCGGCCAGTTGAGCGAGGCGTTGACGAAGCGGCGCCGTGAAGCTGGGAGGCCGGCCGTCTCCGACCGGGACATCCTGAGCATGTTTGCGTCGCCCGCATGAGGACCGCGAATGTCCTGCTCCTCTCCGAGTCGGGAGAGTTCGTCGGGGGCGGCGAGCTGAGCCTCCTCGAGCTCGTGATCTCCCTCGCGCGGTCACGCTTTTATCCCCTCGTTCTCTGCCCCGGGCCGGGCGCTCTCGTGGAGCGTTTCCGGGCCGAGGGGATTCCGGTGGAGGTCCTTGAGTTTCCGACCTGGCGGAGCCTCCGGCCGATCGCCCTCTTCCGGACCCTCGCGCGGCTGGCCGCCCTCGTCGAGGCCCGCCGGATCTCCCTCCTCCACGTCAACGCCACCGGCCGCGTGGCCCTCTGCGCCGGGCTGGTGGGTCGGTGGCGGCGGGTCCCGGTCCTCTGGCACGTCCGCGTGAAGGAGCCGGAGGGGTGGAAGGATCGGCTCCTGGCCCGGCTGGCGACGCGCATCGTCGTGAACTCGGGCGCCGTGGCCGGGCGCTTCACGGGCTCGGCCCGCGCCAAGGTTACGCTGATCCACAACGGTATCGACCTCGGCCGCTTCACGCCGGGCCCGCCCCCCGAGGAGCTTCGACGCGGGCTCGGGCTGCCGCCGGAGGTGCCCGTCGTGGGGAGCGTCGGCCGCTTCGTGGCCTACAAGGGCTACGCGTACCTCCTCGAGGCGGCCCGCCTGGTCCAGCAGAAGATCCCGGAGGCTCGCTGGATCCTCGTGGGAGAGGGCGAGCTCAGGGGCGAGCTGGAGGCCCAGTGCCGGCGTCTCGGCCTGGAAGGGGCGGTCTACTTCGCCGGGTGGCAGGAGCGGGTGGCCGACCACCTCGCGCTCTTCGATCTCTTCGTGCTGCCGTCGCTCGGCGAGCACTTCGGCCGCGTCCTCCTCGAGGCCATGGCCATGGCAAAAGCGGTCGTGGCGACCGACGCCGGAGGAGTCCCGGAGATCGTCCGTCACGGCGAGACCGGTCTCCTCGTGCCGCCCGCCGATCCCGAAGCGATGGCGGGCGCCGTGGTCACCCTGCTTCAGGACCGGGCCCTGGCAAGCCGCCTGGGCGCCGCCGGCCGCCGGCGCGTCGAGTCCGAGTTCAGCCTCGGCCGCCACGTGGAGGCCGTCGAGGCCGTGTACGCGAGCCTGCTCGATGCGACCGGTGACCGCCTGTAATCTTTGCGGGGGGACCCGGTGGAGGACCCGCGAGGAGAGCCCGCCGTTCCGGGTGGTGGAGTGCGACTGCGGGCTGGTGTTCGTCACGCCGCAACCGGCCCGGGTCGCCCTGGCCGCCGCCTACGACCGGGAATACTACGAGGAATGGCGGGCTCAGGCGCGGCGCCGGGAGCGTCTCTGGGCGCGGCGCCTGGCGGCGGTGGACGCGCTGGGGCCGGCGCGCGGCCACCTGCTCGACGTGGGCTGCGGGGACGGGGCGTTTCTCCGCCTGGCGCGGGCGCGCGGGTGGGAGGTCGCGGGGACGGAGCTGTCTCCGCACGCGGTGGGCGCGGCGAAGGCCGACGGGCTCTCCGTGAGGGAGGGGGAGGTGTGGGAAGCCGGCTTTGCCGCCAACGCCTTCGACGTGGTCACCTGCTGGCACGTGCTCGAGCATACCTCCGACCCGCGGCGGGTCGTCGAGGAGATCCGGCGCCTGCTCCGGCCCGGCGGCTGGCTGGTGCTCGCCACCCCTAATATCCAGGATCGCTTCTTCCGCGCCGCGTACGTGCTGGCGCGCGGTCGCTGGCCGCGCCTGTTCGAGCCCGACGACCGGGAGGTGCATCTGTTTCACTTCTCGCCCCGGACCCTCCGGGAGCTGGTCGCGGCGGCCGGCCTGGAGGTCGTCCGCGTGGGCTTCGACCGTGGCGGGGCGGCGGAGGGAGGCAAAGGGCTGGTCAACACGGTCGCGTACGTCTGGTTCCGGCTCACGGGGCTCAACTGGGGGATGGCCCTCGAGCTCGTCGCCCTGAAGCCGGCGGCCGCCGTGCCTCGAGGCATGGTCCCGTGAGACTCGGGGTGGACGGCCGCGAGCTGGCGGGGAGCGCGCGCACCGGGATCGGCCGCTACGTGATGGAGGTGCTGCGCGCCGCGTCCCGGGACGGCTGGGAGTGTCTGGTCTACGGCGATGCTCGGACACGCCCGGTGACCCTGCCGGGAGTGACGCTCAGGGTGCTGGACGGGCGGTGGACCCAGTGCTGGGACCAGGTGCTCCTCCCCCGCCAGCTCGCGCGCGATCGCGTATCGGCCTTCCTCTCCCCCTACTACAAGGGCCCGCTCCTCGCCCCCTGCCCGGTGGTTCTCACCATCCACGACCTCTTCTTCCTCGACTACCCGGGGCGGCGGCGGCCGCTCCACCAGGCCCTGATGACACGGGTCGCGCGGCTTTACGCCCGGCGGGCCACGGCGATCATCGCGGATTCGGAATACTCGAAGCGGACCATCGTCGAGCGGCTGGGCATCCCCCCGGCGAGTGTCACGGTGATTCCCGTGGCGCTGGGCCCGGAGTTCAAGCCCGAGCCCGGGACCGAGGCGGTGCGCTCCCGCTACGCCATCTCCGGTCCCTACATCCTCTACGTCGGGAACTTCAGGCCGCACAAGAACCTCCCTCGCCTGATCCGCGCCTTCGCGGCGCTGGACGCGCCGCTGCGCGGCGGGCATGTGCTGGTGCTCGCGGGTGGGGACCGGGCGAATCGGCCGGCGCTCGAGGCGCTGGCCAAGGGCCTGGGCGTGGCGGATCGCGTGGTCTTCCCGGGGCAGGTCCACGACGCCGACCTCCCCGCCCTCTACAGTGCGTGCGCCCTCTTCGTCCTTCCGTCCCTCGAGGAGGGCTTCGGGCTTCCGGCCCTCGAGGCGATGGCCTGCGGGGCCGCGGTGGTCGCAGCCGACCGGGCGGCGATTCCGGAGGTCGTGGGGGACGCGGGGGTCCTCGTGGATCCCGAGGACGAGGCCGCGATCACCGCGGCTATCACCCGGGTCCTCTCGGCTCCCGAGCTCCGAGAGAGCCTGGGCCGCCGAGGGCTCGAACGGGCGCGGGAGTTTCCCCCCGATCGGACGGCCGGCGCGGTGCTCGCGCTGCTCCGCCAGGTGAGCGGGACGCAATGACCGCGGCCGTGCGAGCCGCAGGACGTCGCGGGGCTGGGGCCCCGCCGTGCGAGGCGAGCCGATGAGCGCAGTGGCCCCCGGCCCCCGGCCCTGTCCACTCTGCGCAGGCACCGAGCTGGCGCCCGTGTTCTATCCCCCGCTGGTCCGGTGCGGCGGCTGCGGTCTCGTCTTCCGGAACCTCGCGGGGTTGCAGGAGAGGGTCAGGGAAGGTTTCGACACGATCTACTCCCAGCCGGCGCTCGACCAATGGGTCCAGGCGCGGCGGAGCAGGCTCTACCGGGAGTTTCTGGCCCGCTATCACGCCGCGCCCGGGCGGAATCGCCTCGTCGATGTCGGCTGCGGGGCGGGCCAGTTCTTGGCGCTCGCCAGGGAGCAAGGGTGGGAGGTGATGGGGATCGAGATCGCCGAGGCCGGCGTCCAGGCGGCGCGCGCCGCCGGATTGCTGGTCCGCGTCGGGTCGCTCCCGGCCGTGGCGCTGCCCGAGTCTTCCTTCGACGTCGTCACCTTCTGGAACGTGTTGGACTGCGTGCCTGACCCGGTGGAGCAGCTCAAGGCCGCAAAGCGCGCGCTCGTGCCCGGCGGGATGTTCTTCGCGCGCGTCAACAACCTGGCGTTTCACGCCGCCTTGTACCGGGCCAACCGGCTTCTCCGGCCGCGCCCGCGCCTGGCGGACCTCTTCCTGCGGCAGTACATCTTCAACCAGATCAGCTTCGACCGCCGGACCCTTCGCCGGGCGTTGGAGCAGGCGGAGTTCCGGCGGATTCGGATCGTCAACAGCCCTCCGGTCTACGGCGATCCCTATCGGACCGGGCCGCCGGCGTATGAGATGGCGATCGAACTGTCGAAGCGGTCGGTTTACGGTCTCGCGTGGCTCATGGCGTCCTTGACGGGAGGACGGTTGCTCTGGGCGTCCTCGCTCACGGCCGAAGCGGTGAACGAAGGTGGATAAGCTCCGGATCCTCGTGGTGGCGGATGTCTCCCCCCTCGAACCCCACGGCGGCGCGTCCCGGGTCCTGAGGGAGCAGAGCCAGCGGCTGGCGGCCCGCGGCCACGAGGTGACGGTCTTCAGCCGTCAGCCCGAGATCTCCGTCCAAACCGAGAGCGAGGTGAAGGGCGTGAGCGTGCGGCACTATCCCGTGAGCCGGGCTCACGCGCTGGCCTTTTTCTGGTCCTCCATCGCCGGCGCCCGCCGCGCGTACCGGGACACCCTCGCCGGCCGGCCCTGGGACCGGGTCATTCTCCATCAGCCGCTGTCGGCGGTGGGGGTGCGCCGCCTGCTCCCGCGCGCGGCCCCGCGCATCTACATGTTTCTCTCTCCAGCCTCGGCGGAGTACCGTCTCCGCGCCGAGCACCCGTCGGGGCGGCGGTCGCTCCTCCTGGCGCCCCTGGCGGCGGCGCTGCTCCGCCGGGTCGAGTACGCCGCGTTCCGGACGGCGCAGCGGGTCGTCGTCATGAGCGATTACATGCGGGGCAAGCTCGCCGCCGTGCACCCCCGCGGGACGCCTCCCGTCGTCGTCATCCCCGGGGGCGTGGACCTCCGCCACTTCCGCCCGGCCGAGGACCGGATGGCCGTCCGGCGGGCGCTCAGGCTTCCCGCTGACCGCCTCCTGCTGCTGACCGTGCGTGACCTCCACCCGCGCATGGGGCTGGAGGCCCTGGTGGAGGCTGTGGGCGCGCTTCGCGAGGCCCTTCCCCTGATGCTTGTGGTCGGCGGGCAGGGCCCGCTCAGGACCGCGCTCGAGGCCCAGGTCGGTCGAATGGGTCTCGCCGACCACGTCAGGTTCGCCGGCCACATCGCCGAAGCCGACCTGCCCCGGTACTATCAGGCCGCCGACTGCTTCGTCCTGCCGACGCGCGCCCTGGAAGGGTTCGGCCTCGTCACCGTAGAGGCGCTGGCCTGCGGGACCCCGGTGCTGGGGACGCCGGTCGGCGCCACCCCGGAGATCCTGGCGCCGCTGGCACCGGAACTGCTCACCGACGACGCTTCTGCTGAGGCCCTGGCGAACGGCATCCGTCGGGTGGCGCCCCTGCTCCGCGACGACGCCTTCCGCGCCCGCTGCCGGGCCCACGCCGAGGCCCATTACGACTGGGAGACGGCGGTGGACCGGCTCGAGGACCTGCTTGTGGGCCTCTCACCCGGAGCGGAGGGATGACCGTCCTTCACCTGATCACGCGAGTGACCCTTGGCGGAACGGCCTCGGACATCATCGATTCGGTCCTTGCGACGTCCCACGGGGGCTTTCCCACGATCCTCGCCACCGGGGTCGACGAGGGGGAAATTTCGATGGTGGAAGAGGCGCGGGCTCGGGGGTGTCGAGTGGAGGTGATCCGGGAGCTCCGCAGGGACATCTCGCCGGTGAAGGACCTGGTCGCCCTCTGGCGGATCGTTCGGCTGCTCCGGCGGGAGCGCGTCACGCTCCTGCACACCCATACCTCCAAGGCCGGCTTTCTCGGGCGCCTGGCGGCCGGGCTGGCCCGGACGCCCCTCGTGGTGCACACGCCCCACGGCCACATCTTCTACGGCTACTACGGGCGCGCCCTGACCGCGCTCTTCGTCCTGCTGGAACGGATCGCCGCGCCGCTGACCGACCGCATTGTCGTCCTGACAGAGCAGGAGCTGGAGGAGCATCTCGAGCGCCGGATCGGGCGGCGCGAGCAGTTCGCCGTGATTCCGAGCGGGGTGAATCTGCCGGCGCTGCGGGCCCAGGCGCCGCCCCGCGAGGAGGCGCGCCGCCGCCTCGGCGTGGCGGCCGACTGCCTGCTCCTCGTCGGAGTGGGCCGGCTGGTGCCAATAAAAGGGTTCGACGTGCTCGTGCGCGCGCTTCCCGCCATCGTGAAGGAGGCGCCGGCGGCGCGGCTCTGCCTCGTGGGGGACGGTCCCGATCGCCCCGCGCTGGAAGCCGAGGCCCGCGCCCTCGGGGTGGCGGATCGCGTGCTGCTCGCCGGCGCCCACGAGGAGGTGGCCCCATTCCTCGCCGCCGCCGACCTGCTCGTCGCGCCTTCCCGGAACGAAGGGCTGGGGAAAGCCCTCGTGGAAGCCATGGCGCTCGGGCTCCCCGTCGTGGCGACGCGCGTCGGCGGGATCCCGGCGGTCGTGGCCGACGGGCAGACCGGCAGCCTGGTTCCACCCGACGATCCTCCGGCCCTGGCCCGCGCGGTGGGCGCGCTGCTCAAGGACCCGGAGCTCCGGCGGCGCGCGGGGGAGGCCGGTCGCCGGAGGGCTGAGCAGTTCTCGCTCGCGGCGATGGAGTCCCGGCTGCTCGGTCTCTACCGCGAGCTGTGTGCTCGGAAGGGGCTGGCGTGACCCGGCCCCTCGTCGCGCTGCTGGGCATTCTGTTGCTCCCGCTGGCAGCGCGGGGGGAGACGCTCCGGCCCCTGCCGGCCGTCCTCCACGTCCATTCCACCTTCTCCACCGGGGATCTCCCGATGGACCGGCTCGTGATGGAGGCCCGCGCGCGCGGCCTGGAGGCGGTGCTCCTCACCGAGAATTACCTCCTCCGCGTGGAGTACGGGCTCTGGCCGTTCCGGGCGGCCACGCGCGTCGTCCACGAGGAGCCCTCGGTGCTCTCCCGCGGCGTCGAAGCCTACCTGGCTCAGGTGTCGGAGGTGCGCCGGCGCTTTCCCGAGATGCTGATCGTGCCCGGGGTGGAGGTGATCCCCCACTACCACTGGACGGGGAGCCCCCTCACGGGCGACCTGACGCATCACGACCTCCAGAAGAACCTCCTCGTCTTCGGGATCACCGACCCCGCCGACCTCAAGCGGCTCCCGAGCACGGGCAATCCGTACCTCGCCCGCCGCACCGTCGGCTCCCTCGTGGAGGCCCTCCCCGGGCTGCTCGTGCTCCCGGGGCTCTGGCTCATCCTCGTCAAGCGGCGGCGCCTGCTGCGGGTCGGAGGATTCACGATCGTGGAGCGCCGGCGCCGCTGGCTTCCGGGCGCGCCGCTGGTCGTCCTCGGCGTCCTCGCGCTGCTCCAGGCGTTTCCTTTCACCGAGGACCCGCTGAGCCCATATCATCCGGACTCGGATCTGGCGACCTACCAGGCGCTGATCGATCAGGTTGAGGCGCGCGGGGGCGTCAGCGTCTGGTCCTTGCCGGAGGCCCGGGACGCCTTCGAGTCCAGCTTCCTCGGCTTGAGGGTTCGGGGGAGGACCGACCCCTATCCGGACGATCTCGTCCGCACGTTCCGCTACACCGCCTTCGGGGCCGTCTATGAGGACACCTCGCGGTTCGCCACCCCGGGCGGCACGTGGGACTACCTCCTCGGCAAGTATCTCTCGGGCGAGCGGACCCGTCCGCCGTGGGCTGTCGGGGAGTCTGGCTTCCACGGCTTCGCCGGGGGCAAGCGGGTAGAAAGTATCCAGACGGTCTTTCTCGTCGGCGAGAAGAGCGAGGCCGCGCTCCTGGCGAGCTTCCGCGCCGGCCGGATGTACGCGCTCAGCCGCACGCTGGCCTATGCGCTGGCGCTCCAGTCCTTCAGCGTCCGTCAGGGGGAGGCGGAAGCGCGGTCGGGCGAAACGCTCCAGGGGGGCGCGGCGGCCCCGCTCGACATCCAGGTGGGCGTGGACGCCTCGGACGGCGGGGAGTATCCCCTGCGGGCGTTCCTCATGAGGAACGGCCAGATCATCCAGGTGTGGATGGGGAAGACGCCGCTGCGCGTCGTTCACCGGGAGCCTGCGAGCGCAGCCCCGGCCTACTACCGGCTCGAAGTCCGGGGCCCGTGGCCGCACCAGATCCTCACCAACCCGATCTTCGTCAAGCCCCGGCCGGCGCCGTGAAGGTGGCCATTCACCAGCCGCAGTATCTGCCGTGGCTCGGCCATTTCGCCAAGCTGGCCGCCGCGGACTGCTGGATCTTCCTCGACACGGTCCAGTACGAGAAGAACGGCTGGCAGAATCGCAATCGGATCAGGACGCCGCGCGGCGCCCAGTGGCTCACGGTTCCGGTGAAGGCGTCGCTGGGGACCTTGATACGCGATGTCGTCATTGACGCGCGTCAACCCTGGCAGAGGAAGCATTTGGAAGCCCTGCGGGTCAACTACGCGCGGGCGCCACACTTTGCCCGCTACTTCGGCGACCTGGAGCAGCTCCTGAGGCGCCCCTGGCGCCTGCTCGCGGATTTGAACGTGGAGGTCACCCGGTTCCTGGCCGGGGCCCTGGGGCTCTCTCGCCGGATGGTGCGGGCCTCCGAGCTTCCCGCCGCCA
>Ga0209321_10000598_pt1 | contig 23929 bp, 24 predicted proteins | sample Rifsed16ft4_FD_184012 | JGI IMG/M metagenome (GOLD analysis project Ga0209321, IMG submission 184012) | Soil microbial communities from Rifle, Colorado, USA - sediment 16ft 4 - CSP-I_5_4 (version 2) | ecosystem: Environmental > Terrestrial > Deep subsurface > Rock core/Sediment | place: Rifle...
GGGGCAGACGCACAGGGCGGTCTGGCATGCCTCGCCCAGGCACGCCAGAACCGCCCCGGCAACGGGGAACTGGACTTGACCGATTTTTTGTATGTGAATACCGTCCCGCAGGTTGGAATGGATCATCCCGGATTCTTTATTAGGAAACCTGCGGGACGATCTCAGAATTACCGACGATTTCTCAAAAAGGTCGGGATATCGAGATCATCATTATTGACCGAGGGCAGGGACGCGGATTTCGCCTCACCAGATTGGGCGTCCGCGTGAACGCTGACTGATTCAGGCGGCCGCATGTAAAGGCCGGGATCCGTTCGTCTGGATTCGGTGCGCGGCTGGCGTTCCAATGCGCGACGCGGCATGCTGGTGCGTTCAAAACCTGTGGCGATGACCGTGATGCGGATATCGTCGCCCATGTTCGGGTCGATGACCGCGCCGAAGATCATGTTCACATCGGGGTGAGTGGTCTCACGGATGATGGCCGCGGCCTGGTTCACCTCGAAGAGCGTCATGTTCGGGCCGCCGGTCACGTTGAAGAGCACGCCGCGCGCGCCGTCAATCGTGATGTCGAGCAGTTGACTCGAGATCGCGCTCTCCGCGGCCTTCTTCGCTTTATCGTCGCCTGAGCCTGTCCCAACCGCCATGAGCGCCGCGCCGCCCTCGGACATGATCGCGCGCACATCGGCGAAATCAAGATTGATCAAACCGGGAATGGTAATGAGTTCCGAAATACCCTGAATACCCTGGTGCAACACGTCATCGGCCAGGCGGAAGGCATCCTGCAGGCTGGCACGCTTATCCGCGATCTGCAATAAACGATCATTCGGAATCGCAATCAGGGTATCTGCATGTTCCTTGAGCTTGCCGATGCCCGTTTCTGCGGATTGCATGCGGCGCATTCCTTCGAACGTGAAAGGACGCGTCACAACACCGATCGTAAGTGCGCCGCTTTCCTTGGCGATCTGCGAGACAATCGGCGCGGCGCCTGTGCCCGTCCCGCCTCCCATGCCCGCCGTAACGAAGACCATATCCGAGCCTTTCAGCACGTTGTACAGTTCGTCTGAGGATTCCTCGGCGGCTTTGCGGCCGATCTCGGGATCACCGCCCGCGCCGAGACCACGAGTGATCTTCTCACCGAGCCTTACACGGATGTCCGCTTTCGCCAGCATCAGGGCCTGCGCGTCGGTATTCACCGCGATAAATTCGACGCCCTGAATGCCTTCTTCGATCATGCGGTTGACGGCATTCGTTCCGCCGCCGCCCACGCCGATGACTTTAAGGCGGGCGAAGGGTTGCTTTTCCGAGAACTCTAACGAGTCCTGCGGCGAGTGTTGCTTTTTGGTCGAGTCCATGTCTACCTCCATCAAACATTGGTTTTATGATACTAACAATTGATTCCGTAGCAAAATATTTTCAGGATTACTACGGTAACAGCCTTGGCTCTCTCTGCTCAATCCGCCGTCCCCGGCGGGGATGCCGAGAGCATTACGGTAATATACGGCCAATCCATCTTTTGACGAAACTAAAATCCATACGCTTTTCTCCTTTCGAACGACGTTCGCGTCCAATGCTCAGGTCCTGATCGTGCATCGTCAGTGCCCATCGCAGTAAACCTACACCAGTAGAATAAGCTGGTGAATTCAACCGATCAACCAGGCCCGATAAATTCCCAGGCTGCGCAGTACGTACCGGCATCTTCAACACCTCAGAGGCAACCCGTTTGATTCCGGGTAATGCAGATGTGCCGCCCGTCAACACCATGCCGGCAGGTAAAAGTCCATCATAACCAGAGCGTTTGATCTCCTGCATTGTCAGTGAAAAAATCTCGGCAATGCGCGCCTCAATGATGTGAGCCAGTTCCTGTCGGTTGATCTGCACGGGCCGGTCTTCGCCAAACGGTCTGATCAAGAAATACTCCTCCGGGCCGATCCCGGAGCGTACCGCATATCCCTGCTGCTTCTTCACATCTTCTGCCTGCTCAAAAGGCAGGCGTAGACCGTGTGCAATATCCTGGGTCACATGATTGCCTCCAACAGCCAGCACCATCGTATGCCACACATCGCCGTTGACGTAGATCGCCAGGTCCGCTGTGCCGCCGCCGATGTCGCAAACGGCCACGCCCATCTGGCGTTCCTGCTCGGTCAACACCACCTCGCCGGAAGCCAGCGGATTCAACACAAACTGCTGAATCGCCACGCCCGCCGCTCCCACAGACTGGCGCAGGTTGTCCACCGTCGCGCCTGAAGCAGTGATAATGTGCGCTTCCACTTCCAGGCGATAACCACGCATCCCCTTCGGGTTGCGGATGCCGTCCTGTCCATCGATATTAAAACCGCGTTGTATGACGTGGATGATCTCGCGGTCATATGGGATCGCAACCGCACGCGCCTGATCCAGTGCATGCTCAATATCATATTGCTCGATCACGGCTCCATTCACAGCCACTGCGCCTCTGCTGTTCACAGACGAAACGTGCGCGCCCGCCATGCTTACCAGTGCAGATGTGATCTCAAGCCCGGAAGTGGATTCAGCCTTTTTGACTGAACGTGTAATGGCCTGGGATGCCGCCGCCAGATCCACAATGACGCCTTTGCGGATTCCTTCCGAAGGCTCGATGCCAACGCCCAGGATGCGGATGGACTTGTCGTCCTCCACCCGTCCTACGAGCGTGCATACTTTGGTCGTGCCAACGTCAATGCCTACAAGAATCTCTTCCATCATTATTGACTTATCCTATAGTAGGGTGCGGTCGGGTACGTCACATTGATCGATGCAGGCTGGATGCCTCTTTGTGTCAATGAATTCACCATCGATTCATACACGCGTATCTTCAACTCAACATCCCTCGCGCTCGTTCCAAAATAGACCTGCCAGCCGCGCGGGTCATTCCAGCCAAAACCAAAACCTGGATCATACAAGATCGGCGTATTTGGCGGTACATGACCAGCAAGACCTTTCAGCGCCTGGACCATTTCAACTAAAATGAACGGAGCAGGATTTAATGCATCACCGCCGCTTACTTCCACGTTTGGGCCTGATAGTGCCACGACAGAGATCAGCCCTGACGCCTCGCCGCGCGGCCTGAATGCAACGCCATCCTCGGAGATCCATGTATAACCGCCTCCCTGCTCCCAGCGGATGACCGGCCGTCGCTCGGTGATATTGACGGAAACAAGATTGGGCAGCGCCACTGCCACCTGAACGGAAACAAGTTCAGGATAGTTAAGGCGCAGGCGTGTCTCCAAATCCTCAGGTATAAGCAGGAAGATGGGCCGTCCCGCGACGTTCAGCACCGAGTTGATTTCCGCTGGAGATAACATCTGAGCACCAGTGATTTGTGCCTCGGTGACGCGCAACTGAGGCAGGTTGAAAGCAGAATAAAGCGCTGCGCCGAGCACGGCAGCAAGCAGGAACGAGAGCAGGCGCCCGCCCAGGCGCGGACGAGGGATGCTGATCGAACGCACGTCCCTGCGCGGCAGATGGAACGCGATCTGAAAGCGGCGTCGTGCTCCACTTGCACGCGCGGGTCTGCGTTTCGGCTTTGAAGCATCCTGTCTGGTTGCGCGCCTCGTGATCGGCGGCACAGGACGCGTGGCTTCATCTGCCGCGCGTTCCATGAGCTTCACGTTCTCCCTTTCGCGGCGCAAACGGACCAGTTCGGCGTGGGTGAGCTCTTTCTTCCCGTTCATGCGCCGCTCCGATACGTATACGATGTGTGGTCGCGCTCTGCTTTGCGTTCCAGCGCGAGTTCGATCAAACGATCGACCAGTTTGTTATAAGGCAATCCGCTGGCTTCCCAAAGCTTGGGATACATGCTGATCTTCGTAAAGCCGGGAAGGCTGTTCAACTCGTTGAGGTAAATCCTGTTCGTATCTTTCTCAACGAAGAAATCGACGCGTGCCATGCCTGCACAATCGATGGCCTTGTAAGCGCGCACCGCATAATCACGGATAAGTTCAGCAGTCTCCTCAGGGAGCTGTGCAGGGATCTGCAACTCTGAAGTGCCGTCCACATATTTTGATTCGTAAGAGTAAAACTCACGGCTCGGCAGCACTTCACCGGGCACCGACGCAACAGGTTCATGATTGCCCAGCACACTGATTTCGATCTCACGCGCGTTCTTTACTCCCATTTGAATCAATACACGGCGGTCAAAGGAGGCGGCCTCCATCAAGCCTTCCTGGATATCAGAGCGATTATGGCATTTGGTAATGCCTACAGAGGAACCCAGGTTGGCAGGTTTGGTGAAGAGCGGGTAGTCGCCCATCCTCTCGGCTTTCTCGATCACCGCGGCAACATCCTTTTCGATCTCGGCCCGCAGTACAACCATCGTATCAACGACAGGGATATGGTTGGCAACCATTACATCCTTGAAAACACCTTTGTCCATGCCAACGGAAGAACCAACGACGCCCGCGCCTACATAGGCAACATTTGCCAGCTCGAACAGACCCTGTATCGTCCCATCTTCACCAAATGTTCCATGCAGAACCGGGAAGAAGACATCCACACCGGTCAATCTCTTGAGCGTTTCACCCCGCAAAACATAAATACCCATTTCAGAGGGATCAGGCGAAAGAATAACGTGATGCAATCCATCCAACATGCCGTTCTCGAATTTAGCCAGCACATCATCGCCAGTGAGCCACTTACCTTCATGCGTAATGCCAACGGGAGTGACTTCATATTTATTCCGATCGAGCACAGATAGCACAGACCGCGCGGACATGAGCGATACTTCATGTTCGCCGGAACGCCCGCCGAAGAGGACGGCAACGCGGAGTTTGCGGTCAGTGTTCATCATTTGCTACCATTCACCGATCAGTTCAATTTCCAACTCAAGTTCAACACCCTGTTTTTCCTTCACGGTCTCCTGCACCAATTGAATCAAAGCGCGAATATCTGCGGCTTTTGTATCCGCATGATTAATGAAGAAGTTTCCGTGCAACGGGCTGATCTCAGCGTTGCCGATGCGGGCACCTTTCAAACCCGCGGCTTCGATCAACCGCCCTGCATAATCACCATCCGGATTCTTGAACATCGAACCCAGGCTGGCACCCGGCGGTTGTGTGGCTTTGCGGTGTGCGCTGAATTGTTCGATTTTAACAGTCACTTCCTCTTTCGTGGAATTTTTTAAACTCAATTCAGCCGAAAGGACTATGGCATCCAGTTCAGCGCGTTTCAGTGCGCTCGTGCGATACCCGTAAGCCATGTGTTCAGCAGAAAATTTTTCACGGCCATTCCCTGTAAGCAATTCAGCCCAGATCAAATTACCAGCCATATCGCCGCCGAATGCGCCGGCATTTCCATACACCGCGCCGCCCACTGTTCCGGGGACTGTCGCTGCCCATTCGAGACCGGCAAAACCTTTCGACGCGCAGCGATTGGCAAGATTGCTAAAGACGACTCCCGATTCAGCCGTGACCGACGGCTGGTCGCCGCTATGGAAGCGGACTCCCTTTGCCCGGTTCAAGACCACCACGCCGCGCACACCCCGGTCACTGACCAATACATTGGAGCCGCCGCCGAGAATCGTGTATTCCAAATCCTGCGTTCTCAGCAACTTAACGATGCGCGCCAGCTCGTCAGCAGACTCGGCTGCGATGAGCACATCCGCAGGGCCGCCGATACGCGCCGAGGTATAAGGCGCAAGAGAGACATTCTCTTTCACCTTATCGCCAAGTTTGGCGTATAACACGTCAATAGGTCTGGTGAGTGTTACCATTTTTGATTTAGTCGTCTTTTTCACTTAACTTCTCGATCAATTTTGTAACGGTCTTTTCAGGCGAGTCTTCCGGTTTTTCGGCATCCTTCTTCATTGGTTCATTTTGATGGGAATCCTTGTCAAAGACAGACAAGATCATTTTTAACGGTGGCAGGAAGAAGGTCTCACGCCAGTAATCGGCGTGAAACGTGCGTTTGTTTTCGTCAGGCATATCCATTCAACTTTCCTGTAATCCTTTCAGAACATCCGTGCTGATCTGATCCGCATCGCCAGCTGAAAGGACAAGAAGGACGTCACCCGGTTTCAGATGCTCGAGGAGGTAGCTCGTCACTTCAGGCAGGGTTTCGATATAACGTGCAGACAGATGCGGCATGGCACTGACGATCTCAGCGGAGGTGAAGTCCTGTTTGGGTTCGCGCGCGGCATATACTTCTGTCACGATGACTTCATCGGCATCCTTGAACGCACGCGCAAAATCAAGAAAGAATGTTTTCGTGCGTGAATAGGTGTGCGGCTGCCATACGGCCCAGATGCGACGTTTGGGATAACGCGCGCGCGCTCCCGCAAGCGTGGCTTTGATCTCAGTGGGATGATGAGCGTAATCATCGAAGATGCTAATGCCATTCACTTCACCGCGTAACTGGAAGCGGCGTCCGGTACCAGTGAATTCAGCGAGGGCCTGCACGGCTTTCTTGCGCGAGAGCCCCAGCACACTAATGACTGCCAAGACAGCCAGCGCATTGCGGACATTGTGCTCACCCGGTACCTGTAAAGATACTTTGGTGGATGTGGAAGTCTTGCTGGCCAGGTTGGATGAGATCACGAAATCAAACCCACCGCGCTGGTTTGGTCTCACGTTGCGCGCCTGCATCCACAGCGGAGTGTTGATGGTCATATCGCCTTGCATGCCATAAGAGACAACATTTCTGCCGCTTTTGCGCACATGCGGGATCAATGCGGCAGCGCCCTGGTCTTCGGCGCATACGATCAGTGTTCCATCGGCAGGGAGCAGATCTACAAACTTTTCGAAAGCCCTATACATCGATTCGAGCGTGGGGAAGCAATCAGGGTGGTCATGTTCAATGCTCGTCACCACGGCGATGTGCGGCTTGAGTCCCAGGAACATATTGTCATACTCATCTGCTTCGATGACAAACGCCTTGCCGTTGCCTGCGCGCGCGTTGACTCCCAGATTGTCGATCACGCCGCCGACGATGAAGGATGGATCCCGGCCGAGTTCAGATAAAACCCAGGCGGTCATTGCTGTTGTGGTTGTCTTTCCATGCGTGCCGGCGATGGCGATGCCCATCTTATCTTCCATCAACCTGCCGAGAAAGTCGGCGCGTTTGTAAACCGGGATCCCCGTACGCTTGGCGGCCCGGACCTCGGGGTTGTCTTCGGTGACCGCGGAGGAACGCACAATCCAATCCACTCCAGCCAGGTTGCGCGGGTGATGCCCAATGTATACATGCGCACCGGCCTTGCGGATTTCCTCGGCAAAGGGAGTCAGGGCGCGGTCAGAGCCGCTCACCGTGTATCCGCTCTCCAAAAGGAGGCGGGCGATGGCGGAAAGACCGCTTCCCCCGATGCCGATGAAATGGACGTGTGTCATTATTAGCTATCAGCCTTCAGCAATCAGCGATTAGTAACTAGATGTAAACGACCAGTACAAATATAAACGCAAGGATAATGGCAAAATAGATGCCAGGCTCTCCCAGCAACTGCGGTGGCATGTAGAGCATCATTTGATTTACAGCTTGCAACAATGTCGGATCCTGGGGCCCGCTCATAATCTTCTCGAACGGATAGTTGGCAACATGAAGGTAGTACAGGATCGTTCCGGCAATAAGGTAACCGTTAAAGGCGCCGAGGATGACGCCAAAGAGCGAATCCTGAAGGCGTTCGCGCGCCGCGCGAGCTGCCAGACGCTGAATGCTAATAACAGTCTGATAGCCAAAAAAGACCAGGACAACGAGGATCAACGTCCGCACCCAGAACAAAGTGACATCTGCCTCCGGCAGGGCCACCGCAAGTGGGATGTATCTACGTATCACATGGTTAAGCGCCAGTGCGAGGATCACACTAAAAGCAACAAGAAGTTCCTTTGCCCAGCCGCGCATCCCTCCAACTACAGCAAAGAGGATCACATACATCCAGAAGATATAAACTATGCTCATCATGTTAATCTCCAGCCAGTTTGATCAACGTACTGGCAATCTTATCCGCGGCACGCGGGTGAGATAACCCAAACATTGCGGCGCGCATGGCTTTCAATTTATTCGGGTTATCAAGAAGGATGCTCAGGGTCACCAACAACTCATCCTTCAAACGATGATCCTCCAGAATGACAGCCGCGCCACGCCGGGCAAGATAATCGGAATTCACTTTCTGATACCGCCATGCATGTGGATACGGCACAAGCATGGCAGGCAAACCAAACAACGGGAACTCACCTAAACAGGATGCGCCCGCCCGCGATACAACCAGATCCGCAGCGGCCAGAGCCGCGCCCATCTCATGCAGATATGGCAGGGCATGATAACGAGCCGCAAGTTCCACAGGCAGCTGCTCACGTTCGGCTTTTACAGACTGCCAGTCCAATTCGCCGGTCAGGTGAATGATCTCGAATTTCTGGAGCAAGGCGCGCAGATGATGCAGCACGGCCATGTTGATCGAACGTGCGCCCTGGCTCCCGCCAAAAACCAAAAGGCTGGGCAGCTCACCGGAGATACCGAGGTGGCGCTGCGCAGTCTGGCGGTCCCAAAGCGCGAGGTCCGCACGCAGCGGGTAGCCGGTCTCATAGACCCGTTTGTTAAAGTACTGCTGTGATTGTTCAGTGGTCACAGCGATCACATCAGAAAATCTGGCCAGTGATTTCAAAGCGATGCCGGGTTCGATGTCCGGCACATAAAGAAGGAGTGGGATGGAACGTCCTGCAAGCGCCACTGGCACAGCCACATAACCGCCGGTGAAGAACAGCACGTCCGGATTGAACTCGCGCAAAATGCGGCGTGCGGCAAAGATTCCACGCCCGAGCAGGACCAGATTGCGGGGCATGGTGAACAGTCCCACGCCATGCACACCGGCGGCCGGGATGCTCTGGAAGGCGATGCCCTGGCGTGTCACCAGCGCCTCCTCCATGCCTGTCTCGCCGCCCACCCACAGCGTGTCCACATCTGGAACCTTAGACGTTAGTGCGCTGTGAACGGCGAGGGCGGGATACACGCCGCCGCCCGTTCCTCCGGCGCAAATCAATAACCGCACCGAACGACCTCCAATCATTTTCTTCCTTTTTTACACTCTCGCCACTCCGGCGAGAGATATTCAACATAACTCCGATGCCGCACAGCATGGATACCAGGTTCGAACCCCCCGCGCTGATAAATGGCAGCGCGTTCCCGGCAAAGGGCATCAAACCAACCATCACAGCCATATTGATGAGCGCCTCCATGCCGATCCAGAATGTTATCCCGGAAGCTAGAAGTGTACCAAGCATGTCGGGCGCGCGACGCGCAATCACGAGTCCGCGCCAGAGAAGCATCGCATACAAAGTCATCAGCAAAACAGCGCCAAACAATCCAAGTTCCTCCACCACTACCGCGAAAATACTGTCAGTGGGTGCAAAAGGCAGGCCGGTTAACTTTGTGTCCGCCTGCCCCAAGCCCACACCGAAAATACCACCTTTGATGACTGCCTCCAAAGAACGCTGCACGTGATAGGAGGCAAGGGTCGGATCCTGCCAACCGGCGATAAAGGTATCCACGCGGTCCTGACCCGTTGCGCTGACTTGAACCACAACCCAGCCCATCACGATGGCTGCGATCAACAACAATATGATCTGCCGCATGTCAGCGCCTGCCAGGAAGAATAATAAGCCGCCAAGGATCAGCACAGTGCCCGCGGCGCTCAGATCGGGTTGAAGATAGATCAAGCCGCCAATGATACCAAGAATTACACCCAGCGGGATCAGACCCAGTCTAATATCATGCAGAAACTGTCGTTTTGCATACAACCACACGGAAAGATAGATGACCGTGACCAGTTTCGTAATTTCCGAAGGCTGATACGATCCTTCAAACAAACTGCGGGATGCGCCCAAACGGATCTCATTAATGAACAAGACCGTAAGCAGCAAAACAATCGTCCCAAGCATGGCGAACAAAACGACCCTGCGCCAGTTATGATAATCAAAGAGCGAAAGCACAGAGGCAACCACAATTCCCAGCGCCAGCCATTTCACCTGGCGCACAAACATATATGTTGAAGAACCATATTCGTTGAAAGAGAAATCGAAGGAAGCCGAGTACAACATGATCAGGCCGAATACAGCGAGCGCGATCACTGTCAGCACCAATGGAATATCCACGCTGCGCGCGCCGCGCGCCAGATTTCTGGAGGGCGAAAAAGACATCCGATCATTTACGAAAGTTCTTGTACCCATACACTAAACCTTTCTCCGCGTTCCGCAAAATCCCTGAACTCATCGAAACTGGTGCCGCCCGGCGATAACAGAACGACATCACCAGCTTCAGCCACTTCTGCGGCCTGGATGACCGCGTCGTGCAAATGCTCTGCACGCGAGACCGTAAAACGCTTCTCGCCAGGCCCAAGCCTGTTCACTGTTCCTTCGATCTTTTCCGCCGCCTCACCGAAGAGCACCACATGATCGACGCGTTCATCCATAAGCTGCACCAAATCTTCCCACGGAAGATCCTTATCCCGGCCGCCAAGCATTAACACGATTGGTTCATCGAAAGAACGGATCGCTGCCATGCTCCTTTCGGGCGCGGTGGCAATCGAGTCGTTATACCAGCGCACACCGCGCAACTCCCGGACAAGTTCCAGGCGGTGTGGTACACCACGGAAATCCTCCACCGCTTCGAGCATTGCATCCAAAGTAAAACCAGCCGCCTGACCGATCGCAAACCCGGCGAGAACGTTCAACACGTTATGGTCACCGCGCAATGATATCTTTTCGCGCAAGATCAATGGCAGGTATGCATTTCCATGACGCAGATTCAACAAGGCGTCATGCAGGTACGTACCATCCAATCCTTCCTCGAGTTCATGTAAACTGAAAGTGAATAGCTTTCCAATCACTTTGTTTCGCAGACTCCAGGCGCCCTTATCGTCACGTCCGAGAATGGCAACATCCTGTCTGGATTGAAATTCCAGGATGCGCGCTTTGGAGGCGGTGTAGGCTTCCATCGTGCCGTGACGGTCAAGATGATTTGGCGTGACGTTGAGGATCGCCGCAATGTTCGGGGAAATTGTCATCTGATCCAGTTGAAAGGATGAGATTTCAAGGATCGCAACATCACCGGCTTTCATATGGTCAACATGGTTAATAAGCGGGGCGCCAATGTTGCCACCAACGTATGCTTTATCGCCGTATGCATTCTTTGCCATTTGTCCAACCAACGTTGTCGTGGTCGTCTTTCCTGCTGAGCCTGTAATACCGATCGTTTTGCAGGGTACCACTTCCATGAAGATCTGCGTATCGTTCGAAAGCGGAATCCCTCGTTTAACGGCTTCAACCACAATGGGCAGCGTGAGCGGAACTCCACCAGAGAGACAAAGCACATCGGTCGAATCCAGCAATTCAAGCGGATGTCCGCCGAGCGCCCAGTTGATCTGGAATTCGCCAAGCGATTCGCGCGCCACGCGTAATTCATCAGCCGAGCGCATATCGCTCAACGTTACGCGCGCTCCGTGAAGCGACAGCCAGCGTGCCAGGGCCAGTCCCTGACGGGCGGCACCGAGAATGAGAACGCGCCTGCCATTCCACTCTTTCATCGTTTACACCAAAGCCAATCCCATACCAACCATGGCAGCGAGCAAGCCGATCAGCCAAAAGCGCTGCACAACTTGTGTCTCGCTCCATCCAAGCAATTCGAAGTGCAAATGGATGGGAGCCATTTTGAAGAAGCGTTTGCCTTTGGTCAATCTGAAATAGATAATCTGGGTCACAACACTTAGCGCTTCACTCAGCGGAATGATCGCAATGACGATGAGCAAAGGCCACTGCCCCGTCATCAGCGCCACGACTGCCAGCGTGGCGCCCAGGGACAGTGAACCTGTGTCCCCCATGAACAGTTCAGCAGGATGCACATTGAACCACAAAAAACCAAAGATCGCACCAACGATCGTGAAGCAGAAGCGAGCCAGATAAGTCTGATCCTGCATCAATGCGATGCCGCCAAACGCGGCAAAAGCAGTGGCAGAGATCAAACCAGCGAGACCATCCAATCCATCGGTGAAATTAATTGCATTTGATTCGCTCACAATAACGAACGCCGCAATCGGGATGTACCATAAACCAAGTTCAATATCGCCCTGAATGCCAGGGAGGCGCATTTCCGGAACGTCCAACAGATATTTCAATACAAAGGCAGTGCCCACTGCAAGTACGACCTGTGCGAGGAATTTTGTGCGAGCACGCATCCCCTCGCCGCGTCGTTTGCCGCGGATACCTTCCCAGTCATCCAACGCTCCAAGTACTGAATAACCGACCAGGACAATGAGTGGCACCAACACTGAACGCCCAATCACACTAAAGCCGATCAAGGTCGCGGCATTAAGCAGGCCGGTGAGCAGAAGCACAGGCAGAATGAACAACACGCCGCCCATTGTGGGTGTGCCCATTTTTACATTGTGATGACCCGGTTCATCCACACGGATCAGCTTGCCGATCCTAAAATGACGAAGGACACGGAGAAGCGGAGTTCCCCAGATCACTGTCATCACAAAGGAGAGCATCGCAAGACCCAATACAAAGGCTGTCTGTCTCATGAACGCACCTCCAGCAAATTAGTGATGCGGTCCATGCGCAGACTGTGCGAGCCTTTAATGAGCACGGTATCATTTTTCGTTAGATTCGTTCTCAACCAATCCATAAGCGGGTCGAATTCATCGAATTCAATGATGGATGTTTTCTTCATGCCCGCGCGGCGCGCTGCCTCAGCAAAGATATGCGCCCGCTCGCCCAGAGTGAGCAGAACATCGGCCACCTGCGCGGCGCGCAGACCGACCATCTCATGTCCGCCGCGCTCGTAGGGGCCAAGTTCAAGCATGTCACCCAGCACGGCAACTTTGCGCCCGTCCAGTTCACTGAGCAGGTTCAGCGCGGCAAGCATCGATTCCGGGGACGCATTATAAGTATCATCAAGCAATAGCGCGCCTGTTTGACTTCGAACTGCGGCGAGACGCAATTGGGTATGTCCCTGATTGAGACCCTCCAGAATCTCCTGCCAGTTCATTCCCTCCGTGAGACCAATTGCCGCGGCGCGCAGTGCGGTGTGAACCGAGTGGCGGCCGATCAGCGGGATGCGCACATGCAGCGTCTCGCCCTGATAATGCAGCCGAAAGCGGATTCCCTCCAGACCAAGCCCCATAACATTATCGGCCCACAGATTCGCTTCGCGTGACAAACCATAGAAGAAGACACGCGCCTTTGTTTTCTCTTCCATTCTGCGGACCCACGGATCATCGAAGTTCAAAATTGCGACCCCTTCAGGAGCGGGCGGCAAGGCCTGGACCAGTTCTGATTTTCCGCGCGCGATGGCCTCCTGCGAGCCCGCTCGTTCCGCATGGACAGTGCCGATATTCGTCACAATGCCTATCTGTGGAAGGGCGATATCGCAAAGGAAAGCGATCTCGCCGGGCACGTAAAATCCCATCTCCAGCACCGCGCGTTGATAACCCGAACTCAAGCGAAGAATTGTAAGTGGCAAACCAATCTCATTGTTCAAATTGCCCGGACTCTTAAGCGTTCGATAACGCGTGCCAAGCACTTCAGCGACCAATTCCTTTGTTGTGGACTTTCCAACGCTGCCCGTAATGCCGACCACCCGCAAATCGAGTTTCCGACGCCAGTAACGCGCGATCTGTTGCAGGGCAGCAACGGTATTGTCAACACGCAGGCACAGCGGCGTCGTGAAATCCTGCCCGGAAAACGAATCGGCGGATGAAACGGAACGCAGGTCGAGGGTCCGGAAAGATGTGTCCATATCTCGTTGGGTTAACGCAAAAGAGGCCCCTCTTCTGAAAGCTTCAGGAATGAATTCATGTCCATCCGCCCGCTCGCCAGGAATGGCAACGAACAGCGAGCCGGGAATCACCTGACGCGAGTCGACCACCGCCTCGGTAATCACCATTGTGGCCTGTGGACGAAAATTCGTAAGGGCCTCGATTGCATCCGCGATAGTCAGCATATTATCTTGACCCAAATTGACTGCGAACAATATCAGGCGGGATGTTGAGCAGGATTACGGTTTGCTCGGCAACCTGCGCGAAGACGGGCGCGGCGGTTTCAGAACTCCAGATCGATGTACTTGGTTTCTGAAACCAGACGTAAACCATGAACTGCGGGTCATCCACGGGTCCCCAACCGATAAAGGATGCATTGGTATGGAATGCGTCGTAACCGTACTCTGTTGGGATCTGCGCGGTGCCTGTTTTTCCTGCCACGCGATAACCAGGTAAAAGCGCCTGTGATGATTCCTCCTGCAAGGATATTGAGAGCATTTCATTCAGGGTGCCGGCAGTCTCAGCGGAGATGGGTGAACCTGCATACTGTGAAGGCACATTATATTGATGTCCATCGCGCAACATGGCATATAACACGTGAGGCGTGACCATGCGCCCGTCATTGGCAACTGCGGAAACCGCCATCAGCATTTGCAGAGGCGTGACGGCCACACCCTGACCGAAAGCATTCGTACCGAGATCAACAGAATACCAATCCGAATCGCCGGGGACTTTGAGTCTGCCCATCGCTTCTCCGGCCAGGTCAATACCTGTGGGATGACCCATTCCGAAACGCTCCATGTACCCGTAAAAATTCTGCGGGCCCATTTGCGTGGAGATCCAGGCCAGGCACACATTCAGCGAATGCTGCAAACAACCAATCATGTTCTGCTGGCCCCACGAATCACGGTTCCAGTTTTGAATGGTGATGCCGCCGACCTGGATTGAGCCAGTATCCATGAAGGATGTATCGGGACTCACCGTTCCCGTATCCAATGCGGCGGCCATCGTCAGCACTTTGAAAATCGAGCCGGGCTCATAAGACGTACCGATGGCGCTGTTGTATTGACTGCCGTTGTCATATAAAAGGAAGTAATCACTGTAATTGTTCAAATTCAGACGCGGGGTGGTTGCCATTGCAAGGATTTCACCGTTGCGCGGATTCATGACGACAATCGTGCCATTCTCCGCACCATAATTAATGAGCGCCTGGTCAAGGATCGATTCAACTTTCGCCTGAAGATCGCGATTCAAGGTAAGGACAAGATTCGTTCCATTGGGTACTTTGGGGATTTCAATCGCCTTGTTGGGATCGCGCGGTACCCATATCTGCACAGGGTTGCCTGCCAGTAGATCGTTGTATTTCTCCTCAATGCCGAAATAACCGCGCCCATCGCGGGTAACAAACCCGAGCACGTTCGAAGCCAATGTACTCTCAGGATAACTGCGCTGGAAGTGCGGCTTGAATGCCAACCCTCTCAAACGAGGATCCTCTGCATCCTCCAATTGTTGAACAAGTTGCTGGAGGGAGGTCACCGTATCCACGCCAACGTAATCCTGGATCACGACATATTCCCAACCATCCGGCGAATCGGTGAGTTTATTGTAGACTTCCTCGTATGTAAGACCCAGATGAGTGCTTAGTGCATAAGCCATTGCTTCCGGATCTTTCACCTTATTCAGGCTTACGCCCACCTCATAGACCGTCCGATTGCCCGCCAGCAGATGGCCACTGCGATCATAAATCTCACCACGCTCAGGATAAATCATATTGAATTCGCCCGCGTAGCGGTCACCCTGCGCGATGAAAAGTTGTGCCTGTTCACTGTTTTGGATACGCAGCATCTGCACGATGACAGCCAGTGCTACCAGCGCCAGACCCGCGATCAGGATCAATGAACGGACGGCATATTGCTGTCTCACCGGCTGCCTCCGAATTTAGCGCGATCGCTGAACCATTCAAGCAATGATTGTGTGTATTCGAATGGAAGAGACTGTATGTGAGGGACGGTATCCTCTGCCGCCAGCAAGATGTCAGGCTCAGGTACAACAAAACCGGCAACAGGCACGTAATCCAATTCGCCGGGTTTGACGGGACGATATCCCAATTCGAGTGCCCGACGCTGCATCTCAGCCGTGGAGGTCAGGTTTGCAAGCTGGGTTTCCAGATCGGCGTTGGTACGTCGAATCGCTGTGATCTGGAATCGCAATTCCTGAATCTCGCGTCCGGATACTGCTGCACGTGCGGTCACATCGAGATACAACGCAGCGACCATTGCTGCCCCGATCAACAGGAGCAGAAACGCGCCAATCCACTGGCGTTGAACTCGCCAGGGAGCCTGTTTATATGCATGGATAATCTGAGTTGCCTGCATAACGACCTTTTCTATTTGGGCGATGTGGTCGCGTAGTAACGACTTACTCTAAAGAGTGCTTCGCAAAGTCGTCCCTACAGTTTCTCTGCAATGCGTAACTTCGCACTGCGCGCTCTCGGATTATTGTTTATTTCTTCATCCGAGGGCGTGATCGGTTTTCGATTTACCTCTTTCAGCGTTGCGTTGCGTTCCACTTCATAAATCCGTTCGTACGGCGGATTGACCAGGTCCGTACTCTGTTCGCGGAAGAAATCTTTGACGATCCGATCTTCCAAGGAATGGAAGGAGATCACGGCGAGTCTTCCTCCGACCGCCAGGGCCGTCACCGCTTGGGGAAGGACTTCTTCAATTGAAGCCAGTTCCTCATTCACCGCGATGCGGAGTGCCTGGAACGTCCGTGTCGCGGGGTGGATACGGCCTGCCCTGCCGAAGGTGTCGAAGGGTCGCCGAGGCGGAGATGCTGATTCGATCACGGCGACCAGTTCACGGGTGGTATGAAGCGGCCTCGCTTTGACAATTGCTCGCGCGATCTTGCGAGACTCCCGCTCTTCGCCGTATTGGTAGATCAAATCAGCCAGTTCCCGTTCCGATAACTCGTTCACCAAATCGGCGGCGGTGTGCAAAGCATGAGGACCGAAGCGCATATCAAGCGGAGCATCATACATGAAGGAGAAGCCTCGCCCGGGTGTATCGAATTGCATCGAAGACGCGCCGAGGTCAAGGATGATGCCGTCCACCATGTCCCAGCCAAGTTGCACCAGTTGAGTAGATAGTGATGTGTAGGAGGCTTGCGCCAGATGGATGCGCTGTTCGTAAGGAGCCAAGGTCTTACGAGCGAGCACTAGCGCCTGCGGGTCTACATCGAGACCCAACAGTAGCCCATCTGGCGCACAAACCTCCAAAATTCCGCGGGCATGTCCGCCCGCGCCCAATGTCCCATCCACATAACGTCCACCACTTCTGGGTTGCAACGCGTGTATAATCTCTTTGTAAAGTACGGGTTGATGCGTCGAATCGTTCATGATAACGACCAATGGCCGTCATTATGACGACAAATAACCTTTGGAAAGATCGAGTGTGGCGAAGCGTTGATTGTTCGTTTCAATATCCTGTAGCTGATTCATTTGCTCGTTCCATGCAGCAGGAGTCCACACTTCAAAGTATTCGCCCTGACCGGCCACAATCGCTTCACTTTCCAGCATGATGCCCTGACGCAAGTTCTGTGGAACGAGAATGCGTCCAACCTTATCCACTTCAACCGGATAAGCATTTGAAAGAATGAGTCTGCGAAGGAGGCGTGCAGTTGGGTCAGCCGGGTTCATGGCATTGATGCGGTCATAAACCTGTTTGAAGTAAACCTCCGTCATAACCATGAGGCATTTATCAAAGCCCTGTGTGATGAATGCGCCAGCCGCCAGCAACTCGCGATAGCGCGCTGGAATCATCAAGCGACCTTTCTCATCGAGATTATGCTGGAACTGACTCAAGAACATTTGTGCTATAATTCCTTATTAACAGGTGAACGCCGGCGCAACCGGCGTCCTTACCACTTCGTACCACTTCTTCCCACATTATACAACTTTTGAGGGAAAAATCAAGTGGATTTGTCCGATTTGTCATTCCCTCTAATATCCTATTCTTTATGACTACCCCTCCGTTCACCTTGCTCGAGTCTGCACGCTGGACAGATTACGCATTGCTCGATAGCGGCGACGGGTTGAAACTCGAACGCTTTGGCAAATATATTTTTGTGCGTCCTGAGCCACAGGCAATGTGGAAACGTTCACTGGACGCGAACGCGGAATGGAAACAGGCACATGCGGTCTTTCAACCGACAGGTGAAGAAAGCGGCGGGCATTGGGATTTCAAAAAGAAGGTGGAGGAGAAGTGGGAGATGCACTACCCCCCTCTGTCCCCCCATTTTCAAGAAAATGGGGGGAGGAAAGGGGGGCTGAAGTTCTGGGCAATGACAACTCCCGGTCGTCATCTTGGGGTATTCCCCGAAGTCGCCGCGCACTGGGAGTGGTTTAGCAACCTGATTGCGCAATCAAAAGGACAGCCAAACGTACTGAATTTATTTGGATATACGGGACTCGCGACTCTCGCGGCGGCCGCGGCTGGGGCAAAAGTGACTCACGTGGATGCTTCAAAAAAATCCGTAAGCTGGGCGCGTGACAATCAGGCGTTATCCAATCTGATAGAGAAGCCCATCCGCTGGATCGTGGATGACGCGTTGAAATTCGTCCAACGCGAAGCGCGGCGCGGAGTTAAATATGATGGCATTACCCTTGATCCGCCCAAATTTGGGCGTGGACCAAAAGGCGAAGTGTGGGAAGTGTACAAATCCCTGCCTGCATTGCTGGAAGCATGCCGTGCATGTTTGACTGATCATCCATTGTTCGTTGTGACAACGATCTACGCCGTACGTGCATCGGCGATCCATGTGGCACAAGCAACGGAATATATGATGAATGGATTTGAGGGAAAAATCGAAATGGGGGAACTGGTCACGCGCGAGCAAAGCGCTGGCAGATTGCTTTCACAGGCGGTCTATGCAAGGTGGAAAGGAAAAGCATAGATCTAAATTTTCTTTTTGCTTTTCGACCTAAAGCGCTTCTCGAGTTCCGCCAGCCATTCCAGGGATTTATCCCAGCGCTTGCGCGGATATACAGCAAATAACCTATCGGGCCTGTCCCATTTGGGTCCGGGCGGGCCGGATTCATCCTTCATCAAACTTTTCACTCCCCACAGACCTTTATAGTGCACCCAATCCGGTTCGGGAAATAAAACAACCTGCTTCCACTCGGAAGAGTGAGTGCGCATCACCTCCCGGTCCGACATGACGCGTTTAAGATAACTGCTCGATCTGCCGATCTCCTCACTTCTCATATCTCCCAGGTACCCAATACGGAAGCCATCGCCTGTTGCAATTTCCATTGGCAGGCTCACCATGTAATGATCCTGCTCATCGCGCAGTTTCGCGAAAGTCTCTTCGGTTAACACAGTGGCGGGATGTGTGGTTAATTCCCGCAATGCAATCTGGCGCGCTTTTTCGCTGGGGTTGAAGAGCATGAACAGAAAATGGATCAAGCCGTCGCTCCAGTAGATGAAGCGTTGAAAAAGCCCTTCATGAAAAAGACTCGCCGAGCGGATGACCTCCGGCCTGCTGTAATTGGCATGCGAACCAAGCGCAACATAGATGAGAGGATGCGTTGTGTCATTTCCATGCTTATCTTTCGCACAGCGGACATCCTTCCATAATTCCATTGCGCCAGAACCATGTTGTGAGAACAATACTGAATAAGGTTCATCATTCTTTAAATAGATAGCGATCATCTCCCAATCACCCTCATGATGATTGATGCCGTTCGCCGCCAGCCGCCAATCGTTGAACGCGTAAAAGAAATGGAATTGCAGGCTTTTCCAGTCATTGCCTTCAACATCCTGCCAGCGCGCGACGCGGCCATAGTAAACTGGCTGCGGTTCCTTCTCAAGAATTTCCTTATATTGCAGGAACGATTTTCGCGCAACAGTCTCGGTGGCACGAGACAGCATGTCCATCACAACGCCTGGCGCTTGAGGGATGATGTGGTCAAAGATAATCTTCATCGTCCGCACGGAAAGGTAGAACAGCACAAACACATAAATGGGCAACAATATAAGATATTCGATCTGTACACTGATGAATGAATGAGGGGTCAAAAAAAACCAGATTGGAGCAGCCTCAAGTGCAAAGAAAAAAAGCGCAGCCAGCGCTGCAGGGAAGAAACGTACCCGGATTGGGGAAGCCTGAATGAAAATGATCAGCGCGGCGATTAACGCCAAGCCAGCGCCAACACCAACTCCACTCCAGCCTGATATGAACCAACCAGCACCGAGGATGAGGGCCGAAGAGATTCCCCACCATACCCAGATATCCGAATCAATCAACGGGACATTGACGAAGCGAAGAAAGTATTCCCCGCTTTCCAGTTTACCGATGCGTGTTGTTGGAGGCTCATTTGGATGGGACAACAAACCCACCACCCCCTGTGGTCCGCTTGGAAAGATCATGCATTTTTCGAGATATGGCTCAACAGCCATTGGGAAGAACCGTTCGCTCTTTGCAAACCGCAGGACCGGTTCATATTTTTTCAATAGTTCAGCATCATTCATCTGGATTTCATACAAAGACCCGAGATACGTTAAAAACCCTTTAGGGTCTGCAACCCGCTATTGGAAATACTGCAATGCCAGCCGCAAGCGCTCTTCCGTATCATCGGGCGCGTCTTTGGGAAGGGATTGGATCGCCGATTGCGCCTCCACGACGGAATAACCGAGTGCGGTTAACGCGGCAAGCACTTCGCTATCCGTATCAGACATCGCGGCAACCCTTGCCAGCGCGTCCGTTGGCTTGAGTTTATCTTTTAGATGCAATGCCATTTTCTGGGCGGTCTTCTTTCCCACACCGGGCACGCGACTCAGTAGTTCTGCTTCATCAGCGAAGACGGCACGTTGGACAGCATCAAGTGTGAGCGTGGATAATACCGAGAGCGCGACTTTCGGCCCGACGCCATCCACTCCGAGGAGGATATTGAAAAGTTCGCGGTCAGCCTGGGTCTCGAAGCCGTAGAGAGTTAATGCATCCTCACGGACGACGAGATGGGTATAAAGCAAAAGCCCATCGCCCACTTTCATTCGCCCGCGCAGGGGCGCAGGCACGAAGACGCGCAGCCCCACCCCGCCGACTTCGAGAACGAGGGCGCCATCTTCGATTTGGGTAATTTCACCGCGCAGAGTTGCTATCATAAAATCAATTTAACCACAGATGAACTCAGATGTACACGATGGGTTGATGAACGGGTTGAATTAGGGTTTTGGAGTCCTCCAATAAACAGAGGGAAGAAGTCGTTTGATTTCAATTTTTGGTATGCCAAAGTTAATAAGCAGGCAAACTTCCATTCCTGTTGCGCGCAGATAGTTCAGGGCTTGAGCAGTGTGTTCCTGATTCAACATTGATACAGCTTTCAATTCAACAAGGACTCTTTTCTCAACAAGTAAGTCAGCAAAGAATTCGCCTACGATAACTCCTTCAAAAGTAACTTTAATTGGATACTGCTGTTCGACCAGCAAACCAGTTTTCCGAGTACAAAAAACAAGTGCATTCTCATAAACTTTTTCAACAAAGCCAATGCCAAGTGTATTGCTTACTGTATAAGCGCAACCAATGATCTTTTCCGTGATTTCATTTACTTCTTGAGCTGGCATCTTTTCCTCCTTGTTTATCAACAAAGAAAAGTTCATCCGTGTTCATCTGTGGTGAATTTAATATCTTTTCGTATGCAAATGCGTGATGGCAACTGCCAGCGCATCGGCCGCATCATCAGGTTTGGGGATTTCGGGAAGGAGCAGGAGTGCTCTTACCATTTCCTGGACCTGCCGCTTCTGTGCGCTTCCGTAACCAGCGACCGCTTGTTTGATCTCATTGGGCGTGTACTCAAAAGGTTCGATCCCCGCCTGCTTCAAACACAACATCACCACGCCGCGCGCCTGTCCGACTGCGATGGCAGTGGTCACATTTCGCGAGAAAAATAATTTTTCAACGGCGGCGGTATCGGGTTTGTATTTTTTGAGAAGTGCACGCAATTCTTTAAACAACATCTCCAGCCGCGCCGGGGCAGTGGATTCCTTCGGGGTTGAGATGACGCCATATTTAACGGCGACCAGGCTTCCGTCCTGCATGAGGCGCACGAGTCCGTAGCCTGTCGTTGCCGTGCCTGGGTCAATCCCTAATGCGAGAGTCATCCTGGTTTACCACAAAGAGCACAAAGAGGCACGAAGGTTTTTTCTATGTGTACTTTCGTGCCCTTCGCGGTTAATAAAAAGATTATGCGGCTTCGAGCGTGGCTAACGCTGCGTCGGAAACTTTGAGATTCGAGTAGACGTTTTGCACGTCATCGAGATCTTCGATACTCTCGAGGGCTCTGAGCACCTGGATGGTGTTCTCGGCATCGAGTTCGATTTCCTGTTTAGGATTCATTCGCAAGCCCGCTTCTTCAGGCTGAACCTTGGCTTTGTGCAACGCGTCCGCGATGATCTTGAACGACTCCACAGGAGCCGTGATCTCGATGGCACCATTATCTTCAACGACATCATTTGCACCGGCTTCGATGCCAAGTTCAAATGCCTTATCGAAATTCATCGCGCTGGATGGGAAGGAAAAATAAGCAACACGTTCGAACTGCCAGCCCACCGCGCCGAGCTCCGCCATGTTACCGCCCATTTTGCTGAACGCGTGACGCAGATCTGAAACGGTACGATTGCGATTATCGGTAACAGTCTCAACCAGCACTGCCACGCCGTGCGGAGCATACCCTTCGTACATGATCTGCTCGAACACAACGCCGTCTTTATCCTCACCAGCGCCGCGGCGAATGGCGCGTTCGATATTATCCTTGGGCATGTTCTCAGCACGCGCCTTATCCACCGCGAGCCGCAAACGGAAATTGGAATCGACATCACTACCGCCATCGCGCGCCGCCATGACAAGCTCGCGTGCAAGGCGCGTAAAGAGCGCGCCGCGCCTGGCATCTGCCGCGCCCTTTTTGCGTTTGATGGTAGACCATTTTGAATGACCAGACATGAAAAAACTCCTTACTTGAACCACTATCGTGGGAAATTACGCAATCAGCGCAAAAATTATACCACCCCAACCGGCGGGGCAAAAAAGCCCACCCCTATTGCTTTGGGCCCGGCATGAACGACAATTGCAGGAGGCAGTTCATAGATCGGGATATCGGAAACGGGCACTTTGGATTTCAATTCCTGGACGAGAGACTCCGCTTCCCCCTTCGGGTCAGCCTCAACCTGTAACACACATAAATGAGCTTCATCTCCGCCTTTACATTGCTCCGTCACCACTTCGACGAGACGCGCCAACGCGCGCTTTTTGGTTCTCTGTTGTTCAAACACCTCGACCTGCCCGTCCTTGACTTGCAGGATTGGCCTGATCTCGAGCAACTCAGCCAGCAACTTCTTCGCGCCGCCAATCCGACCGCCCTTCGCAAGATATTCCAGCGTATCCACAACGAAATTCAGTCGCCCGCGCGGGACCATATCATTCAACTTCGCGACGATTTCATCAGCAGATTTTCCTGCCTTTGCCATGTCGTCTGCGACCAAAACCATCGAGCCGAGATTGCAGGAGACCGTCTGTGTATCCACCACGCGGATATCTACATCTGGAAAATCCTGCGCGGCAATTTGTGCTGAGCGGACAGTCCCACTGGCTTTACCCGTCGGCGCGACAACCACTACACTTTCCCCTTTTTCCCTGGCTCCCTCAAAAATCGGATAATACAACGACGGTTCTGGCGCGGCGGTTTTTGGAAGTGTGGGTGAGGCTTTGAGTTTCTTTAAGAAGGTAGCGGTATCCAGATCCTTATCGTCATGATAAGACTCTTCCTCAAAAGTGACAATTTGCGGAATGAGCGGAATGCCGCGCTGTTTGAGCAAATCACGCGGCAGTCCGCAGGTGGTATCAGCGACAATGATGGTCATACTGTTCTCCTGATTTCATTGTAGCCCCCTTCGGTTCGGAGTCTAACTGTCAAACGAACTCAAATTTGTATTACAAAGCGCGCTCATACGTCCGATGCATCTTATAAAAATCAATCCCAAAATGTTCCATCTCACGTTGCATGTTTTCGTTCTCGATGCCGATCTGCACAACTTCAGCATGTCTGTACCGTGGATTTTCAGTCACCGACTTGAACATCTCGCTGTACAGGATCGCCGTGCCGCCTGAGCCGCGATACTCAGGAAG
>Ga0209321_10000602_pt1 | contig 23881 bp, 18 predicted proteins | sample Rifsed16ft4_FD_184012 | JGI IMG/M metagenome (GOLD analysis project Ga0209321, IMG submission 184012) | Soil microbial communities from Rifle, Colorado, USA - sediment 16ft 4 - CSP-I_5_4 (version 2) | ecosystem: Environmental > Terrestrial > Deep subsurface > Rock core/Sediment | place: Rifle...
GGAATGGCAATCGAGCTTGGCCGTTATGGTATTACTGTGAACTGCATCGCACCCGGGTGGATGCACACAGACATCAACGATGCCGAGTCACGCAACGAGGCGGCCGTCAAGCCCTGGGTCGAATCACACGTTTCCGTCGGACGTCTCGGGAAACCGACCGACATGAAAGCCGCCGTTCTCTTCCTCGCCAGCCGGGAGGCGGAATACGTCAACGGAGCCACCATCAGCGTCGATGGCGGATGGAACGCGCAACTATGAAACCCTACCGCATTTGTGCATTGAGCATGGGGGAGACAAATGTCCCGCGGGCGGAACTCTACTGGATGACCAACCTCGTTGGCTGGGAGCCGCTGAGTTTCTGGGCGTTCCTTATCGAAAACGACGAACGGAAGATCCTTCTGAACACAGGTTTTCCCGAGGATTACTCAGATCTCCACAAGCACTGGACCACGTGGGCAAAATCTGCGACGGGAGAAGAGGGGCATATTCCCGTGGTCAAAAAGGACTGTTGGATCGTCAATGCCCTTGCTGCTGCAGGCGTGGCTCCGCGGGATATCGATCATGTGGTCGTCACTCCGCTCACATCATATGCCACAGGCGGTCTTGATCAATTTCCCGATTCAACGATCTGGATCTCAAGAAGAGGTTGGGAGGACTTCCAGACGCCCGATCCTGAGATTCCGCAGCTCCCGCGCCATATTGTATTTCCGAACCATGTCCTTCAATGGCTCGAGGGTCCCGGCAAGAAGAACCTGCGCCTGCTTCCCGACGAGGAGACCGAGTTTCTCCCGGGGATCCGCTCCTGGTTCTGCGGAGCGCACCACAGGTCCAGCATGGTGTATCTCGTCGAGACGCCGAGGGGACGAGCGGCGCTGACCGACGCTGTTTTCAAATATCGAAACTTTGAAGAGAAGATCCCCCTGGGCCTGAGTGAATCGCTCGAAGAGCATTATCGGTTGTTTGCCCGGCTTCGGCGACAAGCCGATCTGGTGATTCCGCTGTACGATCCATTGTTGACCGAGCGCCATCCGAAAGGAGTTATTGACTGATGAAGGATTTCGAGAACAAGAATGCCCTTGTGACCGGCATCGGGAGCGGCATTGGACTGGAAACTGCACGGCGGCTCGCCGAAGGAGGAGCCCGGATCGTGGGGGTTGATCGAAACGAGAAGAGGCTCCAGGAAGCCATCGCCTCTCTTGCCCGTCATGCAAAACCTCATATAGGGATCACAAAGGACCTTCGTTCTTCTTCCGCTGCCCGCAGCGTTGTTCCCGACGCCATCAAAAACGTGGAATATCTGGATATCGTCGTGAATGCCGCCGGTGTCTGCTATTTCACCAGGATGTCCGAAATCTCGGAATCGGAATACGATGAAGTCATGGATGTCAATGTCCGCGCCCTGTTTTTCATCGGCGCAGCAGCCGCGGAAGCGATGAAAGCTCCCCGCGGCGGCCGCATCATCAATCTAGGCTCCAACGCAGGACGCAAGGGAAGGGCAATATCGGCTCACTACTCGGCATCCAAAGCCGCCGTGAAGAATATCTCAGAATCTCTCGCACTGGCGTACGGTTCCAGGGGCGTCTCAGTCAACACGGTTTGCCCCGGCCCGACGGATACCCCTATGTGGGAAATCAATTTCAAAGGACTAAAAGCCATAACGGGGAAAGACGCCAGGGAATTCTGGGAGCAATGGAAACAGCAGACTCCACTGGGACGGATTGGCACCACGAAAGACGTTGCAAACCTCATTTGCTTCCTCGCCTCGGAAAAAGGATCATTTATCAACGGACAAGAAATCAATGTTTGCGGCGGTTTCATGCTCGCGAGTTAACGGAAAGAACCTATCATGAACATTCGTTTTTCACCGATGATCGGCAGGGACCTCAGGCATGATGATCCCGCGGAGGTCGGGGTCTCAACCTTGAAACAGGCCTATGATGCGATGGATCGCGGAGATCTGAAGGAGGCGAAACGCATCACGGAATACGCACGGCTTGAATGGCAGGTTGTGCATGATATGTACGTGAATTGGTCCTGGTCTTTCTTTACGTACATCGCAGAACATTTTGGAGAACAGGAACTTGAGAAGGCGATGCGCGCTGTTCTGGGGAGCTACTACAAGGCCCGATACGACAAAGTCATGGCAAGCGACGTCAAGACCCAGATTCAGCTCACTGTCGAGGGCTTGCGTGGTCATCTTATGGGCAAAGACCGGCAGGGTGAGATCGAGGTGATTGAGGAGGAAGATCGTTATGTGCTCCGCCTTGATCCCTGTGGAAGCGGAGGTGTCGCCCGCCAGCGTGTGGAGAGCGGAAAGGAACCGCGCCCCGAGCTCTTCGGCTTTGCTGAATCTCCCGGCCCGCTTACCTGGGGAAAAAAGCATGTCTGCCGTTATTGTGAGCACTGTGCGATGGTGAACGAGATCCTTGCCATCGAGAATTACGGCCATCCGATGAGGATCACCGAGTATCCCGAGAAGGCCGAAGATGCATGCCTGTGGTACATTTACAAAGATCCGAAAAAGATTCCTGGAGAGTATTACGAAAGGGTGGGCAAGCAGGCCCCGCCTGACGCACCGAGACTATCTGAAAAAGGAACCCGACCATGAAGAGCCGCCGACCCGAGAATTCGTGGTCCATGCCGTGGGATGCACCGCTGGTTCCGGAATTTCCGTTCACGTTCCGGAATGTGGAGGTTCTCACGCTCTCGTATATGACCAAACGGGAATCCATCGATGCCCTTTTGCCGCCGCCCCTCCGTTCAACAGGGGATCAGGTTCTCATCCATATATACAATATGAACGATGTAGAGTGGCTCGGGAGCTATGGCGAGTGCAACGTGATGGTGGGGGCGGAAGTACCCAAGAAGGATAAGGGCGGATATTCACCTTATCTTTTTCTCAACAGCGATGTTGGACTTGCCCACGGGCGCGAAGTGCACGGTCAACCAAAGAAATTTGCTGAAGCCAAGGTCGAAGTGCGAAAAGACCTCCTGGTTGGTACAGTTGAGCGAAATGATGTCGATATCATTACCGGAACAATGGGATACAAACAGGAACGCGGAAGCATGGAGGAATTCAAGAAGCTGACATTCGATTTCGGTGTGAATCTGAACTACAAGGTCATTCCGCATATCGACGGCTCGACTGCGGTCAGACAAATCACAAGTCGGAGCTTGACCGATGTGAAAGTACACGAATGCTGGATAGGCCCGTGCACGGTGGAATTGCGGCCAAATGCCCAGGCCCCGGTGTACAAGCTGCCGGTTCTGGAAATGGGCCCAGGATTGTATTGGAGAGCGGATTTTACGCTTGTCCAGGGAAAGATTGTTCACGACTTCCTCAAATGAAATCAAAAGTTGTTATCACCGATTGGGGTTTTCCGTCGCTCGATCCCGAACGCGAGGTCCTCACTCCGCTTGGCGTTGAGGTTGAAGCATTTCAGTGCAAGACCGAGGACGATGTGGTTCGCGTTGTAGCCGGCGCGGATGTTGTGATGGCTCAGTGGGCTCCCGTGCGGGAAAAGGCCATCAGCGCAATGGGACGATGCAAGGGAATTGTCCGATACGGCATCGGGCTCGACAATATCGACCTTGATGTTGCAGCGAAAAAGGGGATTCCGGTCCGAAATGTCCCTGACTACTGTCTTGACGAGGTGGCGGATCACACAATGGCCCTCCTCCTTTCACTGCAGCGGCAGGTGACAAGCGTGTTTCAGCAGGTCAAAGCGGGTGTTTGGAAGATCACCCCTCCTCTCGCGCTTCTGCCCCTGCGCCAGAGCACGCTGGGTCTTGTGGGATTTGGACGGATTGCCCGGCTCGTCGCCCTTCGGGCGCGTTCCTTCGGGCTTCGGATTGTCGCGTACGACCCGATGGCAAATCCCTCTGTTTTTGCCGAGACCGGCGTTGGCAGTCTCAGCCTCGAGAGGGTGCTAGCCGAATCCGATATTGTCAGCCTTCATTGCCCGCTGACCCCTGAAACAAAGCATATCATCAATACCGAGACGCTGAAAAAGATGAAGCCCTCTTCGCTCTTAGTCAACACAAGCAGGGGAGGGTTGGTGGAGACGGATGCCGTTGTCGAAGCGCTCCGTCGCGGAGATCTTGCCGGTGCGGCGCTCGATGTGTTCGAACAGGAGCCGTTACCGCAAGACCATCCGTTTCTGACGCTTTCCACTGCAATAGCGACAAGCCATAATGCCTGGTACAGCAGCGCCAGTGTCGGGCAATTGCAGCGAAAGGCTGCCCTCGCGGCGCTTGAGCTGCTTCAAAGACCCTGAAGATGTGAGAGGAGTATTACGAAAATGAAGTATTACTGGTCTGAAACGAAAGCGCGCGGCCTCAATGAATTCGATCTGCTGGTCTACCGCTCCAATATCCTCGGTGAAGATCCCTCGGTGACGAACTGGGCGGGAGGAAATACATCGGCGAAAATGCTTGAAGAAGACTATCGCAAGCAGAAGATCCGGGTCATGCGTGTCAAAAGCAGCGGTACGGATCTGCGCACGATCACCCGCGCGGGACTTCCCGGCGTCCAACTCGAGCCCGTCCTCGAGCTCCGCTCTCGGAAATCGATGACCGATGAGGAAATGGTGGAATATCTCGCTCACACCGTGGTCGATCTGAATGCAAAGCGGCCCTCAATCGACGCTCTGATCCACGCCTTCATTGATCGATATCACATTGATCATATGCACCCAGATGCGGTCATCGCTCTGTGTACTGCACGCGACGGCGAAAAACTCATGAAGCAGATTTATGGAGATTCGGCGGCTTGGGTCCCCTGGCTTCGTCCGGGTTTTGCACTTGCTAAGAAATGCGGTGAGATCGTAGATCGAAACGACAAGCTGAAGGCGATCCTTCTCGGCAAGCACGGCCTTATCACATGGGGGTCGACTTCGAAGGAATGCTACGATTCAACGCTTTCGGTCATCGGCGCAGCACAGGAGTACTTCGAAAAAGCCCTCAAGGGAAAGAAGGTTTTCGGCGGACAGGGAACAACGAGTGTGAAAGAAGACCGGCGCCGCGAGTTGATGACGGCAGCGCTGCCAACAGTGCGCGGGCGGTTGAGCGCGGGCAAAAGGGTCGTTCTTACATTCGATGACTCTTCCGATGTTCTGGAGTTCGTCAACAGCCGCGGGCTACGCCAGCTGGCGTTGAAAGGAGCGGCGTGTCCTGATCATCTGGTGAGCACGAAACTTTATCCCCTCGTGATGGACGGGAAGACAGGAGAGAATGCGGAGAGGTTTCTGGGCAGCTTCACTGATCAACTTGACCGATATCGGAAGACCTATGAGCGTTATTTTCGGAGCCACAGCGACTCCGGCGACGTGATGTACGATCCATTTCCGAGAATCATCCTGATCCCTGGGATCGGAATGATCGCGACGGGGAAGGACAAAGCGTCTGCCGATATCACTCGGGACATTTACCAGAGAACAATTTCAGTGATCAAGAATGCCTCGACGGTAAGTACCTACGTCTCCATGACTCCGGCGGAGGCATTCAGCGTGGAATACTGGAAACTCGAACAGTACAAGCTTTCTCTCCTTCCTCCGGAAAGGTCGCTTTCGCGTCGGGTGGCACTTGTGACGGGAGCGGCCAGCGGAATAGGGAGGGCGATCGCCCAACGGTTCGCGGACGAGGGAGCGCATGTCGTGATTGCCGACATCAATGCCGACGCAGCACGCAAGGTCGCGGACGAGATCACTGCGAAGGCAGGAAAGGGTCGGGCTCTTCCGGTCACGATGGATGTGACGAAAGAGAATGATGTAATCTCGGGATTCGCGCAGACGGTTCTGGCATACGGGGGTGTCGACATCGTGGTTTCGAATGCCGGCATTTCATCGGCGAATGCGATTCAGGACACAACGGTCGAACAATATCAACGACAAATGGATATCCTTGTCCGCGGGTACTTTCTGGTCGCGAGGGAAGGTTTCCGATCAATGCTCAAGCAGGGGATCGGCGGGTCGATCATCTTTATCGCATCGAAGAATGCCCTTGCCAGTGGCAAGAACGCCAGCGTTTACAGTGCCGCAAAGGCCGCCGAGCTTCATTTTGCGCGCTGCCTTGCAGAAGAGGGCGGAGCCCGCAAGATCAGGGTCAACAGCGTCTGCCCGGATGCCGTGCTCCAGGGGTCGTCCATCTGGAACAGCGGCTGGCGGAAAGAACGGGCTCTTGCATACGGAATTGCCCCGGACCAGCTCGAGGAGTTTTATCGAAATCGGACGCTGCTGAAAGAGAGCGTGTATCCGGCAGATATTGCAGAAGCGGCCCTGTTCTTTGCGACCGACCGTTCGGCGAAGACAACCGGCGGCGTACTGACCGTCGACGGCGGGATTGCTGCGGGTTTCGTCCGATAAGGGACTATTTCAAGACAGGATTTTCATGAGCCTTCTGGGCATCGACGTCGGAACAACCGGCTGCAAGGTGATCGCCTTCAACGACCATGGGCGGCCGATCGCCCGGGCTGCCGCTGAATATCAACTCGAATTTCCGCGTCCGGGCTGGATTGAACTGGATCCCAATGTTGTCTGGCAGAGACTCGCAAAAAGCATCCGGGCTGTTGCCGCACGTACACGGCGAGACCCCATCAAGGCCATCGCTATCTCCGCACAGGGAGAAGCGTTTCTCCCTGTCGACCGGAAAGGCGATCCGCTTTCGAACAGCATCGTCACATTCGATTCCCGCGCAAGCCGTAATGTCGAATGGTGGGAACGCAGGATGGGGAGAATGAAGATCTTTCGGACCACAGGGATGCCGCTGAGTGCGATGGGGACGCTGCCGAAGCTCCAATGGCTTCTCAAGAACAAGAAAAGCGCCCGATCTGCGAAATATTTCCTTTGCTATCATGATTTCGTTGTCATGAAACTGGGACTTCAGCCGGTGATCGATTATTCGTTGGCAGCCCGCACGATGATGTTCGATGTTCGTTCGCTCGCGTGGTCCGATCCCATACTGGCGGCTCTGAGGGTTGACCGCGAACAACTTGCGCAGCCGGTGGCGTCAGGATCCGTCATTGGCAGAATCTCTTCTGCGGCTGCTCAGAAGCTGGGCCTACCGAGGGACGCCGTGGTGGTGGCGGGAGGGCACGACCAGCCGTGTGCGGCACTTGGTGCGGGCGCCATGCGATCCGGTGAAGCTGCATATTCGGTAGGCACCGTTGAATGCATCACCCCGGTCTTCGATCATCCTGTCAGCTCTGCCCTGATGATGCGCAATAATCTCTGCTCGTATCCTCATGTTGTGCCGGGTAAGTTCGTTTCGCTGGCATTCAACTTCACGGGTGGCTCGCTTTTGAAATGGTATCGCGACACGTTCGGGGGGACGTACGACTCTCTTGTGCAGGCGAGTGCGAAGAAACCGACGAAGCTGCTTGTTCTTCCTCATTTTACGATGACAGGGACTCCCCTGATGGAGGTACGCTCAAAGGGAGTTATCGCGGGACTGCAGCTCTCGACATCAAAGGGAGAGGTCACCCGTTCGTTACTGGAGGGGGTTACGTACGAGATGAGACACAATGTTGAATTGCTCGAACGCTCGGGAATCGCCGTCAAACGATTCCGGGCGGTTGGCGGTGGATCAAAGTCGCGCATCTGGATGCAAATCAAGGCCGACATCATGAACCGCCCCATCGAAGTCATGGAGGTGACTGAAGCAGGATGCCTGGGTGCAGCGATGCTTGCGGGCGTCGCGACAAGAACGTACGGTTCCGTCGATGAGGCAACCCGGACAGCCGTCAGAAGTGCCAGGGTGTACGAACCGAACAGCAGATCAAGCAGGTACTACGCCGAACGATACGAATTGTATTCACGCTTGTATCCGTCTCTTGCGCCGCTCCTGCACGTGATGTAGATGACAATTGAGGCAGACCAATCCTCACGAAGTGGAAATCACAGATGAAAGAAACAGGATTTCGCATCGATGATGCATTCGTTCAAAGGGAAAACGACAAAGCCGCGTCTCTTGTCAAAAGAGACTATGACGCGCTCAGCGAACGCCTCGAACGGCGAGGCATTGCCATCGACACAATAGCCGAACAGGTTAGGAGGTTCGAGGTTGCGATCCCATCCTGGGGGGTTGGGACGGGAGGGACACGATTTGCCAGATTTCCGGGAGTCGGGGAGCCGCGGACAATCTCCGAGAAGCTTGTCGATTGCGCCACGATCCACCAATTGACCAGAACGACACCGCGGGTGTCGCTCCATATTCCCTGGGATATCCCGGGGGATGTCAAAGAATTTCTCTCGCTGGCTCGGCATCTGGGAATAGGGTTCGATGCGATGAATTCGAACACGTTTCAGGATCAACCGGGGCAAGGTGTCAGCTACAAGTTCGGGAGTCTTACGCACACCGATCCCGCAGTCCGTAAGGCTGCGGTTGACCATAATAAAGAATGCATTGAAATAGGAAAGAAGCTGGGGTCCAGCGCATTGACGGTGTGGATCGGCGATGGCGGAAATTTCCCCGGCCAGATCGATTTTCGTGCTTCCTTTCAGCGATACCTTGAGAGCGTTAGGGCGATCTACGGTGCGCTGCCGTCGGATTGGAGGCTCTTCATAGAGTACAAGCCATATGAGCCTTCATTCTACTCGACTGTCATCAATGATTGGGGGACGGCATACTTTGCGGCGACCCAGCTTGGGCCGCAGGCGCTGTGCCTGGTCGACCTCGGCCATCATGCCCCCAATGTGAATATCGAGCTTATCGTCGCGCGGCTGATCCAGAGCGGAAAACTGGGCGGGTTTCACTTTAATGACAGCAAGTATGGAGATGATGATCTTGATGCGGGGAGCATCAAGCCGTTCCAGTTGTTCTTGATCTTCTGCGAGCTGGTCGGAGGTGCGGCCGACGTCCCGGGTTTTTCGCCGGCATTCATGATCGACCAGAGTCATAATGTTACCGATCCCATAGAGTCGCTCATGGTTTCAGCCGAGGAGCTTCAGAGGGGATATGCACAGGCACTCCTGGTTGACCGGGCAGTATTACGGGAATTCCAAACCAACAACGATGCGGTGATGTCGCTCAGGACTCTGAAGGAGGCATTTACGACCGACGTTACGCCAATCCTTCAGAAAGTACGACTGAAGGCAGGCGGGGCAATCGACCCCGTTTCTGTGTACAGGGCGAGCGGATACCGGAAAGCAAAACAGAAAGAGCGGCCCGAAATAGAGGGATCAAAGTCAGGGATCGTTTGAAATGAAAATTCATCTGGCATATGGGAAGAACGGCCTCGATGTCGTAGTTCCGGACGGCAATCTCCTGAAAGTGTTGACGATGGAAGGAGCAGAGCCGCTTCCTGACCCACATGCGGCGTTGGTGACGAGTCTGGAGCATCCGATCGAGTCAGTTTCGCTCAGACAACGCGCCCGGGGGGTGAGGAACGCGTGTATCGTGATCTGTGATATCACCAGGCCTGTTCCGAACAAGATCGTTCTTCCTCCTCTTTTGTCACTGCTCGAGCAAGAGGGAATATCGGGTGACAAGATTACCATTCTTGTTGCAACGGGGTTGCATCGTCCCAGCAGTGATGCCGAGTTGGACCACTTGGTCGGCAAAGAGATCATTCAGCGGTACAGGGTGGTGGATCATCACGCCCGTGTGGTGGCGGAGCACCGGAACAAAGGGACGACCAAACGCGGAACTCCGGTCTGGATCGATGCCCGATATTGCGACGCGGACCTGAAGATCACGGCGGGATTCATCGAGCCGCATTTGATGGCGGGATTCTCCGGGGGGAGGAAGATGATTGCCCCGGGTTGTGCGGGAGAAGAGACCATCAAAGCTCTCCATAGTCCCCAATTCCTTGAGGACCCGCGATGCAGCGAAGGGAACATTGATGACAACCCTCTGCATCACGAGTTGATGGAAATTGCGGGGATGACAGGGCATGATTTTATGGTTGATGTGGCTCTGGACGAGGGGGGGAGAATCACGGGGGTTTTTGCGGGCCACCCGCAACGGGCACATGAAGCGGGAGTGAAACACGTCAGGAAGGCGGTTCGATCGACTCTGGACAAGGCGGCCGACATTGTGATCACGACGGCAGCCGGTTTTCCCCTGGACCTGACCTACTATCAGGCGATCAAAGGAATGACCGCCGCTCTCCCGATTGTCAAGCCGGGCGGAACATTGATCCTTGCGGCCGAGTGTGCAGAAGGGCTGGGTAGCAGAGAATTCACCGGGATGGCGACCACGTTTTCCTCTGCCGGGGAATTCAGGGAGAGGATATTATCGAATCCCGTCATCATCGATCAATGGCAGCTTGAAGAATGCGCCAAGGCGGCGACGCATGCCGAGGTTATCCTCGTTGCAGGAGGGATCAAACCTGCCGAACGAAAGCGGTTGTTTATCTCGACGGCGGAAAGTGTGGAAGAGGCGTTGGAGCGGGGGCTGCGGAAGCAAGGAAAAAATGCCGCGGTAGCGGTGATCCCAAAAGGGCCTTACACGCTTGTGGGGATTGGGCAATGAGGAGGGGTTTGTACCTTGACAAAGCACCGAATTCGCTGTATAATTTACAGTAATTAAACATCATTCTATTAGCAAAACAGGCACCTTATGGCTGTCGATTACACTGTCCCTGCAATCGATCGTGCTGTTCGCCTGCTCGAAATCCTCTCCCTCTCTCCCCGGGGAATGTCCCTCGCGCGGCTTGCCGAAGAGCTCGATGTCCCCAAGAGCACGCTGTTTCGCATCCTGTACACGCTTCAGGAACATGCCGTTGTGGTCGAAGACCGTGAACGGAAGCTCTTCTCCCTGGGTATGAAAGCGCTCGAGTGGGGCCATGCTGCTCTTTCCAAGATCGACCTGAAAACCATTGCCCACCCGAACCTCCAGAAGCTGGCGCATGAAACCAGAGAGAGTTTCTACCTTGCGGTCCTCGACGAGGGCGTTGTGGTTCTGATCGACCACGTCGATACGCCGGAAGTATGGAAGATGGTGACGCGGCTTGGAACGCGTTCTCCCGTTCACTGTACTGCGACCGGCCTCATCCTGATCGCCGAACTTGAAAACAGCCAGGTCGAGGCCATCATTGCCCGTAATCCTCTCAAGAAATTCGCCCCGACAACGATCACCACGCCGGCGAAACTGAAGAAGCGCCTGAAACAGGTCTCGCGCGACGGATATTCCATTGTTGACGGGGAGTACAAGGCCGACCTTTGCGCCATTGCCGTTCCGATTCGGGATCACACAGGAACGATCATCGCATCGCTGATGACAGCTATTTATTCCGCGCATTATCGAAAAAACAAGAAATACGGGTTGGAGCTGGTGGAAGCGCTGGAGCGGGAGGCGTCAGCCATTTCAAACCGTCTCGGATACAACGAAGGGAGCCCTCGTCAGGCTGTATGAAGGCGGGTTCCCGTGACACGACAATCAGGATCTTACCATGCCTCCCATCTCCCTCGGCATCGTTAGTGACGAGATTTCCCGGGATTTCAGTGAAGCGTTGAAGTACGCCCTTGAATGGAAGATCTCTCTTCTTGAGCTGCGATGCCTCAAGACAGGCCGACTCCCGAATATCGATAAGGCTGAATTCAAGGAAGTTCTCGAACTTGTCGATCGCCACCGGGTGTTCGTAACCGCCCTCTCTCCCGGAATTTTCAAGCACCCGCTTTCAAAGAAGAAGGAACTTGAATCGGAACTCAAGGAGGACCTTCCGCGGACCATCGAAATGGCGCACAAGCTGCATGCACCTCTTATCATCGTCTTTGGATTTCAACGGCAACAGGATGACCGGCCCGAGTATTATCAGGATGCGGTGCAGCTCATGAAACGTGCGGCTTCCGGGGCAAAAGACGGAGGAATACGGCTGGCAATTGAAAACGAACCGGGATTCTGGTGCGATTCGGGAGCCAACACAGCGTCCTTTCTGAAAGATGTCGGATCGCCGGCTCTTGGGGCGAATTGGGATCCGTGCAACGGATATGGTACGAACGAGCGTCCATATCCCGAGGGATACCGCGCCGTCAAGGAACACATTTTCAACGTCCACGCCAAGGATACGTTGGAAGGGTCGTTGATCCGGTGCGTGCCCGTGGGGAAGGGAGCAATCGATTGGAAAGGTCAGATGCGGTCCTTGATGGAAGACCGCCTCGTTAGTCACATAACGATAGAAACACATTGTCTCCCCCTTATCGAGAATTCAAAAGAGAATATTGAAACCCTGCGTTCCTACATGCGGGAATTCGCAGAGAAAGAGAGATCATAGGTATGAAACTCGAGCGCCGCGATTTCCTCAAGTATATCGGCACGAGCACGTTCTTGACGACACTTCCGATCGACGGGGCAGTATCGAACAAAGCGCTTCCAGATGAACAAAAACTGCATCAAGATTACCAGTCGAACAATAAGGGGACGGAATATTATTTCATCGGAAACGGACTGATTACCGGAGCTTTGCAGACGTCCGCCAGCCCCGAAAGTGGCACCCACTGTGGACTTCTGGTTATGTCCCCGGAACACTTCGGGAGAAAGATCAGCACGTACCTGTATCACCCCGAACGCGGCCTGCAGAACTCCCGTCCCTACCTTGTCTATGATCGCAGAAGCTATTCACCGGAATTCAGTTCTTCAAAGGTATCCTGGGATTATCCTGAAAACGTTCCGACGCTGGTTGTGCAATGGCAAGCGGGAGATTGTTCTGTCCGTGAAGAACTGGTTTGTCCCTCGAATGATCCGGTTATCATCCGAACAATTACGATAACGAACAATTCACAGAAAGCGATCGAGCCTTCTATCACGGCGTTGCTGTATCCGAATCTGATGTTCTTCGACGAATACTCTGTCGACCGGACTCGAGGAACGCTCACGGCGGACGGTTATCAAACACTTCGCCTCTTTAGCTCGCGCGATGCGGCAGCGGGAGACCGTCACCTGAGCATAGCGCTGGGTTCAGTCGCCCCCGGTGGATCAGCGAGCCTCACGCTGGCTCTCACGCTCGATTATTCACGTGAATCATTCGAGAAAAAAGGTCTCGATTCCATGATGGCCGAGACCCGGAAACGCTGGGCGAGCGTTGCCACAATGGAAACAGGACACAAGGGGCTCGATCATCTCTTCCGCGTTTCAACATCCGGGATTCGCACCGCAGTCGCCCGTTCTGGAAAGACGGACGGAAGCATTTGGCAATACAATCTTGAATGGGTGCGTGACCAGAGCATGGTGGCAGCGGCGGCAGCAATGGCGGGTCAGACGGAGATCGGCGCGGCAATTCTCCGGCGAATCCTGACTCGGTCAGTGGACGAAACCGGGAGAACGGTTGACGCGAGCCGCCATCGCCCCCCGGAGACAATGGAATTGGATCAGAACGGCGCACTGCTCTCTGCTCTTTCCGCCCATTGGCTCTGGAGCGGCAGCGATGCAATCCTCCGTGACCATTGGAGCAAAATCAAGAATGTAGCGGACTATGTTCTCCAGCCAATCTTCATGGATGCCTCCGTCGGACTTGTCAAGAACTCCAGAGAATTCTGGGAAAGGGATCCCGGATTCGGAGTGAAAGAGGGATTCGAGAACACATATCAGCTTTGGAATATCGTCGGACTGGAAAAAGCCTCTGAAATGGCGAGTGCCATGGGGGATCCGGCCGCGGCCAGGAGATGGAATGAGGCTTCGCGGCAAATGAAGAAGTCATTCATAGGACATCCCCGGTTTTCCCTCGTTGACAATGGGCACTTCATCAAGCGTCGTCTCTCAACCGGAGAGGTGCAGCGAACATTTGAACCGCCCAGCAGAGCCTCGATGCCTAAAGGGATGCCCTTGAATGTGGAATCGGTTTCTTATTGCGATCCGGACGCCGCTAATGTCCTGCCAATTGCGCTCGAAGTCGTCGATCCCCGAGGCAGTCTCTCGTTGAAGACTCTGGAATCGGTCGAAGAATTGTGGAATCAACGATGGAATTCGGGCGGATATGCACGATATCATGTCTCTTCGGAACCCGACTCTCCCGGCCCGTGGCCGTTTGCCACGTTGTTTATCGCCCGTGCCTATCACGAGGCCGGAAATCACGAAAAAGTATGGCGCGCGTTGCAGTGGCTCCTTGATGTGCAGGGTGGAGCCGCGGGAGCGTGGCTCGAATACTACGGCGAAAGACCAACACCACCTCTTCCTCCGGTGGGCATCGTCGTTTGGACCTGGGCGGAGCTGATCACGTTTTTTGTCCATCATCTGCTCGGTGTTCGTCCGTCGTCGCAGACCCTTACCATCCGGCCGCGTCTGCTCACCGGTCTCGAAAAAGTCGCCGCACGCATTCCCGTGCGCGGCCGCCTTCTATCGCTGAATCTGGTCCCCGATACCAAGGGCCAATGGGCCAGTGTGAACGGAAAACGAGTGTCTTTGAAGAACCAGTCTCTGAACCTCCCGTTGCCCCAAGAAGATCTCATCGTGGAGATGCACGTCCGTGTCTGAGAAATTTTTCAAATATAAAACGCTGGATGACATTCGCGGGAACGTCAGAGATCTCCATCTCGATGTGACGTTTGAGGAGAAGCTCGACGCGGTGTTTCGTCCCGTCAAAGTTGGGAACAGGACGATCGGAAATGCGATGGGGATTCACCCGATGGAGGGATGCGACGGCACGCTCGACGGAAAACCCGGAGAATTGACGCTCCGGCGATGGCGCAGATTCGGAGAGGGTGGTGCCAAGCTTATCTGGGGAGAAGCGACAGCTGTTGTCCCCGAGGGCTTGGCCAATCCAAGACAGCTCCTCATCAATGAAGGGAATCTTGCCTCCCTTGAGGGGATGCTCAACGGCGCCCGCAACGCGCATCGGGCCGCCTTTGGAAGCGACGGTGATCTGCTTATAGGGCTTCAACTGACGCATTCTGGCCGGTACAGTTACCGTCGGCCGCTGATCGCCTATCGACATCCGCAGGTTGACGCGGTCACGTATCTCGATAAGGCAAAAGGGATTCGCATTCCGAAAGATTACCCCGTGTTGACTGATGACGAATTGAAGCGGCTCGAGGATGCCTTTGTCCTGGCAGCAACGCGGGTCAGTAAGATCGGATTCGATTTCGTCGATATAAAGCAATGCCACACATATCTGCTGAACGAACTCCTCGGGGCAAGGACCCGCGATGGAGAATATGGCGGAAGCTTTGAAAACCGGACGCGCTTTGTCAGAAATGTCCTCGGGCGAATCCGAGACGAAGTTAGGAACAACATGCAGCTTGCATCCCGGCTCAATGTGTATGACGGAGTTCCTTTTGCGAAAGATCCCGTCTCCGGTGTCGGCGTACCGCTTCCATACAATCTCCCCTACAAGTACAGTTTTGGCGTCGACCCGCAAGAGCCCCTTCGTGAGGACCTCACAGAACCGCTTCATCTCATCCGGCTGATGCGGGATCTCGGTGTCGTGCTGGTGAATGTCTCCATGGGAAGTCCTTACTATAACATGCACTACGGCCGGCCATTTGAACGTACGCCCGACGAAGGATATTGGCCGCCCGAGCATCCTCTTGTCGGTGTGAATCGTCATTTTCGCGTCACCGGCGCGGTCCAGAAAGCCTTCCCCGATCTTGCCGTCGTGGGGACGGGTTACAGCTGGCTCCGGCAATTCCTCCTGAACGCAGGAGAATCGAATATTCGCCGGAAGCGGGTATCGATCGTTGCCACGGGCCGCGGGGCCATCGCGTATCCCGAATATGCCAAGGACGCCATGGCAACGGGTTCCATGAAACCGTCGAAGGTCTGCCTCGCGATCAGCTATTGCACGAACCTTATGCGTTCCAAGAACAATGAAATGGGGCAGTACCCGGCCGGCTGCGTCCCTCGGGATGAGCCGTACGCCGAGATTTACAGGGAGGTCCTCGACAAAAAGCGCAAACTGGCCAAGCCTCAACCGGAGGCTCACTCCTGATGGTGAAGATACTCGGAGAGGATTATTCTCGTAACGATCTGGCGATGCGACTGGGGCATTTGTCCCAACTCGCCGGCATCCGGATGATGGAGCTGAGGGACGGATCGGAAGCGGGAGTTCGGATCGCGGAAGTGCGAACGGGGTCGGGGCTTCGCTTCCAGGTTTCGCTCGATCGGGGGATGGATGTTTCGGTTGCAGAGTACAAGGGAATTCCGCTCGCATGGCGTTCGCCTGCAGGTGACGTCAATCCGCGCTTTTATGACCCCCGCGGGTTAGGATGGCTTCGTTCGTTCCCGGGCGGCCTGATGACCGGTTGTGGCCTCTCACAGGCCGGCGCCCCGTCCGTTGATGAGGGCGAGGAACTGGGCCTCCACGGACGATTGTCGCATCTCCCTGCCTTCGACGTTCGCAGCACGGAAGGCTGGAACGGTGACCATTGCACGTTTCGCCTGGAGGGTTTCGTACGAGAGTATTCTGTATTCGGTGTGAATCTGCTCCTTCATAGAACAATTGAAACGTCGCTGGGTTCTTCGCAGATCACGTTTCGGGATGTTGTGAAGAATGAAGGGACAGGACGTTCGCCGATCATGATGCTCTATCACATCAACCTGGGCTGGCCGCTCCTTGATAAGGGCGGGAGAATCTTGCTGAGTGCGAAATCTGTCGCACCCCGAGATGCCGAAGCACAAAAAGGGCTCGAGCAGGCGAAGGAAATTCCCAAACCGATACCGGGCTTCAAAGAACAGGTGTTTCAATATGACTTGAATGAGGACAGAGAAGGGCTTTCAGCTGTTCTCCTTGAGAATTCTCGTCTTGATCTCGGGTTTGGCCTCAGATTCCGGAAGAAAGAGCTTCCCAAATTCAATGAATGGAAAATGACGGCCGAAGGGATGTATGTCCTTGGACTGGAGCCCGCAAATTGCCACACGAAGGGAAGAGCCGCAGAACGGGCGGCGGGTACATTACAGTTCCTGGAACCGGGAGAAGAAAGGGAATTTGTTGTACAGACCGCCATCCTCGAAGGTGAGGATGAACGAACTTCCTTCATAAAGAAAAACGAACTCAAGTGAGTAAACGAAAAATAAAAATTGCCCAAGTGGGGATCACAGGCCATGGTGTTACGATACTGAACGCAATCAAGGCGGCTCCAAATCTCGACCTCGTTTCAGTCTTCGACATCAAGTCCGATGAAGTGAAACGCGTCTCGAAGGAATTGGGAATTCATCCTGCATCGAGCTTCGAGGAACTTGTCAGTGTTCCGGAGGTCGATGCGGTTGCTCTCGTGACGCCGAATCATCTCCATGCTGCGCAAGTGAAGCAGGCGGTGAAGCAAGGGAAGCATGTGTTCGTGGAAAAGCCCCTTGCTCCGACGGTTCGTGAGGCAAAGCGCATGATCAGGGATATGGAAGAGGCCGGACTCGTCATGATGGTGGGGCATAATACGCGCCGCCGGCTGGTTTTTCGGCGCGCCAAGAAGATTCTCGATGAAAACCGGCTTGGCACCATCGTCGCCATCGAAATGAATGTTTCGAGGCCCGCAGGGTTGTTTGCCGACCTCCCCGCATGGAAGGCCGACCCCAAAATCACGGCTCTTCTTCCAATGACGCAGCTGGGAATCCACTTCATCGATACGGTACACTACCTCTTTGAAACGAGAACCGTGCGGGTCGGATGCATAGCGAAGAATATCGCCATGAAAGGGGGCGCTCATGATGCGACGACTTCCATCCTCGAGCTTGAATCGGGGATTCCTGCAACGCTTTCCTGCTACTACTCCACACCCGATGTCTATTATATAAGGATCTATGGTACGGATGGAATCCTGGATTGTCAGAATAGCTCATTGCAGCTTCAGCTCTTGCGGAACGGGGTGTTGCAGACGGAATTGGAGGAGGACTTCCGCTCGGAAGGGTATGCGAGTTTTGAAGAAGAAATGAGAGAATTCGGTTCATGTATTGCAGACGGCGTCAAACCGGAAACGGGAGGCGAGGAAGGGCTGCAGGCACTCGCAGTCATTGAAGGGATGGTGCATTCGCTGAATTCAAACGCAATTGTCAATATCGACGACATCCTCAAGGGAGCATAGTATGTCACCTTCGCGCAGGGAATTTCTTCAGACCTCGACAATGGCCGCTGCAGGATTGTCGTTGGGCCGTTTGGACCCCCTCTCTCCTGAGTGGGCTGAAAAAAGCAAGGGACTTCTGTTCGACAAATCCGATCTTCCAAGGCTTCGCAGAACCATCAAACATCCCCGATTTGCGCCATTCTGGAAATCCCTCTCCGAAGCGGACCTGGATGCCGATAGCAAGTTCCTGAAAGAGGAACTTCGCCTGAATAATCATGTAGCTGATTTCCTGAAAGCCAGAGTCATTCTTGAACGCACGTCGTTTGTCCATCTTCTCAATGGCGATGCGAAACAACTCGAGGTGGCACGACTCGCCATTGCCCGAATCCTCGAGTACAAGAAATGGGACTATTTTCTCGAGGCCGAAAAAGATACCATCGGATTGCAGCGTGCACCGGAGACAACGATCGCCATGGCGTTTGCGCTGGAGTGGCTGGAAGACGTTCTTTCCGAGGAGACAAAATCTGAAATCATACGACAGATCGGTGAGAAGGGGGCCCCCGCTTGTTACCGGACACTCTGGGGAATGAAGCATCCCGATCGCGTTCGGGGATGGGGTTTTGACCCCGAAGACGATTATCCCTACCGGTATGACCTGCGACGATGGCCTATTATTCTCAACTCCACCAATCTGAAAGTGATCCCGATTGCCGGCCTTGGAATCGCCGGATGTCTCCTCAAGGACAAACATCCTCAAGCAGACCGGTGGACTGACTTGGCGCTCCAGAGTGCGAAGGCCTTCGCCCCGATGTTCGGCCCTGACGGAAGCTACGAAGAAGGTATCAGCTATTGGGGTTACACCGCTCTTCATCTGGCGCTCTTTCTCGAAGTGTTGTACCGAAAGCGCGGGATCGACGAACGTTCACTGATCAATTTTCCCGGCACCGTCCGCCATGCCCTCCAGATGTCGATGCCGACGGTCGGAAAGCCGGGCGATTGCGTGAACTTTGGCGATGCGAGCGTGGTGGGAGATACATCGGTGGCAGCGTGGGTTGCAAGAAAAACCCGCGACGGAATTGCCCAATACGTCGCGACAGAAGTGGGGGAAGTGAGAAATCACTACGGGATCATCTGGTTCGATCCTTCTGTTGCCCCCGTGAAGCCCGGACCGAAGCTCTGTGATGTTCGTTTTGCGAACGACTGGGTCGTCTCCCGTACAGGATGGGACCTGCAAAGTTCGGTCGTGGCAATGAGGAGCGGGCTTCCGGCGAACCATGAGCATGCTGACCGGAACAGCGTAGTCTTCAAAGCGTACGGCGAACGCCTCCTCCATGATCCGTTCAAGGCCGCGTATTCCTACACCATGGCCCACTGGCGGCTGAGGCTCACCGAGTCGCACACCGCGGTCCTGATCGATGGCAAAGGACATCAGTATCATGATGGAAAGGAAGGGACAAACTCTTCATGGGCACAGGCTTCCATTATCGACTACAGGGCCGATGCGAGTCACATGGTTGTGACAAGCGATGCGACCGAAGCATACAAGCTTGTTGAGCCTGATGTCCGGCAGGTACATCGAACACTTGTGTTTGTGAAACCCGACATCCTTGTATTTCTCGATCGCGTGAAGTTGCAGGGTGCGTTGCCTGTTCAGGCGCGATTTCAGGTATATAATGAAGACGGAAAAGGAATTGCCGCGGCAGGACAATCGGATTTTACCATCGACCGACCGAATGCGGGATTGAGCGGGTTTGTGCAGGCCATGGGAGCAATCGCTGTTCGTACGGGGCAAATTGACGTTCCGGCTGAGATGGGAATTCATCCCTACGTTGAGGTCGAGTCGTCGTCGGCGACGGAACACGAGATCCTCACCGTTTGCGCCGCGCGAAACGCAAAGACAACGGGTCCCAAGCCCGCTCTGACCAGGAGCGGATCTACATGGACCATCGCAATTCCGGGAGAGAAAACACTGACACTCTCTCTTTCCACGGATACAGCAATTCCCGTCGTAAGACTTTCACGCTGAGTCGAAAGCCAAAAGGTACCACCGAATGAAACAATCCGACGCGCATTTCCGGGAGGCACTGAAGCTCATTCCCTGGGGGACGCAGACAAACGCGAAAAGGCCGTATGCCGATTTCGACGAGACGATGCCGAAGTTCATCGTGCGCGGAAAGGGGTGCCGGATATGGGATATGGAGGGGAAGGAATACATCGACTTCCGGCTCGCCCTTGGCCCCATCACGCTCGGATATTGTTATGACGAAGTCGACCGCGCCGTAAAGGCTCAGATGGAAAAAGGGGTCCTCTTCAGCATGGCAAGCCCTTTGGAACTCGAACTGGCGCAAATTCTTCATGAAGTTGTCCCGAACGCTGAAATGGTGCGATTCATGAAGACGGGGGAAGACGCGAACCTTTCCAATGTTCGGATTGCACGAGCCCACACCAAGCGCGATATGATCCTCACGAGCGGTTATCATGGTTATCCGGATTGGTTCGCGGTAGAGGAGAGCCCCCGCAACGGCGTACCGGCAATGCTTCGGGACTATGTCAAGGTGATTCCCTGGGGTGATTCCGAAACCGCTGAGAAGCTGATCCGCCAGTACCATGAGCGGATCGCCTGCGTCATTTCCATTCCGTACGACATGAACGAGGACATTAGCGGGTCCTACATCAAGCATCTCCGCTCATTGACGCGTGAATATGGGATCATCCTCATACTGGATGAGGTGTGGACCGGATTTCGACTTGCACTGGGAGGCGCCCAGGAATTTTTTGGGGTCGATGCCGATCTTGCCTCCTATGCAAAAGCGATGGCAAACGGGTATCCGATATCGACGTACGTGGGAAAGAAGGAATTCCTGTCGGAGCTGAATCATTTCAAAATGACGACAACGTACGCCGGGGAGACCCTCTCCATAGCCGCTGCAATTGCGACGCTGAACATCATGCGGCGGGAGCCGGTGCACGAACATCTTCGGAAGATGGGGAAAAGATTGATGGACGGATTCAACGTCATTGCGAAGGATGCCGGCATTGAGGCGTACGCAGCCGGGTTGCCCGTTTCGTCATTCCTGAAGTTCAACACCCCTGACGCAGGTTACAACAACCGCCTTGAATACATTTGGTTCCGTGAGCTGTTTCGTGAAGGAGTTTTCGTCATTCTCCGCTGGTTTATCTCTTATTCTCACCGTGAGGAAGATATCGATCTTACCATCGAAAAGGCGAAGAAAGCGCTCAAGCGCGCACTGGATGCCGAACCGAAAGAACGACGCTCACTCAGGCCATCATACTGGTAAGGCATTACCATATTCATTGAAAGGACAACATTCACGCGTATGACAGACGAAAGAACGTACATCGATTGCTACGCCATGGTCGGAAAGAAAGGGCCAAAGGATGTGGAAACGGCGTACGAAACGGAAGTCCTGTTGGAAGAAATGGAGTGGTGCGGCATACAGGGCGCTCTGATCTCGCATTCAACGGCGAAAGAATACGACCCGATCTACGGAAATCGGATGCTTCTGCGTGAGATGAAGAAGAGCCCGAGATTGTATGGCGTCTGGACCGTCATGCCCCACCATACGCGGGAATTCCCGAATCCGAAGGATGCAGTGAAAGAGATGGCCGATCACGGAATTCGTGTAGCCAAAATGTATCCCCGCGTGCATCGATATCCGTTCAGCATTGATTTTTGCGGTGATCTTTTGACTGAACTCGAACGAAATAACATCCTTCTGATGGTCGAAGGGGGACATTGTTACAATCCCGACCTGTTGGAGCCGTCGAACCAGGTTCTTCTTTCCGACCTTGATGCGATGCTCGCCCGCTTTTCCCGCTTAAATGTCGTTCTGTTGGCATCCCGCTGGGAGTCGACTCGTTATGTCAATGCTCTGATGAGAAAGCACAAACATCTTCATCTGGAACTCTCCAATCATCAGGGAAACCGCGCCATGGAGGTGTTTTCAGAGTGGTACGGTGCGGATCGGGTGGTCTTTGGAACCGGGGCTTTGGAGAAATCGCCCGGGGCTGCAAAAGCGTTCGTCGACTATTGCACGCTGGGTGAAGAGGAGAAAGCAAAGGTCGCTGCAGGCAATATCATGAGGTTAACGGGGATTCAGGAGCCAAAGCCGTACCAGAAAAAAGCGATCAAGGATTCAATACTACAGCTGGCTCGTCAAGGGAAACCGCTGAAGGATTTGCTCGTCATCGATTCCCATGCACATATATCCCACGACGGTGCAGAAGGGATCGGATTTCTGCATCAGCCCTACGGGGACGCCAAAAGCATGCATGATCGTGCGAAGCTGATGGGAATCGATGCCATGTGCATCAGCGGATTTCTTGCCGTGTGGACCGACTACGAAGAAGGTAATCTGGTCGTCGTTGATGCCATGAAACGGTTCCCGGGGTTTTACCACGGCTATGCTGCTCTCCAGCCGCAGTATGTGAAGAACTGGAACAAGGAGTTCAAGCTGTGGTACGAAAAACACAAGATGGGTGGCCTGAAGCCTTATCATCCGAGAACGTTTATTCCATACAACGACAAGGCATGGGCCCCCTGGTTTCAATACGGGAATCGCATCCGGGGTTACGCACTCATTCATCCGTCACCAGATGTTGTCAAAGAGGCAAGCGACCTGGCAGGAAAGTATCCGAACATTTCGTTTATCCTTGCTCATTCAGGCGCATCCTTCGCCGACGCGCGAAAGGCAATTGAAGTTGCTGTGAAGTATCCGAACGTGTTTCTCGAGATCACCCTGACGTCGGTAACATACCGGGTCATTGAATTCATGGTCAAGCACGTTGGGGCGGATCGCGTTCTCTTTGGAACCGATCAGCCGATGCGGGACCCGATTCCACAGTTCGGCTGGATGGCCTATTCGCACTGCACTCCCGAAGAGAAAAAGAAGATGTTCGGCCTCAACATGCAGAAGATCCTCAAGCGGGTGAGGATCTCAAAGTGATGCGCTATCGATCAATTCTCATATTACTTTTGACCCTGGCGGTTCCGGCTGGTGCGCAAACAGCCGGACCGGAAATCCAGAATGGGAAGATCAAGGTCATTGCCGAAAAAAGAGGCGACAGCTACAGCGAGCGGTATTTCGCAAAAGACGCACAAGGGTGGATGGCGATTCTCGCGGGTGGGAGCGAACTGAAACGAAACGGCGCGATTGTCACGATGGAGTTTCAAGAAGCGGCCGTCGCTGTGCGGGGTGAGGACACGATTCTGGTGATCAAGGGCGAGACCGGACGGGAAACGATCACCAAGGAAATCCGGCTTGAGAAGAACAAATCGATAGCTCATGTCGATGTTGTGTACGAAACTTCCGAGTCGACGCTTCTTCAGTATGTTCTGTCGACACATTCGTTCATAGCCGGGAAGAAACCCGACTTCGTTTTCACGCCGCAATTGCGGCCGGAAGCAGACGAGATCATCGGTGATCACACGTTTCGCTCTCCTGCCTTCATGATGCAGGTGGGAGCTCGGTTTGGAGCCGTTGTTCCCGATTTGGCAACTATTGACGGAAAGAAAAGGCCCATCAAGGCAGCCGCGGATGTTCGGGTGGACGCACCGGACTTTCCCACGATCAAGTTTGGGCTCATGAATTGGCAGAAAAAGGGACATGTGTATTACTCGTACCACGACAGCCTGGCTGCCCGGATTCCCGCAGGAAAAGCAGGATTCGGCTATTTCGTTTTTGTCTCTGCAACGTCGAAACCAAAATGCGGATATCAGGATGTCGTTCGTTTCCACTGGAGACGCAATGGACATCTGAATCTCCTTCAAGCGGAGGGGCCCCAGAGCGAGCCTTTTTCTTCGTACATCAGGAAAGCCTGGCTTCAATACGTGCCGCAAATTGCCAGCGAGGTCGTGTATCAGGGGAAACAGGTTACCCTCTTATCTCAAATGCGGCTTGCATGGAGCAACAAGCTCCACAAGGCGGCGGATAACG
>Ga0209321_10000604_pt1 | contig 23840 bp, 18 predicted proteins | sample Rifsed16ft4_FD_184012 | JGI IMG/M metagenome (GOLD analysis project Ga0209321, IMG submission 184012) | Soil microbial communities from Rifle, Colorado, USA - sediment 16ft 4 - CSP-I_5_4 (version 2) | ecosystem: Environmental > Terrestrial > Deep subsurface > Rock core/Sediment | place: Rifle...
GAAAACCCGAAGCCGCGGGGGTGGGGCCCCGCGGCACTAAGGCACTGAATGTGTGATCCTTCGCACGCCGTCCGCTTATCCCACGTCACACGCTTCACACTTTTTGCGAGCCATGCCGGCAAAACTTTGACAGTCAGCGGCCTTGGCCCACCAACTTCCTGGTCCCGGCCACCTTCGCGATCGGAACGTTTCTTGCTTCCTCCCGACAACAGGGGCCGAGAGGCTCAACACGACAGGAGGCCAAGATGTCTACTGCCGACATTCTCAGGAGCGAATCGGTTCTGGAGGATGGGTTCAGCGTCCTTCGGATGTTACACCTTCCAGGCGGAGAGATCGCCCTGGTGGCCGTTCACCAAGGGGCGGATTGGAAGGTGACCGTCGAAGGCGAAGGTCCATTCCAAGGACTAGAGTTCCATGGACCGTTGCCCAAGCGGGCGCTGGACAACGCCGAGTCTTTCGTGCGGCGCCTGATCGGACCGGCGGGTCCACAGTAACCTGGGCGTCGCGTCTATTTACCCGCCCTTTCCGGTCCTAGCATACCGAGCACGGCCTGATGGACGACCGGCCAAGCCGAGCTGGTCGGGGCGATGAGCTCGCACCGGTCTCGTTCAGCCAATTCTTCGAGTCGCCGCCTCCGGCCTTGACTTTCCGAGCCGCTTGACTTACTTTGACCCAGCCTTCGGCAAGTCTCGACAATGCGACGATCTTGGGGTATGTCATCGTGGCGGGCGCGCCGCTGGCGCTGTCGCCGCGAGGCTAAGCTTGGCGATTCCCTCGATTCTGCGTCCAGGTTCCGGCCAGGTGATCTCCAACCCGTCGATATCGACTCCATCCCACCTCGCGCGGTGCGGCGCTTCATACCGAAACAGTCGATCACCGTGGCGGTCAACGAAGACGGATTTCCGCTGGGGTGCGGTGTCGTCCGCGACCTCTCGGAATCGGGTGCCTGCCTGGTTACCGACCTCCTCTTGAAGCGCGGCTGGAGGGTGGATCTCAAGGTCAACCTGAACCGGTTGGATGTGTTCGAGACCAGAGGACAGGTCGTGTGGAGCGGTGAAGGTAGCAACGCGGACGGCGGCGTGCTGGGTGCCGTGCTCCATGGGGTCCAGTTCACGGGACTTCCCGACGCAGTGCGCTCCAGGTTGAAAGGGTTGCTCATCACGAGTGAATTCGACATCGCTCCTACCGCCATCGGGGCAGCGGACCGGACTCCGTTTCAGGAAATGTTGGAGGACCTGCAACCCGACCTAGACCGGCTCGGAAACAAGATGGACTAACGTCGCAGCGCGCCGCTCTCTCCCCTCTTCTTCCGAGCTTCAGGCCTTCTTCGCTTCATGATCCTATGGAGGGCCGTCCTGGAGCCGCTTTTTCTTCTTGCGCACCGTCTCCATGCGCTCGCCCAGCGTTCTTTCGAAACCCTCGCTGGTGGGACGGTAGTAGATCTTGCCTTTGAGGCTCTCCGGCAAACAATCCATGCCGGTCGTTTTCTCCTCGAACTCGTGCGCGTATTGATAGCCGTGACCGTAGCCCCAGTTCTTCATGTGTGCGGTAACCGGGTTGCGCAGGTGCAAGGGAACGGGCTCCGAGACTTCCTTGAGCGCATCCGCGGCCGCCTCACCATAGGCGCGGTAGACGGCGTTCGACTTGGGCGCCGTCGCCAAGTAGACAACCGCTTGGGCCAGCGCCAGCTTTCCTTCCGGAAGCCCGATGAAATGAAAGGCGTCTTTGGCGGCGGTGGCCACCGATAGTGCCTGGGGGTCGGCGAGTCCGACATCCTCGGAAGCGAAGCGCACCAGCCGCCGCGCGATGTAGAGAGGGTCTTCGCCCGCCTCCAGCATGCGCGCCAACCAGTAGAGCCCTGCGTCGGGATCCGAGTTGCGCAGCGACTTGTGAAGCGCCGAGATGAGATTGAAATGCTCCTCGCCGCTCTTGTCGTAGAGGAGCGCTTTGCGCTGGACGGTTTTCTCGAGATCGGCGTGCGTGATGGCTTGATTCCGCTTCGAGCCCACCGCTGCTTCCAGCACGTTCAAGACGAAGCGACCGTCTCCGTTCGCCTGCCGCGCCACCCATTCCATGGCCTGGGAGTCCATCCGGATGCCTCGATCTCCCAGCCCTCGTTCTCGGTCGGATAAGGCCCGCCGCATCACTTCGCACAGCTCTTCGGTTTGCAGCTGCCGCAACAATACCACGCGGCAACGGGACAGGAGCGCCGCGTTCACCTCGAAGGAAGGATTCTCGGTGGTGGCGCCGATCAGTGTGACGTTGCCCGACTCCACGTGGGGCAAGAAAGCGTCTTGCTGTGCCTTGTTGAACCGGTGGATCTCGTCGATGAACAAGATCGTTTTCTTGCCGGGAAGCCTTCGGTGCTGCTCCGCTTCCAGCATGACGGCGCGGATTTCTTTGATTCCCGAGAGCGCCGCCGAGTAGGGTACGAAGCGGGACCGGGTTCTGAGGGCGATGATGCGAGCGAGCGTTGTCTTTCCGGAGCCGGGGGGGCCCCACAAGATCAGTGACCCGACGGTGTCACTCTCGATGGCGGCGCGCAGAGGGGTATCGGGACCCAGGATCTCTTCCTGGCCCAACATTTCGTCGAGATCGCGGGGACGCATCCGTTCCGCGAGAGGCGTGTGAGCATCAACGGGAGGCCGATCTCGACCCTCCGGTCCAGCGAAGAGCTCTTGTTGGCTCATGTTGCCACACCTCTCTGTCGGACGGCCTCGTAGAGCACCAAGCCCGCCACCACCGCCACGTTGAGCGAGTCCACCCTGCCCTGCATCGGGACGGATAATCGAACGTCGCACCATCGCAACAGATTCTCCCCGAGCCCGGTGCTTTCGCCTCCCAGCGCCACCGCTATCGGTCGGCGGAGCTCCGCCTCACGAAAGTCCAAACCACCATGGGGCACACAGGCGACCAGGGAGAGTCCCTTCTTCTTCAGAGCCTCAGAGGCAGCTTGTGGGTCCTCACCGTCGAAGACCGGCAAGCGAAGGAGACTTCCCATCGAACCTCGGAGCGCCTTGGGGTGAAACGGATGGGCCGTCCCCTTGCACACGACCAGGGCGGACGCTCCCCCGGCCTCCGCCACCCGAGCGATGGCGCCGAGATTGCCCGGATCCTGAACACCGACAGCGAGCAACACCAGGTCGCCGGTGAGCTCGTCCAGTCGGCGAAGCTCAAGCCGTCCCACCAGCAAGACCCCCTCCGGGGACTCCAGGCTACTGCAGTGGCGAAAGATCTGTTCATCCACTACCGCGCGAGGAACGCCCGCCGCCTCCAGCCGCGGCAGGAGCGCTCGACCGGCCTCGCTATGGGCGAAGTCCGTTGAGACCAGCGCCTGACGGACCTCCATGCCGGAAGAGAGCGCCTCCCGGGCCAGCTTGACTCCTTCCAGGATCACGTTGCCGCGAGCTCGATGGTGAGGCCTTTGTTGCAGACGGCGGATGCTCTTGACGAGTGGGTTGTCCAGGCTGGTGAGGGTCTTCACGGTGACATCACTCGCCGCCATGCTACCACCCCCCTTGTGCTAACATAAACGGCCTGAATCATGGAACAGGATTTCCTGAAGAAGCTCAAGGACGAGGTCAAATCGCTGGAAGACGAGCTCCACGTCAAGCTTCCCAAGGAGCTCAGGACCGCGCGCGAGCACGGTGATCTCTCGGAGAACGCCGAGTATCACGCCGCCAAGGACCGGCAAGGTTACGTGAACGCTCGCCTCGGTCAGCTACGCAAGCGGCTCGCCGAGCTGTCCATGATCAACCTGGCCAAGATCCCTCACGACAAAGTCTCATTGGGCTCGGAAGTCCATCTCTACGACGTCAAGAAGAGTGAAGAGCTGGTCTACCGGCTGGTGATGAGCGAAGAGGCCGACATGCAGCGCGGACTCATCTCCACCACCTCGCCTATCGGCAAAGGCCTCCTAGGCAAACAGGAAGGAGACGAGGTCACGGTCGAGACCCCGGCCGGCACCAAAACCTTCGAGATCACCAAGCTCATCACGATCCACGATCGGTTGGAGTCCTCTTCCGACGAGTAAGAAAGTAAGCCCGGTCTTCGCCCTTCGTCGCCTCCAGTCGGAGCCGCTGGCCGAATAGCCCGAGCCTCGCCTGCACACCCTCCCATTCCTCGTCCCGATATGCCCCTCGGTGCATGACGGCGTAACTGACCTCCAGTTGCTCCAGTGCCTCGAGGCTCGCTTCGTCGGGAAAGTTCACCAGCTTGCGAAAGAGCGCGTCCTGCTCGGGGGGCGTGAAGCCGCTGTAGCCGTTCACCAGCTTCTGCCAGTGCGCCCTCGAATGCAACATGTACGTGGAGTGCCACCGTGCCGCGCGCGCCGGATCTCTGGGATCGGGGACGGGAAGCTCGACGATGGCGAAGGGCCCGGTCGTCTGCGCCTTTTCGGCGATCCATTCGTCGATGGGGGGGAGGGTGAGTGGATAGGAGGGTGCCGGAAGCGGGAAGGAGGCGAACTCGACGACCAGCATCGCTATCCCGGCGGAAGCGAGTACCGTGCGGTAATTGGCCGGCCGGCGGGCCAGCCAGCGGTCTAATCCGAGACCGGCCAGAACCGAGAGCCCCAAAAGCGTCAGAAGCGTGAAGCGGGACGGAACGCGGATGAAATCGAAACCGGGCACCAGCCGGTGAAAGGCGCTATAAAGGCCGAACGGTGGCCCCAAAGAAATCCAGAGTGACAGCAGGACCAGGAGGAAGTAGAAACCTGCTGCCAGGCCCATCCGCGATTCCAACTGGGCTCGCACCTGGTGGATGAATCGGTGGCACGGCTCTCTGAAGCCGAAGGCGGTTCGGCGTGCCACCGCTAGACGCAGGACGAACAAAGCGAGAAAGATCCAAGCCGACCTTCCCGGCCCGCGGGCCGATATCGTCAGGCTGCCGATGTGCCAGCGCACCCCGCCGGTGGCCACTAACACGACCGTTGCGAGGGCGGTAACGACGAGCGCCGCGTCTAACAGAACGAGCCAGCGAGGAGACGGTGGGGGTTGCTCCCGCTCGAGTGGTGGCGAAGCAGCTCGTTCTCGGCGCATGGAAAAGACTGCCAGCAGCAAGGTGAGATAGCCGGGGAACAAATAGGCCCGCGCTCCCTCCAGAATGCGGCGCTCCAGTCTCGGGACGAGGGAAAGCACCGCACGCTGCAGGTGGGTCGGTGAGGCGAGGAAGCTGGCTGCGTTCGGCGACCACTCGCGCGCCTCGTCGAGGGAGCGTCGAAGGCCCGCATCGTGCTGCACCCGAAGATAGGGCAGCAGGAACGGCGTATTCCCTACGCCCAGCAGGGCTCCCGCGATCGCGAGATGGACGAGGATCTTTCCGCGCGGCCTCAGTATCCCGAAAACGTGTGCGTAGAGTAAGAACGCGACCGAAGCCAGCAACAAGAACAGACCCAACTGGCCTCCACAAAGTGCCTGCAAAGTGAAGAACACGCAGGCCGCCAAGAGGTGTCTCAGGGAGCCTCCCCCCGCGTAGCGATGTAGGAAGGCGAGGCAGAGTGGCATCCATAGCACCGAGGCAAGGTGGAGCTGTCCGAGGCGAAAGAACCGCGGAGGAGCGAAAGCGAAAACGACACCGGCGGCCAACGCACCCGCCACTCCGATACCGATGCGGCGGGCGAGGAAGTAGGCGCCGGCGCCGGCACCGACACACGAGATCAAGAGCACCGCATTCAGAGCCAGCAGGGGATTATCGGTGGCTACCAGCCAAGGCGCTCCCAGCAGCGCATTTCCCAGCAGGTGCTCGGAGTAGGCGAGGGTGTCGGGGTGGGGGAAGAAGATGTTCGCTTGAAAGAGGGAGAATGGGTGCTCGAGCAGGGCATGCACATCCCAGGCGAGAGTCCACAGGAAGAGTCGCGTGTCGGCCCCGAGATCGAGGGCGCGGCTGGCGGGATGGGTGCTGAGAGGAATCGTCAAGACGAGCGTGAGAGCTGAAAAAAAGGCGATCACCGCCGCGGCTGGCCGAGCGCTCAAACGTCTAGCCTCCCTCGGCTGGCATCGGGGTGCCACCCATCTGGGGTCGCGGTCCGGCGACCGAGGAGCACAAGGGTAGGCATTTCATAGACTTACCGCATCGAGCGTCTTGACACCCTCACAACCTCAATGTATACTTCCAGTCTAGTCTTGATGAGCTCTTTTCTCAGACCGAAGACACTGGCGGTGGCCATGGTGGCGCTGGCCGGGCCCGCCGCTTCCGCACCGATCCACAAACTGACGGTCGACGACATTATCCACCGGGTGACCGCTCAGTACATCACCGAAGGCATCGACCGAGCCGATGAAGAGGGTGCCAGCCTCGTCCTCATCCAGCTTCAAACACCGGGTGGGCTCGACACCGCGATGCGGGAGATCATCGAGAAGATTCTCAACAGCAAGACACCGGTGGTCGTCTACGTGGCACCTTCGGGTGCACGTGCCGCCTCGGCTGGTTTTCTCATCACTATCTCGGCGGATGTGGCCGCCATGGCGCCCGGCACCAACATGGGTGCCGCACATCCCGTATCCGGCGGTGGTGAGCCGATGGACGAGACCATGTCCAAGAAGGTCGAGTCCGATGCCGCCGCCTACATCCGCTCGATCGCTGCCAAGCGAGGCCGGCCGGTCGAGCTGGCGGAAAAGGGCGTGACCGAAAGCACGTCCTGGACCGAGGAGGAGGCCCTGGAGGTCGGGCTCATCGACTATGTCGCGGCGGATCAGGCGGAGCTGCTGCAGCTGCTCGACGGCACGACGGTGACCCGTTTCGACGGGGAGGAGATTCTACTTCACACCGCCGGCGAATCGGTCATCGAGCAGGAAATGGGTCTGTCCCAACGCATTCTCTCGGTTATCGCCCACCCCAATGTCGCTTACATACTCATGGCGCTGGGAGTGATGGGTCTTTACTTCGAGCTGGCCAATCCCGGAGCGGTACTGCCCGGGGTCATCGGTATCATCTCCCTGATTCTGGCTTTCTTTGCGCTCCAGGTTCTCCCCGTGAACTATGCCGGGCTTCTTCTCCTACTGGTGGGCATCGGCCTGGTGATTGCAGAGGCCGTCACGCCGACGTTCGGTGCTCTGGGGCTGGGCGGCGTGGCGGCGCTGATCTTCGGCTCGCTCATTCTTTTCCAGGAGCAGTCCATACCCACTCCGGCCCTTCGAGTGAGCTGGACGGTTATCCTACCGGTGATTTCGGCGTTGGTGGTAATGTTGGCGTTGATCGCCCGTCTGGTCATCATCTCCCTGAGGAGAAAGCCCACCACCGGAGATCAGGGCATGATCGGGGAAGTGGGCACCGCATCGACGGACATCAACGGGGGCGGTAAGGTCTTCGTTCACGGCGAGTACTGGAATGTTTCTGCGGGGCAGAGGATTGGCAAGGGAGAACGGGTGCGAGTGACCGGGATCGATGGGCTGGTCCTCCGGGTAGAGCCCGTTTCGGAGAGCTTGACTGGAAGGGAGTGAAAGATGTTCGGACTTCCCATGGGTACTTTCGTAGTGGTCGTGATCGTGGCAATTTTCTTTCTCAACTGGATCAAGGTTCTCAACGAGTACGAACGAGGCGTCATCTTCCGGTTCGGTAAGCTCTTGCCTTACCCCAAGGGGCCGGGGCTGGTCTTGGTGTTCAGTCCCATGGATAAGATGGTCAAGATGAGCCTGCGTCTGGTGGCGCTCGACGTGCCGCCTCAGGACGTGATCACCCGAGACAATGTCTCGGTCAAGGTGAACGCCGTCATCTTCTTCCGGGTGGTGCATCCCATCAAGGCGGTGGTGGAGGTCGAGAACTTCCTCTACGCGACTTCGCAGCTCGCCCAAACGACTCTGCGGAGCGTGCTGGGGCAGGTCGAGCTCGACGATCTTCTGGCGGAGCGGGAGCGGCTGAACATGCGGCTCCAGGACATCCTGGACAAGCACACCGATCCGTGGGGCATCAAGGTTACTTCGGTTGAAGTCAAGCACGTGGACCTTCCCCCCGAGATGACCCGGGCCATCGCCAAGCAAGCCGAGGCAGAGCGGGAGAAGCGAGCCAAAATCATTCACGCCGATGGCGAGTTCGCGGCGTCCGACAAACTGGCCGCCGCCGCGGAGATCGTGGGCAGGCATCCCATGGCAATACAGCTACGTTATCTACAGACTCTCACCGAGATCGCGACGGAGAAAAACTCCACCATCGTATTTCCGCTGCCCATCGATCTGATCGAGCAATTCGTGAAGATGCGGGGCTCGAGTGGCTCTTCAAAATAAGAGGGTGGTAGGTCGATAGGGTCTCGATTCGACGTGATCAGAATGCAGGACGAAGAGCTCACTATTCGCGGTTCGCTCTCCGAGTCGAGTCTCCACGAGCTCCTTGCCTCCATCAGCCGTAGCAAGGAGACAGGCACCCTCAACTTCCACGACATGGGTCGCTGGAAGGCCGTCTATTTCAAGGAAGGGCGCATCATTTTTGGCACCTCCAACATTCCGGACGATCGGCTCGGTGAGTACCTTATCAAGAAAGGGAAAATCACCGTGCGGCAGTTTCTGGAGGGCAGCAAGTTGGTGCGCCCCGGCAAGAGATTCGGCGCGGTGTTGGTGGAGCAGGAAATTCTTTCATCGGATGAGCTCCTGGGGGCGATCCAGGGGCATGTCGAGGAGATTGTGTACAGTCTGTTCGACTGGGTGCGTGGCGAGTACGAGTTCGTGATCAAGGACCTTTCGGCGGAGGGCCCGGTGACCCTGAACTTGAGTACCGAGGACGTCATCCTGGAGGGTATCCGCCGCATCCAGAACTTCACCAGGATCTACGCCAGCCTGGGCTCGCTCGACCGCGCCCTGCGATTGTCCGAGAACGCCGACAACCTCATCTACAAGCTCCAGCTCGACCCGGACGAGTCCCAGATACTTTCACTGGTGAACGGGACGCTCACCCTGGAGCGGATTCTCGCCCTGAGCTTCCTGCCGAATTTCGAGACGCTTCGCATCCTCTATGGCCTGGTCGCGGTTGGCGTGCTGGAGAGGGGAGCCGAAAGTACGGAGGGCGGCAAGACGCAGCTCCTGGAGCAGGGGTACGAGCTCGAGGAGATCGTGGAGCATTACAACCGGAACTTTGGTACAGTGGCATCCTATCTGCAGGACAAGTTAGGGGAGAAGGCAGGAGACTTCGCAGACCGCATCGTTGCCCAGGTGTCGGAGCAATTCTCGTCTCTGTTAGAGGGCATCGATCTCAGCTCTGCGTCTCGGGTGGACTTCGACCAACTTCTCGCCAATCTGGGCGACAAGCCTCACGACGCGAAGAGGTCGGCGCTGGTAGATGGACTCAATGAGCTCACCTACGGGTTGTTGCTGGAGATCGGACGACAGTTTGGCAAGAAAGAACAGGAGAAGATCTCGGCAATGATTCAAAGTCACAGTCATCAGTGAAATGGCCCCAAAACGATGGGAACCAAAAAGCCGGATGTGGTCGAGGGGTAGCGGTAACGGAAGGAGTCACTTGAAATGGCCGAGTACGAAGAGGCAGGCTACTACGAGATCCAACTGAACAACAAGCAGCTGGTCTTTTTCTTCATGGCGGCAGTGGCTATCGCCGTAGTCGTCTTTCTTTGCGGGGTGATGGTGGGGCGCGGCGTGCGTGATGCCGCGCTGGCGGCCGGCGGAACCAGTATTATCTCCGGGCCGGGCGCCGGTCAGTCGCTGAAATCCGCAGTCGCCCCGGCCGACGTAAGACGCGAGCTGGATTTTCCGCAGAGGCTGGAGGCGGACGAGGCGGAGTCACGGCTCGCGGACCAGGTGAGCAACCCGGAGAAGTTGGTGGCTTCGGTGACGAGATCCACCAGACCGAGAGACGGCGCCCGGCCTGCCGCGGAGAGCCCTCGGACAGTCGCGGAGGTCGAGCCCGCCCCGAGCTCGCCGTCTGCCTCCGATGCGGAAGTCCCCAGATCGGTCGCACCAGCTCTCATCGGTTCGGAGCGGGGAGCCTTTACCATTCAGGTCGTGGCACTCAAGACCGAGGAGGCTGCGGAGTCCCTGGTGAACCGGCTCAAGGAGGCTCGCTACCGGGCCTACCTCGAGCCGGGAGGTTCCGCGGGGCTCTATCGCGTGAGAGTGGGAAGGTTCGAGAGTCGGAGCGAGGCCGAGCAAGTGGCAACTGCTCTGCGAGACGTGGAGAAGTTCAAGCCTTACATTACGCAATAGCGTGAGCTCCGTAATCGCTGGAGCACTGTCCGGGGCGCTCCTCGTCCTTTGTTTTCCGCTGAGCGGCTTCGCTCTGTTGGCTTGGGTGGCGCTCGTCCCCCTTCTCCATCAGATCACCCGCGTCGGGCCGCGTCAAGGCATGCTGGCCGGGACGGTGATGGGCCTCGTCTTCCATCTAGGCAACCTGTACTGGGTGAGCCAGGTCATGGTTCAGTACGGGGGCGGCATCGGTCAGCCTACTAGCGTGGCGGTGTTGCTGGCACTGGTCGCTTACCTATCCCTCTACGCGGCGGCTTTCGGCGGTCTCGCCGCCGCCGCCTGTGCTCGAGGCGGGGCAGCGGCACTGTTCGTCACGCCTTTGATCTGGGTGGGACTCGATTTTTTTCGGCAGTACCCTTTCGGGGGATTTCCCTGGTGCTTGCTCGGCTACAGCCAGGTGACCTTCTTGCCGGTCGTTCAGATTGCCTCTCTCACCGGCGTCCACGGCGTTTCCCTTTTGGTGGTGCTCGTCAACGCACTCATCGCCTACTGGTTTTGTCGACCGGAGCGGAATCGGGCGGCGATGGCGGCAATCCCGGTGACCGCCCTGCTGGGGGCCACCCTGGCCTTCGGACACCACCAGCTGTCGCTCCCCCTGCCGCCGCCGTCCTTTCCGGTTGCCGCCGTCCAAGGCAACGTGCTCCAGGAGCACAAGTGGGATGCGGGGTGGGCGGCCAAGATATTCGCCACCCACCTCGAGCTCTCGAGCCGAGCCGCCGACCAAGGGGCGCGTCTGGTGGTTTGGCCGGAGTCCTCCACTCCCTTTCACTTCGACGGAAGCCCGGCTCTGGCCGAGCGCATGCGGGACTTCGTCAAAGACGAGAAGGTCTTCCTGCTCTTCGGCAGCGACGACTACCAGATCCCATCGGGCAACCGAGTCACTGATTACCGGGCGTTCAACGGGATCAAGCTTCTATCTCCAGACGGGGAGCTCTTGCTTCGCTACCACAAGATCTATCTGGTTCCTTTCGGTGAGTTCGTTCCTTTGCGGTCCCTGCTGAGCTTCGCCGAGCCCCTGGTGCAGAGCGTTGGCGAGTTCTCTCCCGGGGAGGACGTGGTCCTGGGCAGGGTCGACGGCGAGAAGATCGGAGCATTCATCTGCTATGAAGCTATTTATCCGGACCTGGCTCGCCGGTTCGTGAAAGAGGGCGCCAGTTTGCTGGTCAACGTGACCAACGATGCCTGGTTTGGACGGAGCGCCGCCCCCTATCAGCATCTCAATATGGCCGTGCTGCGGGCGGTGGAGACCAGGCGCTATCTGGTCCGCGCCGCGAACACCGGGATCTCTGCGGTGGTGGATCCCTATGGTCGAGTACTGGCAAGGGGAAGCTTGTTCGTTCCGGAGGTAATCTTAGGCAAGGTGGGGTTCCGGCAGGGCGAGACCTTCTACGTCGAGTATGGGTATCTTTTGCCGCGATCGATGGCCGTGGTAACATTGGTTCTTGGAGTCGCTCTTTTTGCGCTTCACATCCGAGACAAGAGGAGACACTGGTGATGGAGGAGCTGATCGAGAGATACAGTGCCATCGAACGCCGCGTGCAGGACGTTCGAGGTTATCTTTGACGAAGCCGCCCTCAAGCGCGCCCTCGCCGAGGTCGAGCAGAAGCTAGCCGACCCCACCGTTTGGTCCGACCCAGCCCAAGCTCAGGGTCTTTCCCGAGAAAGAAGCCGTCACCAGAACGACCTGGATCTCATCCAGCATCTCAAGGACCGGGAGGAAGAAGTTCGGACGCTCATCGAATGGGCCAAGGAGGGTGAGTCGGTTGCCGACGATCTGAAGACCCACTTGGATCGGCTGGAGCAAGAGATCGAGGCGGCCGAGACGCAGAGACTCCTCGGCGGCGAAAACGATGCCAAGAACGCCATCGTGACGATTCATCCGGGGGCGGGCGGAACCGAGTCCCAGGACTGGGCGGAGATGCTCCTCAGAATGTATCTGCGTTGGGCGGAACAAAAAGGGTTCAAGACCGAGATGCTCGATTACCAGGAAGGAGACGAAGCGGGGATCAAGAGCGCCACCTTCACCGTGAGCGGCCCCTACGCCTATGGGCTGCTTTGCAGTGAAGTGGGGGTTCATCGTCTGGTGCGCATCTCACCATTTGATGCAGCCAAACGGCGGCACACGTCCTTCGCCTCGGTGTTCCTTTTTCCGGAGGTGGACGAAGAGGTAACCGTGGAGATCAACGATAAGGATCTTCGCATCGATACCTATCGCTCCAGTGGAAAGGGAGGGCAGCACGTCAACGTGACGGATTCCGCGGTACGGATCACTCACCTCCCCACCGGCATCGTGGTGCAATGCCAGAACGAGCGATCACAGCACCGCAATCGCGATATGGCGATGAAGGTGCTGCGGGCTCGACTCTACGACCTGATGCTTCGTGAGAAACAGGAGAAGATCGAAGCGCTCCACGACGGAAAGAAAGACATCGCTTGGGGCAGTCAGATCCGCTCCTATGTGTTTCAACCCTACCGCATTGTGAAAGACCACCGCACCAAGAAGGAGATCGGCGACGTGGATCGCGTCATGAACGGCGATCTGGACGAGTTCATCAAGGCCTTTCTTCTGAGTCGTCGTTCGGATCCAGGCGCGCCAAAGCTAGCGCAGACTCACTGATCCCAGCTAGATTGAGTAGCTGATATTTCAGCCGGCGCCGAAACGGGCTCTCGGATTCTCTGTACCGAGGCTCCTCAACTCCTCGAGGAGCTGGCGTTCCCGATCCGAGAGTTGGGTGGGCGTTACCACTTTTAACCGGACCAGTAGATCCCCATGGCCGTCTTTCTTGACGCGCGGCATTCCCTTGCCGCGAAGCCGTAACAGCTGGCCGCTCTGGGACCCGGCGGGAACCTTGATACGAGTCCCTCCGGAGAGGGTGGGTACTTCGACCTCGGCGCCCAGCGCCGCCTCCGTCAGCGTCACCGGCAGGTCCACGTACAGATCGTCACCGTCCCGCCGATAGATAGGGTGGGGGAGAAGTTTGACTTCGAGGAAGAGATCTCCCGGTGGAGAGCCGCCTGGGCCGGGCTCACCCTTGCTCGCCACGCGTACCCGCGAGCCCTCCCGCACGCCGGCGGGAATCTTGACGTCGATTTGCTGAGGGGATGAACCGGGAGTGCTTTGAAGAGAAAGCCTCTTTTGACTTCCTCGAAACGTCTCCTCGAGGGTTATCTCCAGACGCGCAGAAACGTCGCGCCCTTTGGCGGGTGACGCATCGAAACCGAATCCGGCCGGACGTGCGCTGGCTTCTCTCGGCCGCTTCCCTCGACCGGTGCCGCCCGCTCCTCCGAAGATGGAGTCGGTATCGAATCCGCCCCCGAAGAACATGTTGAAGAAATCAGAGAAACCGCCGAACCGCTCCCCGCCGGGTCCGCCCTCGAACTCGACGTGGAACCCCTGGAAGCCGGGTGGAAAGCCCTCCCCCCCCTGCTGTTGGGCGGCTCTCTCGTACTGCTGCCAATTCGCCCCCAGGCGATCGTATTTTCTCCGCTTTTCGGGCTCCGAGAGAACGGCGTAGGCCTCGTTGATCTCCTTGAAGCGAGCTTCGGCGCCGCGGTCTCCGGGGTTGACGTCGGGATGGTGTTTCCGCGCCAGGCGCCGGTAGGCCTGCTTGATGTCCTTGGGGGTGGCGGTCTTCGATACGCCGAGGGTTCGGTAATAGTCCTTGTAGTCCACGGCCGGGTTACTGCAGAGTCACGCGCCGTGACGCCACGTCACTCTGCAGCGGTCCGGGGGGCAGGAGCCCCGGCGTCAGGGAAGGAAAGACGATCCCCAGCACCTCGTCCAAGCTCGAGACCAGCTGGATATCGAGCTGTTCGCGGATCTCTTGGGTAAGGTCTTCCTCCACTACCTTCTCGTTCAGCTTCGGAATGATAACCTTCTTGATCCCGTAGCGATGCGCGGCCAGCAGCTTTTCCTTGACTCCGCCTATGGGGAGGACGTGGCCGGTCAGCGTGATCTCTCCGGTCATGGCGACATCATGGCGAGCCGGAATCCCCGTCAGTACCGATACGAGAGCGGTCACCATGGTCACGCCCGCCGATGGACCATCCTTTGGAATGGAGCCCTCGGGAACGTGGAGATGGAGATCGAGGCGACGGTAGAAATCATCTTCCAGGCCGAGCTGCGGGCCGTGAGCTCTCACCCAGGTGAGCGCGGCACGGGCGGACTCCTTCATCACGTCGCCCAGCTGTCCGGTCAACGTCAGGTTCTTGCCGCCTTTGACCTTGGAAGCCTCGACGAAGAGAATGTCGCCGCCGGCCGGTGTCCAGGCCATGCCGATGGCGACTCCCGGAACCTTCACGCGCTCCGAGATCTCGCGAGAGAGAAAGGTCGGCGCACCCAGGTACTCTTGAAGTGCCTCCGCGGTGACCTCCACCGGCTCGGTCGCCCCCTCGGCCCACTTCCTGACCGCCTTGCGGCAGATGGTGGCGATGGCGCGTTCGACGTTCCGAAGCCCCGCCTCTTTCGTGTAGTGCCGGATGATTTCGGACAAAGCCTCCCGCTTGAATCGCGGCGCTACTTCCGGCTTGAGCCCGTGGTTCTCGAGCTGGCGAGGGATCAGATGCCTTTCCGCGATCTGGATTTTCTCTTCTTCGGTATAGCCAGCCAGATGGATGACTTCCAGACGGTCCCTCAACGCCGGAGGTACCGGGTCCATGATGTTGGCGGTGGCGATGAAGAGCACTTCCGATAGATCGAACGCCAGATCGAGGTAGTGATCTCGGAACGAGTGATTCTGCTCGGGATCCAGCACCTCGAGAAGCGCTGAGCTGGGATCGCCACGGAAATCCATGCCCAACTTGTCTATCTCGTCGAGCATGAAAACGGGATTCCTGGACTCGGCGCGGCACAGGCTCTGAATGATCTGACCGGGTAATGCACCGATGTAGGTGCGCCGGTGACCTCGTATCTCCGCTTCGTCGCGGATGCCGCCCAGGCTGATGCGGACGAACTTCCGGCCGAGAGCCTTGGCGATGGATTTGCCGAGACTCGTCTTACCGACGCCGGGAGGGCCCATGAAGCACAGAATCGGGCCCTTGATATCTGGTTTCATTTTGAGGACCGCCAGGAACTCCAGGATCCGATCCTTGACCTTTTCCAGATCATAGTGATCCGCTTCCAGGATCTCTTTGGCCCGGGGAATGTCGTAGACGTCTTCGGTGCGCTTGGACCAGGGAGCGCGAACGATCCAGTCCAAATAGGTTCTACCCACCGTATACTCCGCGGAGGCGGGCGGGATTTTGCTGAGTCGATTCACCTCACGCAGGGCTTCTTTCTTGGCGTCCTCCGGCATGCCGGCGTCTTCGATCTTCTGGCGGAGCTCCTCGATCTCCTTGGTGTTTTCGTCGTTCTCGCCCAGCTCTTTCTGAATCGCCTTCATCTGCTCGCGCAGGTAGTACTCCCGCTGGGTCTTGCCAACTTCGTCCTTGACCTGGGACTCGATCTTGTTTCCCAGCTCGAGAACCTCTTGCTCACGAAGCAAGGCCTCGTGTACCAGAGTCAATCTCTTCTTGACGTCCACCGTCTCGAGGACCGCCTGGCGCGCGGCAGTGTCCAGGTTGGGGAGGTTTTGGGCCACGAAGTCCGCCAGGCGGCTCCCACCTTGCGTGGCGGCTGCCAGAGAGCCGACCTCATCGGACAGGTTGGGCGACAGCTCCACGACTTTGGAGAAGACGGAGTGAAGGTTTCGTGTCAGAGCGTCGATCTCCAGCTCTTCATCCGCGTTGACCACATCGGAAAGCACCTCGATGTCGGCGCGGAGATAGGGAACCGCTTGAGTCACCGACAGCACACGGAAACGGAATAAACCCTGAACAACCAGCCGAACCGAGCCATCCGGCATGCGCACCGACTTATGGATTTTCACGCCGGTGCCTACATCGTAAAGATCGACGGCGCCCGGCATCTCGACCGTGGCATCTCGCTGAGTCACCACACCGATGAACTCAGCGCTCTCCGCGTTCTCGCGCAAGAGGCGGACTGTACTTTCCCTTCCCACCGCAAGGGGGAGGATGGCGTGGGGAAAGATGGCGGTGTCACGCAGCGGCAGAATGGGAACCGCTTTGTGAACTCCCACCGGGTGTCCGGTTTTCGGCTCTGGTGTCTGCATGGATTCTCCTTGGACCTCAGGGATTTCTATTCGAAACCCACAGTTAGCACTATACAAATTTAGTGTGAAACTGTCAAGGTTGGTTTTTTGCAGTTGTTAAACGCTTTATTCTTGGGTATATGCTGACTGCAGTTTAGCGATATACGCTAAGATTTGGCGTCTGGCCGGCGTCGGCGTCGGCGTCTGGCCACGTAGGGTTAAAGGCACCGCGTTGTACTGACGCCTGCGGTCGCGGGCTTACGGGTAGCCGGAGGGCTCCGGCGTCTGGCCGGCGTCTGGCCACGTGGCGTAAAAGGCAACGAGTTGTAATGACGCCCGTGGCCTACGGGTAGCCCGCAGGTTCCGTTCCGGCGTCTGACCACGTAGGGTCAAAGGCAAGGAGCCGCATTGACGCCCCGCGGTGGGGCTTACGGATATCCAGCAGGTTCTGTCCCAGAGATAAAAGCCTCCAGAATCACATCCGGACCCGAGTCGTGGCTTGGATATCCCGTGTGGCGGTCCACCGCCACGAAGACGATGTTGGAGGGTACAACGAAATCCTCGATCGGTTGATCCGTTCGCACCGCTTCCATAAACTGGATCCAGGGCGGTAGCGCGGCGCGCGCCCCAACCTCCCTGTCTCCCAGCGGCTTTTTCTGGTCGTACCCCATCCAGACCCCGGCCGCCAAACCGGGATCGAACCCGATGAACCAGGCGTCGGTATAGTCGTTGGTCGTGCCGGTCTTTCCGGCCAGGGGTCTTGCCAGCCGGGCGGCGGTTGCCGCGGTGCCTCGTTGCACGACACCCTGCAGCAGACTCGTGATGATGTAGGCGGTGTCGGCGCGGATGGCGCTCGCCGCCTTGGGGTGAGTCTCTTCCAGCAGGTTCCCGTCTCTGTCGGTGACCTTGGTGACGAAGTAGGGCCGCATCCTTATTCCTTGATTCGGGAAGGCGGAATAGGCGGAAACCATTTCCAGGAGGCTGGCCTCCGCGGAGCCCAGGGGTAGGCTCAGGTAGGGCGGCAGCGGTCCCTCCAGGCCCAATCGGCGGCCCATCTCCGCTGCCTTCTCGGGACCGATCTGCTCGGTCAGGCGCACGGCGGGGACATTCCGGGAGGCCTCCAGGGCCCGGCGCAGCGTTACCCAGCCCTCATAGGTACCGTCGTAGTTCGACGGCTCGTAGATCTCCTGGGTGGCGGGATCCTGGTATTGAACCGGCGCGTCGAGAATGAGTGAGGTAGCGGTGAAGCCGGCGTCGATGGCGGCCGCGTAAGCGAAGGGCTTGAAGGCCGAGCCCGGTTGACGCCGTGCCTGAACCGCGCGATTGAACTTGGAGCGCTCGAAATCGAAGCCACCGACCATGGCTTTCACCTGGCCGGTCCGGTTCTCGAGAGCGAGGAACGAGCCCTCGACCAGCGGCTCTTGCTCCAAGGTCACCTTCAGCGTCTCGGTGGGAGGGTCTATGGAGACGATCTTGAACTCGGTGACATCGCCCACCTTCAGGATGGCGTTCGGCCGAGGTGCCTGGGTCCACAAGATGGACTCTCGGTCGAGCGTCGCACTGAAGCGGTCGATGCGCACCGTCGCCCGCCGGTCGTCGACGGCGGTGACCACGCCGCTCACGATCTGACCCACCGTCAAAGGGTCTCCCCAGTCCTCGGCCACGAAGTCCTGGATGGCACCTTCGGTATCTTCATGGACATTGAAAGCCACCGGGCGGAATCCTTGTCGCTTGTCGAGATCCCGGAGCCCCTCGTCCATGACCTTCTCCGCCACCGTCTGCATGCTCTCGTTCAATGTGGTGTAGACCCGCAGCCCTCCCCGGTAGATCCTTTGGCTGCCATACTTTTGCTCGAGGTACTGCCGCACCTCCTCGACGAAGTAGGGCGCCAATTCATCGCTGCGTGTGCGGCGACGAAGTTGAATCGGCCGTTTCTTGAGCTCGTCGCGGACCTCCTTAAGAATGAAGTGTTCCTCGTACATGCGATCGAGCACATGGTTGCGGCGACTCAAGCCGCGCTCCGGGTTGGCGAAGGGGCTGAAATCGGCCGGCCGCCCGGGAAGTCCCGCGATCAGGGCGGCCTCCTCCAGCGAGAGTTCGCGCGCCGACTTGCCGAAGTAGAACTGCGCCCCGGCCTCGACTCCGTAGACGCCGTGTCCGAGAAGAACCTGATTGCAATAGAGAGTGAGAATCTCTTCCTTTGTATAGTTCTTCTCGATCTGGAAGGCGAGAATGGCTTCTTTGATCTTGCGCTCGTAAGTCCGCTCTGGCGTCAAGAACAAGAGCTTGGACAATTGCTGGGTGATGGTGCTCCCGCCTTGTCCGCGTCGCCCCTCCATCACGTTCAGAATCGCGGCACGCCCGATTCCGCTGGGATCGATTCCCGGATGGCGGAAGAAATGTTTATCCTCGGTAGCTACCAGGGCGTCCTTGAGATACGGGGGGATCTCGCGGAAAGGAATCACCACCCGCCGTTCCACCGCGAACTCGGCGATGACCTTGCCTTCGTCGGAATAGATCTCAGAGATGATGCTCGGTTTGTAGTCCTCCAGCTCCTCGATTTCGGGGAGATCGCTCTGAAAGGCGATGAGGAGTCCGGTCAAAGATCCGCCGGCCACCGAAAGAACGAACAGGATGAGCAGGACCAACCACCGCACCAAGCGCGCGCCGCGATGAGAGGCGTGGGTGGGGATGGGGGGAGTTTCGGTTCGATCCTGGTGAGGGGAGTCGAATTCCATATGCCTCATTATACCAAGGCTCTATTTTCGGGAGGAGACGGCGTCGGCCAGCGCATCATCGACTCCGGTGTGCTGGAATTGGTACCCGGCGCTCTCCAGCCGACGAGGTAGTACCCTCTGGCCGTCCAGCAGCAGATCCTGGGCCATCTCTCCGAAGATCAACTTGAGCGCGAAGCCTGGCGCCGGGAGAAAGGCGGGCCTTCCGAGCGCCCGACCGAGAGCCCGGGTGAAGTCGGCGTTCCTCACCGGCTGGGGGGCGGTCAGGTTGGCGGCGCCGGAAAGATCGGAGTGGTGGAGCGCGAAGTGGTATCCGCCGACGACGTCGTCGATATGAATCCATGACATCCACTGGCTGCCGCTTCCCACCGGCCCGCCGAGCCCCAGCTTGAAGGGCAGAAGCATCTTGGCCAGCGCTCCACCCTTGGTCGACAGGACGATACCGGTTCGCAAGCGAACCGCCCGCATCCCCAGCTCGGAGGCGCGGGCGACCTCCGCCTCCCAGGCCTGGCAGATCTCGGGCAAGAAGCCGGTCCCCGGTGGGGAGCCTTCGTCCAACTCTTCGTCGCCGCGGTTTCCATAGAAACCGACGGCCGACGAGCCGATCAGCACCGACGGTCGTTTGGAAAGGCGCTTCAGGCCATCGACCAGGAATCGCGTGCCGGCGACGCGGCTGGTCCGGATGCGCTCCTTCTTCTCGGGGGTCCATCGCTCGGCGATCGTCTCTCCAGCCAAGTGCACGACTGCGTCGACCCCCTCGAGAGAGCGAGTGTCGAGCTCGCCACGCTCGGGATTCCAGTGGACGACGGGGAATGGGGAGGACAGATTCTTTCGTCGGCTGATTACCAGGACGTCGTTTCCTTCCTGGCGGAGTCTTTCACCGAGCGCGGCTCCGATCAGGCCAGTGGCCCCGGTGACGGCTATCTTCATGATCGACCTCCTTGGGCGCGAAGCGCAGGAAGAGTATAACCGGAACCACGCATCCCGCCAGCGGTTTGAACCGCCGCGCCGACGACGCATATAATCACGCCGCTCGCCGTTCGTGGACCGATCTTTTTCATCTCATCGCCTGCAGGAGGTCACCATGGTGCGTTTCGATTCGCCGCTCCGCTGCACGATCTGGATGGGGCTTCTGGGCTGGTGCTCCCTGACGCCCGTTCTGGCACAGGAGGAAGCAATCGAGGCCCAGCCCCAGGAGGAGGCAATCGAAGCCCGCCCCATCGCCCGCACCACCAACTACCGGATCGAAGTGGAGCTCGATCCAGATAGCAAGACGCTGGAAGGGCGCCAAACCGTCACCTGGAGCAACATCCAGGAGCAGCCGACCGACGAGCTCTGGTTTCATCTCTACTGGAACGCCTGGCGCAACAATCGGAGCACCTGGATGTTGGAGAATCGGATCCGCCGCCGCTTTTCCGGTCGGGACGTCGAAGAAGCCGACTGGGGCTACATCGAAGTGAGCTCGGTGAGACTGCTGCCCGGAATGGGGTATCTGGGAGGCGATCTCACCGCCGCCATGCGTTTCGCGGCGCCCGATGACGGGAACCCCGAGGACCGCACCGCTCTGGTGGTGCCCCTGCCCACTCCGGTCGGTCCGGGCGAGACCATTCAGGTCGAGGTCTCCTGGCGATCGAAGATACCGCGCACCTTCGCCCGCACCGGTTTTCGAGGAGACTTCTTCTTCTTCGCCCACTGGTTTCCCAAGCTCGGCGTCTTCGAGGAAGAAGGATGGAACAACCATCAGTTCCATGCCGCCACCGAGTTCTATTCGGACTACGGCACCTACGACGTCAGCATCAACGTCCCCGAGTCTTACGTCCTCGGCGCAACCGGCAAGGAAGTGGACCTCGAGGTCCATCCCGACGAAACGGCGACGCATCGCTATCGCCAGGAAGACGTCCACGAGTTCGCCTGGACGACCAGCCCGGACTACCTGGTACGGGAAGCTCGCTTCGCCGAGCCCGGGCTTCCTTCCGTCGACATGCGATTGCTCCTCCAGCCTGAGCACCTGGAGCAGGCGGAGCGGCATTTCGACGCCACCCGAGCCGCACTCCGTCATTACGGCAATTGGTACGGGCCCTACCCTTATGATCACCTCACCATCGTCGATCCCGCCTATGGAAGCGGAGCCGGCGGGATGGAGTACCCGACTCTCTTCACCGCCGGTACCCGACTCTTCAATCCGTTCGGAGGCGGCTCGCCCGAGGGGGTGACGGTGCATGAGGCGGGGCATCAGTTTTGGTACGCCCTGGTGGGCGACAACGAGTTCGAGCATGCCTGGCTGGACGAGGGGCTGAACGAGTTCTCCGAGGCCCGGGTGATGGACGTGACTTATGGCGACTCGATTCTGGTGCGCCGTTACCTGAGCCCTCCGGGGATGAGTGAAAGTGGCTTTTTTCCCGTCGTTTTCCGGGACATCAAGCGGACCCGCCTCGGGGCGAGCGGGCTGGACACCTACCGCAGCGCCGCGACATCGGACTCTCAATCCACGCCGACCTATGAATACTTTCCGGCTTCCGCGAACGCCATCACTTACAGCAAGACGGCGCTCTGGCTTCTCACGCTCGAGCGCTATCTGGGCTGGGATGTGCTGCAAGAGATCATGTCCACGTTCTTCGACCGTTGGACCTTCCGCCATCCGCGGCCTCAAGATTTTTTCCACGTCGCCAACGAAGTGAGCGGGAGGGACCTGACCTGGTTCTTCGACGAGGTGCACCGGGGCTCGGACGCGTTCGACTACGCGGTGGCCTCGGTGTCGAGCGAACGCATCGAGGTGGACGGTTGGGTGGAAGGTTCGGAGGGGGAGCTGGTCTATTCGGAGGGTGAGGAAGAGCCTGAGATGTACCGGACGGAGGTCGTGGTTCGCCGCAACGGCGGAGCCGTTTTTCCGGTCGAGGTGCAGATGGTCTTCGAGGACGGCACCGAGGTTCGCAAGCAATGGGACGGGGCTTCGCGCTGGGAGCTCTACATCGAGGAGCGGCCCTCGAAGCTCGAGTATGCGGTGGTGGATCCGGAAAGGAAGTTGGTTCTGGATCTCTACTACACCAACAACTCGCGGAGGCTTTCGCCCGCATCCACCTTCCCGGCGCGCAAATGGGGCTCGAAGTGGATGATCTGGTTGCAGGATTTGCTCGCCACCTTCGCGTTTTTCGTCTAGCCGGGGGAGATATGTCGGTAGTGAAAGGAATCTTCGTTGGTTTGTGGCGCGCGGTTGCGTCTCCCGGTCTGGTCGTTTGGCTGTGGCTGGTCAATCTGGTGGTGGCCCTCCCGGCGGCGGTCGTCATTTCGGAGTCGCTCCGGTCCTCCATCGGTGCGAGCCTGGTGCACGAAGACATGGCAGCAGGTTTCGACATGGACTGGTACGGGGAGTTCCGAGAAGGGGCCGATGGTCTGGAGGCGACTTTCACCCCGACCGTGGTGGGGGTGGGGGCGTTCTATAGCAACATCGAGGACTGGCTCTTCGGCGGCTTGTTCCGGCAATTCCCAGGCGTCGTCGCTCTGGGAGCGGTCTACGCTTTGCTCTGGGTGCTCTTCGTGGGCGGCATCCTCGATCGCTTCACCGACTCGGGGGGATTCTTTCGTCTCAGCCGCTTCTTTACGGTGGGCGGGCGATTCTTCTTTCGATTCCTGCGTCTGGCAGTCTTCTCCGGGGTCCTCTACTTCCTGGTGTACCGGTTCGCCGGTTGGTTGTTCGGAAGAATCGATGACTGGACTCGCGACGTCACGGTCGAGAGAACCGTGTTGGCGGTCGTGCTGATGGGAACCGCATTCGTCGCACTTCTTCTCAGCCTGGTCAACGTGGTTTTCGATTACGCCAAGATCGCCACTTTCGTGGAGGATCGCCGGAGCATGCTTCTGGCGGCGCTGCGCGGCCTGCGGTTCGTGCTCTCCCATCCCGCCAAGACCCTCGGTCTCTACTTCGGACTCGGGAGTCTGGGAGTCGTGCTCCTGGCGCTTTATGGGTACGTCGCTCCTGGGGCCGCGCAATCGACGGTGACCGGCGTGGTTCTGGCCTTTCTGGTCGGTCAGGCCTATCTGATCGCCAAGCTCATGCTTCGTCTCGCGTTCTACGGCGGGGAGCTCTCTATCTACCAGGATGCCGCCCGAGCCGAGGAGCGTGGGGAACCATCGGAAGCGCCGGAGGCGACAGAGTCCGCGGAGTGACCCCATTGCCCGGGTTTGCCACATGAGGGTGAGCGTCACTGAAACCCGCGTGCGCAGCATCTTGACCCGCACCTCCGGGTACCTCAAGAACGTCACTTCGCATTCCCTGCAACCCTACCGGGGGTGCACGTTCGGGAATGCTTTGTGCGGCGTGGGCTGCTACGTGCAGCACAACCGCTGGCTGACGCGGGGGGCAGAGTGGGGAAGTTTTCTGGAGGTGAGGAGCAATGCGGCGGAGGTTTATCGGCGCCAGCACGCGGCCGAGCAGAAGTGGGCGCGGCGTTCTCGAGGCGGCTTCAGCGTCTTTCTTTCGAGCTCGACGGACCCGTTTCTCCCGCAAGAAAGGACCTTCCGAATCACCCGGAGCCTCTTGGAGGCGATGCACGACATGCCTCCCGACGGGTTGGTTGTCCAGACGCATACCCACTTGGTGACCACCTACTCCGACCTCTACCGCGAGCTGGCCAAGCGGTGCGACCTCCGTTTCCATATTTCCATCGAAAGCGATCAAGACCGCCTGCCTGGCTTGCCCCCGCCGGCCAGCTCGGTGGAGCGGCGATTCGAGGCGGCCGCCGCCCTGCACGACCAAGGGCTGCGGGTGTTCATCACCGTGTCTCCGCTGCTGCCGATTGGTGACCCCCCTCGCTTCTTCGAGCGGATCGCGGCGG
>Ga0209321_10000608_pt1 | contig 23765 bp, 19 predicted proteins | sample Rifsed16ft4_FD_184012 | JGI IMG/M metagenome (GOLD analysis project Ga0209321, IMG submission 184012) | Soil microbial communities from Rifle, Colorado, USA - sediment 16ft 4 - CSP-I_5_4 (version 2) | ecosystem: Environmental > Terrestrial > Deep subsurface > Rock core/Sediment | place: Rifle...
GCTCCCGGTCGGCAGCGGGGGGACCGGCTCACTGGACCGCAATTTCATTCTTTTGGCGGACGACGACACGGTGCAAGGAGCCAAGGTGTTTTCACCGACGACGAACGTTACGGGGCTTACCGTCCGTAGGAATTCGGCTGGCTCTGAAACGCCGGCCCCCGCATTTTCCGTTACCACCCAGGATGGATCGACCTCGTTGTTCGGGGTTGCCTGGAATGGCATTCTTTCCGGCTATGCCTCGGGTCTTACGGGCCTCAATGCCAGCGAGCTGAGCTTCGGGACGATTCCCAGCGGCGTTCTTTCGGGATCATATTCCAATGCCCTGACCCTTTCAAATGCCTCCAACAGCTTCAGCGGAGACGGAGCGGGGGTTACGAATCTGAACGCAGGGAATCTTGCTTCAGGTACTCTTCCGGATTCACGCCTGGCCGGAACGTATTCCAGCGCAGTAAGTCTGAGCAACCAGGAAAACGACCTCAAGGGAAGATCGCTCGCGATCGACGACAGCTCTCTTATTGTCGACAAGGTCAGCAACCGCGTTGGGATTGGCACGACAACGCCGGGTTCAACGCTTGATGTCCAGGGATCTCTTGGCCTCAAATTCAGTAACGTTACCGGATCAATCACCGCAGGTGAAGAATCGGTGTACCTTGTCAACACATCGGGGGGCGCGGTCACGATCACGCTCCCATCCGCCTCGAGCTCGAAAGGGAGGATCTACTTCTTTAAGTTGGTGGAAGGTCTCTCAAACCTGACGATAGACGGCGCCCTCAGCGAGCTCATTGACGGGGCAGAGACGTTTGTCCTCAACGCCGTTTTCAAATCAGTCACGCTCCTCTGCGACGGTACATCGTGGTATAAACTTGCGCTCATCTGACAGGAAGAAAAGACAATGAGAGCCCTCTTCAGTCTCAGTTTGATTGCAATGTTCGGTGCAGGGCTTTCTTCCGCTCAGAACAGTGCGATTCGCTGGTCCGCGTTCGGCTCAGCTTCGGCAATCTCTCAGTCGGGGAATACGGCCCTCGCCTCTTCAGTCGGCGAATCGTTCATTGGACTTTCGCAGAATGGGAATTCATGGATAGGGACGGGCTTTCTACCCGGACTCACAACCCAGTCGGGTGTGACGGCGGTGGAGAACGAAGCCACCCTTCCCCTTTCGTTTGAGCTTTACCAGAACTTTCCGAACCCGTTCAATCCCTCGACAACCATCATGTTTGATATCCCGTGGCAAAGCAGGCTCACGATTGCCGTGTACAATCTGCTGGGGCAACAAGTCGTAACGCTGGTGAACGAAGAAAAATCCGCCGGCCGCTATTCTCTCATGTGGCACGGAAGAAACAATGACGGAGCACCGGTGGCTACCGGGGTCTATTTTTATCGGATTCAGGCCGAGTCGCTCGGGGGGCAGAAGCAGACGTTTGTTCAGACGAGGAAGCTGGTGCTCGTGAAGTAAAAAAACGCAGATTCCGCTGATAGTCACGTCTGCCTGCCGAAGTGCTTCCGTCTAATTTCAAGGACAACGAAATGGCCGGCACGCAGGCAGGGATTCTCGCGGATTCGTACCATTGAAATGATGGGGAAATGGTTTCGCATCTTCGTACTCATTGAGCAATTCGGACAAGTTTCTCTGGCGCTCCGGCGCTCTTGGTTCGCCACCATAGCAATCGTTCCCGTCATTCGTCCCTCTTCTCTTGACAACACATTCCCTCGTCGTTACCTTATCAAGAGCCTGATCCATGTGGGTGGATGAGGCCCCTATTCCTTCCGATTCGACACGCCGATTGAAAGAATTCATTCGAATCAATCAAGACAAGCGGGGAAACAATGAAGACGCGCGTTCTCTGCTTCATCATCCTTCTCTTTTCTACAGGCGGAAACGAAATCCTTTCCCAATGGAACCAGATTCCCGATCTCGCCTATGTTCCTGTCACATGCATGGTCACGGTGGGCGACAGTACGATTCTCGTTGGCGGACAGATGGGCACCTTGTTGAGGTCTATCGACAACGGGGCCACCTGGACAAGCGTTTGGGGAAACGGCATCTCCATCGACACAATCCTCTCCCTCGGGGCCGGAAACGGGTACATCTTCGCCAGTGCCGACAGAGTGAATTCCCTTTTTCGATCCTCAGACGACGGGATCACTTGGAACCAACCCGGTCCGCTCGATCCCCGGGTTTGGGGATTTGCCTATGTGGATACCATCCTCTACGCTGCGACCGACTGGGGTGTCTATCATTCAGCAAATCACGGTGAATCGTGGTTGATAGACACTCTGGGACTGGGATATGATCCGGCGATTCCGGCGGGCTATTCCAACGGGACGATTTCTATTGCGTACCTAAGTTCAAGACTCTACGTAATCAAGTATTTTGCAAAAGGCATTTATGTCTCAGCCACGGACACGATTCGTTGGAAGAGAATCGGCTTGAATACGTGGCAAGGATCGCTTGCGGCTGTCGACACAAATATTTTTGCCCTTGCCGGCGGGGTCTATATGTACAGCGGCAGCGATACAACCTGGCTTTCGCGCAATAACGGGCTTCCGCAAAACGCGGAGCCTGTGATTCTGCGTTCTGTCGACTCCCTTCTTTTTGTTTATACCACATATGACGGAATCTATATGTCGGGTGATCTGGGGCTGCATTGGGAATCGATGCAGAGTCCCAGCACGAGCCCCATCGAAACGATGGCCACGACAAAGACTCACATGGTTGTTGAAGGGGGCATGAGTGCGTGGCGACTGGCTGCCAATGACGTGGTGCTGTCGGTGGGCCATGAGAATCCGCGCCTGCCGTTTCGATTCGGATTGGAACAGAACTTTCCCAATCCGTTTAATCCCACGACAGTCATCAGCTATCAACTCTCAGCGATCAGCAATGTGAGGTTAAGTGTGTATGACGTGCTTGGGAGAGAAATTGAAAAACTTGTGAATGCAAAGCTTGGACCGGGAAATCATACAGCGAAGTGGGATGCACAGGGTCATCCAAGCGGCGTTTACTTGCTGCGATTGCTGACCGATCAGAATTCTGAGGCCCTGAAGATGCTTCTGGTGCGATAGCAAATGCAACAAAGGTCAGTTCATCCGATCAATAGATTGGAGTCAATGATCTGATACTTCGAAGTATTGTCATCGATGCGAACCCGTTCACGACAAATCCTCCCCTGTCTTATCATCAATCTGATCTGCACGGCATCTCTGCATCCGCAGGAAATGCGCCTTCAGCGCGGTGACCCACGCGTTTCTCCCGGGAAGGTAGACCACGCTCCGACTGTCCCCTTGACATTCGTCGAGGCCAAGCCGAATTCCAACAATGTTGGCCAATGGAAGAGCTTCAAGAATTGGAATGAGGGACGGGCCGTGGCGGCGGAGAATGACAGTATCGTATGGGTCGGCACCAGCGTTGGCCTTGTGCGATGGAATGTTGTACTCTCCACATTTCAAACCTTCGATGAAACGAACGGGCTCCCCTTTTCGTCAATCTACGCCCTCGAGTTCGACAAAACGAATCGCCTTTGGATTGGTACCAGCCAGGGGATCGCTGTATATGATGGAAGGACTTTTTCTCTCATCGATCACACGAATTCCCAATTGCCAGAGGCCCCCATCTATGAATTGATCATCGACAGCCTTGGCAGGACAATCGCAGCATGCGGTTGGTTTCTAAACGGTGACAGCTGGCAAGAAGGCGGAATATGTGTATTTGATGGTTCAAGGTGGACTACATATACGATTCCATATGTATACACATCGCTGGGTCCTCCTGAAGCAATGATCGAATACAACGACACCATTTGGATTTCGTGGCATTCTCTCTATGTGCTGGCCGGCGGAGAGTTGAAATTGTTTCGTGATTGGCCCTTTTACACACTGAGTTCGTTCGCAGTTGACTATCAGGACAGTTTGTGGGCGGAAACGAGTATGCGGACGGTGAAGTACAGAAACCATCAATGGGTTACTGTTGTAGATCGGGAAAAGGAAATGCTTGGAAACGCCCTCTGGCTTGATATTTGGAACGACCCGAGAGGCGGACTATGGCTCTCGGGAACCAGTTATGGCCCTTATCGTCTCGACATCGATCAGCGAATGGGCGGTGCGTTAGGTATTACCGAGGTTCAGGGATTGCACGGACAATTACTTTCCCATGACGCCATCAATGGCAACATACAGTTCTTTGTTGGTCCCGGCGGACTATTCAAGTTCAACGGTTCACAATGGATGACTTACCGCATTCCTTCTAGTCTGTCCGAAAACATGATCTATGGGCTGGGTTGCGGGCCAATGGGCGAGGTCTATGTTTCGACCCCCTCGTACACTCAACGGACCGACGGAGAAGGTTGGTACACAATTGGCGATGGCACAACAGGAGTAAGAAGCTGGAACAAGGATTTTCGTTTTTCCCGAAGCGGCGCGTTGTTCACGAATCACGGGGATCTCTACTCCAATCGAGATTCGTATTCTGGGTATGTCACGGGACTTGATTTCGATGGATATGGCAACCTCTGGACTACCTACCCCTTAACGAAGTACGAATGGCCAGGACCGAGCAAGACCGTTTTCACGGATTCGGTTGTGGGAATCAATACTCCGCCCGGTTACTATCGGCCGCAATTCATGGACGTTGTAACGGACAGAGACGATCGCGTTTGGGCCGCCAGTTGGTACTTTGGGGCCGTGATGTACGATCACGGTACCTGGCACCTCTTCCCGAGGAGTGATTCAACTCTTCTGAACTACAGCTATGATTTGGTTTTTGCCGACTCGAGAGGCCGCGTATGGTTCGCCACGAACCAATGGTTCCCAAACCGCGGGTTGTCGATGTTCGACGGTAGCAGGTGGAAGATCTTTCATTCAGCGGAGCCGTGGTTTCTCTCTGTCAACGGACTCGCCGAAGATCACTTTGGGAACGTTTGGATCGGAACGAGCGGGGGTCTGCTGAAGTATGACGGATCGACGTTTGAATTCTTTGGCCCCAACAACAGCCCTCTGAAGTCATCCGTCAATGCGGTGACAGTGGATTTCAGAAATAACATTTGGATTGGCACAAATTCCGGCATGCACGTGTACAATCCTTTCGGGCCCGTGGAATTGGGTTACTATTCGTTCTCATTGCCACTTTCCGAGCTTTCCGTGACATCTTCGGGTAGACATGCCAGGGTGTCTTTTACGACCCCGTCGGACGCGCAAGCTCCGGTAAGTTTTCAGCTTGAGCGTGGACGAGGCCCCCATAAGTTCTGGCCGGTGGCGAAAGTCGAGTTTGATACCGCAATCCCGGAAAGCATTGAAATAACTGACACTACAATAATTGTCGGCAGAAATCTCTATCGAATCAAAGAGGTCTACCCGGATGGAAAGGAAAAACACTCATCTCTAATCGTTCAATTTGAGGGCTTGCCATCACAGGTACCGACAAGTTTCAGGATTTCTCAGAACTACCCAAACCCATTTAATAGTGCGACCATCTTTGACATTGATATGCCTGCACCAGGACTTGTGAAGATTCGATTCTTTAATATTCTGGGTGCCGAAGTGAGACCGTCCGTGCAGCAGGAACTCACCGTGGGATACCACAGCTTGCAGGTGAATTTTTCTGAACTCGCGACAGGTGCGTACTTCTATGTCGTAGAAACCTTGGGTCTTCGCAGAGGAGGAAAACTTCTTCTCTTGAAATAGAGTTGATTCCAAAAGGAGACAAGGCAGAGCCCTTGAATACCGTTGAATTTGTATTGCTTCTCACAATTCTGACCGTCGCCAATCTCGTCGTTTCCTGGTACGTTTCCATCAAACCACGACGTTACCATGGTGTCTACAGATTCCTTTCTTTTGAGAGCATTCTCCTCCTTCTCCTCCTCTGCACACCAGTCTGGTTCGTAAATCCATGGAGTTGGAATCAACTCATTTCGTGGGCGATGTTGCTGGCATCGATTCCACTTCCCGTCTACGGATTCCGTGCACTTCATTCCAAGGGGAAGCCGAAGGGACAGTTTGAAGATACAACGGCGCTCGTCACGACGGGAGTTTACCGGCATATTCGCCATCCCCTGTACGCATCGCTCATGCTCCTCGGAACCGGAATCTTCTTCAAAGACATCACTGTTGTTACCTCGTTCTGTGCTGTCGTGAACATCGGGGCGCTTGTCGCTACGGCGAAGACGGAAGAGGGAGAGATGCTCGAGAAGTTTGGGGAAGAGTACAAACGATACATGGAGAGGACGAAAATGTTCGTGCCGTTTGTGATTTAGAGCAGCGGTCAGCTGTGAGCGGTCCTGAAACTTTGCGCCATAGGCGCATCCGCCTTCGGCGGAGAAACCTGAAACCCGGAACAATAATGGGCTCTTTGACGGAGAAAATCATTCAAGGATATGGCTCTCGAAGATCTTCCGGAAATGGAATCCGTAAATCGATAGGGTGATGGCGAGGGGAAAGAGCCTCGGCCGGGTGAAAAGAGACCAGAAGAACAACTTCCAGTAGTGAACCCGCTCTTTTCCGATGACCCCGAGCATGATGATGGATTTCGCCAGCGCCTTCAGGTATCCCGACTGCAGACGGAAGGGCTTCGCATGCGGGAGTTTGTAGTGCTTGAGGAAGTGCTTGACGCGCGCGTAATACTGCTTCGGGGCATAGATGGAGGCCAGGACGGATTTGTAGCCTTTCACAAGTGTATCGTAATTCATAGCCGGAACAAAATTCATTGAGCAGTCCGTGTTGTCCCCGCTCATGACACGAAGAAGCCTCCCCTCTTTCAACAACCGCTGGTAGAGCCGGCTCCCAACCGGAGCATTCAGAAGTCCCACCATAGCCGTTACAATGCCGCTCTCCTGGATGAACTCGACCATTTTCTGGAAGATGGTCACGGGATCGCTGTCGAAACCGACGATGAATCCACCGTTGACCCGCAAGCCGTTTGATTGCAGCCTCTTGACCGAATGAACAAGATTCCTGTTCTTGTTGGGAATCTTTTTGCATTCAACCAGACTTTCCTCATGCGGTGATTCGATCCCCACAAACACCGCATCGAAGCCCGCTTTTCTCATGAGATGCATCAACTCCTCGTCGTCCGCCAGATTGATGGAAGCTTCGGTCGAAAGATTGAAAGGACGCCTGTGGTCTTCCATCCAGCTAATGAGAGCAGGAAGAATTTCTTTCTTCAACTTTCCTTTGTTTCCGATAAAATTGTCATCCACGAGAAACACGTCGTTCCTCCAGCCGGACGAGTAGATATGATCGAATTCGTTGAGAAACTGAGGAACCGCCTTCGTTCTCGGAACGCGGCCATTGAGAACCGTGATGTCGCAGAACTCACAGTCGTACGGACAGCCGCGGGAATATTGAATATTGAGCGATGAATAGTGTTTCAGACGAGCGAGATTCCAGAGGGGAACGGGCGTTGTCGTGACATCGGCCCACGCACTGGTCGTATAAAGATGCCGGGGGGTTCCCGTCCGAAGATCGTGCAGAAACATCGGAAGAGTTATTTCTGCCTCGTTCAACACAAGGTAATCGACGTCTTCAAACTCGTCCGACCGGGCCGTGAACAAGGGGCCACCTGCCACGATCTTTTTCCCAAGCGAGTGCGCGCGCTCGATGATCATTCTGGCGGACTCTTCCTGGATGGACATTCCGCCAAGGAATACCAGATCGGACCACAGGATGTCTGCGTCTGTCAGGGCCTGGACATTCAGGTCAACGAGCCGTTTGTTCCAGTCCGTTGGAAGCATCGCCGCAACTGTGAGAAGGCCGAGAGGCGGGAAGGAGGCCTTTTTTGAAACGAATTTCAGGGCGTGCTTGAAGCTCCAGAATGTGTCGGGATAGACCGGATTGACGAGGAGAATGTTCATGGAACTCCTTGGCTGAATGTTAAAAGCCAATCCCTTCCTTTCTCCCTTAGAAAGAGAGGAGAGAGAGGGATGAGGACACTGCAATGTGGATTCTAGCGCCGGAATTCAAGGAGGGTGGGAGGCGTGGAGAAGCTTTGAAGAATTCGGGGTGCTTAGTTAAAAGATAAGAGTTCCGGCGAGAAAGGCAAATAGGTCCGGTGGCCCATTGTCGGCACCGCTTCTCTTGACAACACTCCCCCTCATTGTTACATTGTGACGAGTCACATCTGAGTGGGGTGGATGGGACTCGATTTCCTTCCTCTATGACACGCCGTTTGAAAGGCGGGGAAAGATGAAAACGCGTGTTCTGTCCTTGGTGTTCCTCTTTTACTTTCCTTGAGATGAATCATGATCTTTTTCCACCCATCCAGGAATCTCTTCATGACGTGACGTATGGAAACGACCCCGATACGAGCGGACAACGACGCTGTCGACATTCGCAACCTGTACCGCATGCCCTGGAAGACAAGTGACAACGCCATGGCCTGGCTTGAGCCCACACGCAAGTGCAACATGACATGCGACGCATGCTTTGCGATCAACGATCCCCTGAGTCAAAAACCGTTGGAACAAATCGAACAGGAACTTGAAACGCTCCTCCGCATTCGCAAATGCGACGCCATCCTCATTGCAGGCGGCGAGCCGCTTACCCATCCCCGCATTGTCGAAGTCGTCCGGATGGTGAAGAAGAGGAACGTCAAGCCTCAAATCGTCACAAACGGATTGGACCTCAGTCGGGAGCTTCTCCACGACCTCCGGCTCAACGGCGCTTATGGAATCACCTTCCACGTCGACAGCCATCAATCGCGACCGGAATGGAGGGGAAAGAACGAGCTGGAACTGAATGAGCTTCGGCAGCGCTATGCGGATATGACAAGGTCGGAGGGCGGCCTTGTCTGCGGATTCAATACCACTATTTTCCCCGATACACTCCAGTATGTTCCGGACATTGTCTCGTGGACCAGCAGGAACATCCGTGACGTCAGCGTCATGACTCTGATTGCTGTCAGGATGCTAAGCCCCGCGACGCCGTTTGACTACTATGCGGGAGGCCGCAGGATCGACCTGGCTCAAATGGGATTCTTTTCCGAGAATCGCTATGAAAACCTCACAACGCTCGATTTGTACCGCGAGGTGAGAAAAGCACTCCCCGACTTCAGGTTCTGTTCCTTCATCGGCGGCACAACACTGCCACAGTCATTGAAATGGGGCATGGCGGGCCGCATCGGGTCGAACCGCGAGGCTTTCGGCAACATTGGACCGGCCACCATGGAGCTAATGCAGAATGCATATCATTTGTGGAATGGCTGCTTTCTTGCATACGGAAAACCCTCGCTGAGCAAGAAGGCAAAACTCCTCTTCTTGTTCAGCTTCTTTGATCGAGAGTTGAGGACGACAATGAAGAACTATTTCCGGGCTGTGCTTCGCCAGCCATCCCGCTTGTTTGAAAAGCTCTCGATACAGACCATCAGCCTCCTCCAGCCAATCGACATTCTTCCAAACGGAGAACAGGATCATTGCGACGGATGTCCCAATGGAACTGTCTGGAAGGACCGGGTGGTACCGGCATGCCAGCTGGACAATTACCTCAAGTTCAGCGGACCGGTGACCATGGCGCCAAGAATCCAGAACCAAACGGTGTAGCGATGGCTCCAACGGTTCTGCTGACGACGATTCACCAGCCTCTGGGTGTCGACAACGAAACCTGCACGAAGAACATCCAGGCGGAGATGTATCATGCGCAAGTGACTCTGCGACAGGGACCGTTCAGCATTCGCGCCATCTGTACCGGATGGGGATTAGATTTCATTGCGGAGAATCTTCTCGCCCCTGTAACAGTTCTGCACTATCCAACTCTCAAACAGCTGGAAAAAGAGCTAGGGAAGGGATATGACTTCATCGGCATCGGATTCAGTATGTGCACGTTTCCGAAGGCACAGGAAATTTGCCGAGTGGTCCGCCGGGAAGCACCAAAAACAAAGATTGTGCTGGGGGGGTACGGAACAGTCCTCGAAGAATGCGACCGCCATGCAGATTTCGTTTGTCGGGAAGAGGGTGTTAACTACTTCAAGCGGTTGCTCGGAGAAAGGGAAATCACCGCATTCAGACTTCCCACCATCACGCGCCAGTTGAGCGTTCTCTCGATCTCCACGGGAACCTCCCTCGTGGTTCCAACCGGTCTTGGATGTTCGCGGGGATGCGATTTTTGCTGCACGAGCCATTTCTTCAAGCGCACCTATCATCCGCTGGTGAAGAGCGGCAAAGAGATCCATGATTTCATCTGTTCGGCCGATTTTGGAAAAGCCACGTCCAGGGACGTCGGCATTATCGACGAAGACTTTCTCATGGATCGGCGCCGTTCGATGGAAATGGCCGAGTGGAATGCGCGGGAACTCGAGAAGCCGATACTCTTTTCGTGTCTGACCTCTCTCAAGAGCCTTTCTCAGTACAAAACGGAAGAGCTGCTTTCAATGGGACTCGCAGGCGTGTGGGTAGGGATAGAATCGAACCGGGCCACGTATACAAAATTGAAGGATATCGACGTTCCCCACGCCATTCACAAACTGAAGAAAGCCGGGATCAGCGTTTTGACATCAATGATCATTGGGTACGACTGGCATGACGAGAAAGGCATAGAGGACGATTTTCAGTATCTGCTTTCGATCCAACCGACGCTTTCCCAGCTCATGATCTATAGTCCGTGCCCGCAAACGCCGTTGTACGAAGAGATGCGAAAACAGAACAGGCTTCTTCAGGTTCCGCACAAGTACCATGACGGATTTCATGTCCTCTTCAAGCATCCCCATTTTTCTCCCTTTGAACTGGAATCACTCATTCTTCGTTTATTCGAACGAGAGTATGAAGAACTCGGACCGTGCATTTTTCGAGTCCTGGAGGTGCAACTGAACGGATATGAAACACACAAGGAGAGCCCTGCCCCGCTCTTGCGGCGCAGAGCCCTTGAACACCGCCGCATGTGCCGGCGATTCCATCCTCTGATGAGCCTGGGAATTGCCAAGGCACCATCTCAACGCGTGCGTGAGTATCTCGTAACACTTCGAGACCGGATCGAGGCTTCCATGTCCATCCCCCTTCACGAGCGGTCGAAAAGCATCGTCGTTCCCCTTTTGTATCATTACACGCGGCTGCGCGACGCTTTAAACCCTTATCGCCAGCCCCGTGTAGAGGTTCATCGCTACCGCTTTTCATAATCATGGGGATTACCTCATGACACTTGTCGTACATCCGGTTGGAACAAGAGCGCAGATGAAGGAATTCATCTTTCTGCCGGAGAAACTACACACGGGTCATGCGGGATGGGTGCCCCCTATCTATTCGGACGACAGGAAGACATTTGATTCTCGTCGTAATCTGGCACATCGGTATTGCGACAGCATGCTCGCGCTTGCGTACTCAAACGGCGAAGCGGTCGGAAGGATCGCCGGAGTCATCAATCGACGTTACAATACCCATTGGCGGAGAAGCGATGCCCGATTTGGTTATCTTGAATGCATTGAAGACGAAACAGTCGCGGCAGCGTTGTTACGAAGCGTTGAAGAGTGGGCTCGCGGGCGCGGCATGCAAAGAATTGTCGGGCCGCAAGGATTCACGGAAGAAGATCCGGAAGGCTTCCTTTTGGATGGGTTCGAGTATCCTCCCAACCTCGCTACCTACTACAACTACCCGTTTCTTCCGCCCATGGTTGAACGACAGGGATATACAAAGGAAGTGGATTATGTTGTGTATAAGGTCATTCTCGAACATGCGCTGACGGAAGCCTATAAGTCGTTGTACGAAAGAGCCTGTCGGCACAAGGAATTTACGCTCATCGAATTCAGCCGACAAAGAGAGATCAGGCCGTACATTCGGCCCATGTTTCGACTCATGAACGAGTGCTTCGAGGCGATTTATGGATATTCTGAGCTGGATGAATCCGAGATGGATCAGCTTGCCGGGCGGTACTTGCCTGTTGTCGATCCCCGCTTCATCAAGCTCGTGGCGGATCAGCAGGGTGAGATCATTGGCTTCATGATTGGAATTCCAAGCCTTGCCGAAGGAATCCGGAAAGCACGGGGCCGCCTTTTTCCGTTCGGCGCGTTCAAGATCTTGAGATCCAGGAGGCTGACCGAGAAAATCGACGCATACCTCGGCGGTGTCAAAGAAGGCTATCGCGGCAAGGGAGTCGACGTCTTGTTGGGTTACCGATTCATGAAATCTGCCCTTGATGCCGGATTCGAATACATGGACAGCCATCATGAGCTCGAAACGAACACCCTCATGAGAGCGGAGATGGAGAGAGTTGGCGGAACAGTCTACAAACGATTTCGAATCTTTCAGAAAAGCCTCCAATGAGTTCTGACCCCATCCGAGGCAAGTACACGATCATCGCACTCTGGTTCTATGTTGGTTGGGTCATCGTCTTTATTCTCGAAGGATTGCTGGCTCAAACGCTCTCGACCCGGGACCTCACCTCTTCCTTGGACAGGCAAATCCCCCTGGTACCTCTGTTTGTCTGGTTCTATGTCCTCTGCTATGTATTTCCGTTTATTCTCATTCCGATGACAACCAACTGGCACCGTTTCAATATTGCTTTCCTCAGCATTGCCCTCTGTACCCTCATTGGCTTCATTGGCCACATTGGCCTTCCCATTGCATTTCCAAAACCACAGCCTGGGGGGAACTCCCTTTCGGAACAGCTTGTGCGGTACATCCATTCGCACGATTTTCTGCCCGGGGCTCAGAACTTTCCCAGCCTTCATGTCGCAATCACGTGGACCGTCTTTTTTGCGTGCCTCCGTCAGGGGCGGCCAAAGCTCCTGGAGGGGATCCTCCTTATCGCTACCCTGCTCATCATTGCATCGACAGTCCTGATCAAGCAACATCTCTTTATTGATCTGATTGGAGGAACTGCCGTCGGATTTCTGATATGGTGGGTTACAAGCAGGACTTATGAGAGGCTGATCGGCGATTCGGACCAGCCGTTGAACGCTCTGCGATTTTCGGCTCGGAAGATGGTCCCGGCCCTCACGGCGTGCGTTGTCGTTCTTCTGATTGTCATTGGAGCGCAGCTGATTTGATTTGTATGAGGACGCGGCACTTGCATCCTATCGTCCCCTCCCCTAAATTCCTCAACCCCCGTGTTCCATCTGAAATCCCAATGTACGGCAAGGAGAGAGCCACGCATCATGGCCTCATTACACATAAGGCTGAACAAGGGCTGATGGTCCTTCGAAAGGCGAAGCAAACAGGGCGGTTGGACACAAGGTGAACACGAAAACTCCGTTGGGGAGATGGGATGAGAATCAAAGCCATAATCTTTGGGGCCACGGGGATGGTTGGCGAGGGCGTTCTCCATGAGGCGCTCAACAACCTTTCCGTGGAATCGATCCTCGTGATCGGCCGCAGATCGTGCGGCGTGAGACACCAGAAACTGAGTGAAATCCTGCATCAGGATTTTTATGATTATGCATCGCTTGCGAATCGTCTGACCGGATACAATGCGTGCTTCTTCTGCCTCGGTGTAACATCCGTAGGCAAGACCGAGGAGGAGTACCGCCGGCTCACCTATGACCTGACCATGGCGGCTGCGAGGACATTATCCCGGCTCAACGCGGAAATGGTCTTCTGCTATGTATCCGGATTGGGGACCGACAGTTCTGAGCATGGCCGAAGCATGTGGGCCCGCGTGAAGGGGAAAACCGAAAACGACCTCATGAAGCTTCCGTTCAAGGCTGTCTACGCATTCAGGCCGGGGTTCATAAGACCCATACCCGGACTCAAGAATGCTATAGCCCTTGCCAAGATTCTGGCACCACTCTATCCAATCCTGAGGATCCTTTTTCCCAAATACGTCTGCACGCTCGAGGATGTCGGCCGCTCAATGATGCGTGTTGCCGAGGGGGGTTTTCCTCTCAGAATTCTCGGGTGCACGGATATTACTCAACTGGCGCGAACGTCACCTCGGACAGAGTGAGATTTGTCTCATGTGGAAGTCAATGCTTTCCATCGCCATCCTCATTTTTCCCCCGTGGATCTCAGGCCAAGAGAATCTTCGGGGGGACTATCTTGGCCAGAAGCCGCCTGGAATGATTCCAGTCATTTTTGCACCGGGAGTTATCAGCACGGATTCGATCGAGCACAGCTCCCCTGCTTTCTCTCCCGAGGGTAACCTAGTCCTGTGGTCGCCGGTGAAGCGCAACGCATATCCGAACAGCTTTCTTCTCGAAATGCGAAGAGAAGACGGCAAGTGGAAGGGACCCACCCGGCCATCCTTCGCAGATTCATCCAACGACGATATCTATCCGGTTTTTTCGTCTGACGGAACCACGCTCTTCTTCAGCTCCCGAAGACCGTTGCGGTCCGGCGGTCAACCGAGATTAAGCAGTGAAGGCTTGAGGATATGGGTCGTTGAACGGAAAGGCGACAGCTGGGGAATTCCGGCCCCTCTGGACACGTCTGTCTCATTCGGCCAGGAATATGCCCATTCGACCTCTGAAAACGGAACACTCTACTTTTCCTCGAATCGTCCGGGAGGCAAGGGATCACTGGATCTTTATCGCTCCCTTTTTGTCCACGGGAAATACCAGCCTCCGGAGCCGCTTGGCAATGAAATCAACACCTCCGGATACGAAGATGGCCCGCTCATCGCCCCAGACGAAAGCTATTTGATCTTTGAATCCAGCCGAGCCGGCGGAATCGAAGGGAGCATCGATCTTTACATTTGTTACCGGAGGGGCGACGGTTCGTGGAGTCCGCCGAGAAACCTGGGATCTGAGATCAACTCGAAGTACTCCGAGAGATTTGCCCGATTCTCACCTGACGGCAGGTATTTCTTCTTTGGTTCCACGAGGCGCGGACTTTACGATGTTTACTGGATCGATGCGACGACGATCTCGAAGCAAGCCGATCCGGGGGATTGAGCATTTCAGAGTTTAGATTTTTGATTGTAGATTGTGACATCTGACCGCGTTTTTCACCTCAAAAGCATAAAGAGATGAACAGACTACTTCCGATCACATCGAGAGACGACATTCCCGCACAATACCGGGATAACGCCATAGGCCTTCTGCTCGAATACCATAACCTGGGTCGGCCACACGAGAGTTATTCCGCGGCCCGGTTGTTGATAGGAATGTGTATGGATAATCGGAAGCATCTTTACATTCCTGACAATTTTGCCTTCATCATCCGTTCCGGCGGGGCGAATCTTCGTTACAGTGAATTCAAGGTCTCTTATGCCATTGCCGTGGGCGGTGCGCGCTCTGTTGCGCTCATCGGTCATACACAATGCGGAATGGTAAATCTGGCCGCGCGCAAGGGACAATTTGTTCAAGGCCTGGTTGAGAATGCGGGTTGGACTCATGAAGCGGCGGAAGAGCACTTCTTTCAGAATGCACCTCTCTTCGAGATCGGCAACGAGGTTGACTTCATTCTGGGCGAGGTCAAAAGACTACGCCTCCGCTATCCCGGCATTCCAGTGGCCCCTATGATGTATCGTGTTGAAGATAACCTGCTCTATTTGATACGGGAAGGGAGCGGCAGGTAGCGGCACTACGGCATCTTGCCTGACCGGGAGCACTCACATGTACGAACCCCGCCACCAACGGCCCATACCTCGACGCCACTTTGTGCGTCGCCTCCTCTCGCACCTTCTTGCCTCTATGGCACTGATTGTCGTTTCGCTTTTTCTTGGAATGCTTGGTTATCATCACTACGAACAATTGCCCTGGCGCGATGCATTCCTCAATGCCGCCATGTTGCTTGGCGGGATGGGACCGTTGAGTTCCCGCAAACAGACGGCGGCAAACTGTTTGCCGGCTTCTATGCTCTTTATTCCGGGTTGGTTTTTCTTGTCGCCGTAGGTGTCATTGTGGCACCTGCATTGCACCGAATGCTGCATCTGTTTCACTGGCAAGAGGGGAAAAATGGCTGATTCGAGCCCGGCATCCATGCCGTACCGTGAACTTGGACGCACCGGGTGGCGCGTCTCGACGATCAGTTTCGGTGCCTGGGCGATCGGGGGGACCTGGGGAAAAGTGGACGACAAAGAATCGATCGCCGCCCTCCATCGCGCCCTGGACCTGGGCGTGAACTTCTTCGATACCGCCGACGTCTACGGCGACGGACGCAGCGAGAAACTTCTGGCACGGCTCCGAAGCGAACGGAAGGAGCAGTTTTACGTCGCCACAAAAGCCGGCCGGAGACTCAATCCGCACGTGTCGGCCGGTTACACAAAGAAGAATCTGAACGCGTTTATCAACCGAAGTCTCAAGAATCTGAAGACGGACGCGATCGATCTCCTCCAGCTTCATTGCCCTCCGACGGAGGTCTACTATCGCCCCGAAGTGTTCCGCTGGCTCGATGAGTTTGTTCACGCCGGGAAGATCCGACACTACGGCGTCAGTGTGGAAAAGGTGGAGGAGGGATTGAAGGCGATCGAGTATCCCGGTGTGGCGTCCGTTCAAATCATCTTCAATATCTTCCGGCAACGGCCTCACGAGCTTTTCTTCGCCGAGGCGCGACGCCGAAACATCGGTATTCTTGCACGACTCCCTCTCTCCTCAGGGCTTCTCACGGGGAAATTCAAGCCGGGCGCCAGGTTCGACAAGGATGACCATCGGGCCTTCAATCGAAAAGGAAAAGCATTCGACCGCGGCGAAACATTTTCAGGCATCGATTTTGACAAGGGCCTGAAGGCTGTTGAGGCGCTGCGCCCTATGATGCCGCCGGATTGGACGCTTGCCCAAATGGCCTTGCGATGGATTCTCATGTTTCCCGAAGTCACGTGTTCTATTCCCGGGGCGAAACGGCCAGCACAAGTGGAAGAGAACGTCAAAGCGGCCGACCTCCCTCCCCTCTCTGATGACCGCATGAAACGCATTCGGTCGGTGTACGACGAATTCATTCGCCACGACGTGCATCATTATTGGTGAGCCCACAGCATGAGACTTGATTCTCCCTGAAGAGAGTTGTAGATTCACGTCAACATTTTCCAGGGGGAGGCGTGGAGAGCAGAAGATCTCCGTTGTTTTGAGAAGGTGAGAGACGCGATAGCTTCGGTTTCCCCCCGGTTAGCCGCCACCCCCTTGAACAATCGGCCACAAACATGCAAATCAGAACGCCGCTCTTGACATTCTTGCTCATTAGTGGTGTTAGCACAAGCCCAAGCCAGTCGTGGGTAGACAGCTCCCTGAGCCGATTGGAGATTCAATTCGGCCAGACGCAGAAAAACAAGACGGTCGAGGCTCTCGTCCGACTTGATAGCGCACTCAGATCATTTGTCGACAGCATTCACAAAGTTCTCCCTCTGCAAGACCATGGCGGATTCTGGAATGATCGTTACGCCCAACTTGGTCTTCATATCGGCCACTACTCGGGCCAGTTCGGCCACTCCGAACAATTCCTCGTGGAAGCCCATCAGGTCAACCCCAATTCCCCCTTACGAGCCTATACGCTCTATTCGCTTGTCTTGGGTATTCAAACGTCCGACGGCCTGGGTGTGATGCCAAGTCTCAACCCTGCATTTCAATACCTCAGGGAATTCCCTCACGGCCCCTTTGCAAAAGAAGTCAATCTTATCGTTGCTAATCATTATAAAGACCTCTTTATGGTTCTCCGTGACGGCAAGCAACAGGATTTCGAATACAAGTACGATTGCTACGAACAGTACATCGACCAGTCTCCAATCGAAGAACAGCGCTCTCGCACACAACAACTGGCTATCGACTTCTACGAAAAGGTGTTGACCCTTGATCCAACTAATTCATATGTCTTAGGAATCCTTCCGGAGGTTCGTGATGGCACCGTCAGCGGCTGGAGCTACTGTGCAGATTAGAGCACGGACACGGCAGCGAAATGGAGTAATCACGACGGTCAAACATTTGATAGCACCGAAGAAAAAGCTTGTGAAAACTTAAAGAGTTTGCTCCGTGCGCAAGGAACGATCCGTTCATCGCGATGTTATTCCACCGCCACCAGCACGTGGAGACTCATGGCACTCGTGGTTCTTCTGAGAGGGGTCAACGTCGGCGGTCACAAGACCTTCCGACCTACCGTTCTCACAAAACAACTGAAGCACCTCGATGTCGTCAACATTGGAGCGGCTGGCACTTTCGTGATTCGGCGACCGGTCACCCGGACGCGGCTCCGCAAAGAATTGGCACGCAGGCTTCCGTTTGACACCGAGATCATCATCTGTCAGGGCCGGGAGATACTCGGGCTCATGGCTCGGAATCCTTTCGCTCACCAGCCGGTGCGACCCGACATTGTCCGCTTCGTGAGCATCCTGTCCCAACGGCCTCGCTCGGAGCCCTCGATGCCGATGTGCTTTCCTCTCAATGGAAGGTGGCTGCTCAAAATCCTCGGGAGAAAGGACCGGTTCGTCTTTGGCCTGTATCGGCGCCACATGAAGGTCATCGCCTATCTCGGCACCGTCGACCGCCTCTTCGGCGTAACGGTCACGACGCGCAACTGGAATACGATCACCGCTATCGCCAAGGCAGTGGCTGCTGGAAGAACCTGATCACTCGAAACCCGGAACCCGTAACTCGAAACAATCTTCTTCGACCCCGTCCCCTTGCCTTTCATCCCAAGCCGCAATACATTGATAACGTTGCCTTCCAACGCCGAACCAACATCGATGTAATCAATCAACCGGCAGGTATGTTAAGCAGGTGGCACCAGCATGAGCAATACTCCCTCTTCACATCAGCGGTACCGGACCTTCGTCCAGGATTACAAACATGGGCGCCTGGACGATACTACGGAAGGCAACGAGGGCCAATCGGCAGAAGAATCCAGGCAGCAACGCCGCAGCAGACGGCGCGAGTACCTGCGCGACTACGTCCGCTGGCTCAAGCCCTATCGTGTGGCCGTTGCATTCGTCTTTCTCTTCGCGCTGCTGGGAGCAGGCCTGCAGATGATCGAGCCGCTGTTCATGCGGTTCATCATCGATAACGTCCTCCTGAACTCAGCGCTCGACTCCGTATCGCGCTTCAATCAGCTCCACCTCGTGGGCGCCACCTTCCTCGGCGTCATCATCCTCTCCAGTCTTGTCGGAGTTGTCAAAGATTATCGTCAGCGGATCCTCAACGTCCGTGTGATGCTCTCTTTCCGGCGCCTCCTGTTTGACCGGTTGCTCCACCTGCCGCTCCCGAAACTCTGGGACATGAAGACCGGAGGCATCCTCTCCCGCCTGACAGGCGACATCGACACCACCACGGGGCTCCTGCAGCTTGCGGTCGTCTCACCAGCGTTGTCCCTCATTCGGCTCGCCATCGCCGTGGCAATCCTTTTTGCCCTCAACTGGCGCCTCGCCCTCACAGCCCTCGCCATCATCCCCGGCATTGTCCTCATGAGTTTCACTCTTGCGAAGCGCGTCAGACCCATTTACCGCTCGATGCGCAAGGATGCCGAAGAGATCGACGGGCGTGTAGGCGAGACATTCATGGGCATCCGGGTCGTCAGGGCGTTCCGCCAGGAAATCGGGGAATTGCTCGAATATCTGAGCGGAAGGCACACGGTGCTGAGGAAGGAACTGTTTGCACATCGGCGCGAACTGATCCTGTGGACCTCATGGGGACTGCTGCTCAGCGGAGTGAACGTCGTCATCGTCTGGTACGGGGGGTATCTGAACATCTCCGGCATTGCTTCCATCGGAGATATCATGGCGTTTCAGTGGTATACCTTTCTTCTTCTGAATCCTGTCTGGAACATCGTCAATTCGTTTTCCGAGCTCCAACGTTCGCTCGCGGCGATGGAGCGGGTCTTTGAGATCCTCGCAATGGAGAACGACAAGCCGGACAAAGCCGATGCGGTCGATGCTCCTTCCGTCGTGAACGAAATCCGTTTCGAGAATGTCGGATTCGAGTATCACCCTGGGAGGCCGGTCGTGCATGATTTTGATGTGACAGTACCGAGCGGATCGGTCGTTGCCCTCGTCGGCCGGAGCGGCGCGGGGAAAACGACCGTCACCGATCTGGTGGCCCGTTTTCACGATCCGACGCAGGGACGCATTCTTCTCAACGGGACCGATATCCGCAATTTCCGCCTTCGGACCTACCGCGACCTGCTGGCGATCGTTCAGCAGGATGTCTTTCTTTTCGACGGCTCCGTCCGCGATAACATCGCTTACGGTCGTCACGATGCCACCGACGAAGAAGTAGAGGATGCCGCAAAAAGAGCGAATGCACACGAATTCATTGTCAGACTGCCGAACAAATACGAGACATTTGTCGGCGAGCGCGGGGTCAAGCTCTCCGGAGGCCAGCAACAGCGCCTTGCCATTGCCCGCGCGATTCTTGCCTCCCCGCAAATTCTGATCCTTGACGAGGCGACAAGCAACCTCGACACCGAGAGCGAGCAGCTGATTCAAGCATCGATGTCCACCCTGCTGGCCGGACGAACAACGTTTGTGATCGCCCATCGTCTTTCCACCGTCCGCCGCGCAAATCTGATCCTGCTCATGGAAGACGGCCGCATTGTGGAAAGGGGGACCCACGAAGACCTCATGAACGCCCAGGGGACGTATTACGAGATGGTGATGCGGCAGATGGAGTTTTCGGGAGACAATGGGAACGCCGTTTTTCAGTCACCCCCGGGGCAAAAAAACACATAATTACGTCTTTTCGTACATTGAGATACACCTTGACGAATCAAGGAGTCTCCCATGTTCACAGTCCGCCGAGAATGCAACAACGGTCCCGTTGCGTTTGACTCTCGATTTCACCGGCTTCTGCTTGGTCTTGCCTTCATCGTTCTCTGTCCGGTCCATTCCTACACCCAATCCAAGGCCCTGCTTGAATTCCGCAAACTCGAACAGCAGAACTGGCTCGAGCATGCCAACACCGCGAGGGTCTCAACTGATCAATCAAATTTCGATGTCAGGTTCTATCACTTGAATCTCAACCTCTCGATGACAGCACCGTATCTGCAGGCCGATCTCATCTGCCGGTTCAACGCGATTGAGAACAATACCGCCTTCATCAAGCTTAATCTGCGTCGAGAATTCACGATTGACAGCATTCGCGGGAATATTTCGAACTTCCAATTCTCCCTTGACACGATCACAGTGACCCTGGATCGCCCGTTCCAGGCCGGCGATTCCGGATGGGTCCAAATCTACTACCGCGGTGTTCCCCCGGTCGCCAACGGACTCAAAGGCCTCCGTTACGTTACGCATGCCGCGGATCAGCCGCTCATCGTCTCGCTTTCGACACCGTTCCTTGCTCATTACTGGTGGCCCTGCAAAGACGGCCCCGGCGATAAACCCGATTCTGTTCTTGTGGACATCACAATTCCCGACACTACAGTTGCGGGCATCCCGGTCATTGCTGTCTCCAACGGTGTAATGGCGAATGTCATCCAGAGCAATAACAAGAAGACATTCCAGTGGCGCGAGCGCTATCCCATCGTCCCTTATTATGTGATGGTTGCCGTGTCGAACTATCGCGATTTTCATCAGACGTTCACAGGCACCCATGGAGAGCAGTTCCCCCTGGACTACTATGCCTTCGATGAATCTCTTGCAGGTGCACAGCTGGGGGTCGTCGATCTCCCTGCGGCCATCGAATTGTTTTCAGCACTGTTTGGCGTGTATCCGTTCAGGAACGAGAAATACGGGATGACTGAACTTGGATTCTACGGCGCCATCGAGAACCAGACGAATACAATTATCAACACGATGGACATCTCATGGTTCTGGGTGAGCGTGCACGAACTCGCCCACATGTGGTTCGGCGACATGATCACATGCAAGGACTGGCACCATGGGTGGCTCAATGAAGGGTTCGCGACCTATTGCGAGGCATTGTGGGCCGAACACACGGGAGGATTTGATCTGTACAAGAGTTACATGCAAACTTTGAAATACCAGGATGGAGGGACAGTCCACCTCCAGGATATTTCCAACCCCTTCAGCATCTTTGTTTCGATCATCTACGACAAGGGTGCGTACGTTCTGCATATGCTGAGGGGCGTGCTTGGCGACTCGGTGTTCTTCGCCAGCCTGGCCGACTATGCTGCGAACCAGAATTTCAGGTATGGGCATGCAACAACCGAAGATTTTCAGGTTGTCTGCGAAACCACAAGTCAGCAGGACCTCGATTTCTTCTTCGAGCAGTGGATCTATGACGAATACTATCCGATGTACGGCTACAATTATAGCCAGAACACCTCAACCGGCGAGACCAACATCTACATTCGCCAGTTGCAGGCGGACTTCGGAAGAAGGCCTGTCTTCACTATGCCGATCGAACTCAAGTTCCTCTTTCAGGACGGCGGGGACACGGTTATCACGGTTTGGAATAATCAACAGACTCAAACGTTCACTCTCACTCTTCCCAAGGTCATCTCGGGCTTCGAATTCGATCCGAACCGGTGGATTCTCAGCACCTCACAGGTTGTTGCCGTGGGAAGAGAATCATCGACCTTTCCCGCCCGATCTTCCCTTGAGCAAAACTACCCGAATCCGTTCAACGGAGTTTCGAACTTTGAATTGCGGATCGCTGAAGCATCGCATATAAAAGTGTTGATCTTCGATATCCTCGGCAACGAGGTTGCGACACTTGTTGACGAGGTCAGGCAACCCGGAGTCTACCGGATTCCGTGGAATTCCGGGGCAAATCCCTCCGGAATCTATTTCTGTCAATTCAGCGCCGGCGTATTCTCCCAGACCCGTAAGATCGCCTTGGTTCGCTAATTCGCGTATAAGCACACCGCCTCTCGTCGAAGCCTTCTATCGCCGAATCTGGAACGAGGGAAATGCAGGCGCAATTCCGGAACTCCTCGCGCCCGACATTACATTTCGGGGATCGTTAGGGACCGAGCTGCGTGGACACAAGGCATTTCGTGATTACGTCAGTTCCGTCCGCAATGCGCTGTCCGAATACCATTGTGAAATCCTTACCTGCGTGAGCGAGGGAAACTTGGCTTTTGCTCAGATGCGATTTTCCGGACGGCATGTGGGAGAATTCCGCGGATACAGCCCTACGGGCAAGCAGGTGCATTGGCAGGGTGCGGCATTATTCCGATTTGAACGCGGTGTCATCACCGATCTCTGGGTGCTGGGCGACCTGAACGGCCTTGATGACGTCTTGAAAGAGAATGCTTCGCCGTAACAGACGAGCATGATAGTTCCCTTTATCCTCTCCTTTATCATGACCATTTCTTCAAGCGGCCTCGACAGAGAGGTCCTGTGGATCTCCCTCGATGAGCGCGTCGTTGAACACCTCCGCCTCTCCGGCTCCGGCGGCGACATCATCGCAGACGGCCTTATCATTCATCTTGGTCCGCAACAATCCTTCCGGCTCCGCTACACCATCCGTTGTGATTCGCTGTGGCGATTCCGCATGTTGAAGCTGCAGAGTCTCGATGAGCCGCAACAACCTCTCGAGCTCCGGTCCGACGGCGCAGGAAACTGGGAGAATGCACGCGGTGAAGCAATCCCTTCCCTCAAAGGCTGTCAGGACATCGACATCTTCTACTCCCCCTTCACCAACACACTCGCGATCCGGAGAATGGCTTTGAAGCTCCGTGAATCGGGAGAAACAACGGTGGCGTTCATCAGCGTGCCTGATCTCACCGTAAATCCTGTGCGCCAGCGATATACGCTTCAACAGTCAGGCCCTGATCGGTCTGTTTATCGCTACGAAAGCCTGGCAAGCGGATTCAAAGCCGATCTTTTGGTCGATACCGACGGGCTTGTGATCGAATACCCAAAATTCTTCCGACGGGCGTGGTCCCGATGAATTGCGAGGAAGAGCATTTCTGAGTAGTATCTCAATTTGGTTGTAGTTTCTAACGGAGAGGCGCAAAGGTCGCAGAGACACGCAGAGGTAACTCCGAATTCTGCTTTTCTCTGCGATCCTTTGCGTCCTCCCCGCCTGCCTC
>Ga0209321_10000609_pt1 | contig 23749 bp, 20 predicted proteins | sample Rifsed16ft4_FD_184012 | JGI IMG/M metagenome (GOLD analysis project Ga0209321, IMG submission 184012) | Soil microbial communities from Rifle, Colorado, USA - sediment 16ft 4 - CSP-I_5_4 (version 2) | ecosystem: Environmental > Terrestrial > Deep subsurface > Rock core/Sediment | place: Rifle...
CTTGGAAGTCAATTTTATCAACTCTAAATCTGAAAATGACTTCTTAAGGCGGTACTATTTAGCAAACAATTTTTTACAAAAATAAAACTAGAAAATTTAGTTATTTTAAGTTAGTTTTTTAGAGCGGAGACATTTATATTTATAAACAAAAAAAAGGAGTTACTATGAAAAAAGCACTACTTTCAGTGTTGCTGATTCTGTTACTGATTTCGGTTGATTATGCGCAGGTTAAAATTTCTACTGCATATAATTATCCACCACAAGACCTAGTTCTTTCGGGATTAAAAAGCATTAGGGGAATGGCATATCATCCAGATCCAGTAGGCAATGGACACTCTGGAATTATGTTAACCAACTATAGTGACCAGGGTTATGTTCATGTTTTTGAAACTGTTAGTGATGATTCTATTCAATTAGTATGGTCTTCTCCAAAGGTAGCCGCGAATGGTGGTGGTTCAACACCAAGATATTGCCTCTTTGGCGATTTAGATAACGATGGTCTTTTAGAGGTTATTTATCAAAGCGCTGGAAATGGAATATTTATTTTTGAGTGGGATGGTGTTCCAGGTAGTTGGAATTTTGGTACACAACCTTCTCAATTAATTTCTTCAACCATTTTTGCTGGTGTTGCTGGTAATGCTGAATTTTTTGAAATTGCAGATCCAGACATGGATAATGTAAACGAATTATTAATTTCATACAATTCATCGCCGGCTGTTAATGATAGACACTATATCATTAGTGCTGTTGGAGATTGGAGTACCGATAGCCCAGGGTTCTCTGGTTTTGTTCTCGAAAAAGATTTTTCTATTCCAGACTTAGCTGCCTGGGGTGCTGGAGGCCAAAGTCCATACACTCTAATTTCGGCTCAACTAGACGGTACGGGTAACAAGGAAATGATATTGCATAATTGGAATTTCATGAATGTACTTCCAGTTCGTACTACTGGTGCAGATACTTATATCTTATCAGATACCACAAATCATAAACAAAGTATTCAACTTGGTGGTCTTAGTGATGATGTTGCTTTATTTGGAGGTATGGCATATGATATAGATGGTGATGGCAGGGAAGAAGTTTATTTACCTGTTTATTACGGTGATGTGAGTCATAAGGGATGGGTGCATATGATTCATTACGAACCAGGACAAAGTACAGCCGAAATAGATTCTACAAATACCTTTTTACTTGATATGTCACCTATTAATGGATCAGTTGGGTTTGGCTATGGTTATGGTGATTTGGACGGGAATGGAAAAAAGAATTTATATTTCTCGAGTGTATATCCATATAACGTGGTTTCCGCAGAATTTCAGGGCGGGAATAAACTCGATGCAAACAATTGGGTTTATAGCCTTGTATATGCAGGACAGGATGATATTTACACTAATATGACAATTAAAGACTCTCTTGGGAATGCAGATACTTCTTATGTTGTGCAGCCTGCATTTGCTTCTAAAATTTATTCTCGTGATACAGACTTTGATAAAGATGGATTTCAAGATATCTTATTACCTTACCAAGCCATTAATGACAGCATAGAGGTTAAAACTTTTACATTCAATTCTTCTACACAACAATTTGACAGCGTTGTAACTAAAATTGAAAACCCTAAGAGATGGGGATTCAGAATTTTAGAAAGTCTAACGCCCAGCGGGATTGACGTAAAAGAACTAACTATTATTACACCCAATGATTTCACGCTTGAGCAAAATTATCCAAATCCATTCAACCCGGTAACTACCATTAGATTCCATTTACCTGTTGATAAAAAGGTTTCTTTAAAGGTTTATGATATGCTCGGTGAAGAAATCTCTTTATTAATTAATAATGAAGAATTCAGTAAAGGAGTTTATGAAGTAAATTGGGATGGAACAAATAACGCAGGAATTAAAGTTGCGAGCGGTAATTATATTGCCGAATTGAAATTTGGAAACTTCACCAAATCAATTAAAATGTCATTACTCAAATAATATATTTATTCTTTAAGATATAGCCGTGAAATTGAAATATATTTCACGGCTTTTTTATTGAATTAAAGTTATGTACTTACCTTACGCAATGTTGAGATTACAAACCCAGTTTCTTTGCATTGCTTGATATGTTCGTTTAGAAACTGGGTTTGTTCACGAATTCCAATCGTCATTATGCGTAAGATAACTTATGTAATAAAGTGTTTTGAAAAATCACGTGTTGAGGTTGTCATTTTATTTTCGTAACGATTTCGTGCCTTAGCTGTGAAAAGGAATTTAGTTAGATAAAGATTCACGATGAAAATGCTAAGACGCGAAGAAGAAACAAAGGTATTTTAATTCGACAGCAGGAATTTTCTTGCATAACCTTTTATATATCTTTAATTTTGGATTAAGGGGACTTTAATATGTTATATGATTACGTGAATCAAATGAACTTTTTCATTCTCAACATACCGGAGGTTTGAATGATAAAATTGTCGCTTCATTTTCTTCTTTTTTTTGTTTTCATCAACACACTTTTCGCTGGTACAACAGGCAAATTATCAGGCAAAATAATAGAAGCAGAATCTAAAGAACCTTTGATAGGAGTAAATGTTATTATTGAAGGAACTGCTTTCGGAGCCGCCACTGATGTAAACGGTTATTTTGTAATTAATAACATTCCGCCCGGCGAATATACGGTAGCTATTTCCGCCGTAGGATATCAAAAGAAAAGAATAATTAAGGTAAAGATTTCAGTTGACTTTACCACAAAGCTTGATGAAGAGCTAAGTTCGGAAGCAATTACAATTGAAACAGTCGTAGTGGAAGCAAAAAGTCCATTAATCAGAACCGATTTAACTTCGTCGCAGACTACAATTGATGCTCAGCAAATCAAAAATCTTCCAGTTGAAAGCATCAGTCAGATATTAACATTGCAAGCTGGTGTAACGCAAGCACCTGATGGCACCATCCACATCAGGGGTGGACGTTCAAGCGAAATCTCATATACTGTAAACGGTATTTCTATTTCTAACCCATTTGATAATTCGGCATCCATAAGTATTGCAACTAATGCGATTCAGGAATTATCTGTTATAAGCGGAACCTTTAATGCAGAATACGGAAATGCTATGAGCGGTATAGTTAATACTATAACAAGAGAAGGCGGCAACTCGCTCACCGGTGAGATTTCCTTTTATAGCGGTGATCATATTAGTCCGCGCCAAAGCACTTTTTTTAATGTTGAAGATGTTGATCCATTAAGTAATTATGTTGCAGAATTTACTCTCGGAGGTCCAATTCCGTTTACAGGTAATGATGCATCATTTTTCTTTTCAGGAAGAATTGATGATGATAAAGGATGGCTATACGGAAAACGAGAATATAATATTGATGATCATGTCTTAATCAACCCGGCTGACCCAAATGATATTAAATTAAAAAGAACAGGTGATAACGCAGTTGTGGAAATGAATCCAAGTAAAGAAATAAGTGCTACCAGCAAATTCACGTATAAACCGACTTCGACAATAAAAATTAATTATGACGCTATCTATTCAAAATCAGATTATAAAATTTACAGCCAAGATTTTAAGTATAACCCGGAGGGAACACTTGGTTATCATGAACAGGGATTGCTGAATTCGGTAGAACTAAGACATGCTGTTGATCAAAACACTTTTTATTCAATAAAGGGTTCGTTAAACCTGAATTGGAATAGCAGTTATTTACATCCATTGCTTGACCAAAAGGGGAAAGAAGTCTTTTTTACTCCGGGTGATGATTTAAGCTTGCTTCATCCCGATCCCCGTCATCAACCGACAGAATATCTCACAACACCAGCGCCTTACACATTTTTATTTGGGGGAACACAAAATGGTCATAATTATGAAAGGTCTAATACTATTGGTGTTAAGCTTGATTTGTCAAGCCAGGTTGATAGGAACCATGAAATAAAATTCGGCTTGGGAACAAAAATTCACAAGCTTGATTTCGAGAGCTTTACAGTAAAGAGAGATACCGTACTTTACTTTACTCCAACTATACTTGGAACCAATACATCCGACCATGATTATTATATAAAAAAACCATTTGAATTTTCAGCCTACCTCCAGGATAAAATGGAATATGAAAATATTGTTGTTAATATCGGGCTGCGTTATGATTTGTTTGATCCAAAGTCACAGTATTCAACTAATAGAACTTATCCAACTCCGAACGATCCTCAAGTTCCGCCTTACATTGATAAAAGCACTTTATTAGCGGATGCGAAAATAAAGCATCAGATTTCACCTCGAATCGGAATATCATTTCCGATTACCGACAAAGGAATAATCCATTTTTCTTATGGCCATTTTTTCCAGATGGCACCGTTTCGATATCTCTACGCTAATTCTGAGTTTGAATATAGTCTTACTGCAGGAAGACCGCTATTCGGAAATGCGGAATTGAATCCTGAAAAAACTGTAACGTATGAACTTGGATTGCAGCAGCAATTATTCGAGGATCTTGCGTTCAATGTAACCGGTTTCTTTAAAGATATTAGAGATTTGCTTGCAACACAGGTTATTAGAGTAAGCGGTGACAGAACATATCAGAAATATGTAAACAAAGATTATGGAAGCGTTAAAGGAATTACTTTTACACTAACTAAAAGACGAACTGCACAGGATATGCTTGGTATTTCAGTTGATTATACATATCAAACTGCCGAAGGAAATGACAACGATCCAGACGCTTTCTTTCTCGATATTTCTTCAGGAAGACAAGCTGAAAATGTTGTTATTTATCTTCCTTGGGATCAAACACACACATTAAATACAACAATATCATTTGGAAATCCCGATGATTGGAATATCAGTTTGATTGGCAGATTGGGTACAGGTTTGCCTTATACACCTGAAATATTTGAGACACAAATTTCAGTTAAAACAAACAGCGGGAGAAGACCTTCAACTGCTAGAGTTGACCTTCTTGCCGAAAAGATTTTTAAGATTTATGAATATAACTTAAGCATTTTCTTAAAAGTATATAACTTGTTTGACACTTTGAACGAGCGATTCGTATACCTTGATACCGGCAGGGCAGGCTATTCATTATTTCAGACGACAGGTGGAACTAAAACAACGCAGGATCTTTCTGAGAAAATTCCGGGGGTTCATTCACCCAACGAATATTATCAAAGACCCAATTATTACTATCCGCCTCGGGAAGTCAGCTTAGGTTTTTCTTTTGAATTCTAATTTATCGTAGAAAGCAACAAATTATGAAAAGACAAATATTTTTAGTTTTAACACTAAGTTCACTTTTCTTTATTTCCACACTCTCATTTGCACAAGACAATTATGAACAGCTTAGGAAAAATGAACGAGAAAAAGTAAAGGAATATTTTTGGCAGATGCACGCAAACTCTCCCAGATCAAATAGGCTGCCCGAATCATCAAAAACTGAATTGAATAATTTTCCTGGTAAGATTAATGCCCCGGCTAAAACGGCTTTTCACGAGCGCCGAAAAAATTATTTTATGAACGGCAACAGAGTTCTCTCCGAAATTTACAATTACGGTGGAATTGCACCCGGTTATGATTTACTTCGCGGTGTAAATAATGGTGTTTGGAGAAGTTCATCTTACATTTTCCAATTTTGTCCAATCATTGCTGCTTCGGTTTCCGACAAAGATGACCCTAATAAAAGATTACACATTATCTCAGATGGCTTATGGGATTACCCAGCGTTAAGAGAAGTTGATCCGGCCGATAATACTTTTTTATGGACTTTTCAACCCTTGCCTGGTTACTCCGATTCACTATCAGATGTAATGGCATCAAACCCGGCATCTGATAAAGATGGAGACGGTAAACCCGATAGCTGGCCTTATGAATGGTACAATCCAACACTAGGTAAATATGTTTGGCCCGGTTATCTTGAACAGGATGCGACCAATGCCGATCTCGAGGTTTTTTGGGGAATGGACGACAGGGATAACCGCGAATTTAATTATTATCCTTTCAGCGATGATTCATTGCGAAAGGGACTTGGTGTGCAAATTGATGGGAGAGCTTTACAATGGAGTAATACCCTTGCAGAGAATAGCATATTCTTTGTTTATACCATAACGAATGTCAGCGAGCAGGATCTCGATTCCGTTTATTTCGGTATTTATGGCGATTGCGATGTTGGCGGCGGCTCGCCTGAAAATACGGATGATAACGGATTATTTGTCCCACCATATAATTACGACGGTAACCACCCAGTTGAGCATATTCCTCCTTATGCGAGAAGTATGGTATACTTTTTCGATCCGGATGGGATGGGTGCTTTGCAGATTCCGGTTGGTTATGTCGCATGTAAATTTCTTGAAAGTCCAGGAAATCCTAATAATGGAATTGACGACGATGGTGACGGCATGACTGATGAAGCACAAGATGATGGAATAGACAATGATGGAGATTGGAATGCAGCAACTGATGATGTTGGAATTGACGGAATTCCTAACACAGGTGATGAAGGTGAAGGAGATGGAATTCCAACTGCCGGAAGAAAGTTACCGAATGGTGCACTTGATCCTTTATATCCTGGTGAACCAAACTTCGAATTCACTGATCTCGATGAAGCAGATCAAATAGGTTTGACCAGCTTCAATAGCTGGACATGGAATACGGATAAAGTTTCAAATGATGAATCGATGTGGAACCGTATTAAAGCAGGTAACTTCAGCGAAATTATTCAAAATACGGATATCGTTTTTATTTTTGGATCAGGAGTTATCTCACTCAAAAAAGGCGAAACAAAAAGAATTTCAATGTCACTTTTATTTGGTGAAACTCTCGATGATCTATTAGTTTCTGCAGAGACTGTGCAAAGGATTTATAACGCTAATTATCGTTTCTTTAAACCGCCATCTAAACCGAATGTATTTGCTGTTCCCGGTGATAAAAAAGTTACATTATATTGGGACAGTAAAGCTGAAGAAAGTTTTGATCCTTTGACCGGAAAAGACTTTGAAGGTTATGTCATTTATAGAAGCACCGATCCTACTTTCAGTGATCTTCAAACCATAACTGATGGCAGGGGAAACGCTTTCTTTTCAACGCCCTTAAAAAATTTAAAGGGAGAAGATGCGCGCTGGGATATTGATAAACGGGACGAACCCTATGTTGACGTAAACGGAAATGGGAAATATGACGGCGGTGAACCTTACACTGACATTAACCTCAACGGGCATTGGGATTCAAAAATCACCGATTGGTGGAGAGAGTATCATCCTGTCAGCTTTGGCGGCAGAGGCATCCAATATTATATGGGAAATAACACTGGATTAGTTCATTCTTTTGTTGATTCCAACAAAGTAATCAACGGACAAACATATTATTATGCAGTTGTAGCGTATGATCATGGTGATTCGACTGGAATTCCTCCGACTGAAACAACCAAAAAAATTACTGTTGACCCGATCACATCTACAATAGATTATGATGTGAACACTGTGCAGGTTATTCCCGGTCCAAGAGCCAGTGGTTATTCTTCTACAAATACTTCCTCGTTTGGATTAACGCAAATTAGTGGAATTGGGAATGGTGAAGTTAAAATTCATATGTTCAACGACCTGGCAGTTCTGGATAATGTTGAGTATAAATTAGCATTTAGCGATTCAACTTTTAACAGCATTCAGAAAAAAGCTCAAAAAAATTATTCGGTACTAAAGCTTAAGTCTGTTGAAGATCGCGTTTCTTTTTTTGATACAAATTTCAGCAATTTAAGTTACCAGGATCTTGATCAATCATTTAATCTAACGGTAAGTAAAAGTAATGTTACCTATACGGAAAACATTGATTACGTTGTTGATTACATGAGAGGTATTATCCGCAGAACAGGAATAAGCTCTATTCCGGTAAATGAATTTTGTGATGTAACCTACCGTTATTATCCAGTTTATCAAAGTACTTTATTGGCTAACGAAGATGGCAACCCGGTATTCGACGGATTAAAAGTTTTTGTTAACGATCAGCCAAAACTTGCTTTCGATTCATTAGGATCTAGATGGGCTGAAGGAAATACGAATTATAATTTTAAGGTAGCCATTTCAACTTTAGGTGCCAAAAAGGCCCTTTACCCAGCCGATTATGAAATAAGATTTTCATCGCAAATCATAGATTCAGCAAGAGTGCTTCGCGGCAGCCAATTTACTACAGTCCCTGTTAGATACAGCGTAAGATTAACCCCCTCTAATCAAAGGATCTGGTCACTATTAAAAGAAAGTCCATCAAATAATCAATGGGATCCTGGAGATGAAATAATTCTTTTCACGCCGACTTCAAACGCTACCACAAGTGATACTGCGACATGGGGGATAATTATTACAATTCCGGATACAAGCGTAGTAAATCCCATCGCTCCAACTGATGGAGATATTTTGTTGATTAGGTCGTTAAGGCCGTACAGTAAAACCGATGCCTTTTCATTTACTGCTAAAGCCGGAACATATAGCAGCGATCTTACCAAATCGCGTCTTGATGATATTTATGTTGTCCCGAATCCTTATGTTGGGTTTAATGAGTTGGAACCGGTAAACAAGCTTCCAGGCAAAACAAGAGGGGAAAGAAGAATTTATTTTGAAAATCTTCCATTAAAATGCACGATTAGAATATTTACTCTAAGCGGCGAGCATGTAAAAACAATAGAACATGAGTCAACATTTGAAAACGGAAGAGAATTTTGGAATTTGCTGAATGAAGACGGATTTAGTGTAGCTTACGGGATTTATTTCGCTCATATTGATGCGCCCGGAATTGGAGAAAAGATTCACAAATTTGCATTAATAAAATAACTGCCGAGCAATTTTGAATTTAACTTTATAAATCAATTATTTTCTTTTATTTCTCTTAGAAGCAAAAATTTCTAACTGTAAGAACTTGGATAAAAAGGATTATGAAAAGTAAACAGGAGTTTGAAATGAAATTGTATTCAAAAATAATATTAGCTTTTTTTCTTTTCTCACTAGTAAACGGAAGTATTGCTCAAAGCGGTGCTTCACTAAATAAAACCGGTACAACTGCCGCACAGTTTTTGAAAATCGGTGTTGGTACACGAGCAATAGGAATGGGTGGGGCATTTACCACTGTAGAAAGCGACGTAAACTCAATGTACTGGAATCCTGCAGGCTTAGCAAGAATATATTCAAGAGAAGCAACTTTTAATCATATTGATTGGATATTTGATGTGAATTACGATTATACATCTTTTGCCATGAATTTACCTGAACTTGGTACTGTTGGGGTATTTGTTTCTGTTCTTTCTGGAGGTGAAATGCAGGTACGAACATTAGAAAAACCTGAAGGGACAGGTGAAATTTTTAACGCAGGTGCACTGGCAGTTGGTCTTTCTTTTGCAAGAAAGTTAACTGAAAATTTTGCGATAGGATTTAATGCTAAATATATTCGTGAATATATTTGGAATGAATCTGCTTCAAGCTTTGCATTTGATGTGGGCACTTTATATACAATTCCTCTTCTTAACGAGTTTAGAATTGGAGCGAGTATTTCGAACTTCGGCTCGAAAATGAAAATGGACGGAAGAGATATTCTGTTAATTAAAAAAGTTGGAGCAGGCGAGGGTAACATCATCAACACTGATATACAGCTTGATGAATTTGATCTCCCTCTTATCTTTCGAATAGGTGTTGGAGTTGATGTTATTAAAGATGCAAACCAGAGATTGACTGCTGCTGTGGATGCAATTCATCCAAATGATAATTCGGAATCTGTAAATACTGGTTTTGAATATGCCTGGAACGAAATGTTTTTTGCTCGTGCTGGTTATAAGTCATTATTTGAAGAAAAGGGTGAACAAGGGTTAACACTTGGTCTCGGTATTAACTATCGAATAATTGAATCTGTAAAGATAATGCTGGATTATGCTTACCAGGATTTTGGACGACTGAAAAATGTACAGTACATTTCGTTAGGTATAAGGTTTTAAGATGTAATATAGATATGCCAGATTTCCGTAGTGGAAATAGGAACTCTAAATCTGGTATATCTAAAAAGACTATCCACCTTATGTGTAGGTATAACTTTCATTAATCTTACATATCTACTTAATTTGATTTTTCAAAAATCCCACTAATTTTGCCAAAAATCTATGAAAACTCATTAGTTTTTAGCAAATTCCCTTCAAAAATTTAAAATTCTCATTTCTTGACTTTCAAGCCATCTATGGATATTTTTTCACTCCACTTATAAACAAAAAGGGCAAATGGCAGATACTTCAGATTTCAGAAACGGTTTAATTATAAAATATAAGAACGACCTATTTACAATCGTCGAATTTCAGCACGTAAAACCTGGCAAGGGCGGTGCTTTCGTAAGAACAATATTAAAAAGCTTAAGAACAGGTAAGGTTTTGGATAATACATTCCGCTCCGGCGAAGGTATCGAAATTATTCGGGTTGAACGGAAAAAATACCAATATCTCTACCGGGATGGTGACTTTTTAGTCTGTATGGATAATGAGACCTATGAACAAATAAATATTCCTAAAAATATATTTGGTGATGGTGTAAATTATCTGAAAGAGAGCGAAGAAATCGAAATACTTTTTAGCAAAGATGAAATTATAAGTGTTGAAATTCCAATTTTTGTTAACCTGAAAGTCGTGCAAACTGAACCAGGTTTTAGAGGTGACACTGCAACCGGCGCGAATAAACCTGCTAAACTTGAAACCGGTGTAAGCATAAATGTTCCCCTTTTTATCAATGAAGGTGACGTTTTAAAAGTTGATACGAGAACCGGCGGTTACGTGGAAAGAATAAAATCCTAATTAAAGGAAAATACCATGGATTTAAATCTCATCAAAAAATTAATAAGAATTTTTGATTCCAGTGAAATCACAGACCTTGAGATTGAACAGGAAGGTTTTAAAATTAAAATTGCAAAAAAGATTCGCACTTTTACTGGTGGATCTAGTCCTCACTTAGTTCTCCCTCCTTCAGCTGTTGATTATGCACATGGCACAGATACGTCCGGGAAAGAAAAAGAAACAGAAGCGAAAGTTGAAACAACCCATGAAATTCGTTCACCAATAGTTGGAACATTTTATCGTGCACCTGCGCCTGATGCCGATCCCTATATTCAGGTTGGAGATATCGTTACCAAAGGATCCGTACTGTGCATTGTCGAAGCAATGAAGCTGATGAACGAAATTGAATCTGATGTTGACGGAAGGATTGTAAAAATTCTTGTTGAAAACGGCAAACCTGTAGAATTCAATCAGCCGCTTTTTTTAGTTCAGCCGAACTAATTTCCGATTTTTAAAGAGGTTTAATTGTTTAATAAAATTCTAATCGCTAACCGCGGCGAAATTGCGTTAAGAATAATCAGAACTTGCAAAGAATTAGGAGTTAAAACCGTTGCAATATATTCCGAAGCAGATCGCGATTCACTTCACGTTACCTTTGCAGATGAAGCAGTTTGTATTGGTCCGGCATCAAGTAAAGATAGTTACTTAAAAATTCCTGTAATCATTTCTGCTGCCCAAATCACTGGTGCCGATGCAATTCATCCCGGCTATGGATTTCTTGCCGAGAACGCTGACTTCTCCGAAATCTGTACTGAATCAGATATTAAATTTATTGGTCCATCTCCCGAAATGATCAGGGCAATGGGAGATAAGTCCTTTGCTAAAGACTCGATGAGAAAAAATAGTGTTCCCGTGATTTCGGGCAATAACGGTGTGCTAAAAAATCTTATTGAAGGCAAAGAATTAGCTCAAATCATTGGTTATCCTGTGATAATAAAAGCTTCTGCAGGCGGCGGTGGAAAGGGTATGCGCATCGTTAACGAAGCAAGCGAGTTTGATAATGCTTATCAAACAGCGGGTTCAGAAGCTAAATCTGCTTTTGGCAATCCCGATGTTTATCTTGAGAAGTACATTGAAAATCCAAGACATGTTGAGATTCAAATTATGGGCGATTCTTTTGGTAATGTGTACCATTACGGTGAACGTGATTGTTCCGTTCAACGGCGTCATCAAAAGTTAATTGAAGAGTCACCATCTCCTGCGATAGATGAATCAATCAGAAATAAAATGGGTGAAGCGGCAATACTTGGTGCAAAGGCAGTTAATTATGAAGGTGCAGGAACAATAGAATTTTTGCTCGATAAGAAAAAGAATTTTTATTTTATGGAAATGAATACAAGAATACAGGTTGAGCATCCAGTTACCGAAATGGTTTATAAAGTTGATTTGATTCGACAGCAAATTCTAGTTGCTTCCGGTGAAAGAATCGAATCGCCCCCGCAAAAACCAATCGGGCATTGCATTGAGTTTCGCATAAATGCCGAAGATCCTGAAAACGGATTTAGACCATCGCCGGGAAAAATTCAATCGCTTCATTTTCCCGGAGGATATGGAGTCCGGATTGATTCTCACGTTTACCAATCATACACAATTCCCCCGTATTATGATTCGCTTATTGCTAAACTTATTGTGTGGGGAAAAAATAGGAATGAGGCGATTGGCAGAGGTAAACGCGCGCTCGAAGAATTTACAATTGAAGGAATTAAAACAACAATTCCGTTTCATTTGCAAGTTCTGAAAGATGAAAGATTTTTAAATGGCAATTTTGATACTCACTTTTTAGAAAATTTTAATTTTAATAATATGAAGGAAGAATAATGAAAGTTCCAGAAAATTTACGCTATACAAAAGATCATGAATGGATTTTAGTTGAAGGTAAAACCGGTACAATAGGAATTACCGATTACGCTCAAGGCGAATTGGGTGATGTTGTATTTGTGGATATTGATCCAAACCTGAAAGAAATTGAAAAAGGGCAATCATTCGGAACGATTGAAGCAGTGAAGACAGTCAGCGATCTTTTTGCTCCATGCAACGGAAAGGTTTTGGAAATTAATTCAGCACTTGGTAATTCACCGGAAATTGTCAACAGTGATCCTTATGGTGCAGGCTGGATGGTCAAGATTGAAATTCAAAACTTAGATGAGCTGAAAGATTTGTTAGACAGCAAATCTTACAGCCAGATGCTCGGCAAGTAAATATTTCTTATGATATTTACAGCAGCCCACGATTTAAATCACGGGCTGCAGCTTCTCAAATTTCGTTCACTCCAATTCATTTATAAATGTTTAATCGCCAGACAATACTTATCATAGATTTTGGTTCTCAGTTCACTCAACTCATTGCAAGACGGGTTAGAGAATCAAAAGTATATTGTGAAATTCACTCACACAAGATTAGTATTGAAGAGATTAAAAAGCTAAATCCCATCGGTATTATTTTATCCGGCGGACCAATGAGTGTTTATGATGACAACTCACCTGCACTCGACAATGATATCCTTACGCTTAATAAGCCAATTCTTGGAATATGTTACGGACTTCAGATTCTCTGTAAAAATTTAGGCGGTAAAGTAGAATCTGCGAAAGATCGTGAATATGGTAAAGCTGAATTAAGTATCGAAGGGAATTCATCTCTGTTTCATGATGTGAAAAATGATTCTACTGTTTGGATGAGTCATGGAGATTATCTTACCAATTTACCACAGGGATTTAATGTTATTGGAACATCGCATCACTCACCAATTTGTGCAATTGAAAACACACAACAGAAAATTTACGGAGTTCAGTTTCATCCCGAAGTCGTTCATACTGAAGAAGGTGAAAAAATCATTAGAAATTTTTTATTTAAGATTTGCGATGCAAAAGGTGATTGGACACCTCAAAATTTTATTGATGAAAGCATAGATAAAATTAAATCTGCAGTTGGCGACTCAAAAGTGATCTGTGCATTAAGCGGCGGAGTTGATTCGACGGTAGCTGCTGTACTGGTTGAAAAAGCCATTGGCGATCAACTTGTTTGTATTCACGTTGATAACGGGTTGATGCGAAAAGATGAAAGTGAGAAAGTAGAAAAATTATTTAAGGATGAATTTCATATGCAGTTTATTCTTGTTGATGCATCTGAAAAATTTCTGTCACGATTAAAAGGAATTGTTGATCCAGAACAAAAACGAAAAATTATTGGAAGTACTTTTATAGAAGTATTTGAAGCTGAAGCAAAAAAAATCGAGGGTGTGAAATTTCTTGTTCAAGGGACTTTATATCCTGATGTGATTGAATCCGTTTCGGTTAAAGGATCGTCAGCAACGATTAAAACTCACCATAATGTAGGCGGGCTTCCTGAAAAAATGCATTTAAAATTAATAGAACCATTCAGAGAACTTTTCAAAGATGAAGTTAGAAATGTTGGATTGAGCTTAAATATTCCAAAAGATTTTATCGAACGGCATCCATTTCCTGGACCTGGATTGGCTGTAAGAATAATTGGTGATGTAAGTAAAGAAAAGTTAGATTTGCTTCGCGAGGCTGATGAAATATTTTTAAATGAAATTAAAGACGCCGGAATCTACAATAAGATTTGGCAGGCATTTGCGGTGCTTCTGCCAATTCAAACAGTTGGCGTAATGGGTGATGCCCGCACTTACGAAAATGTTTTAGCTCTTCGTGCTGTAACTTCTGTTGATGGTATGACTGCCGACTGGTTTAAATTTGATAATGATTTGCTTGCTAAAATTTCTAATAAAATCATAAATAAAATTAGAGGAATTAACCGTGTCGTATATGATATTAGTTCCAAACCACCTGCAACAATAGAATGGGAGTAATGTTTGGATATTGATTTGAAAATTAAGCATAAGCTTAACGCATCGGCAAACTTCAAAGCTCAGGGTAAATATTTACACGCAATTCAGATATGTGAGCAGCTGCTGAGCGAATATCCCAACAATCCGGATATTCACTTTGAGTTAGCTGAATTGTATGATCTTTCAGGCAATCTGAATTCCTCATTTCATTTAATAGAAACTTATTTGGAAAATAATCCGGCAGATAAAGATGTAAGATTATTTTACGGACAATTCCTGCTGAAAAATCAATTGTGGAATGAAGCGATTGAAATCTTTTCGTTTCTTACTCCTCAAGAAAAACCAATTGTGTCATTTTTCCTGGGTTATTCCTATTTCATGTTCAAAGATTATGAAATGGCTCGCATAAATTATTTGAGCTTTTTATCTCTTAAAGGTGACCGTGAATTAATTTATGAATCGTATATCTATTTGGCTAAAATTGAAATTGAGATGAAGGATTTTGAACAAGCGTTATCTTATGCTAAGCAATCAGAAATACTTTATTCGTCGTTTTGGGAGCTGCATTTAATTTATGCAATATGTTATTATAATTTAGGTATGGATACACATGCAATGCTTTCAATTGAAAAAGCCATAAAATTAAATCCTAAGGGAATTGTATCTTATGAATGGGCTGGCAAAATATTTTTACGATCGGGTGATTATCTTAAAGCAGAAAAATGTTTTATCAAATATGTAGAATCTGCCGAGGAAATTTCATCCGAAACTTATGCCAATCTAGGTGAGGCATGTGTGAATTCTAACAAAACTAAATCGGCACTAGATTATTTTGAATTAGCACTTAAAATTGATCCTGACAATAAAAACGCTTTAAACGGTAAAAAGAATATCTCGGAAAAATTTAATTCAACATTATCAAACAATGCTTAAAAAGATATTTATTTTTCTGCTTACTTGTTCATTTCTCGTTTCTGCACAATCGAGCGATGAGCTAAAAAAATTATTCGAATCGGCAATTAAAGATTTCAAGAATTCCAAATTCACTTCCTCACTTAGCAGCTTCAATAAAATTGTAAATGAATATCAAACAAATACCAAAACTACTCTTGCCTTGTTATTTATTGGCAAAATAAATCTGGAGCTAAAAAATTATTCTGTGGCTGAAGAAAACCTGCTTCGTTTGTTAAGAGAATTTCCACAAAGCAAATATTCTGAAGAAGCTGAAATTACATTGTCAAAAGTCTATCTTGATCAGAAAGAGTACACAAAATCGTTCTGGAGTTTGTGCTCGGTAATTAGCAGTTCTGAAAAATCCGAGACAAATATTTTTGCAAGAGGTAAAGCTGAGGATATTGCTTTAAATTATTTATCAGCTTTGGAAGTTAAAACGATTTATGATTCTACAAAGCTTTCATCCATAAAACCATTCTTGCTTTTGGTAAGCGGGAAAATTCATCTTCGCAGAACAAACGATAAGCTTGCACAGGAAACATTTACCCAACTAATTCGCTTGTATCCAAATTCATCTGAAATGAAAGAAGCTCAAAAATTATATGAAGCAGCACTTCTGACGAATAAAAATGCAGATCAGTCGGATGTCGTGGGAGTTATCTTACCGCTTTCTTCAAATTTATCTTCAGCCGCAGCTTCTGAAATATTGGAGGGAATTAAGTTTGCATTATCCGAATACAATGAGGGGCGCGAAAAGAAAATTGGAATATTAATTCGTGACAGCGAATTAAGCAGAAGCAAAATGGAAGAAATTCATGATGAGTTTAAGGATGTTGAACACCTTAAATGTATTATTGGTCCTATTTTCAGTTCGGAGGTGAAGGATGCTCTCGATGTATTTAATGACATAAATACTCCTATCATTTCGCCAACGGCAACCGATGATTATCTTACCGAGACGAACGATAATTTCTTTCAAGCAAATCCCTCCTTTATAACCAGAGGAAGATTATTAGCTCAATATATTTACTATGTGGGAAACAAAAGAAAAATTGCTGTACTTAATGCGATTGACGGATATTCTCCAATATTAAGCAGCAGTTTTACTCAAGAATTTGAAAAACTTGGCGGCAGAATTGTTTTGCGCGAATCATATAAAAGCGGCAGCCTTGATCTGAAAGAACAAATTAAAAAATTATCTGAATCATTAAATCTTAGCGAGGGGATTTATATTCCTCTTGCTGATAGAAGCGATATTCCGGTGATTGTATCGTTTTTGTCCCAAATCAATCTGAACATTCCGGTTTACGGCGACCAGGATTGGATGAGTACATCAGATTTAGAATCTGCTGCCTTTTTAGACAACAACCTAATTTTTTGCTCGGATTATTTCTTGAAGTTCAGCGATGAAGATTATCAAATCTTCAGTAAAAATTTCTATTCAAAAATAAATCTGGATGTGAATAGAAATATTCTTTACGGTTACGATACGATGAAATACCTTTTGACGATTATGCGCAATTCTTTTTCAGGCGGCGATGCGTTGAAACAAAAAATGATTTCGGGTATAAGCTCCGTAGGATTCCATAATAATATTTGTTTTGATTCAAACCGAATAAATAGATACATGAATATTGTTCGTTATTCGAGCGGAAAATTTGAGCTTATAGATAAATTTAAGTTAAACAATTGATGGAGAGATTAGTATCTTAACTATAAAAGATCTTCCTTCAGAAGATAGACCGCGTGAAAAATTAAAAAAGCTCGGAGGCGGTAGTCTTACCGATGCAGAATTAATTGCCATCATTCTTAGAACCGGCAAAAAGGGGAAATCGGTTTTGACCATAGCACACGAGTTAGTCCATAAGCATGTGAACCTTGCCGGTCTTGTATCTCTTTCATTAGCTGAATTAAAAAAAATATCCGGTATAGGTGAAGACAAAGCTATAAGTTTGTTAGCTGCATTTGAAATTGGAAGAAGGATGCAATCTCAATCAAAGTGGTCAATTGATAAAAAGATTACTTCGCCAAAAGATATTGCCGAGTTTTTTGTCCCAATTCTCAGAGATGAATTAAAAGAAAAATTTATAGTTGTTTGTCTTAACAGTGCAAATAAAGTTACGAAGTTTGAAGCGATATCTGTTGGAAGCTTAAATTCCAGTGTAGTTCATCCTAGAGAGATATTTAAATTTGCAATTGAAAATTCATCTGCAAGCATAATACTAGTTCATAATCATCCCAGCGGAAATTTAGAACCAAGTAACGAAGATATTGCAATTACAAAAAAAATGGTTGAAGCCGGGAAAATCCTGAATATAGAAGTGCTCGATCATATCATTGTAGGAGGCAACTCATTCACAAGTCTGGTTGAACGACGGTTGATGTGATTTGCTATGACATTATTAAACTCATCCGAATTAAACTTTAATATTGCGTTTATTGGATAATTTTCGTAAATATAGATAAGAATTATCTAGATATTCAAAATTGGCCCCCAAAATCGTAAATTAACACGTAATATTCTAGATGTAAATCAATCAATAATAAATTATTTAATAATGGAGGTTACTATATGAAGTTAACAAAAGCGGTGAGAAATCTCGTCATCATTGCTGCAATTGCAACTTCCGCATCGTTTTTAACGGGTTGCGGAGGAGTTAGCGAAGCTCAGATGGAAGAACTTAGAGGTCTGAGAAGTGAAGTTAGTTCACTTGAAGCTGAAGCAAAATCTTTGAAAGACGAACGTGCAAAACTCGAGAGAGAAATTGCAGATAAGAATGCTAAGCTTCAACAATGTGCAAAAGACAAAGCAGAAACAACAGTCAATCTAACAAAACTGCCTAAATAAAATTTTAAAATTGAAATTGGAGGTATATCTATGGAAATAAAAAAATATTTAATGAGCTTTTTCGCTATTCTGTTTCTTTTTTCAGTTACTGTAATTGCACAAGAAGAAATGACCACAGATGAATGGGAAGCTGAAATGACCCGTCTTAAGGATAAGAACGAATCCTTAACAAAAGAGATTAGCGCACTTCAGAACGAAGTTAATAATCTTAAAAGCACAAAACTTCAGAGCTATGAAGACTGTGTGAATGAATTATATTCAATGGTCGGTGCTACAAAAGCCGATGTTGATAATTTCAGAAAAGCAGTTAATGAACTTGATGGTAAAGCAAGAAGAAAAGAAGGTCCGAAAGTTGATAGACAAAAAGATCTTGATGCACTTAAAATGAATAAGATCAGTGCATTACCGGAGTTCTTCGATAAAGTTCATAATCAAATGCAGAGATCATTAGATTCATGGGTTGAAGAAGTAAAAGAAACCAATTACACTGTTGTAAGAGGTGATCATCTTTGGGGAATCGCAAGAAAATCCGAACATTATGGAAATGGATTTGCTTGGCCAATGATTTACAAAGCAAATCGTGATAAAATTAAGAATCCTGATTTGATTTATCCTCAGCAAGTTTTCTCAATTCCAAAACTTACTGAAGAAGAAAAAGCCAAATACGACAAAGTTAGAATGAATTATAAACCAGCTCCGGTTCAATAATTTATTTTTAATGAAACTGTAAATATTCAGAAAAGCCCTTGTCATTTATTTGATAAGGGCTTTTTGCATTTAAATTAAAATGACAGCATTAGAAAAAAGAATAATTCTTGATAATGTAGATATGCTTAGTTTGCTCGGTTCTAACGATGCAAATTTGAAGCTTCTTGAAGATCGCTTTAATGCCATGATTACATTTAGAGGTGAAAATGTAATTATAAAAGGTGTAAAAGAAGAAGTAGATATTGTTGAAAAAACAATTAAAGAAATGGTTTATGTTTTGAATACAAAAGGTTCTCTCAGAGAATCAGACATCAATACTATTTTGGATCTTACAATCGAAGGGAGAGAAATTATCTCGCCTAAAGAATTTGATTCGATTGTTCTTTACACAAAGAATGATGTAATTAAAGCAAAAACTCCTGGACAAAAAGTCTACTTAGATGCTGCAGCAAAAAATGATATTTGTTTTTCGATTGGTCCGGCAGGAACCGGAAAAACTTATCTTGCAGTTGCAATTGCTGTAGCAGCACTTAAAAAGGGCATAGTTAACAGAATCGTTCTTGCACGTCCTGCAGTTGAAGCGGGTGAAAGTTTAGGTTTTCTACCTGGAGATTTTCGAGAAAAAATTGATCCATACTTACGTCCCCTGTATGATGCGCTTGATGACATGATTCCTTCTGAAAAACTAAAAATGAATATTGAAAAGCGAATGATCGAAATTGTTCCTTTAGCTTACATGCGCGGGCGAACGCTGAATAACGCTTATGTCATCCTCGATGAAGCTCAAAATGCCACGGATTTACAAATGAAAATGTTTCTTACTCGTCTTGGTGCAAATTCCAAAGCGATTATTACTGGTGACATTACTCAGATTGATCTTCCTCCTAAAACAACGAGCGGACTGGTTCAGGCGAAAGAAATCTTAAGGGGTATTGAAGGAGTGGGATTTGTATACCTGGACAAATCCGATGTGGTGAGGCATAAACTTGTTAAAGATATTATTGATGCCTATGAAAAATTCCGAAACTTGGAAAGTCTGTGAAAAATTTTTTAGAATTCCGGTTGCCTTCCACAAACCCCAGTTTATTCTTAATAATTTAACCTTTCAACCAAAATACTTTTCTCAGTACTCCCCATTGTTTAGTCGTTATCACTTCAATTTTTAAGTATAATGATTACAGCCGCAATTAATGCTGTTTTGTCAAAAACTTGACAACCAATTATTCGATTGTAATTTAAGTTTACTCCAGAAATTATATTCAACAAACAAAGGAGTAAAAAATGAATACACAATTTTCAATCAAATCTGCATTAACTGCAGGTTTAATAGCAACTGCAGCAATGACTGCATTTACATTTATGGCACCACTTATGGGTTTCGAAATGGATATACCCAAAATGTTAGCCAGCACCATGGGAGCACCAATAATTGTAGGATGGATAGCCCATTTTATGGTTGGTGAAATACTTGCAATAAATTTTGCTGCGATATTCCTAAAAAAGATAAATAAAGCTCCTGACTTCAAAAGCGGGTCTTTGTTTGGATTAATACCTTGGTTCGTCGCACAAGTGATGGTAATGCCAATGATGAGTGTGATGGGCGGGGGAAGCTATACTGCTGGGTTATTTTCTGGTTCAATAATGGTTGCAATGGCAAGTCTTGTTGGTCATTTAATATACGGAGCAATACTTGGTGGATTGTATAAGCCGCAAACGATTATAGCTGCTGCAACCGCATAAAGTGAGAAAGATGAAACTAAATCAGAAACAAAAGAAAGTATTCTACTTTTGGCTGCTGATTGTTGCAGCAGCCATATTCACATGGATAGGTTTTGGCGGTGAGGTATTTACTAAGACACAAAAACTTGTAGAAAAAAAAGATGAGTTGTTTGGCACAACTTACAAGGAATGGAAAGATCAATTTGTTCTTGGGCTGGATTACACATTCGCGTTCATAGCTTTGGTTTCAGCCATTACAATTGGATTTATTTGGAGAAAGAGAACTAGACCATAGATTAATCACATAAATTATTTATTGGTCTATAATTTCCAGCAGATAAATCCGTATTTGTCAAATTCTTGACAGAAGTCCTTGCACACAACCAATATCTTAGCATTAGAAATTCAAAACAATTTATTTATAAAACAAAAGGAGTAACAAATGAAAAAACTATCAGCACTTAAAAAAGAACAAGCATCGGAACAAAGCCGAAAGATATTTGAAGGTATAGAAAAAACGGTTGGTATGCTGCCCAATATTTATGCGGTTATCGGAAACTCGTCGAATGCTCTCGGTTCCTATTTAACATTTTCGGAAGCACAAAAAAATGGCTCATTCAATGCAAAAGAAAGAGAAGCAATATTCTTAGCAGTATCGGAAGAGAATGGCTGTAATTACTGTTTATCAGCTCATACAGCTATTGCAAAGATGAATGGTCTTAGTGATGATGAAACTTTACAGCTTAGAGCCGGAATTCATAGTGACAAAAAACTTAGCACTTTAACAAACCTTGCTAAATCGATTGTTAACAATAGAGGCAGAGCGGACGAGGAATTAGTAAATGCTTTTTACGAGCGTGGTTATGATGAGAGATCTTTGGTGGATTTGGTCGCATTGGTAGTAGATAAAACATTCACCAATTACATCGGCAGACTCGCAAGACCGGAAATTGATTTTCCCCCAGCAAAATTATTAAATACAAAAGCTGCTGCATAAAAACTTAAAAATAATAAAGGAGAACAAAATGAAAACATTCGCAAAACTTGCAGTAATCTTAACATTAATGTTAGGAACAAATTTATTTGCTCAAACATTTTCTGTCGATTCAAAGGACGGAAGAAATCAAGCGTCTTTCATCTCAGATGCTCCGTTTGAGAAAATTGTTGGTCTGGCAAGTGGTTTAGACGCTACCGTTATGTTAAACGTAAACGACATAACTCAAAAACCAACGGGTAAAGTAAAAGTACCGATAAACAATATCAAAACAGGAATTGACCTCAGGGATGAGCATATGAGAAGCGAAATGTGGTTGAATGCTGGTGAATTCCCTTATGCAGAATTCCAGTTGACCTCATTGAAAAATCCTAGTTCTAAAAAACTGATCGATGGACAAAAAGTAAATACTACATTGATTGGAAAGTTCAGCGTTCACGGAATTACGAAAGAAATAGAAGTTCCAGCAACTCTCACCTACTTTAAAGAAAGCGAAAGAACTAAAGCAAAAGCCCCGGGAAATTTATTAGTTGCAAATTCAGAATTCAAAATCAAGCTTTCGGATTATGGCGTTAAGATTCCCTCAATGGTTGTTGGTAAAGTTAATGAAGAAGTAAAAATAACTACTAGCTTTGTATCCAGCGATGCTAACGCTTCTGGAAATCCTTGTGGAACTTGCGGACCAAATAAGTCTGACAATAAGTGTAATCCTTGTGCGATGAAGAAGAACGATACCAAAAATAACCCTTGCAGTCCTTGCGCAATGAAGAAAAACGATACAAAGAAAAATCCTTGCAATCCGTGTGCGATGAAAATGGATGGGAAAAAGGAAAATCCTTGTAACCCATGTGCACCAAAGAAAAAGTAAAAACCTTCAATTGCGGAAGAATTTAATTCTTCCGCATAATTCAAAAAAAATTACGATTATGAAAAGAAGATATTTCTTAAAGACTGGCAGCATTATAATATTGGGTCTAATTACTGCTTCCCAAACAAAAGCTGCCCCATTCATTATAAAAGCGATCGAGTTTAAAAATGAATTTAAAGAACGGATCATTGCGATAATCAGCGAATTAAAAAAAGAAGGATCGAACCTGGTAAAAAAAATCATGGATGGTAGAAAATATGAATACGATCCATATACTCATTATCCTATTGATGGCGGAATAAAAGATGAGATTACAGGATATCAATTGTTCTTCCATATACATAGAGAAAACGAATACGGTCACTTCCATACATTTGCAACTGATGAAAATGGTGAATTGGTTCATCTTATTTTGATTTCAATGAGTGAAGAGGGAAAACCGATTGGTTTAGCAACTGTAAATCGTTGGGTAACCGGGGATAAATATGTTAAAGCTGATGTTCTTAAAACGCTTTCCACAAAATTTTATATTGATCCGGCTTTATTCAAAGATAGGAGAGTCGTTGAATTTGTAAATCATATATTCAGAGCTTATAAAGAAGAGATAATCAAGCTATATGATGAACGAGTCAAGTGGATTAAGAATTACGTTAATAATAATTATCGAGAACCGTTTGAGGATAGGGAATATGAAATACTTTCCGAGAGAAAAATAAATTTGTTTTCATAACTATCTTAATTTATTCTGGTGTGCTATTAAAACTTGCTAGTCTTTCTTTTATTTGATCAACATTTGGCAAGCCATTAGGATAATATCTGCAGGCAAGAGCAGGATCGTCTGGTTCCGGTTGATTTTCAAAATCTTCACCATTAATTAAAAGAGTTGGTGATCCTCTGAATTTTAGCTTTTTAGCTTTCTCATTTGAATCAACGATAACCTCATGGTATGTGATGTTACCAAGGTCCTTTATTGCTTTTTTAACACTCTCAATTAAAATTGGAGAATTAGGGCAACCAATAAAATGCTGGAGTTCAATTT
>Ga0209321_10000617_pt1 | contig 23578 bp, 20 predicted proteins | sample Rifsed16ft4_FD_184012 | JGI IMG/M metagenome (GOLD analysis project Ga0209321, IMG submission 184012) | Soil microbial communities from Rifle, Colorado, USA - sediment 16ft 4 - CSP-I_5_4 (version 2) | ecosystem: Environmental > Terrestrial > Deep subsurface > Rock core/Sediment | place: Rifle...
CGCGACGAGGGTCGAGCAGAAGGTGTCCGAGCAGGCGTCCTCGGTGAGCGTCGTGACGCGGGAGGAGATCGAGGAGAAGAGCGCCGTCCTGGCCGGGGATGCGCTTCAGGGGATCCCGGGGGTGGACGTGCAGCGCAGCGGCAGCGCGGGGAACCGGGAGAACATCAAGATCCGGGGAGGTCTTGGGACGCACACGCTCGTCCTCATCGACGGGTTCCCGGTGAACAGCCCCACCCTGGGCCAGTTCGACATCTCCTCGCTCCCCGTGGACGGGTTCGAGCACATCGAGATCGTCCGGGGGGCGCAGAGCGCCCTGTACGGATCCAACGCGATGACGGGGGTGGTGAACTTCCTCCCCCGGAAGGGGGAGATGGGAAGGCAGTACGGTGTGGGAGCCTCGGGGGGGGGCTACAATACCCTGACATGGAAGGGATTCGCCCAGGGGGCGGGGGAGAGGGGGAACCTCTACCTGGGTGCGAACGGCTTCGAGAGCGACGGGATCCTGGAGAACGACGGCACGTCCCTCTTCTCCTTTCTGGGTTCGGGAGAGATCGGGACCGGGGGGTGGGGCAGACTCCACGCCCTCGTGCTGTCCACGGAGGAGCGGAAAGAGGTGCCCGTCGATTTCGGGACCCCGCGCGACGGGAACCACGATCTGACGCGGCGCGGATTCCTGGCCGGGGCGCGATGGGAGATCTTCGCGTCGGAGGCGGTCGCCGTAACCGCCTCCGGGAGCGTCTTCGACGAGTTCTTCCATGAAAAGGATCCGGCCGATGCCGGCGAGGTCTTCCCGTTCGAGTTCGACGACACGACAAAAACCCGGAAGATGACGTTCGGCCTCCAGGGCCGGCTTGTCGCCGGGCGCCGCTCCACGACCTTCCTGGGCGTCGAGTACCAGAAGGACCGGGGAACCGACGACCTCGCGTCCAATTTCGGGGATACTCGCCAGGCCTCCTCCACCTTCAACCGTTCGGTCTACCTCCAGGAGGAGCTGAGGGTGCGGGAGGGGACGGGGATAAGTCTCGGTGCCCGCCTGGACAAAAATTCCGAGGCGGGGACGCAGTTCAACCCGAAAGTCGGTATCTACCAGGAGATCCCGGGCACGGGCGCAAGAGTCAGGGCCGCCGCCGGCAGGGGATTCCGCGTCCCCACTCTTTCGGAGAAGTCCGATCCGTTCATCGGCAACCCCTTCCTTTCCCCCGAGGTGGTGGTCTCCTGGGAGGTGGGGGCGGACGCGGAACTTTTCGAGCGGAGGGGGCGGTTCTCCGCGACCTGGTTCTACCAGGAATTCCGCGACCTGATCCAGTTCGACGCCGCAGTGCCCGGCCCGGCGGGCTTCGGGCAGCTGCGCAACGTCGGGAGGGCGTTCTCCCGGGGAGTGGAGGCGGAAGGCGAGGCGCGCTTCCTGCCGGAGGCGTCGCTCCTTATGGTCTACACCTACTCGGACACGTGGGATGCCGCGAACCGGCGCAGGATCCTCGGGGTCCCGACGCAGCGCGGCACCCTCTCCCTCGTTCTTTCTCCCTCTCCCCGTTGGGAAGGGCGGATCGACTGGCGGGTGGAGAGCGACCAGCTCGATTCCCCTCCGAACGGGGGCGACATCCGGCGGCCCGGATATGCGCGGGTGGACCTGTTCGCGCGCTACCGATGGGAGAGGGGAGGGGCCGAAATCCGGGAGATCGATCTGATCGGAAGGGTGGAGAATCTCCTCGATCGGGATTACGAGGAGCGCAAAGGCTTTCCGTCCCCCGGGTTCCACTTCCTTCTGGGCGCCGAGGCGCGGATCTGAAAGAAACCGGGGACGGGGAGGAAAGGACGCCATGACTCTCAGGAACGCAAATGCGGCGGCAGGGGAGACGACGCGGATCCGCTGGCCCCTTTTCTGGTCGGCGGCCGCCCATTTCCTGTCGATTTCCGCATTGCTCCTCCTGGGGACACGTTCCGGAACCGTCTCCTTCCGAGGTATCGTGGATGTCTTCCTGGTGGGTGCAGCGGACGGGGAACGGGGGGCGGAAAAGAGAGCGGTCCGCGATGCGTCCACCGGGGGATTGCGTGCCCCGGGAGTTCCTTCCGGGACGACGGAAGTAGCCCCTTCCGCTCCTTTCCCTTCGCCACGGGCGCAGGGAACGATCGCCGGGGAGGAGGAACCCGGCCCGATCTCCTCCTTCCCGGCCCCCGACGGGCGGCCTTCGTCGGCCCCCCCGGGGACGCCGGTCTCGGCCACGGAAGTTTCCGGGGTGGCCACCCCGTTGCGTTCGTCGGAACAGGGTCCTTCCGGAGGAGGAAACCTGTCCGATCCGGGAAGCGGGGGCCCAGGGACGACCCTCCTGCGCGAAAGGATCGAGTCCCGGATCGTCTATCCCGAGGAAGCCGTGAGAAGGGGGCAGCAGGGAGAGGTGATCCTGCGCATCCGCATCGGGGCGGGCGGCGTCCCGAGGGAGATCCGAGTCGCCCGGAGCAGCGGGGCCCTGCTGCTCGACGAGGCCGCGCGACAAGGGGTGGTCCGCGCCGCGCCGCTTCCGTCCGCCCCTGGGTGGGTGGAAGTGCCGGTCCGTTTCCGGCTCCGGTAGGTGGCCCCCCGTTGCCTCCCCCTCTCCCCCTCTTTTACTCTTCCGGCAGAAAAATATACTCTATAATGATTTCGTGGCAGCTCCGGAAGGGGGATGGATGGACCGCGCCGTCCTGGAAAAATGCAGGGAGGAGCTCCAGCGCCAGATGGACGAGCTGCTGGCGGGGGCGGGGAAAACGGTCTCCGACATGACCTCGGTCACCGAGGATAACTTCCCGGACCCCACCGACCGGGCCCTCCTGGAATCGAACCGGAACTTCACCCTCCGCCTCCGCGACAGGGAACGGAAGCTCCTTGCCAAGATCAAGGAGGCAATGAAGCGGGTCGACGACGGCACGTTCGGAATTTGCGAGGGGTGCGGCGGGGAGATCGGCGAGAAGCGGCTGGTCGCGAGGCCGGTTACCGCATTGTGCATCGATTGCAAGACGGTTGCCGAGGAGGAAGGCAGATAGGGGGCCATTCGCCGAACGACCCCCGTCGACGGGTTCACCCGATACCGACCCTTATCGTTCCTTCCACGCCATCACCGGAGGTAACATGACGGAACTGCGGAAAGACCCCATCGTGGGCCGATGGGTCATCATCTCCACGGAGCGGGGACGCCGCCCCCACGATTTTCCCCAGGAGAAGATCGTCCGGCAGGAGGGGTTCTGTCCCCTGTGCCCGGGGAGCGAACGGATGACCCCTCCCGAAATCCTCGTCTACCAGAATGCCGATCCGGCCGGTGGCGGGGGATGGACGCTTCGCGTGGTCCCCAACAAGTTCCCGGCGCTTCGGATCGAGGGGGACCTCGGGAAGGCGGGGGAGGGAATCTACGACAAGATGAACGGCATCGGGGCGCACGAGGTCGTGATCGAGACGGAGAGGCATGATATCGACTTCTTCGACCTCCCGGAGGAGAGGGTTGCCGACGTGCTCCGGGCCTACCGGGAGCGGACCCTCGACCTGAAGAAAGACCAGCGCTTCAAGTCCGTCATCATCTTCAAGAACTACGGATCGGCCGCCGGCGCCTCCCTCACGCACAGCCACTCCCAGCTGATCGCCCTCCCCGTTGTCCCGAAACGGGTGATGGAGGAGATGACCGGATGCCGGGACTACTTGCGGTTCCGCGACCGGTGCCTGCTCTGCGACATCATCGTGCAGGAGATGGAGCAAAAGGTACGCATTGTCGAGGAGAGCATGGAGTTCCTCGCTTACTCCCCGTACGCGCCCCGGTTCCCGTTCGAGACATGGATCGTTCCCAAACGCCACCAGTGCGCGTACGAGATGATCGAGGAGGAACAGATCCGGTCGCTCGCGGCCATTTTCCGGCGTACGCTCCGCAAGCTCAAACTTGCTCTGGAGGACCCCCCGTTCAACTTCATCGTCCACAGTGCCGCCTTCCAGGCCGGGGCGGCCGAGTTCTATCATTGGCACATCGAAATCATGCCGAAGCTCACGAAAGTCGCCGGGTTCGAATGGGGTTCCGGGTTCTACATCAACCCGACTCCCCCCGAGGAGGCTGCCAAGTTTCTCCGCGAGCTGCCCGGGTAGGGGGAAGACAGAGGCCGCCATGAGGGTTCTCATCGCATCTTCCGAGATCGTCCCGTTTGCCAAGACGGGAGGTCTTGCCGACGTCACCGGGTCGCTGCCGAAAGCGCTCCGCAGGATCGGCGTGGAGGCCGACTGCATCCTTCCTCTCTACCGGACGGTGGGCTGGGAGCGGTTCCCCCTCGAGCAGTCCGGGCCCCCCGTGCGGGTCCCCCTGGGTCATCGGGAGGAGACCGGCGTGGTGATGGAGACGGATGCGGGCGGCGGCGTCAGGGGATACCTGGTGCGCAACGACCGGTATTTCGACCGGGAGTTCTATTACGGGACGAAAGACGGCGACTACGTCGACAACTGCGAGCGGTTCGCCTTCTTCTGCCGGGCGATCATGGAGTGGATCGTCCGGTCGGGGCGCCCCTACGACATCCTCCACTGCAACGACTGGCAGACGGCCCTCGCTCCGGCCTACGTCAAGACGCTCTACTCCCACGAGGCGGCGTTCCGGTCCACCGGGACCGTCTTCACCGTCCACAACCTCGGGTACCAGGGGTTGTTCTGGAACCACGACCTCCCGCTCACGGGGCTCGGCTGGGAGTTGTTCACCCCCAAGGGGGTCGAGTTCTACGGCAAGCTCAATGTGCTGAAGGCAGGGCTGGTGTTTTCCGACATCCTCACCACGGTAAGCGACACGTACAGCCGGGAGATCCAGACGCCCGAATACGGCCACGGGCTCGAAGGCGTACTGTACGAGCGGCGGGCCGACCTGTACGGAATCCTGAACGGCGTGGACTACGACGACTGGAACCCGGAGTCGGACCCCTTGATCGCCGCCCGGTACACCCGAAAGGATTTGTCGGGGAAGAAGGTCTGCCGCGACGACCTCCTGGCCGAGTTCGGGTGGGCGGGCCCCATGCCCGAGCCCATCATCGGGGTCGTCGGGCGCTTCACCGCCCAGAAGGGCTTCGACCTGATCGAGCAGATCGGGGAATGGTTGGCGACGCAGGACGTGCGGGTCGTCATCCTCGGGACAGGAGAGCGGAAATACGAAGAGGCGATGGCCGAGTTCGGACGCCGCAACCCGGACCGGATCTCCCTCCGGTTCGCCTTCGACAACCGGCTGGCGCACAAGATCGAGGCCGGGGCCGACATCTACCTCATGCCCTCGCGGTACGAGCCATGCGGCATGAACCAGATCTACAGCCTCAAGTACGGAACGGTGCCCGTCGTCCGGAACACGGGGGGCTTGGCCGACACCGTGGTGGACGCCGACGGGGACCCTGCCGGCGGAACGGGCTTCAAGTTCAACGGCTACGACACGGGGGATCTGAAGGACGCCCTGTCGCGAGCCGTAGCCGCTTACGCGGACAAGCCCCGGTGGGAGGCGATCGTGAAGCGGGGGATGGAGATGGATTTCTCCTGGGATGCCTCCGCGAAGAGGTATGTCTCCGTGTACGAGAAGGCGCTGCAAAAAAGGGGCGTGCGGATCTGACCGGTCCCATGGACAACCCGTCCGACGCGAAGTTCGTCCTCCTCTCCCGGGTGGTCGAGATCTCCAACTCGAACATCCAGATCGAGAACCGCCTCAAGTACATCTGCGACTTTCTGGCCCGGGAGTCCGGGGCGGAGTGTGTCTGCGTCTATCGCCGCGAGCCGCGGAAGGAGGACCTTATTCCCTGGGTATCGTCCTGCCTGGAGATCGAGGAGTGCAGCCATTTCGATTACCGGATCCGGCCGGGGGAAGGAGTGGCCGGAAAGGCGGTCCAGAAACGGGCCCCGGTTTTCTTCTCCGACGTGCAGACCTCCCCCCCGCCCCTGTCGGTTGCCAGGGAGATCCGGGACTTCCGGTCGATTCTGTCCGTCCCCATCATGGACGACGTCTACCTCTACGGGGCGATGAACTTCTCCAGCCGATCCCCCGTCACGTTTTCCGAGGAGACCGTGCGGCTGCTGCGCGCCATAGCCACGGAGGTGGCCGGGGCGATCCGGAACAGCAAGCTCTATCACGACGCCAGGAAGAGGGTGTCGGAGCTCATTACGCTCAACGAGATCGGGCGTGCGATCACCTCCACGTTCCAGGTCCGGGACATTCTCGAATACGTGGCGAAGACCACCTCCCGTCTCCTGCAATCGGACGGGTGCACCGTCCGCCTTGCTGGGGAGAACCGGTCCGCCCTCAAGGTCATGGTGGACGAAGGCTACGAACGACCGAAATTGAAGAAGGAGATGCGTGCCCACGGGAGGCTCCTTGCCAACCAGATCTACAGGGAAAAGAGACCTCTCCTCATCAACGGGCCGGAGGATTCTTCGATGTACCTCGCCCTTTCGCGGCATGGGGTCACCTCCTTCCTCGGGCTTCCGATCGTCTCCAAGGGGAAGGCCCTGGGCGTCATCAACTACTACTCCTGCTCGTCGAACGTCGTCTTCGACATGGAAGTGATGCACCTGATGCAGACGGTGTGCAGCCAGCTCGCCAACATGATCGAGAACTCGGCGATGTTCGGGGAAGCGCAGCAGCTCGCCCGGGAGAACCAGGCCAGGGCCCAGCGGTTCGCGACGTTGTACAACGTCGCGCGGGCGCTCATGTCCACCGTGAAGACGGAGAGGCTTCTCCAGATCATGCTGTACGCGCTTACCTCCCCCACGGGGTTCAACTTCAGCAGGGCGATCCTGTTCCTTCTTTCCGACGACGGCCGAACGCTCCATGCCCGGATGGGGATGGGGCCAAGGGACGCCAGGGAGGCCCGCAAGGCCATACTGCCCGGCCGCGTCCTGCCGCAGGAGGTGGGGACGGAGGCAGGCGCGAGAGAACTCGGGAAGAGGCTCTGGCGCGACATGGAGCACCTCTCGCTCCCCATGGGCAATTCCTTGTGCCTCGTGACGAAGGCGGTCCGGGAGAGGCGATCCGTCCGGACGGACTCCGGCTGCGGGTCGAAGGCGGCGGGGCCTTCGGAGGGACTCTGCGGCAGCCATCCTCCCTCCTTCGGGACGGTCCCGCTCGTCGTCCACGGGGAGGCGAGGGGGGCCATCTATGTGGACAACATGTTCCGGGAGCGGGAGATCACGGAGGAGGACATCCAGATCCTGACGATGTTCGCCTCCGAGGCGTGCCTCGCCATGGAGAACACCACCCTCTACGAGAGCCTGGAGGACGCGCTGGAGAAGGTCCGGAAGACCCAGGACAGGCTCGTCCAGAGCGAGAAGCTGGCGGCGCTCGGGGAGATGGCCGCCCGGATCGCCCACGAGATCAAGAACCCCCTCACCGTGATCGGGGGGTTCGCGGCGCGCCTGAGTCGCAGGGAAAAGGGCGGCCCCCCCGACCACGTGCCGACCGAGAGGTACGCCGAGATCATCCTCAAGGAGGTGAAGCGGCTGGAACGGACCATCCAGCAGACGCTCTACTTCTCGCGGGAGGTGGTGCCCGCCTTCCAGCCGGTGGACATCAACGCCGAGATCCGGGAGGTTCTGGCCATGTTCCGGGACGAACTCGAGGAGGCCAGGGTCGAGAGGGCGGTGACCCTCTCGGAAAAGGTTCCCGAGATCTCCGTCGATCCGGACCAGATCCGGCAGGTGCTCTGGAATCTCGTCTCCAATGCGGTCCAGGCCATGGGGGGCGGGGGGAAGCTCACGATGGTCAGCCGGCCGGCCTCGGGGGGGGAGGGGGACGGCGTGGTTTTCCTCGTCGGCGATACGGGCGGGGGCATCCCCCACGACGTGGTGCACAATATCTTCAACCCCTTCTTCACCACGAAGCCGAAGGGGACGGGCCTCGGGCTTCCCATCGTCCACGCCATCGTCCAGAACCACGGGGGGACGATCCAGCTGGACAACCGGGAAGGCGAGGGCGTGACGTTCTCGGTCTTCCTGCCCCGGGTGCCGAGGGAAAAGGGGACCGGGGGACGCATCCTGGAACAGATGCGGAAAGGCGGAAGAAATGGAACCCTCGTTGGAGAGCATTCGGGATAAAGTGTCCGCCGGGGTGAGGCTTTCCGAGGAGGACGCCCTTGCCCTGTTCCGCAGCCGGGACATCCACGCGGTGGGGGAGATGGCGGACTTCGTCAACCGGCGCGTGAACGGCGATCGCGTGTACTTCATCGTCAACCGGCATATCAACCCCACCAACCTCTGCGTCAACCGGTGCAAATTCTGCGCGTTCGGCAAGGGCAGGGAAGAGCCCCTCGCCTATACCATGACGATGGAGGAGATCCTCGTACGCGCGGAAGAAGCGTGGTACCAGAACGCGACGGAGCTGCATATCGTCGGCGGGCTCCACCCGGACCTGCCGTTCGACTTCTATCTCCGTATGCTCCGCATCATCCGGGAGCGTTTTCCCGGGATGCACATCCAGGCGTTCACCGCCGTGGAGATCGACCACTTCTCCCGGATCACGGGGCTTTCCCTGGGGGAGGTCATCCGCCAGCTGAAGGAGGCAGGCCTGGGGAGCCTGCCGGGAGGGGGGGCGGAGATCTTCGACCCGGAGGTCAGGAACCGGATCTGCCCCGAGAAGATCTCGGGGGACCGGTGGCTCGAGGTCATGGAAGAGGTCCACGGCGCAGGGCTGCGGAGCAACGCGACGATGTTGTACGGCCACGTGGAGACGCTTGCGTCCCGCGTCGACCACATGCGCCGCCTCCGGGAGCTGCAGGACCGGACCGGCGGCTTCCAGTCGTTCATCCCTTTGGCGTTTCACCCGAAGAACACGGAGATCGCAAAGGGGTACACGACGGGCCTTACGGACCTTCTCTCCCTCGCGGTGGGGAGAATCTACCTCGACAACTTCCTCCACGTGAAGTCGTTCTGGATCATGGTGGGGCCCAGGATCGCCCAGATCTCCCTCCACTTCGGCGTGGACGACATCGACGGAACGGTGGTGGAGGAGAAGATTACCCACGCCGCAGGCGCCCAAACGGGGCAGGAGATGACGGTTGCCGGGCTGGTCTCCATGATCCGCCAGGCAGGCAAGATCCCGGTCGAGCGCGACACGTTGTACAACGTGGTCCGCGAGTGGCCGGAAGGCGAAACGGCGTGACGTCCACCCTTTCCTGGCGTGACGCGCTCGAAAGGGCCGCGGAGGACCGGGGCAACGTCGAGGACGCGGTGCTCCTCCTCCGGGAACCCCCGCTGTTCGACCTGGGACGCGCTGCCGACGCCGTCCGGAGGCGTCTGCATCCGGGCGACGTGGTCACCTACATCGTCGACCGGAATATCAACTACACGAACATCTGCTCGTGCCAGTGCTCGTTCTGCGCCTTTTCCCGGGAGAAAGGCGCCCCCGACGCGTACGTCCTCTCCGATTCCGAGCTCTCGAGGAAAATCGAGGAGACCCTCGACGCGGGGGGGACCCAGGTCCTCCTCCAGGGGGGTCTGCACCCCGACTGGGGGCTTGCGGAAGCGGTCCGGCTGGTAAGGGCGGTGAAGAGACATCCCATTCGACTCCATGGCTTCTCCCCGCCGGAAATATGGCATTTCTCGAACCGGTCCGGCGTTTCCGTCGCCGAGACGATCTTTCGGCTGAAGGAGGCCGGCCTGGACTCCCTCCCCGGCGGCGGCGCGGAGATTCTCGACGACGAGGTACGGGGAGTGATCAGCCCGAGGAAAATCGGCTGGCGGCAATGGGCTGAGGTGATGCGCGAGGCGCACCGGCAGGGGTTGCCCACCTCCGCCACGATGATGTTCGGCAGCGTGGAGACCCCGGAGCACATCGCCGCCCACCTGGTCCGCGTCCGGGAACTCCAGGAGGAGACGGGAGGCTTCACCTCGTTCATCCCCTGGACCTTCCAATCCGGAAACACGCTCCTTTCCCGCGACCCCCGGTTCGGGGAGCGTCGGGTATCGGGGTTCGGCCACGCGATCGGCTACCTCCGCGTGCTGGCCGTCTCGAGGATCATTCTCCGGAACGTCCGCACGGTCCAGGTGTCGTGGGTGACGATGGGGGCGAAGGTCGCCCAGGTCGGGCTCTTCTTCGGCGGGAACGACTACGGGAGCACGATGATGGAGGAGAACGTAGTGGCGTCCGCAGGAGTGGCCTTCCGGATGTCCGAGGAGGAGATCGTCTCGACGATCCGGGACGCGGGGTTTCGTCCGATGAGACGGGAGGAGCATCGATGCTCGACGTGAAGTTCGTGCGGGAGAACATGGATGCCGTCCGGGAGGCACTCAGGCGCCGCCGGTCCCCGGTCACCCTTGCCGGGTTCGAGGAGCTCGACCGGGAACGGAGGGAAACCCTCTCCGCGGTCGAGAAACTTCGGGCGGAACGGAACGCGGCCTCCGAGGAGATCGGGCACCTGCGCAGGGAGGGGAACGACGCCTCCGCCCTGATGGAGCGGATGCGGGAGGTCTCCGCGGCGATCAAGGAGAAGGAGGCGGGTCTTCCCGATATCGAGCACCGGATGGAGGAGGTGCTCCATTCGCTCCCCAACGTCCCCGATCCGTCGGTCCCCGAGGGGGAAAGGGAGGAGGACAACCCGACCGTCCGGACGTGGGGAGATCGCCCCGCGTTCTCCTTCCCGGTGCGGGACCACGTCGACATCGGGACGGCCCTGGACATCCTCGATTTTGACCGGGCCGCCAAGATCGCGGGCGCAAGGTTTTGCCTGATGAAGGGCGCGGGGGCCCTCATGGAGCGGGCGCTCATCAACTTCATGCTGGATGTCCACACCCGCGAGCACGGCTACACGGAAGTCCTCCCGCCTTTCCTCGCGAACTCCGCCTCCTTTTTCGGCACCGGGCAGCTCCCCAAGTTCGAGGAGGACCTGTTCCACGTGACCGGGACCGACTACTACCTCGTGCCCACGGCCGAGGTGCCGCTCACCAACATCGTCCGGGACGAGATCCTTTCCGCCGGGTCGCTTCCCCTCAAGATGACGGCGTACACCCCCTGCTTCCGGGCGGAGGCCGGGTCGCACGGGAAGGACGTCCGCGGGATGATCCGCCAGCACCAGTTCAACAAGGTGGAGCTGGTCAAGATCTGCCGGCCCGAGGAGTCGCGGGGCGAGCTCGAGACCCTGACCGCCGACGCGGAACGAATCCTTGAGCGCCTATCCCTTCCGTACCGCGTGGTGACCCTGTGCACGGCGGACCTGGGGTTCTCGGCCGCCAAGACGTACGACATCGAGGCATGGATCCCCTCGCAGGGGCGGTACCGGGAGATCTCCTCCTGCAGCAACTTCACCGACTTCCAGGCGCGCCGGGCGAAGATCCGGTTCCGGGACGGCGCCACGGGGAAGATCCGGCTCGCTCACACCCTGAACGGCTCGGGATTGGCCGTGGGCCGGACAGTGGTCGCCATCCTCGAGAACTTCCAGCAGGAAGACGGTTCCGTCCGGATCCCGGAGGCGCTCCGGCCCTACATGGGCGGGATGGACCGGATCACAAAAGCAAAGGGACGTTCTTAAAACTTTTCATATCCACGACGACGCACCTGCTCGCGATACTATCCCCCCCGTACCCGATGAGGGTCGCGCCGGGTGGGAAAACCTGGACCCGAACGATTTCCTTGCCCTGTCAGGGAGGTGGATGGTTATGGTTCAGACCTGGGTTCCGGCAGACATCGTCCCCCGGGAGCTCGCACCCGGGGTCACGGCGAGGATCGCCTCCGGGGAGAAGGTGATGCTCTCGCTCGTCACGCTTGCGCCGAACGCGGTCGTCCCCGACCATGCCCATCCCCACGAACAGGTGGGGATGATGGTGTCGGGCGCGATGGAGCTGACCGTCGCCGGAGAAACGCGCACCCTCTCCGGGAACGCGATCTACCTCGTACCGGGGGGGGTTCCCCACAAAGCCGTCGCGGGCCCGGAAGGGGCGGTCGCCCTCGACGCTTTCTCGCCTCCCCGCGAGGAGTACCGCTAGTGCAGCGTCTCGCAAATACCCTGGCATTCGACCGCCGCCGCATCCGCTCCGGCTGCGTTGCGCTCCTTGCGATGAGGGGGGACACTCTTTCTTTTTTCGACGAGAGAAACAAGAGTGTCCCCCGCCACCCTCAGTCGCGCGCTTTGCCGGCGCGGCGCATCGACGGTCTCGGTGCGTCAGCCCATTTGCAAGGCGCTACACTAGGCGGCGGTCGGAACGCCGTGCCGGTTCCCGCCAGACGCGTTTTGCCCTGTCTTGCCCGAACCCACCCTCCGGTTACGGGGAGGCGACGGCAATTTTCTTTCGGGGTTTCCCCTTTGCTTTCCTGCTCGACTTGGTCTTCTCCTCCTCGGCGACCCACCGGTTGATGGCGTTCAGGTAGGCCTTGACCGCCGCCTCGATGATGTCCGTGGAGCTTGCCGCCCCCGCGAAGATCGTCCCGTTGTCCCGGATCCTAACCGTCGCCTCACCGATCGCGTCCTTGCCCGAGGTGACGGCGGAGAGCCCGAAGTTGATCAGTCGGAACTTCTTCCCGACGATCCGCTCGATGCAATTGTAGGCGGCCTCGATCGGCCCGTTCCCCGTGGACGCCTCTTCGATCACCTCGTCCTGGCGCCTGAGCCTGAGGGCGGCCATCGGCGTCGCCTCCGTGCTCGAGAGGATCTGCACGTGCTCCAGCCGGTACGTCTCGGGAACCTTGAAGAGCTCCTCCTGCACGAGGACCTCCAGATCCTCGACCATCACCTCCTTCTTCTTGTCCGCCAGGTGGAGGAACTTCTCGTAGATCGCGTCCAGCTGGGAGTCGGTGAGCTTGTGCCCCAGGCCCGAGATGTGGTGCTTGAGGGCAGCCCGCCCGGATCTCGCGGTGAGGGTGAAGGTGTGGGCGGTTCCGCCCACGTCCTCGGGGCGGATGATCTCGTAGGTGGACCGGTCCTTGATGATCCCGTCCTGGTGGATGCCGGAGGAGTGGGCGAATGCGTTCGTGCCCACGATGGCCTTGTTCCTCTGGACGGGGAGTCCCATGAGGGCCGATACCATCTTGCTCGTCTTCATGATCTCCTTCATGTTGATCCCCGTGAGGAGGTTCCCGAAGATCTCCTTCCGGGTATGGATCGCCAGGACCACCTCTTCAAGGGCCGCATTCCCCGCCCGTTCCCCGATCCCGTTCACGGTCACCTCGGCCTGCCTCGCCCCTGCGAGGATCCCCGCCAGGGTGTTGGCGGTCGCCAGCCCGAGGTCGTTGTGGCAGTGCATGGAGAGGATCACCTTGTCCAGCGCGGGGACTTTTTCCTTGAGGCGGCGGATGCGGTCCGCCATCTCCTGGGGAGTCGCATACCCCACGGTATCGGGGACGTTGATCGTCTTCGCCCCTGCTTTCACGACCGCCTCGACGGTCCGGCACAGGAAGTCGAAGTCCGTCCGCGAGGCGTCCTCGGTGGAGAACTCCACGTCGGGACAGAGGGAGCAGGCATACTTGACCGTGTCCACGCACCACTGGAGAATCTTTTCCCGATCGGAACGGAACTTCTTCTGGATGTGGATGTCCGACGTGCCGAGGAACGTGTGGATCCGCGGGCGCTTGGCGCCCTTGACGGCCTCCCACAGGGTGTCGATGTCCTTCTTGACCGCCCGCGCAAGCCCGGTCACAACGGTTCCCTTGACTTCCCGGGCGACCGCCTGGACGGACTCGAAATCCCCCGGGGAGGAGGCGGGGAAGCCCGCCTCGATGATGTCCACCCCCAGCGCCGCGAGCTGCCGGGCGATCTTGACCTTTTGCTCCTTCGCCAGTTTCGCCCCCGGGACCTGTTCCCCGTCCCGCAATGTCGTGTCGAAGATGAATACCCTTTCCGCCATCTCTTCCTCCTTTGTGTTTTTCTTTCCGGGGAACATCCCTTTCCGCCCCGGGGTGTCCCCCGCCAGCAACAAAAAGGCCGCCGGGTGAACGGTTCCCGACGGCCGGAAAGCGAAACGGCCGCGGGAATCTCTGCCGGTCCCCGAGGCCGTCCGAGCGTATTGGTTATTTCGTCATGCGCTCACGCGGACGCGGGCCGGCACCCCCGTAGGCCCAGTAGGGCGAGGCCACCAAGTCGAAGGATCTGCCAAGCAAGCGTCACCGGAAACATGGTCCCATAAGGGTATGGGGGCGACAAAGGTCTTGTCAAGCTTGTTTTTTGGATGAGGTAAACCGTGACGGCGATGCGATCCCCACGGAAACGATGATGCGGATCGCCTGCTCGACCGGCATGTCCAGGCGCACCACGTTCTCCTCGGGGAGGAAAAGCACCTCCCCGAAGTAGATGTGGTTGGTGGGGACGAACACGATGGCCAGCACCCTCCCCTCCCTCTCCACCGTGCCCGTGCGAAAGCCGATCGCCTGCGAGCCCTCCCTCGGGTAGTCCACCAGGACCACTTCCTTCACCGAGCGGGTGTTGTCGGGAGAGAAGGCGTCCGTCAGCTGTTTCACCGTGGAGTAGATCGTCCGGTACCAGGGGATCCGGTTGATGAACCGGTCCAGGGCGGCCAGGACCCGCTCACCCGCGACGTTCCTCGTGAAGAACCCGACGACGAGGATGATCACCAGCCCCGTGAGAATTCCCGTCCCCGGGATGTGGTCGATACCCGGGGCAATCGCTTTCACGATGCCGTGGATGATGGGGGAGAACAGGTTGTCCACTTTCTGGAAAAACCAGACGAGGAGGGCGACGGATACCACCAGCGGTACAATGATGAAGAGGCCGGCGAGGAAAGTGTTCTTCAGGTTTCTCTGCACCGTTGTATTCTATCGTAAATTGCGGGGGGAGGTGATGTTCGAATGGACCACGCGGTCGTCTTGGCGGGAGGTTCGGGGACGAGGTTTTGGCCCGAGAGCCGGATGCGACGATCGAAGCAGTTCCTGAACCTGACGGGTGAGGGTCCGATGATCGCCGAGACGGTGCGGCGCCTTCTCCCCCTCGTACCCCGGGAGAACATCTGGGTGGTGGCGGGGGAAAAGGACTCCCCCCACCTTTCGGCCCGCGGGCTCGGGGTCCCGCCCGGGAACATCCTGCTGGAACCGGAAGGAAGGAACACCGCTCCCGCCGTGGCCTTGGCCGCTGCCCGCATCGAGCGCCGGGACGCGGACGCGGTGATCGCCGCCACCCCGGCCGACCACGCCGTGGCGGACGCGGCGTCCTTCCGGTCGGCGCTTCGGAAGGGGTTCCGTCTTGCCCGGCGCACTGGCCGGTTCGTCACGCTGGGGATTTCTCCCGCCCACCCGGCGACCGGGTACGGTTACATCGAGCGGGGGGCCCCGTTTCGGGGAGGGGGGAAGGGCGTGTACCTGGTGCGCAGGTTCACGGAGAAGCCCGATCTCCGCACCGCCCGGAGATTTCTCCGCTCCGGCCGGTTCTACTGGAACAGCGGCGTCTTCCTTGTCCGCGCGGCCACCTACCGCGACCGGATGGCCCGCTTCCTCCCCCCGGTCCACCGGAAACTGGAGCGGGCGGTCCGCGACTCCGGGAAAAAGGGATTCCGGGACCGTTTGCACCGCGCCTACACGGGCATGCCATCGGTCTCCGTGGACTACGGGATTCTGGAGAAGGAAGACGGGATCCTCGTCATTCCGTCGGAGTTCGGGTGGAACGACATCGGCACCTGGCGGTCCCTCCACGAGTTCCTGGGGACGGAGAAGAACGTCACCGCCGGGAACGTGATTCTCGCGGACTGCCGGGGCGCCCTCGTCCGGTCAGACCGGGGGGTGATCGCGGTAATCGGGATGGAGGACGTGGTGGTCGTCCGGAACGGGGACGCGGTCCTTGTCTGTCCCCGGCACCGTTCGGAGGAGGTAAAGGGGATCGCGGAGGAGGTGCAGAGGAAGTTTCCCGGGCTTGCGTAGCCCCTTTACCCCAGCGTGTCGCCGAAGATCGTGACGATCCCCGTCACCTCGAATTCCAGCGTTCCCTTCGGCGCCTGCACCGTCACCGTGTCGCCCGGCCTCCGGTTGAGGAGGGCCCTCCCCACAGGCGAGGCGATCGAGACGAAGTTCTTCTTCCCGTCGGCAACCTCCGGGATCACCAGCATGTAGCGGATCTCCTGCCCCGTCTCGGCGTTTTCGACGGTTACCTCGCTGCCGAGACCCGCGCGGTCTTTCGGGATGGTAGCCACGTCGATCCGGGAGAGGTCGGCCAGCCTCTTCTGAATCTGGGCGAGACGGGCATTCAGGGTGATCTGCCTCTCCTTGGCCGCTTCGTACTCGCCGTTCTCCGAGATGTCCCCGTGCGCAAGCGCCGTGTTGATCTCCTTCGGAAGGACCACCCGGAGTTCGTACTCGATCTGCTTCGCCTCTTCGGTGAGCCGGTCCATCGACTCGCGGAGAAAATCCATCACGCCCCCTACTGCTCCATCGTGAATTCCCGCATGTCGAACCAGAAGCCGCTCTGGCCGATGGCGTCCACCTCCGCCTGCAGGATCCTGGCGTGCATCTCCTCCTCCTTGGCCAGGGAGAGGAACATCTCTTTCGTCTCGGCCGTCTGCGCCGATTTCGCGATGTTGACGATTTCCGGTGATGGCATCGGTTTCCTCCCTCTCGTTGGATAACGTGGCCGGTCGTTCCGATTCTAGTGGAAAACGAGCTTTCCGCCATAATGGCCAAGGACTACGCATATCACGACGCAGGCGAAGAGAAGGGTGCCGTAGATCCACCCGGGCCCCGCGAGCGGCAAGATGCCGACGTCCGGTACGAAGGTCCGCAATAGGACTGCGGGGACGGAAAGCCCGATGAGGACGAACGCGCCGACGATCTTGATCCGGAACACGGACGTCATGTACCCCTTGTACCGGATTTTCCAGTCGATGAACCCGGTGACGGTGCTCGCCGGCGTGAGGACGGCGCCGAAGGCGGCAGAGAGATACGCCCCCACCTCGAAGTCCCGTGCTCCCGTTGCGAGATACAGCAGGAACGACGCGAACGAAACAGGGAAGAGCGCCAGGGGAAAATGGACGAATTTCGGGTGGTAATAGATGGTTTCCAGGATCTTCATCCGGTTCCTCGGTCCCTGCTCCGTATCCAAAGGATTCGGGTCGTTCCTGTTCGTCCGTTCCGTAGACTGCGATGCACCTTCGGGCCTGTCGGTTCCGGGTGTACCCCGGGCACCAGCGACGGGGGCGGTTTTTCAATCCTCAAGGAGGCGGAAAAATTCCTTGGGCGCGTCACATACGGGGCAGATTCCGGGTGGCTCCTCTCCCTCGTGGATGTATCCGCAGATGACGCACTCCCACCGTTTCATTCAGGAGGAGATTCTACCAGAGGGTACCGCCGGGGGGCAAAATGTTCACGTGGCAGGAAACGGGGTCGGCTACGGGGACCGCATGAGGTTGCCCGGGGGCTGGGATACCGCGTTGCCCGCCACGTCCGGAAGTACATACCCGGCATCCGGGATGACCAGGGGCGGAGGCAGGCCATCGAGCATCATTTCCGCCTTGCGGATGGCGTCGTCGAGGGAGCGCGCGGGGGTCATTCCCATCCTTTCCACGTCCTCCGGCCGCAGGGAGGAAACCAGAATCACCCTGCACGCCTTCGCCTTGGAAAGCGTCGCATGTGCCGTCTGTCCGTAGATCTGGTAATTTGTCCGAAGCTCGGTTTCCATTTCCCCGGGGTCCTCGAAGCGGAACCACGGGAAGAAGGACGTGCTCCCGAACCCGTCCCGGCACTCGGCAAGGAGGATGATGACCCCCTCCTCCTCGGTGGTCACGAACGCGTTGTCCAGCGCCTTGTGAGACTGGATGAAGTCGATGTCCTTGGGGTACCCCCCTGCGGAGGCGATCACGAGAGGGTACCTCCTCGGCACAGGCACGCGGTAGGTCTTCGCGTACCTCGCGCACCCCTCTTCGTGCGCTTTCTTCCAGTGCCCGGCGAAGGCGTCGAAGATCTCCTTCTCCGGGGTGAGCAGCGTGTTGAACAGGAACGTCGGGGACGCCATGGCGACGGCCTCGACGATGTCTTCGTGCACGGGATTCCCCGCGAGGACTCCGGGGCGGGAGAGCGGGTGCTTTCCGGGGCCGTCCGTCCGGAAGATGCGGAAGTGCGTGGCGGACGCGGTCTCCCTCGCCGCGCACCCCGGGACAAGGGCTTTCCTCCCCCCCCCGAACCCCGCGAAGTAGTGGAAGGTGATGGTCCCCGTGAGCACGATCCTGTCGTGCTCCATCAGGGGACGGCTGATCCGCACGGGGGTCCCGCGGGAGGTGACGCCGAGCGCGACGGTATCCCCGTCGGGGTCCGACTGCTTCACGCCGATCCCGGAGGAGATCTCCGGCCCGACGACCGTCCGAAGTTCCTCGTCCGAAAGGGCACGGTGAATCCCCCGCGCGACGAAGACGGTCACCCGCTTCCTCGGGATTCCCGCGGCGTCGGTCTCCTCGAGGATGGGGGTGAGGAACTTTTCCGTGGCGGAGTAGCGCGTGATGTCCGACACGGCGATGGCGACCGAGTCCGAGGGACGGACGAGCATCCGGAGGGGGAGGGACCCGACGGGGCGCGAAATCCTCTGGCGGATCCGGGTGTGCTCGTCGGGAGGAAGGATGGGAGGACGGGCGGCCAACCGGTAGACGCTGCGGAAGATCCCTTCCTCGAGGATCGCCTTGGTTTGCCCGTATTTCAGGATGATCGACCCTTTCTTCACCGTTCCTTTCCTTCCTGGGGGCTCCCGTCGTGGTGCTCGTGGATGTGAAAGACCTCGGGATGTTCATGCTCGTGGGCGTGCCAGTAATCCTCGTGGGCGTGCCGGTGCAGGTGGACGAGGTTGGCGGAGAGGAGCAGGGACCGGTTCGTGAGGATCTCCTCCGGGGTCCCGGACGCGAGGATCCGCCGGTCCTCCCCGAACACGAGGACCCTGCGCGAAATCTCCGAGACGACGTGCAGGTCGTGCGTGGCCGTTACCACCGTTTTTCCCGACTCCTCCGCCTCGATAATCGCGTCGACGAGCGCCCGGCTGCTCCGGGGGTCGAGCCCCGCGGTGGGCTCGTCCAGCAGGAGGACCTGCGGGTCCATCACCATCATGGAGGCGATCGCCACCTTCCTTTTTTCCCCCCCTGAAAGCTCGTAGGGTGCGCGGTCCTTGAGCGCCCCGATTCCGAACAACTCGATCGCTTTCCGGACCTTCGACCGGATCTCCTCGGGGGGGTCGTTCATCTGCAGGGGCCCGAAGGCGATCTCGTCCTCGACGGTGGGGTTGAACAGCTGCGCGTCGGAGTTCTGGAAGAGGACCCCGACCTCTTTCCGGAAGAACATCCCGAAGGGGTCGCGGGAAAGCAGGCGGTCGTCGATCCGCCGCCCGAAGGCCCGGTAGGAGCCACTCTGGGGGAAGATCAGCCCCCCCATGAGCTTGAGCAACGTGGATTTGCCGCATCCGTTCGCGCCAAGCACCGCAATTCGTTCCCCGGGGTACACCGAAAGGGAAATGCCGGAGAGCGCCGGGATTCCCTCCCGATACGCGTAATGGATGTCGGCAAGCTCCAGAAGAGGGGCCAGGGTTTGGCCGCTGTGCGCCGTCATCGTCATGTCAGGCGATGTGTGCACCCGCACAGAATACCACGACCACGACGAGCAGGCCCCATTCCGGGGCCCCGAACCACGGGCCGGCGGGGAACTTTGCATCGCCCGTGAAGCCGCGGGCGGCCATCGCCATGCTCACCTCCTCCATCAGTTGGATGCTCCTTTCCCAGGATCGGCCGATCCGGGAGCCTACCCACGCCTGTTCGTGCGCGGTACGCGTCCGGCACACGGTGCGGCTCTTCTTTCCGAGGTGGACTTCCTCGGAGTGGCGAAGCAGAGCGTGGGTGTACCGGACGGTCATCCCGACCACCTGAAGAAAGATCGCGGGGAGGCGGAGGAACCGGAGTGACCGGAGGAGGTCGGCCCACCGCGTGGAAAGGGTAAGCCACAATACGGCGGCGACGGAGGCCAGAACGCGGAGCAGGAACGTAGCGGCGGAAAGAAGGCCTTCCCGGGTGATCCCGATCACGGACGGAAGGAAGTACGGCCCGTAGCGCCATTCCCGCCCCCGGTCGACCAGGGGAAGGACGACCGTACCGTCGAAAAACACGTTCAGCGTCGCCGGGGCCGCCATGAGGACCGAGAAGATGACCGCGACGAGAAACCCCGCCTGCAGGAACTCCCCCGGGCGGATGCGGGACAGGGCGATGGCCGCCAGGGGGAGGACGGCGTGGGCGGAAAGCTCGGGGATCGTTCGGGCGAGGCTTACGCTCACCAGGAAAAAAAGCGCGGCCAAAAGCCTGGCCCTCGGGTCCACCCTCTGCAGGAGGCCGGGGCGGCGCGCCGTCTCCTCCCGGAACAGGGAGCGGGTAAAAAACGAGGACAGTTCCCGGAGGGTCTTCTCGACGTAAGTCCTCCCTGCGGGGCGAAGGCCCCGCGATTCGGCCATTTCGAGGAATCGCTGTTCCCGGGAGGATTCGCCCATTGGCCCCCTCACGGCCGCCTGTCGGCGGGCGGCCGCCCCCGGCCGGTCAGCCAGCGGGCGAGCAGGTACGCGGCCCCCCCGCAGGCGACGATCCCTGCGAAAGCCGAAAGGAGGTAATAGAAGCCCTGCGTCGGAGAGGGGATGTTCCCCCGCCCCGGGGGGCCGTAGCCGGGCATCGGGGCCTTCCACGTATCTGCCGTCTTCTCCATGCCGGCCGGGGTGTACCCGACCATCTTCCTGACCTCGTGGATTCCCCATTCCCCCCAGGCAGCCCCTGCCTTCAGGATCTGGGGGAGATACAGACCGATGGGGGTGAGGAGCGCCATCACACCCAGAGCGATCAGCAGATTCCGGTATTCCCTCATCGGGCGGACCCGCTATTGGCCTGGCCGAGAATCCAGGCGGATCTCGACCGCTGCAGGTAAGAGATCACGATCCCCGTGATCATGGCCTCGACGGCCCCGAAGACGGTCATGTGCTGGAGCATCATGGCGTGTATGGCCACGGAGAGGGGATAGGGGGAGTAGAGGGCCCGCCCGTCGGGCGCCGTGTGCAGCAGGGGCTGGATCCCGAACATGACCGCCGTGGTGAACGCTGCCGCGTTCAGGCCGACCCATCCCCCGACGGCAGCCGCCACAGCTCTCCCCCTGTCGGAGGAAAGCGCGGGGGACAGGAGGCGGTACGTGCAGTACCCCGTGAACGGCATCACGAACGCGATGTTGAGGCAGTTCGCCCCGATCGCCGTCACCCCGCCGTCGCCGAAGAGCAGAGCCTGGATGACGAGGGCGATGCTGATGGAGAGCATCGCTCCCCAGGGCCCGACGGCGATCGCGATCAAAACGCCCCCCACCGCGTGGCCCGTGCTCCCTCCCGGGAGGGGGACGTTGAACATCATCACGAGGAAGGAGAACGCCGCGGAAATGGCGAGGAGGGGGGCCCTTCGCGTGTCAAGGCTTTCTCTCACCTTGCGGGCGGCGATCGCCCAGAGGGGGGAGCAGGCAGCGTAGGCGGCGAGGTACGTCGGGGGTCCGAGATATCCGTCGGGAATATGCATCTCGTCCACTGTCTCCTGTCTTGTCTCCCTGCCCCCTGTCCCGGGGCTTCGCGCTCATCGAGCGGGTGTCCACCCGCCGTCTTCCCCCCCGAAAAAGGCGAGGGTGATCCCCGCGAGGAAGGTAACGTCGGGCGACGCGCTGGTGGTCCCCCACGCGAGGCTCGTCTGTACGCTGTCGTCCCGGTCCTGGCTCCCGACGGGACGTCCGGCAATGGTGGCGCCCGCGTTGGCGTGGACAAGGACGGCGCCAACCTCCCAGTCGGCGATGACGGTAAGAAGACCGCTTGCCGGCCCGCCCCGAGCCCTTTCGTCTCCTCCCCCGTGGGAAGCAGCGCGCCCGCCTTGATTCCTGCGGTCGGGATCCACCCATTGCCGTCACGGAACGATGTCTTGAGCGTCACCTTCGTGTCACCCATGCCCCGGACCGATTCCGCGTCGTCGCCCGGGTCGCGGAACAGGTAGGCGAACGAGACGGCAAGGTCGATCCGGCGGGGCAGTCCCAGCGTGTAGGTGTTTCCGAGGGAAGATTCGCGGCCCCCTCCGCCAATGGAGGAATGCTCGTAGTTGAACTCCACCTCGACGTTCCCCTTGCCCCGCGTCTCGGCGTCCTCCGTACCGAGCGGGTGCCCCGCGCGGGCGGGCCCGGCGGGGGCGACTTCCTATTGTCCCAGTTTTTCAGGCACGGGAAATTCCCGGCCGCAATGCGGGCAGATGATGCTGTCGCCGGGCTGCCAGATCCGCACCTCCTTCTTGGCGGCGCAAGCCGGCATCAGGAGAAGGAGAATCAGCAGAACGACAAGGCGTCGGAACTTCATCGCGGACACTTTCCTCCGGCGATTCCGGTGATTCGTGCAACTCTTGCGGGGCCGGCACAATCACCATACTATAATGACCCGGCGCGCGATGCAAAGCAGCCGGGGGGGAGTCGCGATGGGATACCGGGAATGGGTGGAATTTGCCGAGGACATGGCGCAGGGGGCGGGGAAGATCCTCCGTCGGAACTACGGGAAGCGGCAGTCGATCCATTTCAAGGGGGAGATCAACCTCGTGACGGACGTGGACCGCCAGTCCGAGGCGTACATCATGGAGCGGATCCGGTCCTCGTTTCCGGATCACGGGATCCTCTCCGAGGAGAGTTCGGAACACGTGTCCCCCTCGCCCTACCGCTGGATCATCGACCCCCTCGACGGGACGACCAACTACGCCCACAACTACCCCTGTTTCTGCGTCTCCGTGGCGCTCGAGAGGAACGGGGAACTCCTTGCCGGGGCCGTATTCGATCCGCTCCTGTCCGAGTCGTTCACCGCGTCGGCGGGGGGCGGGGCCTTCCTCAACGGGGAGCGGATCACGGTGTCCGCGATCGAGAACCTGCGCCGGTCCCTCCTCTCCACCGGCTTCGCCTACGACGTAAACCAGTCGACCGACAACAACCTCGACTTCTTCCGGGAGTTCGTCTTCACGGGACAGGCGATCCGGCGCGACGGGTCGGCGGCCCTCGACATGTGCTACCTCGCCTGCGGGAGGTTCGACGGATTCTGGGAACTGAAGCTTCGGCCCTGGGACACGGCGGCGGGGCTTCTCATCCTCCGGGAGGCGGGAGGGGTGGCGACCCGGCTTGACGGCTCCCCGTACGACATCCACCAGCCCGACATTCTCGCCTCGAACGGAAGGATCCACGAGCAGATGATGGCGGTGGTCCGCCGGGCAATGGGCGGAAAAACCCCGTAGAAAACATGGCGGGGGACGCTCCCCGGCGGGCGCCTTGCGCCCCGGAGAACGTCCCCCGGAAAGGGCCTCCCCGGGAGGGGGTTACTTCCTCACGCCCTCCAGAAGTTTCACTCCGTATTTGCCGTGCTCGAACGGGTGGATATCCGGGTACCGGGCGAAAAGCCACCCCTTGAACGCCTGGCTCCCTCCCACCAGGACCTCAACGCTGCAGGCCGGATTCGACAGATCGTTGGAGGCGGAAGTGATCTGGTCGGCCGCCATCGAGAAGTGGGGGAGGAAGGCGCCGGTCTTCAGGGTCAGGTCGGTGTCGGGCACCTTGAACTCGGAGTTCAACGGGATGGTGAACTGCTTCTTGTTCTTCTTCTCCTTGAACTCCACCTCGATCTTGACGGCCGTCCACAC
>Ga0209321_10000620_pt1 | contig 23542 bp, 24 predicted proteins | sample Rifsed16ft4_FD_184012 | JGI IMG/M metagenome (GOLD analysis project Ga0209321, IMG submission 184012) | Soil microbial communities from Rifle, Colorado, USA - sediment 16ft 4 - CSP-I_5_4 (version 2) | ecosystem: Environmental > Terrestrial > Deep subsurface > Rock core/Sediment | place: Rifle...
AGCTAGCTTTGGAGCATTTGGACACACTTAAGCTACTTGCGAAGAACAGTCACGAAAAGTCCAAGAAGTAAGTTTCCTATTTCCTCTCGATGCGTTCTGAATCAGCATTAGCCATTTGTTTTCACCATTGAATCTGATAGCCGCTAGTTCTTTCCAGGAGGCGCTCCATGAGATGGCTTCCAATGAAGCCAGCAGCACCCGTAACGAACGCCATTACAACCATTCATGATCGCTGCCCAACTTCATAGCCTTCGTGACGATGTCTTAATCGAGATTCTTCATGCGGGCGCTCTCTCCAAGGAAAGGAGTGAAAGGGATTGAGCGGCCTTCTCCTCAATTAGCGCTGCTTCCTTATCGGTGAGTCGGTAAATTGCTCTGACAGGCTTGGGAAACTGAAACCCGTACTGAGCAACCTGTTTGATTATTGATTCGGTTGGTTCTGTTAACTTGTCGGCTCATGGTACTTTCAGCTACCTGTCCCTGTTAAAAGGCGGAAGAGATCGGAATAGGGATCGTGCTTGCGATTAAGACAGTTCAGCAACGCTATGCGCCCAACCAGGATACTCTGCGTTTGCTTGAGCAATTCCGCCAGATGCTGAACGACTGCATCCAGATCGGTGTCTCTGAGAACATCAGTGGCCTCAAAGCGTTGTCTTTGAAAGCATACAGACAGCTCGCGGAACACGATGCGATGAGTTACTACAAGCTCTGCGCCATCAGCGCCGCAGCGGGGGTTCTGCGGAATTACCGTAAGAGGGTTCGACGAGGAGGCAAGGCTGGGGGTCCGTATGCTCGCCGTTTACGGTTGACGACGTGCTACGGGTTCAAGGTTCAGGACGGCTGCTTGCTCCTGCCGCACCTTCCAAGGGAACCAATTAGAATCCCTTTGACCCCGCATATCCAGGCCACGATCGCGGGCCATATGGTTCGTTCGGTCACCCTGACTCGTGACAAGTTATCATTGGCATATGCTAAGCATGTCTCTGAGGTCAGGCCGCGCGGATTCATGGGCCTCGACTGCAACCTGAACAACGTTACGTTGGCGACGACCGATGGGTCAGTCCTGAAGCATAACCTCTCCAAGGTGACACGGATTAAATCCGCTTATCGTGAGGTTCGATCTCACATAAAACGGAATGATGTGCGAATCCGCCGCCAAGTTGCCAGCAAGTATGGTCGCAAGCAACGCGAAAAGGTGAGGCAGATACTTCACCGCGCATCGAAGCTGATTGTGGATGAGGCGAAGAGAAGGCACTTCGGTGTCGTGATGGAGAATCTGATAGGCATGCGCAGGCTGTATCGGCGTGGGAACGGGCAAGGCCGCCTTTACCGTAGCAGAATGAACTCTTGGTCGTATGCGGAGTTGCAACGCCAGATCGAGTACAAGGCCCGCTGGGAAGGCCTGCCGGTTATCTATGTTCGTCCGCATGGGACATCAGCGAAGTGTTCGACATGTGGGTCTCGCATGGCGAGAATACCCGAAGAGAACCGAACGCTGAAATGCCCAAGATGCGGGTTCACGGTGGACCGTGACGTGAACGCCGCTAGGAATATCCTAGCGAGAGGCGTGAGGTTCGCGCCAATCGCGCTCCCAACTGAAGCAATGGTACAGGAACCCCCACAACACAGAGCGGGTAATCCTGAAAGTCGATGGGAACGAGTTAACGTGAAGGCCTATGCGCCGAAAAGTTAGCAGAACCGTCCACCCACTCAGAAATATTCTGAGCAAGCTCCGCTGGAAAAGCAGCGAACTTTCTGAGAGATATCTCATTACTTACCGTCACAGGGGCGCTGCGAATGACGTTAAGCAGATTCGAGCAACGGACATAGTGAAACTGGGAAAATCATATTTCACGCTCAACTCCGAGACAGGCGAGGAAGTGACGATCCCCTTTCACCGTATCTTGGAAATTCGCGACGTTGAGAAGGATGCATTGATTTGGAAGAGTCGGAAGAGATCATGATTCGCACGACTGGGTAAAGTTACCGCGACGTATTCCTCGGCTGGACGCTTGGTTCTGCCAGCTTAAACCAGATAATGAAACCAATTGCAATGGCAGCGAATAGAGTGACTATGAAGGGTGCTGTGGGGGATATGTTGTCCCACATCCAGCCTCCTAGGGCGGGGGACGCGGCGGAAACGGTCCCCGCCACAAGGCTCATCGTTCCAGATGTCTGCCCAAACTTCTCGCGGCCAAAGTGTTCAACAATGTAGGCGTTAATTGCTGGCACCCACAGACTATACACAAGGCCCCAGAATATGGCGGAGATGTACGCAAACTCTGGTCTCCAACCGAACAAGAGCGGTAGGAAAGCGCCTATAGCAGCCCACTCACTCGCCACCAGAAACGGCCTTCTCCCGACCTTGTCAAGCTTCGACCCCAACGTCAACCCCGTCAACGCCGGAATTCCGGCAGCAATAGCAAGAGCGATTCCCAATTGCGCCTGAGTAGCCTTCATCTGATTGAAGATGTAAAGCGTCCAGAATGGGAATGAAAGTCTCCATGCCGCTGCATCGAGAGCCACTATCACTAAAAGCGGAATGAGTCTCCTGTCAGGACGAATGAACGACCACTTTGACACTTCAAGTCGATTCTTTGTTCGCACGATCGGCTCAGGCCTGTAAAAGACAAGCACCGCGATCAGAGCTACACCGATCAATCCCGCTGATGTCGCAAAAATGAAACTGGATGGAAACGACATCGTCGTCGCTAAGAAGCCACCCACAAGAGGAGCGACTGTCGCGGCAGTTTCTGTTACGCCGAGGTCTAGGCTGAAAACTCGTCCAAGCCCGCTCTTCGCCACATCGCCCAAGGCAGCGTACATCGCCATGCTTCGAATCGCAAAATCGATAGTAACTAGAACGATGCCCGCTCCCAGTAGAATCCAGAAAGTGGCCATCGAGTACGAAAGGAACCCTATGAGCGTGACAAGACCGCCAATTAGGATGAAAGGCTTCCTCCCAATTCTGTCACTCAGAATTCCCACTGGCAGGCGAAGGAACGTTGCACCTAACCCACCCACCGTCTGAGCTTGACCAACGAAAGATATGCTGACACCAAGCGCAAACACGAGAGGAGCAACAGATGGCGAGCTGAACCCAATCGCGAAACCGAAGAGGGCATCTACCGCGATGAGGAGACCAATCTCCCTCTGCGGATTAGAGATATTCGCTGAGCTCGTCGCCGTTCCCCTCTGCATTCAGAATCAGGAAGTGTGCGGTGATATTTCGATGTACCCTCAGGTTCTCAACCCAATTCCCTGAACCCCAATTCTTCCAGGTTTCTTCAGGTCACCCTGAAGATCGAATTTGACTCCGGCCACCATCTCTGCAATCTTGATGTTCGTCAGAGTATGCATAGTGACCTCTGAAACGTAGATCTCTGATCTACCTTCCGCGACCACCAGATATGGGATCAGGATATCGCCGAGGTGCCGGTCGACCGGCGCGTTCGACCCGATTTCAGCTAACAGTTTAGTTGCAGCCTCTTCACCTACTCGTTCTGCAGGTTTCCCTCTTTCACCTATGCTATCAGAACCAATGACAGAACCGTTTGATGACTTCGCGATCAGTGTGATTCCGCTGCCGGGCGCGAAGTGAGGATCTTGCTCAGGAGGGTAAGTTTCAAGGGCAATGTTGACATCGCTTACTCCCCCGGCCTGCAGCTTATCCTTTGCAGCGGCGGCCTGTCGCTGCGCGACGTGGCTCGGGAGCTTCACACAGTGACTGATTCCTTCCACCCTTGAAAGCGGTCCTCGTTCAATCAATTTGAGTGATTTGAGGCCACGTGTTGGTTGAATGCTCATTGTGACCTTGCCGCCTCCCTTCGGGTAATGTCCCCGCCGATGGACTTCGACGAACGCTTTGTACCCCATCAATTCCAAAACGGGCAGAACAGCCAACCTGACGTAGTCGATTGTCGGACTCCACCGAACGTCCGTCCCCCCAATCAGCTCGAACTCAACTTGAGACGGCGCGAAGGTGGCTGAAGGCATCAAGGCTTGAAGAATTAGTGGAATACTGCCTGCCGTCCCAACATCGAAACTAAAATGACCAGAGACATGGGTGCGAGGTCTAAACACTAGCTCGCGCGATCCCTGCAGGAGGCCTTCGGTTTCTGCGTTGCATATGGCGGCGAGAGCTTTAACAGCCGTGACATGTTGCGCCTGCAGTCCCGGGTTCGGTCGCTTATCGCGAATCTTGCTGATCCTGACGTCTTTTGCTGTAAGCGCCGCAAGTGCCACTGCAGTTCTGACGATCTGTCCTCCGCCCTCAAGGAGATCGCCTGATATCTCAATCAACGCAGCCAACCACGCCCTTGACTATTCAGGGCGCTATGGGGAGTGCTCCTATATACTCCACGCATGGAGCATGAAATCGAGGGTACGAAGTGCCAGTCTTCAATGTCAGTATCCGTCGCGATGAAGCAGGATACTACGTGGCACGCTGCTTGGAGCTTCCAGCAGCTATGACCCAAGGTAACACCGAGGAAGAGGCCATCCGCAACATCAGGGAAGCCATCCATCTAGTACTTGAAGCCACGAACGAGAAACGAACCAATATGCCCGCCGTAACAGCAATCGAACTTGTAGCCTAGTTGTCCAAACTTCCACGTACCTCTCGGGAAGAGACTTAGTCAAGAAATTGGGCAAAGCTGGTTTTTTCCAGCAACGAACTGAGGGAAGTCACGTTTTATGAAGCACCCTGACGGAAGGGCGGTGACCATTCTGTTAGCTCCAGAAATCGGTCCAGGTCTCATGAGTGACATAATGAATGAACTCAAAATGACCAGAGACGAGTTTCTGGAGATGCTTCAAGACCCGAAGAAGTATCGCAAGATGCAGTTGAGTTCGTTCTAGATCATCAACTGGCTCTTTTGCAGCCACAAGATTCATGGCTATTAACCGGTAATTGGACTTTACCGTCTCAATGACTTAAGAGAAATTGATTCATTCTGCGTTGAAACATTTCGTTTCGAATGAGTACGCTGCCCCTCTTCCAAATCTGCATGGGAATTGCGAGATGCTTACAGGCGAACTCTAAGGCCTCACTGAATGAGTCGAAGACGATGGGCCTGCTTCGCATAGCCGCGCGGACGCTTTCCCTCACATTCCAAACGCCCACCGGAAGTATGTATCCGGGTCGAATCTCACGCAATACAACCGCAGCTGCCTGCCGTTGCCTACGTTCCAATGATTCCGCGATCGCAAGCCTAGTAGAATAGTAGCATCCACCGATTGACGCGTAAGTGGTCCTACCCTCATACTCCTCATGATCCCCCATCATTGCCGGTACAGCGCCGGTTTCGTTCCATGCGGTTCCCGGGAACCAGGCTTCGATGCATTCGTACTCCCAATTCCGAGGCGCCAGTATGGCTGTGTAGATGTTGTCCAAGTACTCGTACAGGTAGACCTCGAACTTATCGATTGGCGGATACTGCTTCACACGCCTGAGGAGATGCTTCGACAGCGTATCGTCGACCGCTGTAATACTCCATCTGGTAGGAACGATCTTTCTCTGTTCTTGAACCCCCAACATGCCGAGGCTGAGAACTCGCTGAATCCGAGATACCTGGATACCATCATGATAGAGATCCACCATACCCTCAACCGCCAATTCGTCACCATCATAGTAGACAGCCTCGAGCCTTCTCTCTCCCGTACTCGGGGTAACCGTCATTTCTCGAATCATGGCTGAGGGACCGAAGGGTTGGGTTTCCTCGCTCAGCGTGACCGCCATACGCGGCTTCTTTCGAAACTTCGCATCAACCTCTACAGAGGAAGATGACAACGCTAAGTCGTGAAGATCCAAGAGGTACTTGGCGGGGTCGGCTGCTTCATGAACCTCAACCAATGACTTCCCCCGAACCAAGCTGAACCTATAATCAATTATCGTCTGGATATCCTTCCCGAGCCAAAGCTCGGGCGTATCCAGCAGTCTCGTATCTCCTATGGTTGGGGGAATCAGTGGCCCCAAGTAGATTTTCGGATAGCCGACATGGCCTGCAAAGACTCCGGGTGGACTTGAACCATCTAACTCGTCCGAATCCAATTGAGGCAGATGCCTTACGAGCGATTCCGCCTTAGACAGAATCGGACAGCTCGATTTGCCGCAAAGCATCTTCGCCCCTCGGCATTGCATGCACATTGTGGAGTCTGAGGTCTCGATGAAAGCGAGGGTTTCAACGTTCTTCGCCGGATCCAGTCCTGTCCGTTTCTGAATCCAGTCCAGGTTTTGCAGCGAGATCAAGCCTACCAGAAACTTATGCGTGGGCTGTTTAATCAGCGAGAGAGGCTTATGAAACTAATCTCGCCATGTAGCTTTAATCTAGCCATTGAATCATTCCGCATTGGACGGAGGCTTGGCATTCCGTGTTGCAGATTTCGACACAAAAGAAAGGTGGATTTTGGTTCGCTGTGGCGCGCAAAGAGAACGGGAAGTTGATCGCATGCGCTTTCTCAGAAGAAACTCAGGCCAAAGCTGTGAAAGGCGTCATGAACTCGATCCCGAAGGGTTTGCGGCCCAGTTGCCAAGCGGCCCCAGCCGACCAAGCCAAGTTCAAAGAACTGTATGAGCTGTTGATGGGGTTAGGAAGGGTCGGCATGAATTCGTTTGATATGTCGCACGTTTCTCCCCTCCGAATGAAGGTGTATTCTATGCTCCGTCGCATCCCGCGCGGCCGCGTGACCACTTATGGAGCCATTGCCAAGAAGATTGGTTCGCGCCGTTTTGCTAGGGCTGTTGGGACAGCGGTCGGAAGGAACCCGCTCCCGCTGATCATCCCATGCCACAGAGTCGTAACTGCGTCACTCGAAGTTGTCAACTATGGCATGCCCGGACGAAAACCCTCAGAAGGTGCGGTTGTCAAGCGGACATTGCTTAAACGGGAGGGCGTCAAGTTTCTCGAAGGAAAGGTTTCGCGGCAGTCGTTGTGGTCACCATACTAGAATACCAGATTCGTCGACATGGTTCTGAAACTCTGCATTAATCCAGAAAAGTCAATTAGACCATTTAGAGTTGGTTAACCCAGTTAAGGTACATGAGCTTGGACAGCGACAGACACCGGGGCCTATTAATCGGAAGGTATCAGCCATTTCACCTTGGCCACTTACAGTGCATTCAGCACGTTTTGAAGAAGCTTCCCGAGGTTATAATCGCCATTGGAAGTGCTCAGTTCAGCCATACTCTTCACAACCCTTTCACCGCCGGCGAACGATTGACAATGATCCGCCTCGCAATGGATGAGGCGAAAATTGACGCTTCAAAATACTACGCCATTCCCATTCGCGACCTTCGCATACACGACCTCTGGGTTGCCCATGTGGTTTCGCAGACACCTCGTTTCGAGATCGTATTCTCAAATGAACCTGTAACCTCTCGCCTCTTCAAAGAAGCCGGATTCCGAGTCGAACCGATACCATTCTATGACCGCGAAACTTACTCAGCAACAGAAATACGTGAACGAGTAGTGCGCGGCGAGAGCTGGGACAAGCTAGTCCCAACCACAGTCGCAGCTTACATCAAGAGCATCTTCGGCGACGAACGCCTGCGAGAGGTGGCGCTCAGCGATAACCCTAAGCACCTTCGATCCGGACTGCAATCCCCGTTCTAGCGCGAATTCGTTTTGCAGCATTCTCCTCTCTACAAGCGATCTCTAGAAATCCGTGACTGCCTGTGAGCAACCCGAATTCATTCTTCTTGAGATCTGAATAGGTTCTGACACACCTCGCGGATATCCGCCTATTGCCCAACGAAATCCGGAACTTTTGATCTGCGCTCAGGTTCCATTTTGAGATGTGGGTGCTGCGCAGGTTTGTGATTATGTTCCCAAAACCATCTATGTGGAAGACTTCACAAAATGCTTTCCTACCATCAAGGGTCGGTTGAGTGTACGGCGGCTTCACGTAATGTGAGACCTCGGGACCACAATCCCCCGGTTGGACCCCGCAGGCGAGATGTGCGGCAACTGGAGCGAAGATATCTCTGCCGTGGAATGTCGCGGAGACATCACCCCGCATCAGCTTGTGATTGGCCACTTCGAAGACTCTGAGTATTCCTTCCGCCTCCGCGGCAGGGATCAATAGACCATTATCCGGACCAACGTACAGATTGCGTCGTGCTTCGATGACGATAGGACGACGTTCACTTCCAACTCCCGGGTCAACAACTGCTACATGGACTGAACCGGCAGGGAAAGATGGAGCAGCGCTCGCAAGAAGAAAGGCTCCCATTCTAATGTTGAACTTCTCAACCAAATGGCTGATGTCGATAATCGCTGCCTTAGGACATGTGGAGAGAATGACAGCCTTCATTTCGGCGACGTAGGGATCCATTAAACCGAAATCTGTCAGGAGACTGATTATTGGACTGGGCTTAGAGTCCTCGTGATCAGCCATCAGCCTTCAATATCTCCTTCAATTCTTCCTAATCGCGACAGGAGGTTAGCTTAGTCCAAGCGATGGAAGCACGTATGTTGTTAGGAAGTAGAGTAGGGCAAAGTAAGCCACAACCAGACCAAGAGAGATCAGCAAGTTCCTCCTCCATTGCTCACTCCACCTAATTCCCAAAACCATTCCGATCGTGAAACCGATGATATGAGAAACATAGGCAACATCATCCTGAAGGTGATAGTAAACAGCCACTGCATTAAACAAGAAGAATAGGACCGCGACCAAACCAACCGGCATAAGAAGCAACCACGAGAATCTGAGCGGTTTGAGTAACATCACAACCGCAGTCAGCGTAAATATCGCTGCGGAAGCGCCAACAAACGTTGCCCCGGAAGGAAAGAAGGGTAGGCTTAGTGGAAAGCTGAGAATTCCTCCAAGAAAGAATGCGGCGAGCATCTTTTTCGAATTTGCCACACTCTCAAGTGTGTTCCCAAACACATACAGAAAGATCATGTTCCCCAATAGATGAATCAGGTTCGCATGAACAAAGATCGCTGTGACAAGTGTCCAAACTCGACCTTCTACAAGATTCTTAAGACTGAAAACTAGGTTACGCTCAATGAAGTCAGGATCGGCGACCCAGCCATAGAGACTCGCCAGGACGCAGAGTAGAATCAGAATATTTGTGACCCGCATGGCATTCAACACAAAGTCAACGCTTCCAGACATCATGACTCAAAAGCATGACCCCGCGAACTACTCAGACGTACTACTAGTCATACCCACACTCAATGAGCACGAAGCTATTGGCGAACTCCTAGAAGAAGCACGAGCGGTGGGGTTCTCAAACATCCTGGTCGTCGATGGATTCAGCTCGGACCGGACCAGAGAGGCTTCTGAAGAGGCAGGCGCAAACGTCGTTCTGCAGAACTTTGGGAAGGGAAAGGGCTGCGGTGTTCGGACTGGTATGAGGGAATTTCTGCAAGGAAACGCAGAACTGCTTTGCATCATCGACGGAGACGGAACCAACATCCCGGCATTTCTGACATCAATGATTGTGTTGGCGAAGTCTGGGAAAGCAGAGGTTGTTCTTGGTTCAAGAACTCGCGGACCAAAAGAGAAGGACGCCATGGATTTGTTGACCTTGGCGTCAAATCTAACGGTATCGTTCCTTCTCGGTGCGAAGTTCAGGCGGCTTTTCACCGATGTTCAGACAGGTTACTGGGTGTTCACTCGCCGCGCGGTTGAACGAATTTATCCAGAGATTCAATCGACACGATTCGAGATCGAATTAGAAATCTTTGTCAAGGCGCTCAAAGCAGGGTTGCGCGTACGTGAGGTACCAGTAGGATTCAGGAGACGGAAGGGCTTCACAAAGTTCAATTTCACCCTACGGATGAGGAACCTATACTACGCATTCAGGTTTCTCGCTTCATGATCAACTGCCCAGTTTGCGTATTGAGTCTGCTATTTTCGGTAGTTCCTGAGCCGCGACATTCCTCTCGACCGTTAGCACTAGGTACGTGTCCTTGCGGATTACGGTGAGCTCGGTGAACTTGTCGTAGCAAATCGCGACGTAATCGACCGGTCCGGCCCATTGCGCCACCTGTTGTGTCATCTCCATTATGTATTGGGCTCTTAGCTCCAACAGTAGAAGATCGTCTGTCTCTGGCGTAATGCTCTTCACACCTGAGCGCATTTTGGAAAAAATGATCTTCCCCCGGTTCGTCGCCAGGCCCGCCCATCTTATACCTGGGTTGATTGCGAAGACATCTTCCGGCTTGAGCTCGTTCATGTCCCAAGCCACACCTGTACTAGTTGATCTAGCGGGATATTACGTCTACGTCTGCTTCTCACACAAGGACAGGAAAAAATCAATCGTCATGGATATGTCCCACGCTCAAGCCTCGCCGGCGCACAACATCAACGAAACAGCTCTTCCCAGCTAGGCCTTGGACACGTAGCGATTCCCTAAAACGTAGAACCTCCACAAACGATCTCTACCCTCTCGAATTCCCACCCTCGCAGATCGTGCAATTTCAAAATCCTCCCTCGAAACATCTGTGATGTAGAGCGGTCCAGGTCTTGTCATGTCGACCTGGTTGAGTGATTTGTCTATTGCAAGCGCTTTGGTCAGCTTGCCTGGGCCATTTGTCAGCGCGATGTCAGACACGTTTGGACGCCCTTTTCTCATCGCGCGCAGACCTTCCAAGGGCTCTATTGCTCGTATGAGAACAGCGCCAGGCGTCCCACTTTCCTGCGAGGTCACATTGAGGCAATAGTGGTTTCCATATGTGAAGTAAATGTAGGCGTGACCTGGGTCACCGAACATTGGAGCATTTCTCGGCGTTATTCCACGATATGCATGGCTCGCCGGATCGTCACTCCCACGATACGCTTCGACCTCGACGATCCTGCCGACCATCTGTGTTCGACCTTTCACCCTGACCAAATATTTACCGAGAAGTCCCCTTGCAACTTCAACCGTGTCTCTAGCGTAGAAGGCCCTAGGCAGGATAGTTGCTGGGTCAATCGTAGAACTCCTGTCCATGATGTGCGAGATTCTCACCAGTTTTCCCAAACCCAAATTCAAGGGAAGACTTAACTCCGAACGCTCATAGCGCTTGCCCACCGGTAGATCAAACGGCTCTGCCTGATTGAAATGTGAAAGTTGGATTGTGAGACAGATGGATAAGAACCACATGAAAGAGTTGACCAAGGATATCCTAATTGAGATGGGGCAAGATCCGAAACGTGAGGGTCTTAGGGAAACCCCGAGACGAGTAGCGGACATGTTTGCTGAGCTTACTGAAGGCTACTCGATGCATCCGAAAGAGATCCTATCAAAAGAATGGAACGAGATTAGCGGCATGGTCGTGGCGAAGGACATAGATTTTTTCAGCCTATGTGAACACCACTTGCTCCCATTTTATGGAAAGGTGAGCATCGGCTACATTCCTTCGAAATCGGTGGTGGGTTTGTCCAAACTCGTGAGATTGGTGGATTGCTTCAGCAAGAGACTCCAGCTCCAAGAACGGATGACAAAGCAAATCGCCGACGCAATCAATGAGAACCTTCGACCGCTCGGTGTTGTCGTGGTTGTACAGGCCAGGCATCTCTGTATGGAGATGCGAGGAGTGAAAAGCGGCGCTGATATCATAACATCCGAGATTCGCGGACGTTTTGAAAGGTTTGAGACAAGAAACGAATTCTTCGAGATGCTAAGGAAGACAGATTAGATGAGGACGATGGCGAACAGCCAGAAACCGGATATCGCACGCCTATACAAACGAGAATTCGCAGCCGCCCACATCATAGCAGGCCACCCACGTTGCGGACGAATGCATGGCCACAACTACCAGCTCCTAGCCAAGGTCTATGGGCTGAGCACCGAATGGTTGGATTTTGAGGATATCAAGAAACAGGTGGACAAGTTCATCGACGAGAAGTACGATCATCACGACATAGGGAATATGACCTGCGAGAGATTAGCAAGGGAGTTACAAGAACAGCTCAGTATCTTCTTCAAGTCACCCGTCAAGATTGAGCTATGGGAGACAGGAAAATTCGGAGTAGAGACCCTGTAAAAACGACTACAAACCTAGCAAGATTGGGTACTGTTACCTAGTACTTTTCTACTTCTCCGCGTACGTGACCCGCCTTCAGAAGGGCAAAGTGATGCACGTCGGTTGGGACACGCAACTTTCCAGTGTTATTGATACGCTCGATCTTCTGGAAAGCCTCCCGATCCACATCCTTGTCGAATGTTAGCTCTCCGCTGTTCTCGAGATGGAAGTTTCCGAGCTCCTGATGGAGACCCATAATGTCCGACTTTGACAGTAGGACCGAACCGGCGATCACTAGCTTCTTTGTGTCAAAGACATCGTGCTTTTCCGCTGGAGATTCATTCATGTATTGCCGTAGGGCTTCGTTTACGACGTCTGCCACGTTCTTCCCGTTCTGTTTGGCTCTGGCTACAACGCTATGATAGATATCACGATCCAACCCGCGAATCAAGACAGCATTGTTTGCCATGATAGCCAACTCACAAAGTTACTCCGCTTAACTTGATATCTTGATTACATTGATAACACTGCTTTCTTATAAATCTTGTTAATTCTTTTAACACCCCTTAACCTGTAGTACATGCTTGCCTCGTTTGCTTCGGTAAACTTGGCATGGACCAGAAAAAAAGGAGGAAACAAGTTTGGTCGAAGACCTCGAAAGATTACTGTTCGAAGATATCCCTGAGATGGAGACCCCTAGAATCAAGCGGTGTGAGTGGTGCCACGAACCTCTCCCGAACGACCGCTATCACCTTAAGATATGCCCTCAATGCCGCAAGGAGTCAATCTCGATTTTCATGAAAGGCTCATTGAAGCCTGGGACCTACCCCGCCATATCGGGGTCTCCTTCCCTCCCGCCTCTAAGTAAGAAATAGCGTTTTTCGGTAAATCCCGTAAGAATAGGTCTATGGGACTCTTGTTCTGTGAGTTTCGAGATCGCCTAACCTGAATCCTGCTGACCCTTCTCTGCTGGGTCAGGCACGGAAGGGTGGAAGCCTAACGCGTCCCTTCACTACTTCGTTGTAGCTTAGACTTTTTGCGCCAACGATCTTGAGTTTCGCCCGAATCGAACCTTTGCTAGCTTGTATAATGTTGTATGAGTGAGCATAGAAACCTCTGAGGCGTTCGCTGGATAGAGTTCCGGCGTGGATGATCTGTGTGTCCTTCAGTTCCCATCTCCACGGTCTATGCCGGTGACCGGCTAGTACTAGGTCCGCCTTGGCTTCCATGATTCCTCGCAGGGTATCACCTGCATCAACCACTGGGATGTTATCGGGGCCTGTGTCGGGAACTTGAATGAGGTGATGGTGCATCGCAACGACTTTGGTAGCCTGCCTGTATCGTCTCAGGGTCTGCTCCAACCATACAACCTGTCTGTGCCCAACCTCTCCATCATTGCGTTCAGGCCTTGCAGTGCTCACCGTAGTAAACACACAATCTTCCACTTTCAGGACCTGTTTTGACGGAAAGAACCTCTTGAAGAGTAAATACCCCGTGGAACGATAATCGTGATTGCCGCTGCAGATTATCTTGTTCTTGCACTTGATTGTACCAATGACCTGCCGCGCCATCCGGTACTGCGATAGCAACCCATTCTCTGTGAGATCCCCTGTCACGACGAGAGTATCCGGCTCGAGATCGTTTATTTCGTCCGCAGCGGTTTCGAAGACATTTCTTTGAAACTCAGGCCCACAATGAATATCAGAAATATGAACAATCATCATCTTAACATCACAAGTCGATACTGATAGTGAGGCAATAGAGGGAAAATGACGCACTTAAGCACGCCTCAAAGATCCAAGATCAACTGAAACTTTGCTCAGAAGATTCGCTGAACTGATAAATCATCGGCGATACAAGGATTCCAAAACTGAGAAATGACAAGGATGCTTCTGTGCTGAGCGTGGGAAATTGACAAAAGCCATAGTTCTCTTGTCTGGTGGGATAGACTCAGCCACTGCATTGTACCTTACCAAGCATGAGGCTGCTGAGATCTTCACAATGAACATGATTTACACACAGTCGTATGACAGCGAAGCTGAAGCCTCGAGGAAGCTGGCGGCCGCTGCTGGGGTGAAGGAGCACATCAGCATTTACCTTCCGTTCTTCAAGGATCTTGAGAGCCGCTTTCATCCGCCGCCTTCAGAGAAGATTTCGCCAGCGTATGTCCCGGCTCGGAACATCGTCTTCTACGGAGTCGCTGCAGCCTATGCAGAGGCACTCGCTGCCGAGAAGGTAGTGTTCGGTTCGAATGCTGACGATGCGAAAGAACTACCCGATTCGACGCTCAGCTTCATTCAACTCATGAATGAGTTAGTCAGGCTTGGAACAAGAGCAGGAAACGAGGGCAGAACGATTCAGATCGTGAACCCACTAATCAACTACGGCAAGACCGATGTGCTCAAGCTCGCGTTGCAGCTGAAGGTTCCGTTGGAGTTGACCTGGAGTTGTCATGGGGATTACAAATTTCCATGCGGAAAGTGCCGTGGTTGCGTGGCTAGATTGAAGGCCTTCCAAGAGTTAGGAATCGTTGACCCGTTGGATTATCGTCAGCGACCTGCTTGATCCAACGTTTGAGTTCGTCGAGGTCCAGTCGCGGCCGAACTCGTAATCAATAAAAGCCTTTTCCATTGTGAAGGATGGGTAGGGATGGACTCTTACTCATTTTCCAGTAGAAGTTCAGCTGTCGCCGTTGAGTACCATGACGCATTTTCTCGACACGGTGATACAGTATTTTATACAATTCTGTCGAAAACTATTAAAGTGCATAGAGGGCCTAACACGATTTCCTACTCTTCTGAGGAGGACTAGCAAAATGGTCGGTCACGTTGAAGCCTCGATTAGGAAGACGGCGTCACCTCTGAGAATCAACCAAATTAGAAAACGTGAAGGAGGAATCGTCCCATTTGACAAGGAAAAAATCACAAGCGCAATCTACCGCGCCATAGTTGCCACGGGTAGCAGAGACCATGCGCTGGCTGAGTCTCTTTCAGTTCGCGTCGTGGAAATTCTCGACGAAAAGTACGGCAGCGAGGCTATCCCCGCGGTGGAGGATGTTCAAGATATCGTCGAGAAAGCACTTGTCGAAAACGGTCAAGCCAAGGTGGCGAAGGCCTACATAATTTACCGCCAAAAAAGGGCTGAGATGAGGCGTGAAAAACAGCGCGTCCTTGAGAAGGAGACTATCGACGAAGTAGACAAGGTGTTTGATCTCAACGCGTTAAGGGTACTCAAAGCGCGATATCTAAAGAAGGATGAAACAGGCAAGCTCATAGAAACCCCGAAACAGCTGTTCACGAGAATTGCGGTTCACGCAGCGCTTCCCGATTTACTATATGACCCCGAGATTTATGACATAAAGAAGAAACAAGAGCCGTACGAAGCGGAAACTTTCAATCCACTAGAATTTCATGAGAAAATATCAGTAGGTCATTACGCTCTTAACCGTTACCACCTTGAAGCACTCAAACGAATGTACGACCGTTTCAACCGCGAAGGATTGATGAAAGTCAGTTGGTCGGGTTTTCTCGAGATGCTCAAGGCGGGTTACTTCAACAAGTACGAGAAGTCGATCAACGCATTCTACGATCTGATGGTTTCGAAGAAGTTCATGCCAAACACCCCGGCCATAGCCAATTTCGGCAATGTGCTGGGGATGGGTTCAGCCTGCTTCGTCCTGGATATTGACGATTCCATAGAGAGCATCATGGAGACCTTGAAGCAGACTGCCGTAGTTTTCAAAGCTGGAGGTGGAATGGGCTACAACTTCTCGAAACTCAGACCCGAAGGCGATTTTGTAAGTTCGACATCGGGAGTGGCCTCAGGCCCAATCAGTTTCATGATGCTTTTCGATACGATGACGGATGTCATCAAGCAGGGCGGGATTAGACGCGGCGCAAACATGGGTATATTGAACAGCAACCATCCGGACATTGAGAAATTCATAACGGCAAAGAAAGGCAACAAGGCCCTGCGGAATTTCAACATCTCAGTCCTGATAATGCCAGACTTCTGGGAATGCTACAACAAAAACAAACCATACCCACTGACTAATCCGCGAACCGGCGAAGTGGTTCGCGAGGTCAACCCGCGACTTCTGTTCGATATGATTGTCTATCAAGCATGGGAGAGCGCGGAGCCGGGCGTGATTTTCTTTGATCATGTGAACGAATACAATCCTTTCTACAAACACCTCGGACCGATCGTGACCACCAATCCATGCGGCGAAGTCCTGCTTTACCCCGACGAATCCTGCAATCTGGGAAGCCTCAATGTGTGGGCTTTCGTCAAACGCGAAGACAATGGAAAAGTCACGTTCGACTGGAATGGACTTCGAGACGCGGTCAACCTCGCCTCAAGATTCCTGGATAATGTAATCGATGTGAACAACTTCCCGCTGAAAGCAATCGAGGAAATGACCATCGCAACACGAAAGATAGGATTAGGCGTCATGGGACTGGCGGACTTGCTTTTCGAACTCCGATTGCCCTACAGTAGCGATGAAGGTAGAAAGATCATGGAAGAACTGATGGAGTTCCTCAACTATCACTCCAAGCTCGCGTCCATCGAACTCGCCAAAGAACGCGGTCCTGTTCCATACTACGAAAAGAGCTTCTACCCAGAAGGCAAACTACCATTCGCAGGCTTCAATGACAGAAAATCATGGCACTTCGAGTGGGACAAGGTAGCCGAACTCATCAGGCAATACGGCGTAAGGAACGGCTACACTACCGTGATCGCGCCCACAGGGAGCATATCGATGATAGCTGGCTGCAGCAGCGGGATTGAACCCATCTACTCATTGGTTTACGAGAAGAACGTCAAGGTTGGTAGCTTCTACTACATTGACCCAGTCTTCGAACGCGTCATGAGCGAGGAGGGCCTCTTCGGTGAGGATCTACTGAGAGATGTCAACGAACATGGAGGATCCGTTCAGAGAATCAGCTACATCCCAGAGGATCTGAAGCGCGTTTACATCAGCGCCATGGACATTCGACCTGAGGATCACATACGAGCTCTCGCAGTGTTCCAGAAATGGACTGATTCATCGATCTCGAAGACGAACAACTTCCCCGCTAACGCAACCGTAGAGGATATGCGTGAATCGTATCTGCTGGCGTACAAGCTTGGATGCAAGGACGTGACAGTATTCAGGGATACTTCGATTCAAGGCCAAGTGCTAGTCTCGCCTGGCAAGAAGAAAGAAGCAAGAAATGAGCAGCACAACCCGGGAAACGACCAGTCCTTACGCGCGCCGCAACTCTTGACGGTACCACTGGTCGGCGCTTCCCGCAGCGGTACAGAGCAGATCAAACTCTGCCCGCAATGCACGACATCGGTCGTTTACCAGGAAGGCTGCTACATATGCCCCGAGTGCGGATGGGGCGCTTGCTCCTAGACCGAGGAATCTACGACTTCTCCCCTAGGATTACCCTTCGGCCCTCTAAGGGCCGACACAATAACCGCCAACCCGTTAATCGCCGCGAATGCGTAGAAAGCGTACTTGATCGCGCCCAATAATTGGAGAACCTCTTGCGAGTTGCCCAAGGTCGACGCACTCACTACAATCGCCAATCTGTCGTAAGGCATTACAGCCGTCATCAACGTCAAGGCCAACGGAATACTCACGACGCTACTCGTGTTGATTATCGTACTTCTGACTCCAGCCCCAATGCCACGTCTCTTGGCTGGGACCGATCCCATCACGGAACTTGCGTTTGGTGATCTGAAGAGTCCGATTCCGAACCCTCCAAGAGCCAACGCTGCTGCAATGTAGACTTCGCTTGTCGCGACGGTGAAGGTACTGAACACTAGGAGAGCAATGCTAGTTATAGCGAGTCCGAGTGTACTCAGATCGCGGCCTCCGTACTTGTCGGATAGTCGACCACTGATTGGTCCTATGATGATAAGCGTGAGACCCATTGGAATAAGCGCGATTCCTGTCTGGAATGGCGAGTAGCCCTTCACCAGCTCAAAGTAGAGCGTGAGCTCGAAAGCCAGCGCTGCGAATGCCAAGCCGTTAAGGAAATTCGTCAGATTCCCAGCGGTGAATGGTCGAATTCTGAAAAGGCTTAGATCCATGACCGGCTGAGTAGCTCGCCTTTCATGTGCAAGAAAGACTGCAAACAAAACTATACTACCAGCCAAGAGCGCTTGGGTAAGCAATGAGCTCAGGTTTCCCAATGTCAAAGCCAGCAGAACCATTGTGAGGGCAGTCGAGAAGAGTATTGCACCCGGATAGTCAAATCTCTCCTTGCCAATATGCCCATAGGGTTCCTTGAGACGTCTGTGAGACCAGAATGTGCCGAAGATTCCAATGGGTACGTTGACCCAGAATATTGATCTCCATCCAAAGAGACCTATGAGAACGCCACTGAGTGTATAGCCCACTATCGTGCCAGCGTTTATCGCCATCTGATTGATGCCGATCGCCGTTCCCAATTCAGCGGTCGGAAAGGCGTCGACCACGATGGCCATACTATTCACGAACAAGAGCGCGGCTCCGAATCCTTGGATCAGCCTCGATACAATGAGCAGTTCGCCAGAAGGTGACAACCCGCAGAGTGCTGATCCGGCGGTGAAAACTGCGAACCCAGCGTAGTAGAGTTTTACTCTTCCCAGAATATCCGCAAAACGACCTATCGTAACCAATAGTATTGTAATCATCAACCTGTATCCCGTAATCACCCAAATTCCTGCGAAGAGGGAGGTATTCAGATCTTCAATGATTACAGGAAGGCCTACAACGACGACACTCGCATCAAGGGTGGCCATGAAGATTCCGACAGTTGTTACCGTCAGAACCGTCCACTTGTACTCCAACTAGCCGCGAACCTTCTCCTTCGCCGATCTCACTCATGCACCCGCCTCTAATATCTGCGTGCCAAGAGCCCTACATTATGGATAGAATAAAATCTAACCCACAGTATCGCAATTCAGAACTGATTCCCTTTGGATAAGCGGCTACTCAATATCGTCAACAAAATCAAGAATCGTAAGCTGCGAAAGAAAGTATACGACTTGCTTGATAGACCGACAGTCAGGATCGGCGGTAGGACTTACTCTGGAATCTCGGTTGAGAAATCCCCTGCTAGTATCAGGCATCATCACAACTATCCCGGCGGCTTCATTGAACACACAATGGCTCTATACGAGCTCTGCACAAGTTTGTCCCGGATAGTGCAGAAGATCTACAAGTGTAGAGTCGACGTTGACCTTGTCATTTGCGGAGTCTTGCTTCACGACATTTTCAAACCAGCCACTTACGCTCAGAGAAAAGGCGGAGGATATCGACCCTCGAGTTTGGCAGAACGAGTCGACCATCTGACGCTCGCCAGTGCCGAGCTCATGCGCAGAGACTTCCCATTGAATGCGGTTCACGTCGTTACAGCTAGCCATGGTCAGCAGTATGGTCCAATTGGGCCTATGACCATTGAAGCTCTGATCTGTCACCTGGGAGACTATGCGGAAGCCAAACTGAACGGCGATGTTTTGAGCGCTGCGCGTTTCATGGTTCGTGAGGTTGCTGGAGAGGAGCCGCAGAGCCTGACTGGTAGGGAGGCATTCGCGATCGTGAGAGCCAAAACCGATAAAGGCTGGGACGGAGTCAAAGAGCGACTTTCAAGAACTGGATCTGCCGCATAGAAGTTCAGTGTAGGACCTGCGGAATTCCTTGTCACTAGAAAACGATGTGTGGCGAGCGGTAATTCGAGCTATTGAGGCAGCCGTACCCGAGTATGATCCAGTGAACGAGAAAGTTTCCTTGGGACGCGCACAGAAGACGCGCAATTATGCTGCGGACCAACTTCAACTGGGAAATGGGATGTTAACCTTGGATGCAGGCATCGGTCCTGGGACGATGGCTGAAGTGCTTCTGAGGAGGACTGGAGGTCTGACGCTTGTGGGTTTGGATGCTTCGATCTCGCTCTTGAAGGCTGCCCGGAAGAGACTTGTAGAAACATATGGGAACAGAGTTCACTTTGTCAGAGGTGCCTTCGAGGCCTTGCCTTTCAGAGAGGCCTCCTTCCGGAGGATTGTCAGTTCCTATGCGTTTCGAGATGCTAGAGATCGGGCCGCGGCTATTGATGAATTCTCTAGGGTGAGTGCTGATGATGGAATCTTCGGAATAGTGGACCTAGGAAAGCCCAATAGTCTCCTAAAGCGATCATTGATTGAGATTTACGTTAGATATCTGATGCCTCTAATTGCCAAGCGGTCTATGTCTGGGACGATTAGGGGCAATCCATGGCGGATGATCTATCCAACTTATCAGGCGCTGGGAAGCAACCGCGAACTCGTCGAAGCTCTCAGTAAGCGGTTCACTGAAGTAAGAATCAAAGAATTTGTCCTAGGCGGTGTGATCTTCATTTCCGCAAGCAAGGGTCCAGGTTAGCCCATTGCAATCATTTTGCTGATACGAACTCTGCCATCTTCCTAATACCTGCCTCAATCCTTTCGTCGGCTTCGCTCACGAATGTGAGTCGGACATGCCCGCTGCCGTTTTTGCCGAAGAATCGTCCCGGAATGACGGCCACGCCTTTCTTCTTTAGTAGAGCTAAAGAGAATTCTTCATCATCCATGTTAAGTTCCGATAGGTAGTCGTGTATATCGACGAAGAAGTAGAATGCGCCCTGAGGTTTCACGGTCTTGGCTAGAGGCAAGTGCTGCTGCAACAGCTTGGCCATAAGGTTCCGCTTCCGGAGATACTGCGGGAGCACGTCCTTCTCAATGTAGGACGCCTTCATGTTTTCCCTTAGGAATTTTACTAGGGCAAATTGCCCCAAGGTTTCAGGAGCAAGAGTGCTATACTGCTGCATCTTCTCCATTGAATCAATTATTGCAGCAGGCGCGAATGTATAGCCGAGTCTCAATCCTGGTATGCCCGCCTCCTTTGAGAAACTGCACACAGTGATTGTTCGTTCTTTGGCTTGGGGGAACCGACTTACCCAAACGTGCTCTCCCTCGTACAAGATGTGCTTGTAGATGTCGTCGCTGATGATCCAGAAGTCGTAATCCTCAGCCAGATCAACAAGTGTCTTGAGGAAATCCTCCTTCAGGATTCTTCCCGTCGGGTTGTCTGGTGAGAGTACCATCACAGCCTTAGTATTCCTCGACACAAGTTTCTTCAATTCCTCCCCATCCGGTTGATACGCGTCCTCAACGCGGACGGGCAGCCACTTGGGTTTCCCTTGGGCGAGCTCGATCATCTCTCTGTAGCCAAGGTAAGTGGGATCCGTGAGTATGACATCTTCCTTGGGATCAACCAGTGCCATTACCAAGCTGAAGATGGCTTCTGTGGCTCCTGTGGTTATGATTATCTCCGAGGCTGGGTCAAAATCCACGTGACCATACTTTCTCGCATCCTCGGCGATGGCTTCGCGCAATTCAGGAATACCACGCGTCCCCGTGTAGCCGCAACTCCTGAGAGGGTTAGACTTGAGGAGACGAGCGAACTCGTCTAGGAATGCTTGGGGAGGAGCAATGCTCGGAGCTCCCCCACCAAAGGAGATCATGTCCTTCTGTTCGCGGGCTTCATCGAGCAGCCCCGCTACTTTTCTAATCGGAGACATGTGGACCTTTTGCATTCGCTCTGACTGGTTCCGCATCAACGAATCGTTAGTGTTGACCTCCAGTACACTTTTACCGTTTACTGTGTTGTCTTCGAACTCGCACCTTCGCTGATAATCCATCAAAAGGGATAACTAGCCTACCAAGTTCGAGGCTTCACTAGAGGAACTGCTTTGGCAATGACCCCGGAAGACGTTTTCGCACTAAATCCGAACATAAGGTGGGTTGGGTTGGCAACCTCAAAAGGGAAGGTTCTCTTTGCCCAGATGAGACGAGGCGTCAAGAGCCTGACACCAGAGGAGGATGACCGGGCAATGTTGGAACTTCGAGCCCAGTTTCTAACCGAAATGACTGGACATGTGACCCTGTGGGCTGGTGCTGTAAACTACATAGCGATTTGCTATGAGAAGTTCATTGAACTCATCATAATACTCAAGGACAAGTACGTCGCGCTTACTCTGGAGAAAAATACGCCAGCAACGGCCTTCAAAGAAATCGCCGATAACATCCAAGCTATCAAGGCATAAACAATACCTTAGTTGGCCGCCGCGACTTTCGTTGCTCCACCCATATGCGGCTGAAGAACTTCAGGTATCCTGATTGAACCGTCTTTGTTCTGGTAATTCTCCATGATGGCTACTAGGGCCCTCTCTGTGGCAACGAGCGTGCTGTTCAACGTGTGAACCCACTTAGTGGGCTCGTCTGGCCTATCTCTGAAACGGATCTTCGAACGAACGGCTTGGTAGGTTGTACAGTTGCTGCAAGAGGCCATTTCCCGATATTTCCCCTGACCAGGTAACCAAGCCTCCAGGTCGTATTTCTTCGCCGCGACTGTTCCAAGATCGCCTGTACAGACATTCACAATGCGATATGGGATCTTGAGCAGTTGGAAGAACTCTTCGGCGTTGGCAATTAGCTTCTCCTGCTCATCCCAAGAACCTTCTGGTCTGGAAAACACGAATTGCTCAACCTTCTCGAACTGATGGATCCTGAAAATTCCCTTTGTATCCCTTCCGTGCGCGCCCGCCTCCTTTCTGAAGCAGGGGCTTACTCCACCGTATTTCAACGGCAGATTCTTTCCATCAAGTATCTCGTCCATGTGCTGCGCCAATAGCGCGTGTTCCGCCGTGGGAATCAAGTACAAATCTTCACCCTCAATCTTGTAGATTACGTCTTCAAAGTCCGAAAGGGCAACCGCGCCGCCGATCGCTTCCCTTCTCAACATGTACGGGGGCTGCACAAGTCTGTAACCCTTCTTTTCAATGAAATCCATTGCAAATTTCATCAGAGCATAGTTGAGCTTCACCAAGTCGCCCTTTAGGTAGTAGAATCGAGCGCCTGCAACCTTTGCAGCTCTTTCCAAGTCGACTAGTCCCAGACGACCCGCGAGATCGATGTGGTCTAACGGTTTGAAATCAAACTCAGCTGGCTTCCCCCATCTCTTGATTTCGACATTGTCATTCTCGTCCTTTCCAAAGGGTACACTCTCGTGCAGGATATTCGGTAGATTCATCAAGGTGTCTGTAACCTTGCCTTCCAGTTCCTCAGTTTTCTTTTCAAGGTCCTTGATCTGGTTTGGAATCTGCTCAGCCTCCTTCACAAGCTTGGAGGCATCTTGTCCTTGTCTGCGAAGTTTCGCGATCTCTTCGGTGAGTTTGTTCCTTTTGCTTCGCAGATTGTTGGCTTCTGTTTGGACACTGCGCCAAGTTCGGTCGTTCTCGAGTAATTCGTCCACCCATGAGATCTTGTCAAGATCCCCTCGTCGTTTGAGACTGTCTTTGACAATTTCAGGATTTTCTCGCACGAACTTTATGTCAAGCATGAGCTTCACCTTGATTTCTGATCGCGGTACTATCGTCGGGCGTTATTTGTAGTGAAAGGTTGTTCTTGAAGGGTTGCTTTGGAGTGTGCTGTACCGGAGAAGGAGCACGTTGGACGGTTATCGTGATTGGCGGGACATCAACAGCCACTGCTAGGGGATTGTTCTAATCCGCTTAATTAATTCCACTACGTATGAA
>Ga0209321_10000621_pt1 | contig 23538 bp, 16 predicted proteins | sample Rifsed16ft4_FD_184012 | JGI IMG/M metagenome (GOLD analysis project Ga0209321, IMG submission 184012) | Soil microbial communities from Rifle, Colorado, USA - sediment 16ft 4 - CSP-I_5_4 (version 2) | ecosystem: Environmental > Terrestrial > Deep subsurface > Rock core/Sediment | place: Rifle...
TACCCGCGGTTGGTACCAACGTGGGGCACTTCGTTGAGTGGGCGCCCGAGGCCGCTGTGGCCGTGCCGGTGCAGGACCATGGGGCTCTGGCCCAGGGCATCACCGAGCTGCTCCAGGACGATCGCAAACGACTGGCGCTTGCGGCGGCGGCGCAGGCCCGCGCCCTCCGCGACGATGCGGACCGGGGCGCCGCGCGCACCATGGAGTTCTACCTGGATCTCACCGAGGGGCAGCGACGATCGCAGCGGCGACTTGCAGGTGGAAGGTCGTCAACCAGGCCATCCGACCGTGGCCAGGTACAGTAACACTGCCACCATCGCGACCGTCACGTAGGTTCCACGGTCACGCGCGGCGAAGACCACGGGGTCGTCGTCCACGACGCCCCGTTGCGCGAGCAGCCAGAAGCGTGTGATCCAGTGCAGCAACAGAGGTCCCACCAGCCAGAGGAGCTCCGGGAGGTGGTACAATCGGCTGGCGGTCTCGCTGTTGATATAGAGCGCAAGCACGAGCACCGACACGTATCCGCAGGCGATTCCAGCGCCGGAAATCACCCAGCGGTCCTCAAACTGGTATCCTCGGCCTCCAGCGTACGGGTCTGATTGGGCGCCGAGTCGCCGCAGTTCCGTGAATCGCTTCAGGAAGGCCAGGCTCAGGAAGAAGAAAACGGAAAAGGCGAGGAGCCACTCTGAGACGGGCGTGGCTTCCGCGATCCCACCTCCGATCACCCGGAGGCAATACAGTCCCGCCAGCACCAGAACGTCGACGATCGGCACCCGCTTCCATCCCCAAGAGTAGGTCCCCGACACGGCGAGGTAGGCCAACACGACCATCGTGAACCGTGGCGGCAGCGTCCACCATGACAGCACCACCGCGGCGAGCCCGAGTACGGCGGCGGCGGCGAGGCCGGCACCTCGACCCAGCGCTCCCGCCGCAGACGGACGTATGCGTTTGGCCGGGTCGAGACGGTCTCGACGCGCGTCGGCCACGTCGTTCAGGACGTATCCTGCCGACGCGGCGAGCGAAAAACCGCTGAAGGCCAGCGCTCCGAAGCCGACCAGCGTCCACTCGCCAATCCGGTGTCCGGTGACTAGGGGAACGAACACGAGGAAGTTCTTGACCCAGTGTTGAGGCCGCATCGCGCGGAACACAACCCGTGCGTCGGCGCGAGTCATGAGGTCAGCCTCCCAGACGGCCCAACCGCCGGCATCGCCGCGCCCAACCTAGGCCGGCTACTCGCCAGCGGTAGCCAGAGCGCGAGCGCCCATAGCAGAACTGCGCCGTAAAGCTTGGGATAGGCGAAGACCGCCAGGAGTCCGGGGGTAATCTTGGGTGAACGGTAGGGCAAGTCAGCGGCTATCAAGAGCGAGCCCAAGACAAGGAGCTGGCCACTGGTTGACCACCGCGAGCCTTGCACGGCCGCCAGTAACAGCGCGATCGGCAGGAGGGCCGACGTGTAGTGATAGTCGAGGGAGACCGGGCTGCACATCAGGCTAAGCAACACGAAGGCGGCGAACACCAGATCGCTCGTGCGGCGCCGCGCTGCCACCACCAGACTCACCGCGAGACTGCCGAACACCAGCACCGGTGCGACGACGTGCGCCAGGGGAGCCCAATCCGCGAGCGGCACGGGGTTAGCTGCGGGATGGTACAGGAAGAGATGGCGGGCCAGGCTGGTGAGCGACTGGTAGGCGGTGAGCGAGAGCATGGGCTGCGAGGGCAGAGCTGCGGCCGAGTGAAAGTAGGCCATCCACGCCTGGGTGCCGATGCGCGGGTAGGACACGGCCGCTACGCCGATGGCAACGCCCGCTCCCCACACCAGGGCGTTCCACCGGCGCTGCGCTAAGAGGAGCGGCCAGAGCATCAGGCCGGCGGTCTTGGTGATGAGAAGCGCTCCGAGGCTTGCTCCCAGGAGTCCCGGTCGGTTGGTTCGGAACCCCTGCCACGCTAGTACCCATAGCGCCAACACCAACACGTACATCTGCCCGTGAAGCAGATTCTCACGCAGCGGCTGGAACAGAAAGATGAGGGTATAGAGGGCCGGCCATGCCACACCGGTCACGCCGGCGGTTTTTCCGACCCATAGCACTAATGCCACCACCGCGCCGAAGCTCGCCACCGTCCACACCAGACGCGCAGCGTGGTAGGGGAGCAGCGCCAGCGGCAGCAAGGTCAACCCCATGGTAGGCAGGTTGGCCCCGTGGAGGTCGTACACGGTAGGTTCGAAGCGAGCGACCTCCACGCTGAACCAATCGTCGTCGTAGAACCGCGCGACCGGTGCTCCCTCCAACATCAAGCGGCTGGCGGCGTAGTGGGACACGAACCCGTGCGCTGGGCGCCCCGCGTCACGCACCGCTGCGACCAGCATGCGGAGGCCGAGGAGGGAGGCCAGTGCCCAGAGACCGAAGGACACAAGGGCCCAGGGCCGTGCCATCCAGCGAAAGTACGTCCTGGCCACGCCTCTCACAGCCGGCCGAGGGCCCGCGGATCGACCGCCAGCACCGCAAAGTACTGGAGGCGGCCACCGAAAATCGAGTCTACCACGGGCGGATACAGCGATAGCGAATCACGCTCCTCGACCAGTGCGAAGCCGTGCCGTTGGCGGATTCGGTGCCAGGTGTCAACTGTGTTATATCGATACAGGCAGCCCGCATCGTACGGACGGTTAGCCGCCCAGTCCATGAGCGCCAGGCGCTGTCGCGCCACAGGCCCCGCCACAGCATGGTCCTTGATGACGACGAGCCGCCGGCTTACTCGGGCAGCTTCCCGCAGCAGCGCGCCCGGGTCAGGGTCGTGGTGTAGCACGTCAGCCAAGATTACGACATCCGCCCAGCGATCAGGGTACGGGAACTCGCCGCCTGCGTAGCGCTTGATCGGGATGAGGGCCGGCACTCGTAGCTCCTTCTCGAGACCCACCACTGAGAGATTGGTCACTGCGTGTGGCGCATCGAGCAGCGCACGTCCGAGTGCCCCGAACCCGCACCCCACGTCGAGCACCCGGTCGTCGGGCCGCAGGTGCGGACGGATCAGGCGCACGAGGGCGCTGATGCGTCGGCGGTATATGGGCGCATGGAGGCGGCGCAGAAGTGCCCAGACCAGGGAGTCAGGGTGCATAGCGTTGTGGGGTGCGCAATCGTGGCCCATGGCCGACGGATTCGCAAGAGCCCCGTCGCAGGACGCGCTTGACAGGCCGCCGTTCGTTGAGTGCATTTCCAGCGCGTGCGAGACCCCTATCGCGACTCATTTGGAGCCTGCCCGATGTCTCGAACTTTGTGCGCTCTCCTATTGATCGGCGCGTTGATCGCCCCCCGACCGGTCCACGGCCAGGCCCCCGTCCGGGGCTTCCCGGCCGACGCCCTCCCCGGCCTCACCAAGCTCGAAACGGTGATCCGCAATACCCCGGACACCGCCCGGCTGCGCCAATACCACTTGGTGATGACCGAGGAGCCGCACCACGCCGGCTCCGCCGGCTCCAAAGCGGTGGCCGAGTACGCGCTGGCCCGGTTTAAGGAATGGGGCCTGGAGGCGCGGATCGAGGAGTTCCAGGCGCTCATGCCGTTCCCCGCGGAGCGGCGGGTCGAGCTGCTGGAGCCCGAGCGCTACACCGCGCAGCTCAAGGAGCCGGCCCTTCCCGACGACAAGGACTCGGGCGACCGGGACCAACTCCCCACTTTCAACGCCTACTCCGCCGATGGCGACGTGACCGGGGAGCTGGTCTTCGTCAACTACGGCATCCCGGAAGACTACCAGCGGCTCGCCCAGCTGGGCGTGGACGTGAAGGGCAAGATCGTGATCGCCAAGTACGGCCGAAGCTGGCGCGGCATCAAGCCCAAAGTCGCGGCCGAGCACGGCGCCATCGCCTGTCTCATCTACTCCGACCCGGCCGACGACGGGTATTACGTGGACGACGTCTATCCCAAGGGCCCGATGCGCCCGGAGCACGGCGTGCAGCGCGGTAGCGTGATGGACATGCCGCTCTATCCCGGCGATCCGCTCTCGCCCGGGTGGGGGAACGTCCGCGGCGGGCGAATGCTGGACCGCGGCGACGCCAAGACGCTGATGAAGATCCCGGTGCTGCCCCTCTCCTACGGCGACGCGCTGCCGTTGCTCAGAGCCATCGGGGGGCCGGTGGCCCCCAACGAGTGGAAAGGGAGTCTCGCTACCACGTACCACGTGGGTCCCGGGCCGGCCAAGGTCCGCGTGACGCTCCGATTCGACTGGCAGGTGCGACCGCTGTACAACGTGATCGCGCGCATTCCGGGCGCCGCCTACCCTGATCAATGGATCATTCAGGGCAGCCACCACGACGGATGGGTGAACGGCGCCCAGGACCCGACCTCGACCGCCATCACCACGCTGGAAACCGCGCGGGCATTCGCCGAGCTGCTGAAGACCGGATGGCGTCCCCAGCGCACGCTGATCTTCGCGCTGTGGGACGGCGAGGAATGGGGACTCCTGGGTTCCACCGAGTGGGCCGAGGCCCACGCCGAGGAGCTGCGATCCAAGACCGTGGCGTACCTCAACACGGATTCCTACAGCAAGGGATGGCTCGGCGCCGCCGGCTCGCACTCGCTGGAGACCTTCCTGCGCGAGGTGACGCGCGACGCGCGCGATCCCAGGAGCGGGACGAGCGCCCTGGACGCGCTGTCCGCGGAGGGTCTGAAACGGGCCCGAACGACGCGCGACTCGGTGCGGGCCAGAGGCTATCAGATTGACGCGCTCGGCTCGGGCTCGGATTACACCGCGTTCATCGATCACCTGGGGATCGCCTCCTTCAACCTGGGGTTCGGAGGCGATGCGAACGCGGGCGTCTACCATTCGATCTACGACAGTTTCGACTTCTTCAACCGGTTCCTGGATCCGGGGTACCTGTTTGGAAAGGCCCAGGCGGAGGCGGTGGGGTTGGCATTGCTGCGCTTGGCGGAGGCGCCCGTGTTACCCTTCCGGTTCACGGACGCGGCGCATACCTATGCGGGGTACGCGGCGGAGATTGACTCGCTCGCGGATCGGACGCTGGGCGTGGGGGTACTGGACCTGGCGGCCGTGCGATCCGCGGTCCAGGCGTTGGCCGAGGCCGGACGGGCCTTCGACGCGGCCTTCGAGGGAGCGATGAACCAGGGCGGCTTGGGCGTAGCGGCCAAGCGCCGCCTGCTGGCCGGGATCAATCAGGATATCTACCTGGCCGAGCGGGACCTGGCCGATGCCGCGGGGCTGCCACGGCGGGAGTGGTTCCGGCACACGATTTACGCGCCCGGCTACTACACCGGCTACGGGGTGAAAACGATGCCGGGCATTCGAGAAGCGGTGGAGCTACGGAACGCCGCCGAGGCGCAAGCGCAAGCGGGCGTCGTGGCGGCGGCGATCAACCGGATGGCGGCGCGGGTGCGAAAAGCAGCGGGAGCGCTCTCCGCCTTGTGAAGAAGCGTGAGGGGCAAGGGGTGGACCAGCGTTCGCCCCGCCTCGTACAACGGGAGAATACCATGGACCATGACTACCGATACATCCTGGCACTGGGCGTCGCGTTGAGCATCGGTTGCCGAGTCGAGAACGCCGAGATTCAGCGGGGCCTGAGCGCCATCAGCGCCGCCGGTCTGGCGCAGAAGATCCAGGTGCTCGCGGCGGACAGCATGGAGGGGCGAGCCCCGTCGTCCGCGGGTGAGGAGAAGACGGTTACCTATCTGGTGGATCAGTTGCGGCAGCTCGGGCTGCGCTCCGGCAGCGGCGAGGACTACGTGCAGCAGGTGCCGCTGGTCTCGATCGCGGCGGACCGCAACATGACGCTCGCCGTGCAGGGCCAGGGGAAGATCACCAACCTCGCGTACGGGGACCAGTTCGTCGCGTTCACGTCGCGCATCGTAGAGCGGGCGGCGATCCAGAACTCGGAGCTGGTGTTCGCGGGTTATGGCATCGTGGCCCCGGAATACGGATGGGACGATTTCGCCGGCACGGACGTCAAGGGCAAGACGATCGTGGTCCTGGTCAACGACCCCGGCTTCGCCACGGGAGACACGACTCTGTTCAAGGGCCGGACGATGACCTACTACGGCCGCTGGACCTACAAGTACGAGGAGGCGGCGCGACAGGGGGCGGCGGGCGTGCTGATCGTGCACGAGACCGAGCCGGCCGGGTACCCCTGGGAGGTGGTCACGGGCAGCTGGTCCGGCGCGCGCTTCGCGCTGGAGAGCGCGGACAACAACATGTCCCGCGCGGCGGTGGAAGGGTGGATCACCGCCGACGCGGCTCGGCAGATCTTCCGCGAGGCCGGCCTGGATTACGACTCGCTCAAGGTTCGGGCCGCGCAGCGGGCGTTCAAGGCGGTCCCCCTGGGGCTTCGGGCCTCCGTCACGGTGCGCAATACGCTGCGCCGTTCGTCCTCCAGGAACGTGCTGGCAGTGCTTCCCGGCACTACCCGGGCGGACGAGTACGTGATCTACCTGGCCCACTGGGACCATCTGGGGCGCGATCCCGCCCTGGAGGGCGATCAGATCTACAACGGGGCGCTGGACAATGCTTCCGGCACCGCGGGGCTCCTCGAGCTGGCCAAGGCCTACGCGGCGCTGGACCGGAATCCGGTCCGCTCCGTCCTCTTCCTCGCGGTGACGGCGGAGGAACAAGGCCTGCTGGGGTCCCAGTACTACGCGACACACCCGGTGTATCCGCTCAACCAGACCGTGGCGGCGATCAACATGGACGGAATGAACCTCCTGGGCCCGATGCGCGACATCACGGTGATCGGGTACGGCAACTCGGAGCTGGACGACTACGTGACCCAGGCGGCGAGGACGCAGAATCGGGTGGTCCGGCCCGATCCGGAGCCGGAGAAAGGGTTCTATTTCCGCTCGGATCACTTTCCTCTCGCCAAGGTGGGCGTACCCGCGCTCGATCCCGACGCCGGGATCAACAGCGTCGAGCACGGCGAGTCCTGGGCCCGCCAGCAGCGCGACGAGTACACCGCACAGCGCTACCACAAACCCTCCGACGAGTACGATCCGGCCTGGGACTTGGGCGGCGCGGTGGAGGATCTGCGGCTCTTCTTCCGGGTGGGGTACCAACTGGCCAACGAGTCCACGTTCCCCAACTGGCGGCCCGGCACGGAATTCAAGGCCGCGCGCGACACGATGATGGCGGGCGCACGATGAACCGCGTCCTCCGGCTCCTGCCGCTGCTGCCGCTTCTGCCGCTGACCGCCGGGGCGCAAGCTCCGGCAGCGTCCCGACCCACGCTCGTGGTCTTCATCACCGTGGACCAGCTGCGCGGCGACTACCTGGATCGCTTCGGCGCCCAGTTCACCGGGGGCCTGGCGCGGCTCAAGAACGGCGGCGCGGTGTTCGCCAACGGCTCGTTGGACTACGCGATCACCGAGACCGCACCGGGGCACGCGACCGGGACGTCGGGCCGGTTCCCCCGCAGCACCGGCATCGTCTCGAACAGCCTGGGCGTGCTCGATCCCCAGGCGCCCGTCATCGGCGGCGGCGGGGCGCCGGCCTCTCCGTTCCGGTTTCGGGGCGGCACGCTGATCGACTGGATGCGGGTCAAGGACCCGCGATCCCTCGCCCTGTCGGTGTCGCGCAAAGATCGTGGGGCGATTCTCCCGCTGGGACGGGCGAAGCAACAGGCGTACTGGTACGCTGCCGACGGCCGATTCACCACCAGCATCTATTACGCCGATACGCTGCCCGCCTGGGTGAGGCAGTTCAACGCGCGCCGACTGCCGCACCAATACGCCGGGAAGAGTTGGACGCTGCTGTTACCGGCGTCGGCGTATCCTGAGCCGGACTGGGTCGCCGTCGAGAACCGGGGACAGGACATCACTTTTCCGCACGTCGTGCCGGCCGACACCGCCGTCGCGGCGCGCGCCATCGGCGGCTACCCGTGGATGGATCAGCTCACGCTGGACTTCGCCCTCGAAGGGCTGCAGCAGCTCAAGCTTGGCCTGGGACCAGCGGTTGACCTGCTGGCGATCTCACTATCGACCACCGATGCCGTGGGGCACGCCTTCGGTCCGGATTCGCGGGAGCTGCACGACCAGGTCCTCCGGCTGGACCGTATGCTCGGCGCGTTCTTCGAGCGCCTGTTCCAGCTGCGGGACTCGGCCGGCGTCATCGTGGCGCTGACTGGCGACCACGGTGTGACGTCGTTCCCTGAAGTGTACAGTGCCAAGGCTGGCCGCCCCGCCGGGTATGTGGATCTCTCGGCCGCCGCGAACATCGTGGGGACGATGGCGCGGGCGCGGGGCGTGGACTCGGGCGCCTGGCTGTGGGAGGATGGCGTGCTCTGGGTGGATCGGGCGGCATTCTCGCGGGCGGGCGTGTCGGCGGATTTCGCCGTCCGGGAATTCGTCACCCCCGCGCGCGCGGACCCGGGCGTCCTGCGGGTGGATCAGGTGCGAACCCTGGCGCAACAGGACACCGCGCGGGACGACATTTCCCGCCGCTGGTACCACATGATCCCGCCGGACCTGGCCGTCGAGGTGGTCGTGACCCTCAAGGAGCATTACGTCTGGGGTAACTTCGGGATCGCGATGCACGGCAGTCCCCACGACGACGACGCGCGAGTGCCCATCGTGTTCTACGGCGCGCCGTTCAAGCCGGGTCTCTATCGCGACGCCGCGCGGGTGGTGGACCTGGCGCCGACGCTGGCCGCGGTGCTGGGCATCTCGCCCACCGAGCGGGTGGACGGACAGGTGTTGCGCGCCGCGCTCCGGTCAGCCGGGACGAACTAAGAGGCCTCCCTCCGCTTCGAACCGCTCCAGCGCCCGGGTCACTTCCGGCAACCGCCAAAACGTGGCCGGTTTCATGGAGCGGCGGTCGCCCGCGAGCGCGCTCGCTCCCAGCACTAGCGCCTTGACGCGACGGCGTCCGCTGGCTGGATCGAATAGCAGCTGGGTCAGGAAGTCGGGGCCGAAGGGTAGTCCGGGTTCAATCACGGTCAGGCGTTCAGTCTGGCGGACACCGGCGACGCGGCGTGCCCCGTCCAGGTCCGCTGGGTCGGCGGTGAGGACGACGACCGCACCGGGCTCGCGCGGCGCGGTCATCCGGAAGGGGCGCACTGGTCCGGGACCAGAGGTTCTCCCGTCCCGGGGGACGCCGCGCAATTCGTGCGTGGGCTCGCTGGCCGGGTGGCGCGCTGTGAAGTAGCGGTAGATCGCGTCCAGCGCCGTGCTCAGGTTCCCCGGATCGAGCCCCGCCGAGTGGGTGCCGGGGCCCGACAGATCGGGCCACCCGCCCGCGGCGGACGTCAACGACACGAGATTGGCGAGGGCCAGCGGCGCGAGGTCCGAGCCCAGGGTCGTCAGGTCCCACGCCAGGTGTGCGGCGGCGGTGGTGGGAGCATGCTCGCAGTCGGGCGTGCTCCCGCGGAACCCCAACAGCTCCACCACGGCCTCGACGTTGCGGCGCGCTCGCTCGTCGTCCGCCCGATGATATCCCAACCACAGCGGCAGCAGGTTGACCGGTGCGCACGGCGCCTCGTGCGGGGCGCCGCTCAATGGGTACACTGCCGGTGCGTAGTAGCCGGGCTCCTCCATCCAGAAGGTGCGCTCGATCGCGGTCCGCACCCGCGCGGCCTGGCGGGCGTAGCCAGTCGCCTCGTCCCCGTGTCCGGCCGGTTCGGCCATCCACGCCATCGCTTCCTGGGCCGCTACGTAGCCGGCCATCGTGTCCAGCAGCCGGGGTCCGTTGTCGCCGGTGAGCGGTTGGGCCACCAGGTCGTTGGGCCACCCGCAGCGGTCGGGGAACAGCGCGGAAAGCACCGCGCAAGGGTGACCCTCGTCCGGGGGCGCCGCGACCAATCCCTCCGGCGTGAGCTGGTGACCAGTGGCACACCGCCGGAGGTAGCTCCAATGGCGACGCACCAGCTCGATGTCGCCGCCGGCCTCCAGCCACCAGCGGTGCTGGAGGATGATGGAGGCCGACGCGTCGGGGTGAGGTGTCGGCAACCGGGCCCAGTCGCCCGACTCACCAGCGCCGGCGACGGGCAAGTCCGGCGGGGCGGCCCCCGGGACGTGGCCCAAGACGATGGCGGCGCGAAACTGGTACTCGAGCAGGTCCTGGGCTTCCCCGCGGGCGCCTATGGCGAGGAACGCCCGTACCGACTCCGACGCCACCCGCGGGCTCAGGGGCGCACGATGTGCCATGGCCGCCAACCCACCGCCGCCGCTGGCCTGCTGCATCTTGAGCCCGAGCTTGGCGGATTCGATGAGATCAGCCACCGATCGCGTGGTGCTGGTGGGGCCGGGGAAGTTCTGGGGCCAGAGATCCGGCGTGTGGGTGCGGCGTAGCCACGTATGCCAGAACGCCCGCGTCTGCTCCAGCAGGGTGACGGGATGGAGCAACTGAGGCAGCCCGCCCAACGCCCGCTCCTCATCCGGACCGGTGGCGAGCACCAGCACCACCCGCTGGACCCCCCCGCTCGCCGGTACGTCGCCGATCGGGATGTCAATGCGCCCGGGGGAGGCGAGTCGCCCCGGCGCGAGCGCACTCAGAATCAGCACGCCGTGGTCGCCGGTCACGCGCAAGGAGCGCCGGCGGTCCTCGTGCAGCCGGCCGCGGGGCAGGTGGACGAGCAGCCGCGCGTCAGACCCCAACCGATCCCCTCGCCAGATCTCGACGACTCGCAACATCAGGCTGTGACCGGGCGGGGCGTAGTCGAGGGTCACCAGCGAGACCGCGCGGTCGTGGGCGTGAGTGAGCAGCACCCCCGATTCCCGCGCCCGCCAGATCGCCTGGTACGGCAGCGCGACGCTGCGGCGCTCCGAGGTCAGCTCCAGCCAGCAGTCGCCGAACGACTGGAAGCCATAGCGCGGGCCTACGATGTCGCAGAGACGATTGACCGGCGTGGCCGCGCCGGCGTGGGCAAAGACCTTGCCGTTGCCGAGCGGCCAGATCCCCGCGTCCCGGCCAGGCGCACCGGTCTCCGGCGCCAGCGCCCACGAGTTCGCGTCCAGCAACCAGGGGAGCTGGGAGAGGAGGCTGGCGGAGGGGGCGTCGCGCCTGATCACTGACAACTCCCCGGTTGCTGCTTTCCGCTACGACGACCTTGGCGGCTCCACGTAGCCGACATACGGCAGCGTGCGGTATTGATCCGCGTAGTCCAATCCGTATCCCACCACCCATTTGTCCGGGATGTCGAATCCCACGTAGTCGAGCTGTACGTCCACCACTCGGCGCGAGGGCTTGTGCACCAGGGCGCAGGTCTCGAGCGAGGCGGGCTCGCGGGCGCCCAAGATGTGCGTGAGGTAGGCGAGCGTGTGCCCGGTGTCCACGATATCCTCGACGATCAGCACATGCTTGCCCGCGATCGCTTGCCGGAGGTCCATGATCAGGCGCACTTCGCCGGTGGACTTGGTGGCGTTGGCGTAGCTCGACAACGCGATGAAATCCACCGCGTGTGGGATGGAGATCTTGCGCGACAGGTCCGCCAGGAAGATGAACGAGCCCTTGAGCACGCCGACCAGCAGCAGAGGTGTGCGTCCGGCGTAATCCTGGGAGATGCGGGCGGCAAGCTCCCCGACTTTCTGCTCGATGGCCTCGGAGGAAATGAGCACCTTCACGTGGTGGTCGGGCATGCGACCTCAGTCGTTCAGGACCAGGGGGACCAGCTCGAAGCGCTCCACATCTACCAGCCCCAAGTCCGTCAGCTTCAGCTTCGGGATCACCTCCAGGGCCAGGAAGCTCATCGCCATGAAGGGATCGTGGAGCGCCGAGCCCAGCTGCCGGGCGGCCCTCAGCAGCCGGTCCATGCCCGCCCGCACCTGCTCAATGGGTTGATCCGACATGAGGCCTGCGATGGGGAGTGGGAGCAGCGCCAGGACCGTGTCCCCCTCCGCCGCCGCCTGCCCACCGCCGGCGTCGGCCACCGCCCGGGCCGCCGTCAGCATGGAGCGGTCGTCCGCGCCGATCACCACCAGGTTGTGGTGATCGTGGGCCACGGTCCCCGCGATAGCGCCGCGCTCAAGGCCGACCCCGGTCACGAACCCCTTGCCGACGTTGCCGGTCCCCCGATGCCGCTCGATCACCACCATCTTGAGCAGGTCGCGCGTGGGATCCGCCACCAGGCGGCCGTCGTCGCGCGCTGCGTCCATGACGAGATGGTGGGTGATCAGCTGGTTCTCGATGGCGCCGATGACGCGGATGCGCTGTCCGGAGGCGGGGATAGCCAGGTCCACCTTCCCGAAATCCACGTGGACAGTGTTGCAAACGGCGGTAGGGGCGGCAGAGGCGGCAGAAGCGGCAGTAGGTATCGGCCGACCGTCCTCTGCAACGAGTTGCCCGCTCACGTACACCCGCTCCGGGCGGGGCGACTGGAGATCGGCGAACACCACCAGGTCCGCCCGACGTCCCGGCGCAATGGCCCCTCGGTCGTACAACCGGAAATGCTCCGCCGGGTTCAGGGTGCCCATCCGGATGGCGGTGACGGGATGCAGTCCCTCGCCTACGCCCAAGCGGATCAGATGGTCAATGGAGCCTTCATCCACTAGGTCCGCGGGTTGCCGGTCGTCGGTGCAGAAGCAACACCGGCGCTCGTTCTCTGCCGTGATCAGCGGAATGAGCGTCTTGAGGTTCCTGGCGTTGGTCGCTTCACGTACGAAGATGGTCAAGCCGAGGCGGAGCTTCTCGCGGGCTTCCTCGAGCGTGGTACACTCGTGGTCCGAGCTGATGCCGGTCGCGGCGTAGGCATTGAGCCGCTTGCCAGTGAGACCCGGGGCGTGGCCGTCGCGCACGCGGTCGGCGAAGGCGCTGAGCTTGGCCAGGACGGCGTCGTCCCCGTACACCACGCCCGGGAAGTTCATGACCTCGGCCAGCCCCAATACGCCCGGCAGCGGCTTCAGCGTCGCGAGGTCGTCCGCGGAGAGGGTGGCGCCGGACGTCTCCATGTGCGTTGCCGGCACGCAGGACGAGGCGTTCACCAGCATAGCGAGCGGGGCCCCTTGGGCGTCGTCCAGCATGAACCGGACGCCCGCGAGGCCACACACGTTGGCGATCTCGTGCGGATCCGTGACGACTGTGGTCACACCGTGGGGTACCACGGCCCGCGCGAACTCGCGCGGCGTCACCATCGAGCTTTCGATGTGAACGTGCGCGTCAATGAAGCCGGGAGCCACGAACCGGCCGTCAAGATCGACGGTCTCGCGCGCCGCGTAGTCTCTGCCGAGACCCACGATCACGCCGCCCGCGACCGCCACGTCTGCGGCGTGGACCTCACCGGAGAACACGTTGACCACCTGCGCGTTCTTGAGCAAGAGATCGGCCGCCTGGTCGCCTCGGGCGAGCGCGAGCAGGCGCTTGAGTTCCATCAACGCGATTCTCTCGCCGCCGGAGCGGGGGCAAGCTTGACGGTCTGGGTTTGGCGCCCGGGTCCGGCGGGCAAGACCACCGCGATCGTGGTGACTTCTCCCTGTCGCCGCACCAGGTCGGCGCCCTCCACCCGACCCAGGCGCTCCCCCACGAGCGCGATCTCATACCGCCGCGCGGCCGTCCCCTCTACCACCAGCGTCCACCCGTCCTCCGCCGCTCCGAAATCGAGCACCCGGACCCCGCCGGAAGGCTGACCGGGTGTCAATTCGGCGTGCGGCGGCTCGACGTCCAGGCCTCCGGTCCAGGTGACCTCGACCTTCTGTGGCTGGGCGGCGACCGGGACGGTCACCTGCACGTGCTGGTCGTGGGGGCCCAGTTCTGAGCGAGCCTCGACCGCTCGACCATCCAGCGTGACGCGCACGTCGCGCGCGCCCGCGGGGACCGACTGCGCGAACTCCAGGTTGAGCGGCGCGCTGGCGCTGACGGTAGCCGTTGCCCGTCCGGAGCCGCGCTCGAGCTGAACGGTCAGCCTGGCCGACCCGACGCGCAGGTGGCGCACCGAGACGCGATCCCAGCTGGGTGGAAGCTGCGGCGCCAGCCGAGCGCGTCCGGCCGGCGCGTCCGGCTCCCAGCCCAGGAGCCCGTACATGATGGGCGACAACAGCATGGATGTGGCGAAGAACTGGTGGGGCACCGCCGTGTCCAGGGGCCGGTAAAACGCGCCGGACAGCAGCTCGGGGTGGCGTCCGCGCGCCCAGTCGAACGTCATCTGCGCCAGCGCGTGGATCAGCGGATAGCCGGACCAGGGCCGGCGCGCGCGGTACTGGCCCCAGCTCACGAATCCGGTGACGAACGGCCACACCGCGCCGTTGTTGTAGTGCATGGGATCGTACAGCGGGCTCTGGCTCGAGAGGGGCCGGGCTCCCCAGTCGGTGGAGATGGCGTCGCTGGCCAGGCGCGCCATCATCCGCTCGGCGCGGTCAGGGCGCAGCAACCCGAACGACTGGGCGGTGGCGGGCCACATGGTGAGGTTGTCGTTGGTGCGCCCGGAGCGCAGAATGCCGAACGCGTAGTAGCCCTCAGCCTCGCGCCAGTAACGCTGGTTCAGGGTTTGCAGCGCTTTGTCCCGCAGCGCGGACGCGGCAGTCGCCGCCGGCTCGTCGTTCATGGCCCGGGCCATCTCCGTCACGGCACGGAGCGACTCGATCCACACGCCGGCCAGATATACGTCCTGATGGATGTCCTCGCCCAGGGCCCCGACTTCGATGGCCCCCAGCCCGCCCGTGGTGTTCTCGATGATGCCGTCCCCGTCCGTCTCGGTGGTCAGGCACCAGGCATAGGCCTTGCGCGCCGCGGGCCACAGTTGGTGGAGCAGCTCGCGGTCGCCGCTCGCCTTCCAGTAGCGCCACAGCGCCACCAGCCAGAAGGGCGTGGTGTCGGCGTGGTAGTAGGCGTAGGGGAAGTCGGTGAACCACGGGATACGCGCCGCGGCCTGAGAGATCTCGTGCGTGATCTTCCCGTCGGCGCGCTGGTACTGGGCCAGGAAGCGGAGCCCCTGTGCCACCGGGGTCCACTGGCCAGTCGCGTCCATCGCGAACGAGTTGATCGCGGCGTCGCCGCCAAAGAACCAGCCGAAACCCGGTCGGGCACTCTTCCCCGAAAGACCCCACCCCGCCACCAGCCCGCATCCCAGGTCCGGATTGCAGACCATCTGCTCGTCCAGGTCAATCTTGGACCACTGGAAGGCGAGGTTGAGTTCCGGGTCCGGCGTCTCGAGGGCGACGGTCTCGGCCAGCAGCGTGCTGTCGTAGGCCCGCCGCTCGCGGTACAGCGCCTCCGCGCGCGCAATCACCCGGCGGTATAGCGCCAGCGCGGTGTCGCGGGGCATGGTGCCGCCCACCACGGCGATGGGCACGAACTCACGCGCCGCACGGACCGGGTCCACCGGAATAGCGAACGTATTGGGCGCGTCCGGTAGGGCATGCGCCGGGTGACTCGAGGCGGTGGTGGCCCACGGCGAGCCGATCACGGCGTTATGCTGGCGCCGGCTCTCGGACAGGACAAACGCCTTGAGGTTGTCGTCCCAGAAGGTGTACTGCCCGCCGAACGCTGCCGGCCAGGCGTACTGGAACACCATGCGGAAGCTGGCGATGACCTCGAGCGGGCGGATGGCCTGGACGTCGAGGAGGACCAACAACGCGGGCAGGTCGAGAGGCGCCAGGATGTGCTGGCGCACGGTGAAGGTGGCGTGGGAGTAGGTGATGGTGGTGAGCTCCGGCCGGACCTCCACGGTTCGGGCGACATCCGCGCCGCGGATGGGCTCCACGTAATCCGGGATTCGGAACGCCAGCTCGAAGCCGTCCGCCAGCTTGAACGGGTGCGCCCACAGCTCGGCGGCGCCGGTCTCGTGGCCCAGCCACGCGGCGCGTCGTCCGATCACGCCGAGGTACTGATGCGGACGGGCGTCTCCGGTGAGCCCTAGGGCTGAGGGCGCGACCGGGAACCGCGCCACCGCGGAGGCCTGCTGCGCGTTCGCATCCCCACGGCCCAGCCCCGCCACGAGGCCGATCCCGATCGCCAGGGAACGGAGGATCTGAGGGGTCATGTGATGGGGGGAAGATACAGCGGACCCCGCGGGGTGACAGGACACTATCTTACACGAATGACGCAGGCGTTGTCGCTGCGGCGCGGACTCCTCGGCGCGGTGCTGGTCGGCACGGCGGCCGTGGCGGTGTGCGCGGTGTATCCGCGTCGGGCCCAGCTGGCCCCACCGCTGCCCGTCGGATGGGCGCCGGACTCGCTGCGGCAGGGGGCGGCCGCGATCATCGTCACCGGGCCCGATACCGGCGCGGCCGTCGGCGGTGACACGGTCGTGGCGGTGGCCGGCACGCTGGCGGGTGAGCCGCTGCGGTTCGAGCGAGGTCGCGACGGCCGATTCCGCGCCCTGGGCGCGATTCCGGTCAACGCGGCGGCGACGATCCCCATCCCCCTTCGCGTGGTTCGGAGCAGCGGCGACACGGCGAATCAGTTCATCCGGGCGCCGGTGAAAGGCGCCGTGTTCGCCACCGAACGGCTGCGGCTGCCGGCGCGGTTTGTGACGCCCCCGGACTCCGTGCGTGGGCGACTCGAAGAAGAGCGTCGCACCATCCGCGAGGCGATGGCCCGCACCGCGCGGACCCCCAGGCTGTGGCACCGCGCGTTTGGCGAGCCGCTCCCGCTCGTGGTCACGGGCGGCTTCGGCACCCGCCGGGAGATCAACCGCACGGCGCGGAGCCGGCATCTTGGCGTCGATCTCGACGGCCGCACGGGAACGCCGGTCAAGGCGGCCAACCGCGGCGTCGTCGTGGTGGCGGGATCGTTCTATTACCAAGGGAACGCCGTCTATCTGGACCACGGCAACGGTCTGGTAACCTCGTACATGCACTTGAGTCGTATCCTGGTCTCCGTGCGGGACACCGTCGGCGAGGGCCAGGTGATTGGCCTGGTGGGCGCCACGGGCCGCGTGACGGGACCCCATCTGCATTGGACGGCCTACTTTGGCCGCATCCTGTTCGACCCCTTGAGCCTGCTGTCGCCAGAGGTGGAGGCCCTGGCGAAATGGTGAATACCGTTCAGGAGTGTTGAAGTTCGAAGCTCCCTTCGACATTCGCCATTCCCGGTTCGACATTCGATATTCCTGCCCGGAGTATTCCACACGGAGAGCTGCGTGCCACAGAAGCGTGGACGCCGGACGCCGGCGGGTCGAGGGAATGCTGGGGTGAGAGACGAGGGCCGGTTCCTGGCGCACCTGCGGCGCCTGCCGACCCCCACCTACCTGTTTCGCCGGGCCGAAGCTGACTTCGAGCTGGTCGAGTATAACGGCGTGAGCGAATCGTTGGTTCCGGAGCTTGCGGCCACGGCGGTGGGGCAGCGGGCTAGCGCGCTGCTCGAGGACCGTCCGGCCCTCCTGGAGGACCTGGCCCGCTGCTGGCGGGAGCAGCAGCCGGTCCAGCGGACCACCACGACGCGGGTCTCCGGGGTATTGCGGACCACGCACCTGACCTATGTCCCGATTCCGCCCGACGTGGTGGTGCTGCACGCGCAGGACGTCACGGCCGGCGAGGTGACGCAGGCAGCGCTGGACCGCTCGGAGGAGAAGTACCGCACGCTGGTCGAGAGCTCGTTGCAGGGCATTACCATCTATCAGGGCGGTCGCATCGTCTTCGCCAACCGGGCGGCGGCCGAGCTCGCCGGGCGGAGCACAGACAAACTCCTGGGTCTCAGACCGGAAGACCAGCTCCCCCTGGTCCACCCGGACGATCGCGCGTGGCTGGTGCAATGGATCGAGGATCTGCGCCAGCGCCGTCCCGCGCCGACACGCAGCCAATACCGAACCCTGCGAGGGGACGGCAGCGTGTGCTGGATCGAGTCCATGGTGGGGCCGGTGGATTACGGAGGCCTGCCGGCGCTCATGGTGGTGGCGGTGGACGTGACGGAGCGACGTCAGGCCGAGCAGGCGCTGCGGGCCAGCGAGGAGCGCTACCGGGCTATCGTCGAGACCGAGCCGCAGTGCGTAAAGGTCCTCGCCAAGGACGGGACGCTGGTCGACATGAACGCCGCGGGTCTCCGGATGATCGAGGCCAACTCGCTGGAGCAGGTCCGTGGGCGGGACATGACGCAGATGGTCGCGCCCCTACACCGGCAGGCGTTCCGAGAGCTGCTCCGGCGGGTGATGGCCGGGGGCGGGGGCACGTTGCAGTTCGAGACCGTGGGGCTCAAGGGCGCGCGCCGCTGGCTGGAGACCCATGCGGTCCCGCTCCGGGACAGCGACGGGCGGGTGACGGGACTGCTGGGCATCACGGCCGACATCTCCGAGCGCAAGCGCGCCGAGGACGAGCTGCGCGACTCCGAGAGCCGCTACCGCTCGCTGGTGCATGGCGCCCTGTACGGCATTTACCGCTCCACCGTCGATGGCCGGCTGCTAGAGGCTAACCCGGCTCTGGTCTCGATGCTGGGGTACCAGTCCGAGGCGGAGTTGCTCAGTGTGGATTGGGCGAGCGGGGTGTACCAGGATCCGGAGGGGCGCGCCCGGCTCGTCGGGGAGCACCGCGACGCGGATCGGATCGAGGGTGTTGAGGTGGGCTGGAAGCGCAAAGACAGCACGCCCATCACGGTGCGGCTCAGCGGCCGCGCGGTCCGGGACCAGTTCGGGGCCCTCACCGAGTTCGAAATGATCGTGGAGGACGTCACCGCCCGGCGCGCCCTGGAGGAGCAATTCCGGCAGGCGCAGAAGATGGAGGCAATCGGCCAGTTGGCGGGCGGCGTGGCGCACGACTTCAACAATCTGCTGACCGCCATCCTGGGGTCCGCCGACCTGTTGCTGCTCGACCTGCCGCCGGAGGACCCGCGTCGTGAGGACCTCCTCGCCATCCGGGATGCGGGGGAGCGCGCCGCGGGGCTGACCCGCCAGCTGCTCGCGTTCAGCCGCCGCCAGGTGTTGCAGCCGCGGGTCATCGACCTCAACGACGTCCTCGCGGGGATGGAAACGCTGTTGCCGCGCATCATCGGCGAGGACATCCGGCTCGAGACCGTTCCCGGCCCGGATCTTGACCGGGTGTGTGCGGACCCGAGTCAGATCGAGCAGGTCATTCTGAACCTGGCCGTCAACGCGCGGGACGCGATGCCGGACGGCGGCCGATTGACCATCGAGACGGCCAACGCCGTTCTCGACCCGGCGTTCACAGTGCGTCACCCCCTCCTCCTGCCCGGCCGCTACGTCCGCTTGTCGGTGAGCGACACCGGGTACGGCATGGATGAGGTGACCCAGGCCCGCATCTTCGAACCGTTCTTCACCACCAAGGGACCCGGCAAGGGGACCGGGCTCGGACTGGCCACCGTCTACGGCATCGTGAAGCAAAGCGGCGGGTATATCTGGGTGCGCAGCGAGCCGGGCAGCGGCACCACCTTCGACGTCTACCTTCTCCCGGTTGACCGGCCGGCGGACGGACCCTCGAACCTCGCCGCACCGCCTGAGGCGCAAGCGGGCTCCGAGACGATCCTGCTGGTCGAGGACGACCTCGCCGTGCGCGCCTTGGCGCGGCGCGCGCTCGAGCGGTACGGCTACCGAGTGCTCGAGGCCACGAACGGCCGCCAAGCGCTGGAGGCCATGCGGGGGGACCGCCACACCATCGACCTGCTGCTCACGGATATCGTGATGCCCGAGATGGGCGGGCGCCGCTCCGCCGAACAGGTTCTGTTGCTGCGTCCGGACCTCAAGGTGCTGTACATGTCCGGGTACGCCGGGCCGGAGCATCCGGCGGAGCCCGGGGCGCTGGTGCAGAAACCCTTCACCCCGGAATCGCTCGCGCGGAAGGTGCGCGAAGTGCTCGACGGGTGAAGAATGGCGGATACCGACTTCATCGAGGCGGTGCGGCGGGGTTACGTCCGTGCGACGTGAGACGTGAGATGTGAGAAGTGAGACGTGAGAAGTTGACAAGTCGGCGTGGGCCGTCCTTCTTACTTCTCACGCCTCACTTTTCACACATTCGAAGCCAACAGATAGGAGCAACCGTGCGGACACCAAGCATCAGGATCGCGCTCGCGGCCGGGTTCCTGGCGAGCGGCATCATGGCTGTGGGCGGCGCAGGCGTGGCACAGCAAGGCCAGCCTCAGGCGCCGGAGGTGACTGTTTACAAGGCCCCCACATGAGGGTGTTGCGCTGCGTGGGTAGGCTACCTACGGGGACAGGGATTCAAGGTGCAGGAGCGGAACGTCGAGAATCTGACGCTGGTGGAAGCCCAGTACGGCGTGCCGCAGGCGGCGAAGGCGTGCCACACGGCGGTAGTTGACGGCTACGTCGTAGTAGGCCATGTGCCGGCGGACGCGATCCGCCGGATGTTGAAGGACCGGCCCGACATCGTCGGGATCTCGGTGCCCGGGATGCCATCGGGCTCGCCCGGGATGGATGGGCCAAAGGAGCCCTTCGACGTGGTGAGCATCGACAAGGCGGGGAAGATCACGGTCATCGAGAAGCGCTAACCCCTCCCTCCCGCCAGCTTCGCCGCCTCCGGCGACCGCAACAGCCGCCACATCGCCAGGGTGCCCAGCGCGGGGCCGGGGGCGAGCGCGGCGAACGCCCATCCCCAGCCAGCTGCCTCCTGCACCACGGGGACCAATTGGATAGACCCCAGCGTCAGCAGGAAGCCCATCGCGGTTTGGGTGGTGAGCTGGGTGCCCATGTAGTCGGGCTCGGCCAGCTCGCTCACGCTGCTGGAGAACTGGGCTGAGTCGGCGACCACGGCGAAGCCCCACACCAGGGCAATCACGGTGGCGAGCAGGGGATGGCCCTCCGCCACGAACCCCACCACCAGCGCGCAGGAGCCGCTGATGATCATGCTCAGCATGGTCGTCCGGGTGCGCCCCCAGCGGTCGGCGAGTTTGCCGGCGAGCAGGCTGCCGAGTCCGCCAGCGGCAATTACCCAGAAGGCCGCCAGCGCAGCCGCCGTCTGAGGCTGCAGCGGGGACAGCTTCTCTGCCGCTTCTCCCGCTCCCCCTTGCAGGGCGTAGGTATGCAGCAGAAAGATGGGCGCCCAGGTCCACATGGCGTACAGCTCCCACATGTGCCCCAGGTAGCCGAAGTTCGCCAGGCGGAGCGGCGGAAGGCGCAGGGCCTTGGTCATGTGACGCCATTGGAATGGTGGCACGCTGGCGCGATACGGACCCAGCTTCCCAAACCGCCAGGCGATGAGGCCGCCGACGGCGGCCAGCGCTGCCGCGACGTACAGCACCGGGGGCCAGTCCGCGAATCCTCCGAGCGCGCGAATCAGGTGAGGTGAGGCGGAGCCGACCGTGAGCGCGCCCACCAGGAGCCCGAGCCCCAGGCCGCGGTCCTCGCGGGTCCAGGTAGCCATGATCTTCATGCCCACGGGGTACACCAGCGCGAGCATCATCCCGGTCCCCGCCCGGAGTGCGATGGCGGTGGCAAAGGACGCGTTGAGCGCCGGAATCAGGAATGTCAGCAGCGCGCCGGCCACGGCCCCCAACGCGACCACCAGCCGGGGTTGCCACACATCCGGGACGTTGAACAGCGCGCTGAGCAGCGCGCCGGCCACGAAGCCCAGCTGCACCGCCATGGTCAGCCACGCGCCCTGCGTGGGCGTCAGCGACCAGTCGCGCGCCAGGGCCGGCGCCACGGCCGACGCCGAGAACCAGAGGCCCATGGCCAGCGACTCGGCCAGGGCGAGAAGCAGCAGGGTACGCCACTTCTCGGACAACGTCAGTGCAGCGGGGCCAGCGTGAGATCGAGAAACCGGTGCCCGTTGAAGTCCACGAGCTTGCCGGGCTGGATCAGCAAGGGATAGGCGAACGAGGGGCCGTCGTACACGAACGTGTGGTACTCGCCGCACTCGCCGGCGGCGTCGAGACCGTCGGTGATGCCGATCTCGGTGAGCAGGTCGGCATCCAGCTCGCGGCCCAGGAAGCCGGCGGCGGGCTGGTTCAGGTCCACGCCCACCACCACCGCCCGGTAGCCTCGCTCGACCACTTCATGGATCAGCTCGATCCCGGGCTCGCCCCAGAGCGGCTCGACGTGCTCCAGCCCTCTGGCGCGCACCCGCCGTTCGTACCAACCGCGCACGTCCTCGAGATGGATGTTGCCGAACACCATCCCCTGGCATCCCCGCGCCTTGAGGTCGTCCAGGACGCGGAGGAAGACGTCTTCGAACTCCTCGGGCTGCGCGCTCGCCTGCACGCACTCCAGCCTCAGGGACGCCGCTTGCGCCTCGATCAGCTCGTGCCGCACGCCGTGAAAGCGGACTCGGCCGGTGGAACCATCGTAGATGTTTGCGAGAAACCGGACATCGAGCCCGGTGCGGCGCGCCCGGTCGAGGGCGAGCGTCGAATCCTTGCCACCGCTGCTCATCAGGGCATACGACATGGGGCGCAATAGTAACTCGTGGGGTTGGGAGACGTCACGGGGTGACGAGGGGCCCGCCGCGTGGCTAAGCCTTCCTTCACCGCGAGTGTGGCCTCGACTTTACTCGCACCGGCGATGCTTCGGCGTCGAACAGATATGGAAAAGGAGGCCAGCATGGCCCGACGACTACCATTCATCGCTCTGAGCGCCGCGATCGCCGCGTGCGCCCCCCTGAGCGTCAGCTCGTACATACACCCCGCCGCAGATTTCTCGCGGTATGAGACCTACGACTGGGGTGCCCGGGACCCCCTGCCGACCGGCGATCCCCGGCTGGACAACAATCCGTTCTTCGACTCCCAGGTCCGCGCCTCGGTGGAGCGCCAACTGGCGGCCAAGGGGTATCGGCGGGTGTCGGGGAATCCCGACTTGGTGCTCCACTACCACGCGTCGGTCCAGGAGAAGGTGGACGTGTACCGCGTGGACGCCGAGGCGGGCTATCGCACCGAGACGGCGGCCGTCCAGTATGAGGAAGGGACGCTGGTGCTGGACGTGGCCGACGCGAAGACGCGGGAGATCGTCTGGCGTGGGTGGGGGCAAGGTGACATCGAGGGCGTCATCAACGACCAGTCTCGGATGGAAAAGCGGGTGAAGGAAGTGACCCAGAAGATGCTGGAGCGGTTCCCGCCCCGGAGCTAGCGCCGATCGAGCGGCGACACCACGGGCCGGCGCGCAACAAAACGCTCCGGCCCGCGTTCCTTTTCTTACCCTTTTCCGTGTTTTTCCCCCTACCGTCCTTCCCATGCTCGCACGCATCCGCTCGGCGGCGGTGCTCGGCATTGACGCGTACCTGGTGGACGTCGAAGCCGACATCGCCAATGGCCTGCCCATGTTCGCCACCGTTGGGCTCCCGCACGGGGCGGTGAAGGAAGGCCGCGAGCGCGTGGGTGCGGCGATCGCCAACTCCGCGTTTGAGTTCCCGTTGAAACGCATCACCATCAACCTGGCACCCGCAGACGTGCGAAAGGACGGCTCGGCGTTCGATCTCCCAATCGCGATGGGGATCCTGGCAGCGACCGGACAGCTCGGCGGCACGGCGGACGGATATGTCATCGTCGGTGAGCTGGGACTCGAAGGGGGCGTCCGGCCGGTGCGCGGGGCCTTGCCCATCGCGGTGGCGGCGAAGCAGGCCGGCGCCAGAGGGCTGATCGTCCCGGTGCAGAACTTGGCCGAGGCCGGTGTGGTGGACGGCATCGAGGTTCTAGGCGCCGAGTCGCTGAGTCAGGTGGCCGGGTTCTTCAGCGACAGTGGTGGGCTGCGTCGCGCCGAGGTTGACGCTCGCGGCCTATTCGGACA
>Ga0209321_10000626_pt1 | contig 23465 bp, 28 predicted proteins | sample Rifsed16ft4_FD_184012 | JGI IMG/M metagenome (GOLD analysis project Ga0209321, IMG submission 184012) | Soil microbial communities from Rifle, Colorado, USA - sediment 16ft 4 - CSP-I_5_4 (version 2) | ecosystem: Environmental > Terrestrial > Deep subsurface > Rock core/Sediment | place: Rifle...
CCTGGCATCCGGCTGTAGCAAAGGATGAGATCCTTGAAGGTGAAAACAACAAGCCAGGTGCCGTACGCCTGTTGACCTTAAATGATGGTGGTACAATCAATGAAGAATTGTTGAGCTGGAATGAAGGCATGATGACTTTCAGCTACAAGATTTTTGAAAGTGTGCTTCCAGTCAGTGATTATGAAGCTACCCTGACAGTTGAGGCAACATCCAATACCAGCAGTAAAATCATCTGGTCCGCATCATTTAACGCAGGCAAAGGCGCGGATGATCAAACTGCACGGGATACTATCAGTGGTATTTTTGATGCAGGGCTCGAAAATCTGGTGAATATATTAATCAACCAGTAATCACACTTCTGATTAAGCGCCAGTTTCTGTTTAATCAAATACAGCATTATTTAAATCCCTGGCTTTATCAAGACCAGTCAGTGTGTCCTTGCCCTTGATATTTTTAAATACTGTGCCAGTCAGTTTGGCATAAGTCAGATTCGCTCCAGTCAGATCAGCACCGGTGAAATCAACCATGCTTAAATCACACCAGGTGAAATCAACATCTTTCAGATGGGCATTCTGCAATTTTCCGAAACGCAAGGTACAGTATGACAGGTCAGCGCCTTCCAGATTGGCATTCTTCAGATTTGCATTTTCCAGTTGTGTCCGAATCATCCCCATGGGCTGGTTTTTCATATTGGCCCCAGCCATGGCATTAACAAGTATTGCCCCCTCCAGGTCAGCCCGGTTCATTTTTGCTACCAGGTTGGTATTACTCAGGTTGGCATTCTTCAGGTTGGCGCCATCCATACTGGTGTTATTCATTGATGCATTGGTAAAATTTGCACCTTCCAGGTTGGCATCAAGCATAATCGCCAGATCGAGATTAGTATTAGCAAAATTTGCACCGGAAAGATTTACTCCACGCATGTGAGTGTAAAAAAAATCTGCGCCCCTGAAATCAACTCCGGACATGTCCTGCCCGCGAAAATCCTTTTCTCTCAAATCCGGTATTTCGCCCTCAGGTGTATTCTTGATTAACTCCAGGACTTCATCTCGCGTCATCTTTTGCCAGTATGTATCTGCAGCATAACCAGAGTACCCGGACGTGAGTAACGGGAAAAGAAAAAGAAAGATTACTTGATAGTTGCGCATAATGAACACTGTCCTGGAAAGATTGCTCTTTCTATTCCGATTCACGCATTATTCAAAAGTTCTTCCCGAATCAGGCAAATGATAAAAGAAAAGGAGGATAAAAACAGCCTGTATCAAATGACAATCACTTTTTTATCCCGCCCCTGGTCAACTCCAGTGGTTCAAGCAATCGATCGAGTTCTGCGTCCGATAAATTTGTCATTTCCTTTGCCACTTCTTTTATTGGCCGGCCTTCAGCGTAGGCCTGCTTGGCGATCTCTGCACCTTTTTCATAACCGATCACGGCATTGAGCGCAGTCACCAGTATCGGATTACGTTCAATGGCCTTGTTGATCTGTTCCTGATTGACGGTGAATCCGGCAATCGCCTGGTCTGCCAATAACCGGGATACATGGGCGAGTATCTCGATACTCTGTGTGAGGTTATAGGCAATGACCGGCAACATGACATTCAACTGGAAATTACCGGATTGCCCGCCCACAGTGATCGTCAGATCATTCCCAATCACCTGAGCACACACCATACAAACGCTTTCCGGTATCACCGGGTTGACCTTGCCCGGCATGATGCTGCTGCCCGGTTGCAATGGCGGTAATGCAATTTCGGCGAGACCCGCAAGCGGGCCGCTGTTCATCCAGCGCAGATCATTGGCGATTTTCATCAGGCTGACGGCAACTGTTTTTAATTGCCCGCTCATCTCCACGGCGGCATCCTGCGTGCTCAGACCTTCAAAGTAATTTTCTTTTGGTTTGAATTTCACGCCGGTTGCTGCAGCAAGATGGGCGGCAACTTTCGCGCCAAACTCCGGATGCGCATTGATGCCTGTGCCCACAGCCGTACCGCCGATGGGCAATTCAACGAGTCTCTCCAGTGCGGAATTGATTCTTTGCTGACCATGACGGACCTGGGTTTCCCAGCCGCTGAGTTCCTGTGCCAGTGTCACCGGCATGGCATCCATTAAATGAGTACGCCCGGTTTTAACTACGCCACTCAGTTCTTTTGAACGGCGATGGATTGCATCGGCCAGATGTTCCAGTGCCGGTAATAATTCTTCCGTAACCAGCAGGCAACCGCTGACATGGATGGCTGTGGGGAATACATCATTACTGCTCTGCCCCATGTTCACATGATCATTGGGGTGCACTTTCCGTCCCAGCCGCTGGCTGGCAATGTTGGCGATGACCTCGTTGGCATTCATATTGGAACTGGTGCCGGAACCGGTCTGGAAAATATCCACCGGGAAATGCTGGACATGATTGCCCTTGGCAACTTCATGGGATGCTGCCTGGATCGCCTCGGCCATGTCTGCTTCGATTAAACCCAGATCCTGGTTGGCTTTGGCGGCGGCGGCCTTGATGAGTCCCAGGGCCCGGATGACAGAACGCGGCAAGATCAGGCCACTGACGGGGAAATTATCCACGGCGCGCTGGGTTTGCGCGCCATACAGGGCATCGGCGGGCACGCGAACCTCACCCATGCTGTCTTTTTCAATCCGGTAATCCTTACTGGTCATACGGTCATTATAAAACATGGTCCAGCTGAATGGCAGGAGATTATTATCAGGCGCAAGGCGGCCTGATCCTAGAATTTCTGCGGCAGACCGTTGCGGAAGATCTTGAACTCATTTTTTTGCATGATGTTCCAGTCTTCATTATCTGTGAGTGCGCGTGAGGTAACGATAGTGACGATATCTTTCGGTGTGGTGAGTTTGCGGAAATCCACGATTTCTCCGGTGTCGATCAACCGTGCCTTGCCGAAAGGATGTTTGCGTGTGATCCAGCACATGTTGTTGGTGCAGAAAGCAGAAGTTCGGGGTCAGAGTAAAAACTCACAAGAATAGCTCGGGTTTTGTGCGTTAGTTTTTACTCTGACCCCGAACTATTACCTCACCCATGCTGTCTTTTTCAATCCGGTAATCCTTACTGGTCATACCGTTACAGTACCGAATGGTGTCGATTTCAACAACTGCTTTATCTATTACGTCGGTCCGGCAGGCCCGACCACAGCAACCCGTATGGATAAATTTACGGACATGATGCTGGAAAAAACCGGATTGCTCGGCATGATCGGCAAGGCCGAACGCGGCCCGGTCGCCATTGATGCCATCCGGAAACACAAAGCGGTTTATCTGATGGCCGTGGGTGGCGCGGCTTATCTGGTCTCGAAAGCCATTACCGGCTCAAAGGTAGTTGCATTCGAAGATCTCGGCATGGAAGCCATCCATGAATTTGAAGTGAAAGACATGCCGGTGACCGTGGCCGTGGATGTCAACGGCAACTCAGTCCATCAAACCGGCCCGGAAGAATGGCGGGAGATTATTGTTAAGCGGAAGATTGCGTAGACAATCTAGAATATATTATTGCCTTTGTGAAAACATATACTGAACGTATTCAAATTTTCGCTGGCATATATCATCGCATTTAGTATTGCAATCTGGCAGATAATAGTTATTTTCAAACGATATAGCCTTTCCTGTTAATCCCCATGCGCCCATTGTTCTTTCTATAGCATCCTGATCATAATTTTCAAGCTCTACTACAGGTATATCCATATTTAGGTCATAATATTTATAACCATTAAGTTCGGCATCCCATATTAAATTTGCAATATACTTTTGCCCAATATTTACTGCACCATAAAAAATATCTATTACCTCCCCTTCCGATTTGCCTTTAATTAGCGAAACAATTCTTGCTTTCACCCTCGAACCGCCTCCTTCTTCTAATGGAATCATATGGCCGGATATAGTTTGAACAACTGCAACCAAGTCGGATTTGTTATAAGCATCTACTTTTAATTGATGTGGCGGGAATCCTTCGGCAAAAAACCATGGTTTCCACGCTCTTTCCATAAGCTCTGCCTTTAAAGGTTCTATTTCAACATTACTGATATTTTTTATTTTCTCATGTGTTGCTACCAGCATGATAAATGCAGGATCATCTCCATCAAAATAATGCGTGCTGAAATAATGATAGTCCCACTTATTACCCATAATTAAAATGTTGTTATTCTCCATCCTGATAGGTAGATACTTTTCGGAAGTAGATCTCTCTTTAGAAAGGGAGTTATCACCTATAAATGTTATAAATGAATCATTAATCTCCCAATGACCTTTCTCATATATTGTTTCAGGCATTATGTCTGCCCATTTTGTGTAAAGATATGTGCCATCAGGAAAAATATAAAATAAAGAGCCTGAGGTACCTCTTCCCAGCCGCTCTAACATAGTTGGCCCATAAGTCGAGTATATACCCGGGATTTCATTTTTATGTTTTTCGAAGTCGAAGGATTTAATATTTGGCACATGCGATTGTATTTCAGAGAACATCTTGTTCGCATCATTCATGATGTCTGATTCTTCAACAGCATTAACAGATGATGTAGAAAATATGATAGATAAAAAGACAATGAGTTGTGATTTCAAATATCTGGATGGCTGAGAGATTCTGAAATCCATGCTGAATACCTCCTGTTTTCCCTTGTTAAAATTACTTTAGCTTAAACTTCTGCTGTTCGCCATCCTTGAACACCACAAATTCGCCTTTCTTCATGTGATGCCATTCTTCGTTGTCGGTGAGTGCGCGTGAGGTGACGATGTGTATGATATTTTTGACAGGGTTGTATAAATCTCCCTGTGATTCTTTAAACTGAATTGATTATGCCGCCATCTCGATATATGAGGATCGGCTGACAGGCTTGGGGATTTCATATCCTTCTTCCTTGAGTCCTTCAATATGAAATGCGATGGCCTCTCGCATATTCTGTTCAGTTTCTTCCGGTGTGCTACCTGTTGAGACACAGCCGGGCAAATCGGGGGAATAGGCGGAATAACCGGTCTCGGATTTTTCTATAATGATCAGATACTTCATGATTTGAGCCCTGCCTGTTTCAGGATACTGTTTATTGTAGCCGGTGCGAGGTCATCTTTCATCTTCCCTGGAATGGTTACAAGCCCTTTTTCTGAGGGTGCTTGTATTGCCGGTGACTGCCCCGTGTTCTGACATGATACCAGCCATCATTTTCAATCAGTTTAATGGCTTCCCTGACTTCCAAAGTTTTATTCCTTGTAGCTGAGCTAAATAACAATCCATGCTGAAAACCTCCTGTTTATCCTTTGGAAAATTAATTTAGCTTAATTTTCTGCTGTTTGCCATCCTTGAATACCACAAATTCACCTTTCTTCATGTGGTGCCATTCTTCGTTGTCGGTGAGTGCGCGTGACGTTACGATAGTCACAATATCTTTTGGGGTGGTCAGCTTGCGAAAATCCACAATCTCACCGGTATCAATCAACCGGGCCTTGCCGAAGGGATGACGTCGTGTGATCCAGCACATGTTGTTGGTGCAGTAAACATACAGATAATACGAATCACTCATCAGAAAACTGAACACACCCAGCTTGCTGACTTCTTCTGCGAGCTTGTGTATATATCGCCATAACTGTTGTGAATTGGCGGGACGTTTTGGATATTTCTTTCTTATTTGATCCAGCATCCAGCAGAAAGCATGTTCGCTGTCGGTTGTGCCGATGGGTTGATAAAACTTCAGGCGTTTTATCTTGATTCCATTCAATTGCCCGTTATGCGCAAACACCCAACTGCAACTCCATAATTCGCGCGTAAACGGATGTGTGTTTTCCAGACAGATCTTGCCGCGATTGGCCTTGCGAATATGGCTGATAATAATCTTGCTCTTGATGGCATAGCGCTGGATCAATTCCGCGATTTCCGAAGCAACACTGGGTCGCGGATCATGAAAGGAACGGCTGCCGCGTCCTTCATATAAACTGATCCCCCAGCCATCACTGTGTGGGCCGGTCCGGCCACCGCGTTGCACCAGGCCGGTGAAGCTGAAACAGATGTCCGTCGGCACATTCGCGCTCATGCCCAGTAATTCACACATTTCTCACCTTGCTGCAAAGTTGAGTTAACGGGCATTTTAACCCGCCCCGGCGGCGCTTCCACCTGCTTTTACTGTCACTGGCAAAAGTCGGGGAATTATGATTATCATGGTCACATGAAAATCCCGTCATTCCTGCTCCCTCTGGTTTTTTCTGCCCTGACCTGTCTGTTAGCTGGTGGATGTGACCAGACCGGTGATAATGCTTCAGTCACCCGGGAAAAAGAAGTCCCGGTTGCCGCTGTCAGTCAGGCTGCACCGGTGCCGGTGACACCGCAAACACAATTCACTATTGGTAACAAAAATTATTTGTTTGATATATCGAAGCACAGCATTGAAGAACTGGAGGCCTTGTTGCAACGTGCCCGGGAAATTACCCAACTGGATTCCAGTAATTACGGCGATCTCGAGATCGTCATGATCCTGCACGGACCCGATATTGACTGGTTTACACAACAGAACTACGAGCACAATCTTGAACTGGTAGATCTCGCGGCAAAACTGGATGCCTTTGATATTATCGATATGAAAGTTTGCGAGACGGCGATGAGTGCCAGAGGCATCAAACGCGAAGACATTCCCTCATTTATCGAATCGGTACCCTATGCACCGGACGAGATGAAGCGGTTGCTGCAGGAAGGCTATATCAATCTCTGATGCTAAAAATGATAATTACACCATTCCCTTTAATTATTTCGTGGATCCAACAATGAGTGAGCATGAAAAATCATTATATATGACCATCCTGATGACACCGGACATGGCCAACTTTTCCGGCAAGGTGCATGGCGGCCATATATTGCGTTTGCTGGATCAGGTGGCCTTTGCCTGCGCCGCCCGTTATTGCAAGAATTACGTGGTGACGCTTTCGCTGGATCAGGTCACATTCAAGGCACCGGTCAATGTCGGAGAACTGGTCTCCTTTCGTGCACATGTAAATTATGTGGGAAAAACTTCGCTGGAAGTGGGTGTGAAAGTAATCGCCGAAGATTTGCATACCAAGGTCAAGCGCCACACCAATTCCGGTTACTTCACCATGGTGGCAATCGATGATAACGGCAAACCTGCAGCCGTGCCACCTCTGGAAACGGAGACCGAATTCGAACGTAAACTTTATGAAGCAGCGGTGATGCGCAAGGAAATGAGGGAAGAGGCCGTGCGCAGGAACAAGGAGATCACGGCGGACATACCGGATTACAATACGGATGTGACTGGCTAATTTATTTGCCATCCATGGCACTGGGTCCTGTACATTCCATGTACAGAATGACGATTTTATTAATGATCAAAAATGTTGGTACGCTTTTCCTTTTGGATGATACAGACTTCCATCTGCACGCCGCCAGATCATTCCAGGCGTACCAGTAATTTCCCCGATACAACTCAGTTGATAATATTTCTTCAGCTCATTTTCTACCAGTGTCTGTTTTCCGGGTGGCACGGTAAAACAGAGTTCATAGTCATCACCTGAAGTTAAAGCCATATCCGCAGCTTCCGGTTGCTGTTTCACCGCATCAGACATCGGCAAGTCGTCTATGTTGATCACCGCGCCTTTATTGCTGGCCACCAAGATATGATTCAGATCTGCCAGCAACCCGTCAGAGATATCAATGGTACTGGTCGCCTTATTGCGTAGTGCCATACCCAGTTCGATTGCTGGTGCCGGCCGGTTCAAACGATTTAATAAATATCCCCGGTATTTTTCTTCTGTCTTGCAGCGTCCTTCCAGTAGACCAAGTGCCAGACCGGCATCACCCAGTGTGCCACTGACATAAATTAAATCATCAGTCTTTGCGCCATGCCGGTACATGCCGGTGCCTTCCGGTAAATATCCATGGATTTGTATTGTGATGGATAACGGGCCACGTGAAAGATCGCCGCCAATAAGGGAGAGTGAATATTGTCTGGCCAATATGCTGAATCCTTCCATGAATCCGGCAAGCCAGTCCGGATCGTTTTCCGGCATGGTCAAGGATAATGTGGCCCAGCGCGGTTCCGCCCCCATCGCCGCCATATCACTCAGGTTTACTGCCAGTGATTTATAACCAATGTCTTGTGGTGAGGTTGTTGACGGGAAATGTACACCGGCCACCAGTGTGTCCATCGATAACGCCAGGTGCATGCCCTGAGGCACGGAAACTACTGCAGCATCATCTCCTATCCCGCACCTGACATCCGGGCCATTTTTAAATGCATTCCTGAAATATTTACCGATGAGATCAAATTCGGAGAGTGTCATTCTAGAACAGAACCTGTTTCAAAATGTTACGAGCGCAGGTGAGTCAAGGCTCATTGAATAATAAGCGGACGCCTGCATGGATGTAGGCGGTAGAGCGAAGCAGGAGCCAGAGCCGAGTGTACACGATAAGTCTGCCGCTTCCCGGCCCCGCACTTTCGAATTCGTTTTCAACGCAGTATCACCAAGCGCAATAGTTTTGAGATGGGTTCTCAGGAGACATTGCTGATTTCGGTAATCCTCACCTTGCGGGCGATCTTGTCCAGCACTCCATTGATGAATTTATGCGACTGCTCGGCACCAAACATCTTGGCCAGTTCCACTGATTCATTCACTATCACGCGCCAGGGCAGTTCCGGGTGATGAAGCAATTCATAAACACCTATGTGCAAAACCGCGCGTTCGACCGGATCGAGTTCATTAACCGGCCGGTCCAGAAATGGCGCCATTTTATTATTCAGTTCATCAATTCTGCCGGTAATGCCCCCCAGTAAATCACAAAAATATTCCTTGTCGGCTTTTTTCATTTCATCCCGTTCATCAATAAATTCCTTGATCACATCGGCTGTAACAGCCTGTGTCATCTCACATTGATATAACGCCTGTACGGTGGAGCGCCTCGCCTTGATTCTGGCATGTTTTGAAAATGACGGGCTGGTGGACATTATTTTATGTTCCGTATGACGTTAATCATCTGCATAGCGGCCTTGGCGGCCTCCGCGCCCTTGTTACTTTCTTCATCACCGGAACGATCCATGGCCTGTACCGTATTATCAACGGTCAAAACACCAAAGATCACCGGTATATCCTGATTAAGGGCAATCTGCGCGAGACCATGCGAACATTCCTGCGCTATAAATTCAAAATGCGGTGTTTCACCACGGATGATGGCGCCTAGTGCGATGACCGCCTCACATTCTCCTTTCAATACCAGGCGTTGTACGGCAACAGGAATTTCGAATGCACCGGGCACGTGCACAACAATGATATCTTTTTCTCTGATCCCGGCCTTCACAAGCGTTGCAATACATGCAGTCAGCAGACGGTCCACAATATGACTGTTAAAGCGGCTCGTGACGATGCCGATCATGACCTGTTCGGGCTTGCCCTCTCCTGAAATAAGTTGATAACCTGCCATATTAATGTGATGTTGTTGTTTCCGCTTAACTGACATATTCGACTACTTCAAGCCCGAAACCTGAAATAGCATGTATTTTTTTGGGTGCACTCAATACCCGCATTTTGCGAACACCAAGATCGGAAAGGATCTGCGCACCCAGACCAATCGTACGCAGATCCTTGCTGTTCTGTTTCCTTGTTACTATGGCACCATTATTCTGATCACCATACGCCGCAAGTTGATTGATCAATTCCAGCGACGTAAACTGGTTACACAGTATGACCACTACTCCCGCCTGTTCCTGTGAAACCCGTTTTAATACATCACGTATCGGCCAACCACATTCTTCACGCAGACTGCCGGTGAGATCGCATACAGGATTTTGTATATGCACCCTGACCAGGACCGGCTTTTCTGAATCTATCTTACCCTTGACCATCGCAAAGTGCAGATAATTTTCTACACCATCCTTGTAGGCAACCACGTGGAAATCACCAAATACTGTAGGCAGATTACATTCAATCACACGTTCAACAGTTTTTTCATTTTCAATCCGGTAATGAATCAGGTCCGCAATCGTTCCAATCTTGAGGTTATGTTCCTTTGCAAATAATTCCAGATCAGCACGCCGGGCCATGGTGCCGTCATCTTTAAGGATTTCAACAATAACACCCGCTGGTGTTAATCCTGCCAGTCTGGCCAGATCACATCCTGCCTCGGTATGACCGGCGCGCGATAACACACCACCGGGATGGGCCATCAATGGAAATACATGTCCCGGCTGCACCAGATCAGAAGGTTTGGCATTTTCAGCAACAGCTGTTTTGATGGTATGTGCACGGTCCGCTGCGGAGATACCGGTAGTCACACCCTTCGCCGCCTCAATTGACACAGTGAAATTGGTGTTGTCGCTGGAATAACTGTTACTTGCCATCAATGGCAGGTTAAGCCTTTGACAATGTTCCCTGTTCAGGGTCAGGCAAATCAGGCCACGAGCATAACGTGCCATAAAATTAATGTCTTCAGGACGCACGCAATCGGCAGCAATAACGAGATCACCCTCGTTTTCCCGGTCTTCGTCATCCATGAGGATCACCATCTTGCCTTCACGAATGTCTTCGATTAATTCTTCTGTAGTATTCAGTGCCATATATAGCTGTGTAACAAATTTCGCTTTTGATTATAACTTGGAAAAAGATTTACTGCTCTATACTGGTTAAGCCTGTTTTACTTCTTTATGAGATTGCTTCGTCCCGCAAGTATTGCGGTCCTCGCAATGACGTCAAAAATGGTCATTGCGAGGGAGCCAAAGGCGAACGTGGCAATCTTATGGTATCAATGTTTCAAGGTATCTGGCGATAATATCGACCTCAATATTGACACGGGTTCCTTTTGTATAATTGCTGATAATAGTCTGCTCCAGGGTATGTGGAATGATATTTACCGAAAAACCGGTTGCGGATTTTTCATTCACCGTGAGGCTGACCCCATCAATACAGACAGATCCCTTTTTGCTGACGTACCGAAGCAGGTTCGGTGGACAATCTATGTCTATCCTCTCGGACCGTGCATCCGGTTTACGGTCCTTGATAGTTCCAACCCCATCCACGTGACCGGTGACCAGATGACCATGCAATCTGTCTGATAAATGCAAGGCCTTTTCAAGATTCACTTTCGATCCGTCCTTGAACTCATTAAAGGTGGTACAGTCAAGTGTCTCTACAGAAACATCAACAGTGAATTGATTACCTGAGCAATCTGTGACGGTCAAACAGACACCATTCACGCAAATGCTGTCTCCTGCCTTTATATCATTGAGGCCCATCGTACCTGCATTTATAGAAAAGCGTTTGTCACCTGCGTGATCTTCTATCGCCGCAATCCTGCCTATAGCTTCAATTATTCCGCTGAACATACTCTCGTGATTCGTGATTCGTTATTCGTGACTGATGAATCTTCATATTTTACTTTCCAATTACCAATTACGAATTACCAATTACGGGTTTTAATGTGATCCTGATATCCTGCCCCACCATTCTGGTATCGGTAATTTCCAGTTTCATCCTGGCATCCATGGATTTGATGCCGGATAGATTTAATAATGCTTTCGCCTCATGGCCCAGCAATACCGGCGCCATATAGATAATCAGTTCATCCACCAGACCGGCCTGTAATAAACCTCCTGCCAATGTCGGCCCGCTCTCGACAAGAATTTCATTCACTTCTTTTTCTTTTGCGAGATAGTGCAGGACACCCAGCAGAAAATCCTTTTCACCCGAACCATCAATCCGGACCACCGGGCGGCCGGCATTTGTCAGTGCCTGTTCCTTGTCCGGGCAACCATAAACAGTAAATACCAATGTCTCCCCGGGCTGGCTGAATAATTTTGCCTCTTCCGGGATCTTCAAACGCCGGTCCAGAATGACGCGCAGGGGTTGTCTGCCCAGAGTATCAATATCCCGTACGGTCAGACCTGGATCATCAGCCAATACTGTATTGATGCCAGTCAGGATAGCTGACGATCGTGCCCGCAAGCGTTGTACATCTGCTCTCGCCGCTTCTCCGGTGATCCACTGGCTCTTGCCATCGGCTATGGCGGTGCGACCATCCACACTCATGCCCAGCTTGCACCGGACATAAGGCCGTCCCTTACGCATACGCATTTCAAATCCGGGGTTAAGTGCCTGCGCCTGCGTTTGCATCAAACCGGTTTCAGTGTTGATCCCGGCCTGGTTTAATGCACTTATACCTTTGCCAGATACCTTGGGGTTTGGATCAATTGCTGCAACCACGGCCCGCTTGATTCCGGCAGTGATAATGGCATCCGTGCATGGTGGTGTTTTGCCGGTATGCACGCAGGGCTCCAGTGTCACATAACAATCCGCTCCACGTGCTTTATCTCCGGCAGTATTCAATGCATGCACCTCGGCATGCGGGCCACCAGTCTGTTGATGCCAGCCTTCGGCTATGGTCCGGTTGTCCTTGACGATAACGCAGCCGACACGCGGATTGGGATGGGCAGTATAAAGACCGCGCCTTGCGAGTTGCAGGGCGCGCGACATGTATTGATAATCTGTTTCACTCCAGTTCACTTATCACCGTTGTTGCCATCACTGGGCAACAAATCCAGTTGACTCTCCTTGAGTTCCGGTGGCAATTCATTTTCCAGTCGTTCGATCTCATCAAGAAATGCGCGGACATCTTCAAAACTCCGGTATACGGATGCAAAACGGACATAAGCCACCTGGTCCAGACTGCGTAGCTGTTCCATGACCCAGTCACCCAGCTTGCGCGATTTGACCTCACGGTCACCCAGCGCGCGGAGTTTGTGCTTGATCTGTTCAACGGCAATATCGATACGTTCCATCTCCACCGGGCGCTTTTCCAGTGCCCGCAAAATGCCACCACGCAGTTTTTCTTCCTTGAACGGTTCCCGCCTGCCATCGGATTTGATAATGCGGGGATAATTCAGTTCGGCAAGTTCATACGTGGTAAAGCGATCCTTGCACCTGGTGCATTCACGACGACGCCGTATCTGGTCACCCTCGCCAACCAGACGTGAGTCAATCACACGTGTATCCAGATCAGAACAAAAAGGACAACGCATAAACCTGCCTCTATATATTTCCTGACGTTAATGAAACAAGGGATAGCAGGGCTATCCCTTGTTAATAAAAATAACTACAAGCTTTCAGGCTGGAAGTTATTTACCGTATACCGGGAAACGTTTGCAGAGCTTGAGCACTTCACCCTTGACCCGTTTCTCGACCGAACTTTTGCCCAGATTATCAATGATGTCACAGATCCAGTTAGCCACCTGCTGGCTTTCCTTTTCCTTGAAACCACGGGTAGTAATGGCCGGAGTGCCGATACGGATACCACTGGTCACAAACGGTGATTGCGGATCGTTGGGGACGGCATTCTTGTTCACCGTGATAAAGGCACGCCCCAGCGCAGCATCCAGCTCCTTACCGGTTATTTTTCTGGAAATCAGGTCCACCAGGAAAAGATGATTATCAGTACCGCCGGAAACAATATTTATTCCCCGTGACTTGAATACCTTGACCATGGCCCTGGCATTCTTGACCACTTGCTTCTGGTAGGTCTTGAATTCCGGTAACATGGCCTCCTTGAAGGCCACTGCTTTTGCAGCAATCACATGCATCAACGGACCGCCCTGCATGCCGGGGAAAACCGTGAAATTGATTTTCTTCTCAATGTCATCATTGGCTTTGCCCATGATAAGGCCGGATCGCGGGCCACGTAATGTCTTGTGTGTGGTAGTCGTGGTCACATCTGCAATCTTGATCGGGCTGGGATAAATACCCGCCGCAATCAGACCGGCGACATGCGCAATATCGGAGACAAGATATGCGCCGACCTTGTCGGCAATATCACGGAAGCGTTGCCAATCCAGAATACGGGAATAGGCGGAAAATCCGGTCATAATCAATTTGGGATTGTGTTTCAGGGCAAGACGTTCAGCTTCATCATAATCAATCTCGCCGGTATCAAGATTCAGGCCATACTGCACAGCATTGAAGATACGGCCGGAAACGTTCACGCTGGCGCCGTGAGTCAGATGGCCGCCATGCGCCAGGCTCATGCCCATGATGGTATCGCCCGGTTTGATCAATGCCAGATAAACCGCACCGTTGGCCTGTGAACCTGAATGAGGTTGTACATTAGCCCAGTCTGCCTTGAACAATTTCTTGGCACGATCAATCGCCAGTTGCTCGGCGACATCGACATATTCACAGCCGCCATAATAACGTTTGCCGGGATAACCTTCGGCATATTTGTTGGTGAGGACAGTTCCCTGGGCTTCAAGCACACGCGGACTGGTATTGTTCTCGGAGGCAATCAATTCAATATGCTCTTCCTGACGTTTCTTCTCACCTTCAATAGCTTTCCACAGGGCATTATCAAACCCCTTAATCTTCATTGTCTTTTTGTACATAAATACTCTCTCTTTGGAATTATTTTCAAAATGCCGGGGTCCCCCCTGATGCTAAATCAGGACACAGCGGGAACTGATTCTCTCGGGGGAACAGCAGGCTTAAATACCTGTACAGGTTATCAAATTCCGCCTGTGAATGCATTGCTGTTCAGATTATCCGGCAATCGACTGTCTGGCCGCCGGACAAGCTGGCGGGGATCGCCTCAGTTAGTTCTGGCAGATTTTATAACTGGCTGTTTTATATCAATAAATATGTTATAACACAGACCCAATGCCAAACCCGCAAATTCAAATCCATCATTCCGGAACCTGTTCATGACTGACACTGGAGAATTTTTTGCGCGGGCCCATGCCCTGCTGGATCGTCTCGAGAAACTGTTGCCGGTCGACACCGTATCCTTTGATGCTGTGGCATCTACCGCATACCGGTGGCAAGCCCATGGTTTATCCCGATCCCTGGTGCCGGTTAAAAATATTTCCAGAATCAGCCTGTCTGATCTGCATTGCATTGACCGGCAAAAACAGGAAATAGTACGCAATACCCGGCAATTCCTGCAAAATCTGCCTGCCAATCACGTGTTGTTATGGGGGCCACGGGGTACGGGCAAGTCCTCATTGATCAAGGCCCTGTTAAACGAATTCCGCGCAAAAGGCCTGCGACTCATTGAAGTTGAGAAGCAGCATCTGATCGACCTGCCGGTGATCGTTGAAAAACTGGACGGGCAACCCGGGCATTTCATTCTTTTCTGTGATGATCTTTCGTTTGAGGCGAATGATCCGAGTTACAAGGCCATGAAGGTTGTCATTGATGGATCCCTCAGCAGTACGCCGGAAAATATTCTGATCTATGCCACATCCAATCGCCGTCATCTCATGCCCGAATATATGAGTGATAATCAACAAAGCCGGATGCTCGAAGGGGAGCTCCATCTCAGCGAAACAATAGAAGAAAAGATCTCTCTTTCAGAACGATTCGGTTTATGGCTGGCCTTCCATCCATTCAACCAGGACCAATACCTGGCCATCGTGGATTACTGGATGACAAAGTTGCAGTTGAAAAATGCGGATGTGGATATAATGCACAGGGCTGCATTGAAATGGGCCCTGGAACATGGCTCACGCAGTGGCCGTTCAGCCTGGCAATTCGCCCGCGACTGGACAGGCCAGCAATTATTAAAGTAACTAAACTTATGGTGTCATTTCGACCCCCGTATCGTAGTACGGGGCAGGCTCCGGGAGAAATCCGTAGTTTGAAAAATATTCAAAAGATCCGTCATCCTGTACATGGAATGTACAGGATCCAGTGCCATGAATGGTAAGTCGATTCAAGGATTTTACTTTTAAAAAATGACAACACCTGACTTCTTAAAAGAAATTGAAACTGTGCAGGCAGAAGCAGAACTGCTCTACTCTGCTGCAGAAGTCGATGCCGCCATTAATCGTATGGCGACAGAAATCACATCCAGACTCTCGGAAAAAAATCCGGTTGTAATTTGTCTGATGGTCGGCGCAGTCATTCCTGTGGGCTTGCTGATGCCCAAGCTTAATTTTCCATTACAAATTGATTACGTGCATGCCACGCGTTATCAGGGAAATACATCCGGCGGCGAGATTGCCTGGGTAAAAAGTCCGGACATGGACATCAAGGGCCGTTGTGTGCTCATTGTGGATGATATCCTCGATGAAGGCATCACTCTCGCTTCAATGATGGCAGAATGTAAAAAACTGGATGCTGCCGAGATTTATACTGCCGTGCTGGTTGATAAAAATCTGGAGAAACCACGTCCTTTTGAAAAAGCGGACTTCACCGGACTGACTATACCCAATCGTTACGTCTTTGGTTACGGGATGGACTATAAAGATTACCTGCGCAATGCCCCCGGCATTTATGCGGTGAAAGGACTATAAAAGAGGAATTATAAAATGAGTTCCATGCTGGCTATCATCGGTGGCTCCGGCCTGACCGCGCTCAAGGGTTTGAAGATAACGCGGCAACAGATGCAACAAACGCCTTATGGAGAACTTTCCGGGCCACTGACTTTCGGCACATTAAATGAAAAAGAAGTTGTGTTTCTGCCCCGGCATGGTAATCCGCATATCATCCCGCCACACAAGATCAATTACCGCGCCAATCTCTGGGCACTCAAGGAAAATGGCATCAATAACATCATCGCGGTAAATGCCGTCGGTGGCATCACACTGGAAATGTATCCGGGCAGATTGGTCATTCCCTTGCAGATCATCGATTACACCTGGGGACGTAAACATACCTATTTTGAGGATGAAATTAATGAAGTGACGCACATCGATTTTACCCGTCCCTATAATGAATCCCTGCGGCAATGTTTAATGAAAGCAAGCCATAATATCAAACTCAACTGCCATGATGGCGGCACCTATGGCGCCACCCAGGGACCGCGCCTTGAAACCGCTGACGAGATCAACCGGATGGAACAGGACGGCTGTGATCTGGTCGGCATGACCGGCATGCCGGAGGCCGCCCTCGCCCGCGAACTTGAACTCAATTATGCCTCAATATGTCTTGTCGCCAACTGGGCCGCCGGCAAATCCGATGACATCATCACCATGGACATCATCCAGAAAAACCTCCACGATGGAATCAACAACGTCTGCAAACTTCTGGAAGCAACGATACCGTTGATATAGAAAGATAAGAATCATTTGCATCTGACTCCGACCCCTTTAGTCACCCCTTTAGTCAGGTTTCAGTTATACGTGTGCTGACCGACTATGACTAACAGTTTTCGCACTGCCACGGCGAGGCCTGGTTCTCACCTCAACCTGCTGATTCAGGCTACTTAAAAAATTCACCAGCCTATCAATCGTAAATTTTTCGATCTTACGTTTCATAAGTGCACTAATATCAGGCTGTTTTACCCCCAGCAGTTTTGCTGCATCGGCTTGCTTTAATCCGCGTTTTTTAATCAGATCACTGATTTGAATAATCAACTCAGCACGAATTAATAGATTGGCAGCCTCTTCTTTATTGAAGCCCAAATCTTCAAATACGTTACCACTGGATTCCATCAAGTTCATTGTATTCACCTATACCTTACTTCTTTTTCTTACTGCTTTTCTTTCTCTGCTGAGTTATGTAGTTAAACCGTTCTTTTGCAATTTGAATGTCTTTTTTCGGTGTTGCCCGGCTTTTCTTTACGAAAGAATGCAGGACATAAATGGCTTCACTGAATTTAGCGACATATATCGTCCGGTATTCTTTTCCATCATGTGTCCTGATTTCTTTCACACCTGCGCCAATCGTACTTATCGGCTTCCAGTCGGTCGGTTCGCTGCCCAGTTGAACCGCGAGTAACTCTGTTCCTATGGCAACGGATGCCTTTTTACCAAACTCACGAATATCATTCCGGGTCGTTCCGACAAATATCAACGGTTTGATGGTGTTAAGCATAGCAAATTTATTATAAATGTATAGTTAATTTATTATATTTTATAGTGGCTGACATGGTTATTTACCTAATAATCAATGAGTTAATAAACATGAGTCTAAATTATACTATCGGTTTTTATATCGTGATGCTAAACCATTAAAAACACGAGGCTGCCATTTCATTTGCATCTGACTCCGACCCCTTTTTATTCAGATCAATCTGCACTGTCATGATGGGGGAGCCTATGTCGCCACCCAGGGACCGCGCCTTGAAACCGCTGACGAGATCAACCGGATGGAACAGGACGGCTGTGATCTGGTCGGCATGACCGGCATGCCGGAGGCCGCACTCGCCCGCGAACTTGAACTCAATTACGCCTCAATTTGCCTGGTTGCCAACTGGGCCGCCGGCAAATCCGATGACATCATCACCATGGACATCATCCAGAAAAACCTCCACGACGGAATCAACAACGTCTGCAAACTTCTGGAAGCAACGATACCGTTGATATAGTTTTTTCTCTGGCTGGTTAAATTTAAATCACTCCGGCCCCTTTTTTACTTTAAATGCTAATGCATTCATAACTTGAAACCACACTGGCCACACTGTCTAAATAAAAATTTTTGTAAAGCATATTTCATTTTCCCACCTCTAAACATATATTTATTACAATCCGGACATATGCTTTTTTGCAACTTATAAGCGAACACGCAACATAAAATCATATAGACTAAAAGAAAAACTCCACTCCAATCCTTTAAACCGGTAACTTCTATAAGTTTTGGAATGGATATTAAAAATACTGGAAAAAGCAACCATACTAAAAGAGTAATATTGCGAATTCTAATTATGCTCTTTGCATTCATATTTTATAATGGCATTTAACGACTGAATTGAGACGCGCGCTTTAGCGCGTCGGACTCGAATAATTTGTTAAGCCTTTTCATCTACTGGCTCAATATACTTTGCATACCGATCATAGTGTCTTCTTAAGTAAGACATAAATTGATGTGGGCCTTTAAATTGGCTTCTAATTTCTTCAATTTCCTCTTCAGGGATAAACGATAAAGGCTTAAGTTTTAAAAGAACTTCAAATATCTCATCATCAGACATTTCCGGATTTAATTCTTTTCTACGACTAAATTCTTTATAAAAATCTTCATGAAACAAAGCTCCTCGATCTTTAAAATAAGTAGAATATAATGAATTTAGTATTTCATCTCTTTTTCTTGGCACATGATCATAGAGTTTTATTTCGGTATTTGTATGTGGGCATTTATAAATTTCGTCTTCGAACCATTCTGTTTGGACTAGTTTCTTAGGAGGTTCACAGCAAGGACAATAAGGGAAATCTTCGATATATCTGCTATCTGGATAAATTTTCCACCACACACCAACATGTGTTACAAGTCGACTGCCTTCATTAGATTTTGATGTTTGTGCTTTAAAACTTGTGAGTTCTTTACGTTGTTTGTGATTTATTCTTAATAGAATCGCAGCTAGAACCATAAATAGGACAAGCGGTGTCAAGAACCAATCAGAAGGATAACTACGAATCCAATCACGAAATTTCTCAAGATAGCGAACAGCAACCAAATAGCCTCCTGAGATTAAAAATCCAAAAATTACAACTCCAATATTCTTAAGGATTTCATCCCAAATTTTCTGAATACTTTGTTTAAACCAGTCCATGCTATATCTATATTAGGCTTAACGTTTGAACTCACGGGCGGCGCTTCGCGCCGTCCGTGTGGAGTAGTTGGTTAGGTTGCTTTTTCGCATTTGTTTCTCGACCTCCATATAAAATAACGGAAGCTGTAAATGCCCGCAGCCATTACCATCATGATGGTAAGAATTGATACTGCACTCCACATCGCCTCAATTAGCGAGGGAAGAGGGAATAATATCCCTGCCATAATGATCCCAATTGCAGCAGCAGACGCCAAAAACAATGCTATATAGACGCGTCTGCTATAGCCAAGTAAGTAAACAAAAATATTGGATGCCGAAATGGCACCAACTATAAGAATTAAAACAATCAGATACTGGACAAAGATTGGTCGTGGATATGGTATCAGCACCAAGAACATGGCTGAGAAAATGAACACTATCCATGAAACCAGATTGCTCGTTTTCATATCATAAGACCCTTCGAAGCATTCATTTGCAACCTAACGCAAAAGCTCGCCGGGCGCGACGATAGGAGCGTTCTGGTGCAGCGCCTTGTTATGCACATAGCTTCCCGAATAAGGTATAAAGCAAAATAAGGACTGAAATAAATACTGCGATCTGTTTGGCATAAAAGAAATAGAATCTACTCTTGTAAAAAGGGCTCCTCAATTTATACTTATAGTCATCGTCCTTGTTGCTCAAAGCTTCGCGTACTGAAATATATCCACACAGAAACTGAAGATAATCGAACAATATGCTCAATACGGCAAGCGACGCAGATACAACTAGAGCATTCTTGTAAGTACCTAATGCTTCCGTTGAGAACTCTGAAGTAGACGTAAATATCGCGTAACAAACGGCTACGATGCCAAACCCTATATACCTACATAGCTCGCTTACTTTCTCAGTAACATGACGCTGTTCATCGAGAACTCGCTTCCGCTTCTCTGACAGTTCTGTTTCGGCCTGTGCCAAAAATGTTTCGTCGTCAACAGACATGGATGCGCTACTCTATTTCGATACTCGGGCCTGGATCGTCAGTACCGGGATCGACTGATTGTATTAGTGTTCGTCCTGGCTTAAAGACAAGTGCTTTACCCTTCTTTATTGAAATAGCCTCACCTGTTCTCGGATTTCTCCCGCGGCGCGCGGCCCTTTTTCGTACAGTGAATGTCCCGAACCCAGTCAATGACACCGCGTGGCCGGTTTTTAACGCCTTGGTTACGTCCTGAATAATTGCATCGACTGCTTTTTGGGCCTCTTTCTGTGTAATGCCCGCAGATTCAGCCACCTGTGCGATTAGTTCCGATTTATTCATCGATTACTCCAATCGGTTTAGGCCGCATAACGCTGTCCTTGAGCGGCGCCACCCGGAAACAAGCCGAAAACTAGTGCCGGTTCCGGTGTCCGCTCGAAGGGCTTGTTAGGCTTAGTCATGACCAGGGCTAGTTCCACTTCGATTGTTTCCCTCCCTGTTTTCCTTTGAAAACCGAAGGACGTACTGTGCCTGCTGGGTTACCTTTAACCAGCCGAGAAGTATCAGGATGATGCCTAGGATCAAAAGTGCCCCAATCAGTGCACGGTCGAATCCGATATACGCTAGGCAGTCTCGCACCATCAGCAGGATCGCCGACACGATGAAACACCAACCGACCGTGAATCCGACCTGTTTCAGCCCTTCAATTCTTTCATGGTCATCTTTAAACCGCTGCACATTGCTTTCATACAGAACCTTCTTACCTCGGTCATATTGCAATCTTTCGAAGGCCTTTGGTGGTTCGTGGTCGTAAAGCTCGTAAAGCATCCGCGCCATTCGATTTGGATCGGGGTGGCCTGCCCTCATCCGCAAGAGGTGACACACGCCAAAGAAATCTTGGATTGCGTAGCCCACGACGTACGCAACTGGCACACCGATGACGTACCAGACGATTGGCGTCGATTCTGTAGGAAGTTTATCGAATGTAGAGAGAAAGCTCAGGACAACAGCGCTGCCGCCAATAATATAGGACAAGTCCCGCATGAGGAACTTCTGGAAGGCTTTTACAAGTTCGTCCATCTAACCTCCTTGGTTAAATTTGCTCACACGGCTTCACGCCAAGCATAACGGTTGATCTAAGGGACGGCGCCTTACGCCGTTCCGTTCTTGCGCAATTTGTTCAAGATAACGGGACAGATATATTTTCATATATGTTTTTGCCCAATTTCTTTATCGATAATAAATCTATTCCCTATTTCTTATAATTTATCTGCATTGCCTTCTGATAATTCATTTAGTCTTTTCATCAGTTCTGTATTAAGTGGTTTAAGTACATAAGATACACCCATTTTATCAATTTCTCCGTGATACTTTTCTAATTTGATTGAGCTTATATCGTTCTCCCAGCTTACAATAATATTCTCATATTGAGCCCCTAAACGATTTTGTAAAATTTCAGTGGAAGTATCTGCTGGCGAACCAAATTTAGATGTATAAGCATCACGCAACTTTTCAAAATACATATTTAGAGCAGTACCAGATATTTCATATAAATAATATTCATTCTTACTTTCTGGCTTAATGAAATAAAATTTCATTTTGACTGGTATGTCGGCGAGTGTTAAACGCATCTCTGATGTCTGCATTACTTTTTTGGGTGGTAACATGTCCAACTCATAATAATACAAGCACCTGACGACACCGACTTCTTTTAAGGGTCCATACAAAGATGCCCCTGAAGGAGTATTTCTGGAGTGACTATCATCTGAACATGCTGCATAAGATCCAGACCACATATTTTTAAATGTTCTAGATAATTCACCTTCGTCGGGATGTTTTAAGGATTTGAATTCAACGAGAGTAATGCCTAAATGATAACTGCGGCAGGAATAAGCCTCACTCCACTCAGATGATTGCCCATGAGCCGTTGATTTGAATATGCTTATAGCAATACAGACACTAAGGATTAACTTGTGTTTCATGGCACATCTTCCCCCGGCATTTTGGTCTGGATATGAATATTCACATGTTTTTCAAGAGCCTAACAGTTGATTATACGAATGCCGCTTAACATCATTATTGGCATGCTATACGGCGTTCGTATAGCACGAAATTCTTGTGTTTCAGGATTTGAGTTCATTTTTTTGATTCCCTAGCTCCCTTCCCATATCAGAATACAGAAAGATTAGCACATGACTTTGTGGGCTGCGAGGTTGGCGGTTCTAAATCCCCCTTTGTCATGCTGACAAATCGGCAGGATAGCCGATTTGCACGGCCGAAGGCCGCCATGAAATGGCAATGTACAGGGATGTATATTGTGTGGAAGTTGGCGGTTATAGGGACAACTTTTCAGGATGAAAAGTTGAGTGCGACCATGACAGGAAGTCATGTGAGCACGGCCCGTCATAACTGACAACTGACGAAGGGAACCGAAGGCCATGATAGTGGGTATGCCCATCTCTTCAGGCAAGCAAAGAAAAGTTTTGTACATGGATGTACTTATACTGCGATCGCATGGACGCGAAGGAGCAGTGAGGTCGCCATTGGGCGAAACCAAATGCTAAAAGAAAAGATAATACTGATTTAATGAATTAATTGTCTGACTGGCACTGGTCGCTTCGGACTTCCTGTCCTCTCGCGACATTTCCCACATCCTGTGGGTCGCATTCGCCAGTATGACGGATTAAAGAAGTATCACCCCCATCCTACCTTCCCCCATCAAGGGGGAAGGGGATTCCGGGTTGCCTCGTTGTGCTCGGCCCCCGGAATGACGACTCTTTAGATTTCTCGTTACGCTCGAAATGACACGATCCCGCCATCAGGCGGAAACTGAATTTGTGTTATTGACTGGATTTATAAAGTATTGATTCACCCTCCATGGCACTGGTTTCTGTACATTCCATGTACAGAATGACGGTATAAAAGTATCAGGATTTAAACTTCTCACATTTCTTCAAAAACTCAATAGTACTATCCGGTATCGGCACACGTACAATCGCCATACTGATAAGCAACTTGCTGCCATCATTGACCAGATTAATGATC
>Ga0209321_10000628_pt1 | contig 23437 bp, 20 predicted proteins | sample Rifsed16ft4_FD_184012 | JGI IMG/M metagenome (GOLD analysis project Ga0209321, IMG submission 184012) | Soil microbial communities from Rifle, Colorado, USA - sediment 16ft 4 - CSP-I_5_4 (version 2) | ecosystem: Environmental > Terrestrial > Deep subsurface > Rock core/Sediment | place: Rifle...
CCACCGCGATCTTCAATCCCTCAAGAATATGCGCCCTTTCCTCAGCCTTTTTAAGTTCGTAGGTCGTCCGGCGGATTACAACCTCTCTCCTGAAGTCAACGAATAATTGCAGCAGGTCTTTGAGGTTCATGACCTTTGGCTGTCCTTTTACAAGGGCAAGCATTATAATTCCGAAGGATTCCTGCATCTGGGTGTATTTATACAACTTGTTCAGAATTATTTCGGGCACTTCATCCCTCTTTAAATCAAGAACAACCCTTATGCCCTCTCTGTTGGATTCATCCCTTATTTCCGAGATTCCCTCAATCTTTTTATCGCGGATAAGCTCTCCTACCCGTTCAATAAGTTTTGCCTTGTTTACCTGGTATGGTATCTCTGTTATGACAATGCTTGTCTTTTCTTTTCTCTGTCTCTCAATTATTGCCTTTGCTCTGAGTTGGATGATCCCTTTGCCTGTTGTGTATGCCTCTCTTACACCCCCCATGCCGTAAATAAAACCACCGGTGGGAAAATCGGGAGCGGGCATAATTTTCAGAAGTTCATCAATCGTTGTCTTGGGGTTATTTATGAGATGCGCAAGCGCATCTATTGTCTCTGTAAGGTTATGGGGAGGTATGTTCGTCGCCATTCCCACAGCAATTCCCGATGAACCGTTGATAATGAGATTCGGAATCCTTGAAGGAAGAACAGTCGGTTCTTCTGTGGTATTGTCAAAATTAGATACAAATTCGACAGTTTCTTTTTCAATATCCGACAGCATTTCCTCTGCGATTTTTGTGAGCCTTGCCTCGGTGTATCTGTATGCTGCCGCCGGATCGCCGTCAATGGAGCCAAAATTTCCCTGTCCGTCAATGAGCGGATAACGAAGGTTAAAATCCTGCGCCATCCTCACGAGAGAATCATACACCGCCATATCGCCGTGCGGGTGATATTTCTTTAAAACCTCGCCAACGACACCGGCGCATTTGCTGTATCTTTTATCACTGGTAAGCCCCTCGCTGTACATAGCATAGAGGATGCGCCGGTGGACAGGCTTCAGCCCGTCCCGCACATCCGGCAGCGCTCTGCCAATTATTACGCTCATTGCGTAATCTACATAGGACTTTTTAAGTTCTTCCTCAATATTGACTATAAGTTTTTCCTTTGCTATTGGTTGATCCATGTTCAATACCTTCTTTCAATAATGTATTCAGCGAGTTTAACGAGGGAATCCCTCGCGCGGGACGACTTAAGATTCTGCAATTCCGAAGACGCGTCTTCGGAAATTTTTTTTGCTATCCCTTTTGCGTATTCAATTGACCTGTATTTCATAATTAATTTATATATATATTTTATATTGCTTTCCCCGTTTACTCCGAGAAGCGCATCATGAATGGGTTTTTTTTCGGTTGCGTTACAATTCCTGAGCACATAGATAAGCGGCAGGGTAATCTTTCCTTCTTCTATGTCCTTTCCAATTGCCTTGCCAAACTCATTCTCTGTTGATGTGTAATCCAGCGTATCATCGGTAATCTGAAACGCTATTCCCAGCTTCCTGCCGAACCTTGCCATTGCATTTATATTGTTTTCTTTTGCCCCCGCTAAGATTGCTCCGATTTTGCATGCAATGGATGTGAGGTGAGCAGTTTTCTTATCAACTATCTCAATATAATCTTTTTCGGTAATGGCAATCTTTCTGCTCTTTCTGATTTGAAGCAGTTCGCCTTCCACCATTTTGACCATCGTTCGGGAAAATAATTGAATAACATTATTATGTTGTGAGTAGCTGGAAAGTATTGCCGATGATTTGGCAAAGAGAAAATCCCCAATCAGAATGCTGATCTTATTTCCCCATACGGAGTTTACAGATTTAGCGCCCCTTCTGAGGCGCGCATTGTCCAGCACATCGTCGTGCAACAGGCTTGCAGTGTGAAGCAGTTCTACCGCAGCTGCAATCTTGATAGTGGCAGCGCCGTTGTATCCAAAGTGCTTCGCGGAGAGAAGAAGCAGCGCCGGTCTGAGTCTTTTACCCCCGCTGCGGAAAATGTATTCCCCCACCTTTGCGGAAAGAGAATCCGCTGAAGAAAGCTGGCGGTGCAATTCTTTTTCCACATTATTTAATTCCCGGTGGATTGGCTGTAAAAAAGACAGATTACTTCCCAAAATCTTCTCCTTTCAATACTTTTTGATTTTTAAAACATATTTAAACTATTGCAAAAAATCTATTTTTCCCTGAAACTGCGGAGGCGAAACCTTTACCTCTCCAAATTTTGCCTCATACTTTCGGAGATTTTCCTGAATTGCAAGGAAAAATCGCTTCATGTGCTGCGGACTTGTTATGATCCTTGCCCTGACTTTGCCCTTTGGTTCCTGCGGCTGGAGATAAATAAAGTCCATTGTAAACTCTGTCTCCGAATGATTTACAAAAGCAAGGTTGGAATAAGCCCCCTGCGCTGTAGTCTCATCAAGCTGTATCTGAATTGATAATTCTTTTTTCTCGTTCACTGAATGCCTCCTTGAAACAGATCAATATTATGGTGCCGCAGGTGGGATTTGAACCCACATGGGATTAACCCGCCACCCCCTCAAGATGGTGTGTCTGCCAGTTCCACCACTGCGGCAACTTTTAAAATTATATTATATAAAATATATAGTGTCAAAAATAAAAAGGGATATTTATATGAATTTTCTTGACATAAAAATTTTATTATTTTAAAATGAATGAATGTTCATTCATTAACTATGTTTTTTATTTTTGAGATATAAAGGAGGAGTTATGGCTGAAATAAAAAAAGGTTGCTCGTTTCTTTTTGAGCAGGTAGGGTCTGGAGATATCTTCACAATTGAGGATATTCCTGAAGACCAGAAAATGTTAGGAAAGACCGCTGAAGATTTCATGCGGAAGAGCGTCCTTCCCGTTGAGGAAGAAATGGAGCATAAGAAGGGCGAGGTCGCTGTCCCGTTATTGAGAAAGGCGGGCGAAATCGGCCTTCTAATGGCGGATATACCAGAAAAGTACGGCGGATTAGGATTGACTAAGGCCGCATCCGCGCTTATTACCGGAAAGATGACCCTCAATGGATCATTCTCTGTCACCTTTGGAGCTCATACCGGCATCGGAACCCTTCCTATTCTTTTTTACGGCACCGAAGCTCAGAAGCAGAAGTACCTGCCGAAGCTTGCCACAGCGGAATTGATCGGCGCCTACGCCCTTACAGAACCAGGCGCAGGTTCTGACGCTTTGAATATAAAGACTGTTGCAAAACTCTCTCCGGACGGGAAACACTACATACTCAATGGAACAAAACAGTTCATTACTAATGCTGCTTTTGCCGATGTGATTATAACTTACGCAAAAATAGATGGAGAGAAATTCACCGCCTTTATTGTAGAGAAGGGATTCCCCGGGGTATCAATAGGTCCTGAGGAGAAGAAAATGGGGCTAAAGGGGTCATCCACCTGCGCAGTCATTCTTGAGGATGCAAAAGTGCCGGTCGAAAATTTACTCGGCGAGATCGGAAAGGGCCATTATATAGCGTTTAATATCCTTAACATGGGAAGACTTAAACTCGGCATTGCCTGCTTTGGTGGCGCGAAGGAGATTATCAATCAAGTCGTAATATACGGTCTTGACAGGAAGCAGTTTAACACACCGATAATAGAATTTGGCGCACTGAAGCAGAAACTGGCTGACATGGTAGTACTCACCTATGTGGGAGAGAGCATGGTCTTCAGGACCGCAGGCATGATTGACGAAGCAATCCATACTCTGAACATTGATGATCCCAATTATATAAAGAATGTTCCCAAAATGATTGAAGAATATGCTGTTGAAGCATCAATTATGAAAATCTTTGGAAGCGAATCCCTGCATTTTATTATTGATGAGTCCGTACAGTTCCTCGGTGGTTACGGATTCATTGAGGAGTATAAAGTGGAAAGGGTATACAGGGACTCAAGGGTCAACAGAATTTTTGAGGGGACAAATGAGATCAACCGGTTGCTGATCCAGGCAATGATAGGCAAAAGGACAATAAAGGGGCAGATCCCGCTTATGGAAACTGTGCAGCAGATACAGTCTGACCTTGAAAAGGGCACAAAACCGAACATAAAGGATGGAATCTTTAAAAAGGAGATGGAAGCAACAGAGCTTGCAAAAAAGATTGTGCTTTATGTCTCCAACGAAGCAGTAACGAAGTATATGGGCCCAGAACTGGAAAAGCAGGAACAGATGCTGATGAAACTAAGCAATATGATGATTGACCTTTACGGAATGGACAGCGTCCTTGGAAAGGTGCTTAAAGTGATAAAGACAAAGGGCGAGGCAAATGCTAAAACCCAGATTGATATCGCGAAGGTGTTTGTTGCAGAGGCATGCGACAGGATAATGACGGATGCCCGCAGACTGCTTGCCAATGTCTATCAGGGGGATGAACTGAAAGCGCAGCTTGATAAGATAAGCAAATGGACACTTTTTCTTGGTACCGATACAATCAGGGCAAAAGAGCGCATAGCAGACAGGGTAAAAGAGGACAGAGGCTGGAAACTGTCCGGCTGATTCTTAATTTTAAATAAATTGCTCATAAAAAGGGCGCGCACTTGCGTGCCCTTTTTTATTTAATGCGATCATGGATAACTTGGTGGCAAAGCCCGAATGCCGAGCAGCGAAGCCGCGAGGCAATCTTTTTCCAAAACGGCGAAAGTTTCGTTTGGTGGAGGCGGGGGGAATTGAACCCCCGTCCGAAGAAGTTTTAGAACTGGCATCTACATGCTTAGTCCGTTAATTTTTTCTCGGATAACCTCTCCCAGCGGACAGGGATTGGTTATCCCAGCTTCATAGAGAGCAACCTTCAGTTCATGAAGCGAAAACCGAAGGCCGTCCTGCTAAAATGATGTGTCTGAAGCATAGCAGGAGTCAACCGCAGACACACTCGCTATTTACGCAGCGAGAGCAAGTTCCGCGTTGGCGGATATTGAGTTCCACCGTATTTACGAGCCAGTGGTGCTCGGCATGCAGCCAGAGCCACATCTTCTCCGTCGAACCCAATCGCCCCCTATCTATTGATTATACCCCTGCTGAAACGGAAGTCAAGCAGGTGTATAATAACTCTTTTGCTTAACTCTCCTTTAAGGTGGCGGCGGAGGGCAACAGTAATTACTCAGACTTGATGCTGCGGCTGTGCAGTCCATCTGCTGAACAACCTGTCCATTATTGTACTTGCTGTCGCTGCAGGAAAATTTTACGCCATCGCCGGTCTCATACCAGCCTTGGCAGGTGCCCGATCCAGAGGCGTCAAAAGTGCACTTGGAACAAGCCCTGATACTGCCGCAGGGACCGTCTGCGCAAGACGGAGTCCAGTCGCTGCATTCCTCTGCTGTGCCGCCCCCGGTTGTTTTGCAGGCAGCGGAATCCATGCAATAGTTATTCTTGCAGCAACCTGTCGAACACTCGCTATTAGCGTTGCCTGGACACGGAGCACTACAACTCCCGATTGCGCCGCAAAAGCCGCTGTTACAGCAACCGGAGTAGCAATCAGAACTCACGCTGCAGGGTATGCCGCATTTCCCATTCTGGCAGGTATATCCCGGACAACAAGGGGTGCTGCCGCATGACTGGCCATTCTCGGAGCATTGCTGACAAAAACCGCCCTGGCATGTATTTCCCGAACAACAAGTGGCTCCGGTACATGAACTTGCATTACCTGCGCAATATTTTTGGATCACTTGGTTTTTTGCATCAGAGGTCTTAGCGGCGGGGGTTTTCTGAAGTATCTGGGCAATCTCATCTGAGACCTGGGGCGCGGAAAAAGACGTTCCGTCCAGCAGGCATCCAGGGGTACCAGGCATAGTTACACCCACCCCTGGTTTGTAAAGCATGTCGCCACCATTGCTTGAATAGTTGAAATTCGTGAAAACCTGTCCGCTTTCGTCCACTGCTCCAGCCATTATTATATGCTCCCATGCCCTTGGAAATGCCACTTTAATCTCTGCTATCACTGGCGTAAGATCCAATCCGTCATTTCCGGAAGCGATAACTACTAACATGTTGTCTAATGCCTCATCAGACAATGCCTCCATCTCCTGAGCGATTCCAGCGAGATAGACTCCATTCTGATTAAGCATATCGAATTCAGTAACCCCGTTACATTCCGGGGGAGGTGAAGGCAAAGAACAATTGCCAAATTCTGGACCCATGGACAGGTTAACAACAAGTTTTTGTCCCTTAACAAGAGCGCCATCGTTCAATCGCGCCAGTCCGAAGCTAAAATCTGATATACTTCCTATGCCAATATTCAGGAGGGATTCCTCTGTTGTATCCGTGCATATATCGTATGAGCCAACACTCTGACCATTCTTCTCAGCTATGGCCCTGACAGCAGCGAGATGTGAAATGTCCTTGCAGTTCGAATCCTCACTGGCAGGGTCGCAATCCAGGTCAATCTGCGCAATTATTGAGTTAGCAGAAGGGATAATTGGTGTTAAAGAAGTAGCCCCACCCAGGTCAACAACATCCTGCAGCCCTCCAATAGAAATGTTTGGAAAAGCATTAAGAACAGAAGGATGCTGGCTGACAGTAGAGATAAACCCTGCCTCTGAGCCGGGAGTTACACTCACCCAGTAAATTCCCGCCTGAGGGATTTGTGCGATAATCTTGCCCTTACTGGATTCAATAAGTTTTTTGGCAACAGATGCGGTATTCCCTTTGTTAAAAAGAATGCAGACCTGGCCCGGAAATGCCCATGTTTTGTATGTCTTCCCGTCCTTGGCAGTATATGAAACAATTGCCGGTGCAGGATATTTCCCCGAATAATTGAACGCCCCTTTCAGCAATCCTTTTCCTCCGCCACCTCCGCCTCCGTTGCACTTATACAATGCAATGCCGCAAAAAATAAGAATTAGCGCGGCGACTAACGATAAAATTATGTTTTTATTCATTATTGCCTCTCTGTTTGCTTCAAAGGCGGGATTTTTCACTCCTTATCTCCCGCTCAATATCGCGTTTTTTTATCTCTTCTTTCTTTTCGTATTTCCTCCTTCCCTTTGCAAGTCCGATCTCAGTCTTTGCAACGCCGTCTTTATTAAAGTAGATTTTCAGAGGAATGAGAGTAAGGCCCTTTTCCTTAATCTTTCCTGTAAGCCGCCGGATCTCTAATTTTTTAAGCAGGAGCTTCCGTGTCCGTGTGGGATCATGATTGAATATGTTTGCAGGCGGGTATTTGGCTATGTGCGCATTTATGAGAAAAACCTCCTCACCCTTCACTATTGCATAGCTATCGCGGAGATTCGCATTGCCATTTCGCAAAGATTTTACTTCGGAACCAAGGAGTACCATTCCCGCTTCATGGGTCTCAATGATTTCATAATCAAACCTTGCCTTCCTGTTAACACAGATATCGTTCATTTTTTGATTATAACATTTTTTTACTTGACAAAAGGAAAATTATTTTATAATTTACTATACTATGAAGATAAAGCTGATAAAAGTCATAGTTCTTTTGGTAATGGGAATGTCCGGTCTTTATAACTGTTCAATAAAGGCCTTGGGTGTAAAGGCGGCTATGCCTGTGCTGGATGACATAAATGCAGCTGTTTTTAAACAGTCTGATATTGCCCTTGTTGAGACAGGGCTGCCGGCAACCCTGATTATAATTGAAGGTCTTCTTGAAACATCCCCGGAGAATCAGGACCTTCTCGCTATGGCGGCGCAAGCCTTATGCGCCTACGGCTTTGGATTTATTGAGGACAAGGATAAGGATAGAGCAAAGGCCATTTACATAAAGGGAAGAGACTACGGAATAAAAGCATTAAGACAGAATGGAAAATTCAATAAAGCCCTGAAGAAAAAGATCCCATTCTGGGATGCAGTAAAGGTCATAAACGATAAAGATATGCTTCCTGCGCTTTTCTGGACAGGACAGTGCATTGGAAATCTCGTCAACCTTGATATGTCCGATCCTGAGAATCTGGTTGATATTCCAAAGGCAAAGGCATTGATGGAGAAGGTAATGGAATTTGACGATAAATTCTTTTTTGGAGGGGCACACATCTTTATGGGAGCCTATTATGCTATACTTCCGGCTCTTTTTGGCGGCGGACTGGATAAGTCGGAAGTGGAGTTTAAAAAGGCTTTTGAAATCAGTCAGGAGAAGTTTCTGGTCGCATATTATTACTATGCAAGGTTTTATGTTACAACATTGAAAGATGCGGAGTTATTTGATAAAACAATAGCAAAGATTGAGAACACGCCTTCCGATGTGCTTCCGGAACAGAAACTGATAAATGAGATAGCGAAAAAGAAGGCAAAGGTTCTAATAGGATCAAAAGCAAAGTTTTTTTAAAAGAACAGTACAAGACATAACTTATTTATTGAATACCTTGCGATAATGTGCTTATATTTATTCATAAAAAAATAAGTAAGAAGGTGGTTTTGTTTATGAAATACCGCAGATCGCTTATAGCCTTTGTTGTGATAGCGATATTTCTTATTTTTCTCTCAACTACTAAAAGTGTATATGCCCAGGAAAGTAAACCTGAATATGTGATAAAAATAGGCACTCTTGCGCCTGAGGGCTCTGTATGGATGGAGAAACTCAAGGAGATTATGAATATAATTGAGCAAAAAACCAATTCCAGGGTGAAAAATACTTTTTATCCCGGGGGTGTAATGGGAGATGAACCGGCGATGGTTAAGAAGATGAATCTTGACCAGCTACAGATGGGGGCATTCACCATTTACGGGATTTATACCATTGCTCCTGAGATGGCAGTTATGGAGCTGCCTTTTCTTTTTGAGGATGTTAGTGAGGTTGATTATATCCGGAACAGGGTGCGCCCGGTATTTGATGAGATATTTGAAAAGAAGGGCTTTAAACTGCTATCGTGGGTGGATCAGGGAGGATTTGATCAAATCTATTCAAAACATCCTATAAAAAATCTGAATGATCTTGCAAAACAAAAAACATGGGCATGGACAGAACAGCCGATTCCGATTGAAACTTACAAGGCAATTGGTATTGCTCCGGTAACTACCTCAGTGCCTGAACTGCTTTCATCGCTCCAGGCAGGAATTGTTGATGCATTCTACACAACCCCTTTAGCCTGCCTCGCCCTGCAGTGGTGCCTCCAGATTAGATATATCAATATGCTTAATTTTAAATACGAAGCAGGCGCCGTTGTCATGACAATGAAGGCATGGAATTCGCTGCCGAAGGATATTCGCCAGATTATAATTAATGAAGTGAGAGCCTTTGAGCCCAAAGTCATCGCTTCTATCAGGATTGCCAGCGATAAAGCCCTTATGCGCATGATTCAGGAAGGAATTCAGGTTGTTCCCTTTGATCCTGCAGAGAAAGAATTATTTAAGAAAAAGACAAGAGTCATTTACCAGCAATTGGCCGGCAAGATATATTCCAAGGATTTACTGGATAGAATTCTAAAGGATCTTGATAAATACCGGACCAGCAAAAAAGAAAATTAACTCGCTGGACTGCCTGAATAGATAAGACACATATCTCATGGTCACGACCCGTGGCATGCTTTGTGGCAACGAGTGCCCTGCCGGCTACCCGCATACCGTATATACATAAAGACTGCATTCTGGTTATATCATATTGAGCAGAGCTGCTTTTGAGAGCTGAAAAGGCAGGCATTTTATGCTATTATTCTAATTATGAGAGCCAAAACATCTTTCTTGTTGAACCAAGCGCTAAGGAGCATAAGGGAAGCGTGCTCTTTACTTAAAGCAGAAGCATATATAGTGGGCGGATTTTTGAGGGACCGGGCTCTCGGGCGAGATTGCCAGGATCTGGATATTCTTGTTATGAATGTTGACCCAGGAAAAATCGCGGAGTTTCTCCATAAAAGGGCGGGATTTCACAGCCCGGTGCTATTCAGAAGATTTGGAACATACAGGGTGGGCAGGGATGGCATTGATGTGGAGATTGTTCCTCCCAGAGGCGGTACACTTGAAAAAGACCTGCAGCACAGGGATTTTACCATAAATACCCTGTTGAGCCGGATCTTAGCATCCAGTACAGGAAGGGCTGTGGATCTGCTGGGCGCGGCGTTCCGCGACCTTGAGATGGGTGTGATTCGGACTCCTATTGCCCCTCAAATTTCAATAAAAGAGGATCCCTTGCGGATGATAAGGGCTATCCGGTTTGAACAGGTGCTCGGATTTAAAATGGATAAAACTCTTCGCCGAGCGATAAAGGAACAGCATGTTCTGATTAATGATGTATCAAAGGAGCGGGTAAGAGAAGAACTGGAAAAGATACTTCTGGGTAAGAAGCCATCCATTTCATTCAGGCGTATGCACGATGCCCTTCTGCTATCCGATATTCTTCCGGAACTTGATGAGACATGCGGATTTGACCAGCGGTCTCCCTATCATCATGAGGACCTTTTCAACCATACGCTCTCCTCTCTGGATAGTGCGCCGCCAAATCTGGAGATCAGGCTTGCGGCTCTATTTCACGATATTGGGAAAAAGGATGCACAGAAGCAGATTAATGGCAAATTTGTGCACTACGGCCATCAGGATATAAGCGCTGTAAAAGCAAGGAATGCGCTGAAAAGGTTGCGATTTCCTAAGCGTGTAATTGAGCCGGTAGTGTTTCTTGTTCAGCACCACATGGTGCAGTATTCATCCCTGTGGGGAGACTCTGCCGTCAAGAGGTTTATAAGAAAAATGGGCGACAAATTGGATGACATGCTGGCCCTTCTGGAAGCGGACTGGGGCTCTTTACGTCACAACGAAAATTTTAAAATGTTTGAGGATCTGCAAAAAAGAATAAGCAAATTCAAGGTGGAGGAGATTAATAGGGTTGAATCCCCGCTTAACGGCCATGAAATTCAGAAGATTCTCAAAATTCCGCCAGGTCCTGCGGTAGGACGGGCAAAGGATGCAATAGTTGATGCAATCCTGGAAAACAAAATAAGGCCGTCTAATGTGGATGCCCTCAGATTTCTGAGGAAGAACAGAACTTCTATTTTAAAAAATTGCGCCAAGAATTACTGAATGGTAAAGCCTGTTGTTTAACGAATACCTGTATCGGTTACCCTGCCCATCTATTCTCTCAACGCGCGGATACAAGAAATATTTTCCGTCGTATCCTAAAAAGAACCTCTGTATTTTTACGATGGCGGAGTAGTTTAAAACCGAATAAGGATATCCGCTGACCGGTTTTTTAACATCGGCACCCTCATTTAAAAGGTCATAAGTATAGAGTGCGTTGACATCTATGCGGATAGAATCGTTGATTGGAAATTTAATATCAAAACCAGCAGAAGGGCCGATGAGCGTGTTGCTGAAATTTTTTACAAGTAAGAAATCCCCATGAATTCCCAGAAGTGGAGAAAGGGTCAACCATCTGTTCTTCAGGACAATCAAACCTCCGTGCAGGCCTAATTCCGTCATCTGTTCCATGCTTGATTGTATTACGGTCTCGTTTGTGGGAGGAAAGTAATAATATATTTGCGAGTAAATTGTATGGCTTAAAATACCTGAAAAGAAAAAACGTTCATGAAAATAGTATTCTGTCTTAACTCCTGCTCCACCAGTGCCCGCAGACTGTTTTCCATAACTGTCCGAGACTAAACCCGACAATATAAATGGCATGACGGAATATGTCCTTGTTTCTTTTTTTGTTCCTGATTGGAATATAATTTTTCTTGAAGGAGGTGTTTTTTGAACCGGTGGCTCTTCCGCGGAAACATTAGAAAAAGGAATAATTATAAGGCATAAAAAAACAAGCATTTCACGGATTGCAATCAGTTTCATGAGCCCCCCTTGAAAAATTTTATTAATTATACCATAAAAAAGCAAAGTAACGCTAACCGATGGAGTTATGTTCCCGGATCCTGAATTTAACGCCTATTGTATCCGCAATCTTTCTGCATTCTTCAACATTCAGATGTGGCAGTGCCACTACCGTTGCAATTACCTCCGGAATGTAATCCTTTGATTGCCTGATGAATTCCAAAACAGCATGGAACGCTTGTTCTCCGTAGGGTGACGGGCACAATTTTGCGTATGTTTTTGGATCAGGGGCATTCATGCTTACCGAAATGGAATCCACAAGTCCCTTCAGTTCCGCAGGAATATTTTTCCCATGGACAAGACTAGCAAGGCCGTCAGTGTCAATTCTGACACGGAGGCCTTTCTCCTTCAGCCATATTGAAATACTCTTTACCGCGTCAAGCCTCAATAGCGGTTCGCCGAATCCGCAGAAGACGACCTCCGTGTACTTCTGAGGGTCTCCGATTGCTTTGATGATTTCTTCTGCCTCGGGTTCTTTTCCAATCCTTAGATCATACCCCTTAACCGCATAGGAGCCCCTTATCTTTGGACAGAACACACATGCATTCGTACAACGGTTCGTTATGTTCAAATAAAGGGAATCACGGATACCATAAACAATTTTGCCCTTCTCCGGGATTTCCCCCACGCCGAAAAGGCGATAAGCATTGCTTGAGGTTATGCGTGCTATATCATCCAGGGACAGAGCCTTCAGTTCCGCTACTTTTCGTGCTATATGCAGGATATTCGCAGGCTCATTCCTTTTTCCGCGGACAGGCTCGGGAGATAGGAAGGGCGCATCTGTTTCAAGAAGCAGCCTCTCCGCAGGCACATATTTCACAACATCCCTGAGGTCCGAGGCATTCTTAAAGGTAATTATGCCTGTGAAGGATATGTAGAATCCGAGATCCAGAACCTCCCGTGCTTCATCCTTTGTGCCAGCAAAGCAGTGAAAAACGCCACTGCCGGAATTTACGCTTTCTGCTTTGAGCGTTTCAATTACCTCCCTGTGGGCGAGCCTGGAATGAATCATTAGCGGAAGGTTGTTTGCTCTCGCGAGATTTATCTGGAATATGAAAGAATCCAACTGCCTGTCAAAAGGAACAGAATACTTTCTATCCAATCCTGTCTCTCCAATGCCAACGACTCTGCTGTCCCTGCTCAGTTGCATCATTGTTTCTTCTGCCGCGGGGGAGAAGAATTCCGCATTTTCAGGATGCAATCCCACTGTTGCGAATACAGCATCAGATTTATGTGCAATATCAACTGTCGTCCGGTTGCTCTCAATCCCTTTGCCGCCGCCGACCGTGATTATCTTGTGGACGCCCGATTCCGCTGCCCGTTTAATTACATCATTAAGGTCGGAATTGAGTTCCTCAAAATCCAAGTGCGCATGCGTATCAACGAGCATGATCTGACGATGCCTCTAATTTTATTTTATCAATAATTTTGATTCTTAACAAGGATTGATTAAGACAACGCAGGCTATTTTACTTTTGATCCCGGGACTGCTTCCTTCTCCGGGACGATCAGGCTGAGTTTATCCGGTTCTCCGGATGCAAGGACCATTCCCTGCGATTCAATCCCCATCAATAGTGCCGGTTTGAGGTTTGCCGCGATAATTATTCTTTTGCCTATAAGTTCCGGAGGTGTGTATGATTTGCCGATTCCTGCAACTATCTGCTTCTTTTCATTGCCCGTATCAACAATAAGTTTTATAAGTTTGTCAGATCCTTTAACGTTCTGGGCGTCAATGATTTCTGCTATTCTCAGATCGATTTTACGGAATTCTTCTATGGAGATTCCTTCATCTTTTTTAGTTTCTTTTTCACCCTTTATTTCAATTGGCTCCTTTTCCAGTTTTGCAAAAAGCGGAGCGGATTTTTTTACCGCTAATTCATGCCCCAGCCCGCCCCATTCAAGAGTCTTGCCGTCAATCGCAAAAGGGATCTGGCTCCGGATTTTCTCTGTAGTTTCAGGCATGAATGGCGAGAGCATCAGGGCGGTCAGGCGGATTGCCTCAAATGAATTATATATTACGGTTGACAGACGGTCGCTTGTTTTTTCTTTCGCAAGTTTCCACGGTTCTCTTTCCGCTACGTACCTGTTTGCAGCGGAGACGAGTTCCCATAAGGCGGTGAGGGCATTTTGGAAAGCCTGTTCGTCCATAGCTTTATGGATGCCCGCAATAGATTTTTCAGCAGTCTCCCTTAAAGAGGCACCCTTTGAATCCGTTGACTGCGGCAGCCCTGTGGTGGAATTTAAAAAGCGCTCCGACAGCCCCATAACCCGGTGAACAAGGTTTCCCAGATCATTGGCAAGGTCGCTCGTAAGCCTGCCTTTGATTGCAGTTTCTGAAAAATCACCGTCAAGTCCGAATGGAACCTCTCTCAGCAGAAAGTATCTCAGAACATCCACCCCGTATTCGTCGGCTACCTTATTCGGGTCAACCACATTTCCGATGGATTTGGACATCTTCTGTCCCTCTACAGTCCACCAGCCATGTGCGAAGACCCTTTTGGGCAGCGGAAGCCCGGCGGATAGCAGGAATGTGGGCCAATAAACAGCATGAAACCTCAGTATATCTTTGCCTATAAAATGAACATCCGCAGGCCAGAATTTGTTAAACCTGTCCATGTCTTCAGTGTAACCACAGCCTGTAAGATAATTAGTTAATGCGTCAAACCAGACATAGATAACATGCTTCGGATTATCCGGAACAGGGATTCCCCAGCTGAACGATGTCCTGCTGATGCTGATGTCCCTCAATCCCTGCCTGATGAAGCTCAGAATTTCATTCCTCCTGGATGCGGGCATGATGAAGTCTGGATTTTTTTCAATATGCTTCATTAGAGGTTTTTCGTATTTTGACATTCTGAAAAAATAACTCTCTTCCTTAATCTTTTCCACATTTCTTCCGCACTGCGGACATTTATCATTGATAAGTTCCTTGTCCGGCCAGTATGATTCGCAGGGGGTGCAGTACCAATCCTCATAAGTGCCAGGGTAGATATCACCCTTTTCAAGGATATTGTTCCAGATGGATGCCGCCCCTGCTCTGTGGCGCTGTTCCGTTGTTCTGATAAAATCGTTGTTTGATATATTTAATTTTTTCCAGAGGCTTCTGAACCTCTCTACCATTCTATCAGCGTGCTGTATAGGCTTTTCTCCCTGAGTCTCCGCCGCACGCTCCACCTTTTTTCCGTGTTCGTCTGTTCCCGTGAGGAAAAAAACATCAAAACCCATGAGCCGCTTGTACCGCGCAATGACATCAGCGGCAATGGTGGTATATGCGTGTCCGATATGGGGCACATCGTTCACATAATAAATGGGCGTTGTTATGTAAAATTTTTTAGCCATTTTAAACAACCGTTTGTTTATTATCCAGGGGGATTTTATCAAGGGACATAGATTTTTGAGTTCCATCTTCAAGCCTTAGAGTTACCATTTCCTTGAATAGAGAAATGGATATCACTTCTCCTGTGCCATCGGTTGTTTTTACAATGGTTCCTATTTTTGGGAACTTTTTAAGCAACTCTTTGTAGGTTTCGGATTCGTATCCGATACAGCACATGAGCCGCCCGCATAGTCCTGAAATTTTGGTAGGATTAAGAGAGAGGTTTTGCTCCTTTGCTGCGCAGACCGGGACTGGTTCAAATTGTTTGATAACGGAAGCGCAACAGAGTATTCTTCCGCAGTATCCAAGCCCGCCTGTTATCCTTGTCTGGTCCCTTATTCCAATCTGCCGCATCTCTATTCTTGTTTTGTATTGTTTTGCAAGGTCTTTTACAAGTTCTCTGAAATCAATTCTGTTTTCAGCTGTGAAATAAAACATTATCTTCCTTTTGTCAAAAAACGCATAAACCTGTACCAGCCGCATTTTCATGTTCCTTTCTTCAATTTTTTCCCTGCAGAAAAGGTACGCTTCTTTCTCAATATTTTTATTGTCCTCAAGTATTTTTTTATCATCGCTGGTAAGCGTTCTCAGAATCTTTGCTCCGCCCTTTTCAATTTCTCTTTCCGCAGGAGGCACAAGGACAGTTCCCACCTGAAGGCAATTGTCGTATTCAACTATTACTTTATCGTTCCAGCCAAGTTTGAGATCCTGCGCTTCTGCGTCATGCAGTTTCCCGCATTCTCTAAATCGTATCTTTGCAAAATTAGCCGTCATCTAATCATCCCAGGTTAAAATTTTCCCGTGTCAGGCTGAGAATAAGGATGTTTTGGGCGAGACGCTTGTTTGCATTTTTTTTCATCATGTGTTCAAAAAATTCCAGAGAATGGATAATATTCCACAGCCTCAGTTTATCAATTGAACTGGCAGTTTTCCTTATTTCACCTGCCAGATCAATATTCCTGACCTTTTTTATTATAGAAAATTTCTCAAATAGCATGTCCAGAATTACCGCCTTAAATATGTAAATAGTTTTTATTATAAACTCCTTATTCTCCATCTGTTTGTCTGAGAACAGAGAAAATTTCTTAGTATTATACTCCCTGTTGTCCAAAACCTGAAGGAATTTTGATCTTAATGAGGTGATCTCCGGATCGTTGAAGGTTGCAGCGCGAGCAGCGCTTCCATCCGCGAGCATGGACAGTATCCTTAGGCTTTCTTTATCTCCGCTGATTGTATGGCTTATAATTGAATGTATTATTTCAGGAGAGAGCGGCTTGAAGACTACGGTATGGCACCTTGAACGAAGGGTGATTGGCAGCAGTCCGGGGGCCGGTGTAATCAGAATGATGCAGGTTTTCTGCGGCGGTTCCTCCAGGGTTTTGAGCAGAGCATTTGCTGATTGGGTTGTCATTGTATGTGCTTCATCAATAATTGCGACCTTGTTTCTGCCAATGTATGGCGTGAGATTTATCTGATTCAGCAGATTCCTGATACTGTCAATGGTTATGGAATTGCCATCCGGTTTTAAAAATTGCAGATCAGGGTGGATCATTTTGTTAATATTTTCGCAGGATGCGCATTTATCGCAGTAGAACAAATCGGGAGCATCGGAATTCTGACAATTAAGCGTCTTGGCTACTGCAAGGCTCGTCAGCCGTTTTCCGACCCCGTCGGGCCCATAGAATAGCAGGGCATGCGGCAGGGAGTCTCTGTTAAGCGCCTCAGTAAGGTGTTTCAGTGGCTCTTCCTGTCCGAGTATTTCTTCAAAGTTCATCTGGTCGTCCGGAGTTTGAATTTATTTTTTACAATCTTTTTTATAGTTTCAGCTATTTTTTCTTTTGGTCTGGTAGCATTGATAACAATTATTCTTCCCTTTTCACGCATTGCTGTAAGGAGATAGCCATGCCTGACCCTTCTGTGAAATGCCAGCGCCTCCCTTTCAAGCCGGTCAGGTTTTGATGTCCTGCGCCTGGTTCTGCCAAGCCCGATACTGACAGGACAGTCAAGCACGAATGTAATGTGAGGCATTAACCCTCCTGTTGCAATTTTATTCAATTCCCGCACTGTTTTTTCACCGAGTTTTCTCCCGAACCCTTGATAGGCAATGCTTGAATCATGGAATCTGTCCGTGATCACTATATATTTTTCTCTGAGATATTCTCTGATTACTTCGGTTATATGCTGGCTCCGTGACGAAAGATAAAGGAGAAGTTCTGTAAGCGGAGCAATTTTGATATTTTTTGATTTGAGGAGTATTAGTCTTACTTTCTCGCCTGCTGCTGTTCCACCGGGTTCCCGCGTAAGTTTTACCCGGTATCCGACCCTGCTCAGTTCTTTAGCGAGAAGTTTTGCCTGTGTTGTTTTTCCACAGCCTTCTATTCCCTCAAAAGAAATGAGGATACCCTTTTTTAAGGATTTAAAATTCGTCAATCTCTTTTGCGACAAGTTCGTTTTTATCATTCTTTGCAATCTTTAAAGGGGATTCACAATATCCACAATAGATTGTATCACCCTCCACCTCATTTACCTCCAGATAAATTTCTGCATCACAAAGCGGACAATCAACTGTTTGCTTCATAATGGTAGTAATTTTACATGGAGTCTGCGAATGTGTCAAATATATTTAAGCGTGATGTTTTTGTCACACCGTGATGTTGTTGGTATGTTATAAGAAATGGAATATAAAAAACATCTGCCATAGTAATTTGTAACCTATTAATTTTTAAATAGTATTTTTTAAATTAATTGGGCACAGAATTTGCAAGAGTTTAAGTTACTATGATGGATTTGCAAAGAACAATAAAAAGGATAATATACTTTAACGGCGTTGGTCTTCATACTGGTGAAAAAGTCTGGATCCGTGTTCATCCGTCTGATGCCTGCACAGGTATTGTTTTAAAGAGGGTTGATATTGCATCGTTTCCCATAAGTGCAACTATAGAAAATGTGGTGGATTCAAGATATGCTACAGTGCTTGGGGTGGATGGTGTTACGGTTTTTACCGTTGAGCACCTGCTTGCTGCGCTTTACGGAATGGGAATTGATAATGCTTTCATAGAGGTGCATGGTCCGGAAATTCCGGCAATGGATGGGAGTGCGCAGGATTTTGTTGAAGGAATACTGGACGCAGGGACAAGTGACCTTATTGCGCAAAAGCAGATAATAGCACCGGTTTATCCGATTGAATACAGTGACGATGGCAGAAAAATAATACTTTCGCCGGAAAATCTTCTTGAGATTGATTATACAATAAACTTTAATAATCCTGGTATAGGCAGACAGCAGAAATTGTTCGCCTTGACCCCGGAATCGTTCAGGAAGGAGATTGCCAGCGCAAGGACCTTTGGATTTTTAAGCGAGGTAAACATGCTGAAACAAATGGGGCTTGCGAAGGGCGGTTCAACCAGTAGCGCAATTGTTGTGGGTGAATTTGGGGTTTTGAATAACGATGGCCTGAGATTTGAAGATGAGTTCGTCCGGCATAAGATCCTTGACCTTATAGGAGATCTTTCGCTGCTTGGCTCCCATTTGTGGGGAAGGATTGTAGTGGAAAAGGGCGGGCATATGTTAAATCATACCTTTGTAAAAGAGGTGCTGTCCAGGATGCCTCAAACATCTCAGTATTTTTCTGATAAATCTCAAAAAGCTTATGTAAATCAATAAGGTGTCTGAATCAAGTTAGGGGTTATTATTCTTTTCTATTTCTACCCATTTCTTAAATGTCCTAATTTTACCTTCGAAATCTCGCAAAATCCGGTTTGCGCTTCTCAATGAATGCGGTCATGCCCTCTTTTATCTCCTCGGTGTTGTAAACTGAGCATATCAGTTCAACTGCATGATTGAACGAAGGATAAAGTGCATCACCTTCAAAGTTAAAAGATGTCTTTGCAATTCTGAGTGCCTGCGGGCTCAACTCCAGAATACGGTCGCACCATGTCTTTAACTCAGCGTCAAATTTGTCCTTCGGCATTACCTTATTGATAAGTCCCATCTGCAGGGCTTCGTTTGCGGAATATCTCTGACACAGGAAAACAATCTCCCGCGCTTTTTTCTCCCCTACAATTCTGGGCAGCAATTGAGTTCCGGCAACAACAGGAATGCTTCCGACAACAGGCCCTACCTGTCCAAACAGAGCGTCTTCAGTTGCAATGGTAAGATCGCAGGAGACATTTATTTCGTTTCCGCCACCCAGACAATAGCCCTTAACTGCACATATGACCGGCTTGGGAGCTTTTTTGATGGATAGTAGGAAATTGAGAAATTTGTTGATAAAAATGCGGCCGGTCCGCTGAGTTAAATCCTTCATCTCCTGAATGTCCCCGCCCACACAAAAAGCCTTTTCCCCATCTCCTGTAATGACAATAACCCCGATTGTCCAGTCTCCGCTTGCATCTTTCAATGCTTCTGTCAATTCTTCAACTGTTCTTGATCTGAAGCAGTTTAATTTATCAGGTCTGTTAATTGTGAGGGTTGCAACCCCGTCTTTTTTGTTATAAAGTATATCTTTGTATTCCATTTGCGCCTCCTGTAAAATTAATTAAATTTTATGTTTTTTTTCTAACGAAAGCAACTGTAAAGTTATTAAAAATTTGGCTTTGGATTATTGTTGTACATGTTATAATAACAAAACAGGCAAGATAATGCTTAAAGGGATCCTTCTTGTAATAGACGATGAATCAAATATACGAAATGTGATCCGCCGCATATTTAAGAATAGAGAAATAGAAATAATTGATACGGATACAGGCGAGACAGGGCTGGAGCTGCTTAGAGATAACCCTGTTGATGTGCTTCTAACCGACCTGAGGCTTCCGGGAATAAATGGTATTGATGTTTTGAAAAAGGCAAAGGAGATGGATAGCAGCATAGAGGTGATTCTTATGACTGCTTTTGGTTCCATAGATTCTGCAGTTGAAGCAATGAAGTTTGGCGCTTTTGATTACCTGACAAAGCCCTTTGAAAGCCTGGACAGGGTTGCGAATACGGTTTCTTTAGCACTTGAGCGCCGGTTTCTGAAAAAGAGGAACACTGAACTTGAAATGGAAATTCAGCGGAGGTACACCTTTGAAAATATTGTTGGCACCTCTAAAAAGATGCAGGAAATATTCAGGATTGTAGACGCAGTCGCAGATACGAACGCTACGGTTCTAATTGAGGGCGAGAGCGGAACGGGCAAGGAATTGGTTGCCCGGACGATTCACTGGAGGTCAAAGCGCCGGGGCGGCCCGTTTGTTCCGGTGGATTGCACATCTCTTCCGAAGGATCTTATTGAATCGGAACTCTTCGGGCATGAAAAGGGCGCCTTTACCGGCGCGCATGTTTCAACAAAAGGACTTTTCAGGATGGCTGATGGAGGCACAATATTTTTGGATGAAATTGGAGAACTGCCCATAGGTGTTCAGTCCAAACTCCTCAGGGTGCTGGAAGAAAGAATTGTTCGCCCTGTGGGGGCGACACAATCTCATCCGGTTTCTGTAAGGGTGGTGGCGGCCACAAACAGAAACCTTGAATCTGTTATGAATGAACAGGAATTTAGAAAAGACCTTTACTACAGATTGAATGTAGTTAATATTAAGTTGCCTCCGCTTCGAGAGAGGAGGGATGATATTCCGCTGCTTGTGGATTTTTTTCTAAGAGAAATGCGCAAGGACGAAAGCAAAAGCGCGATTGAGGGCTTAACCAGCGATGCAATGGATGCACTTGTAAATTATTCCTGGCCTGGGAATGTGAGGGAACTGGGGAATATGATAGAACGGTGCTTTGTTCTCTGCCGCGGACCCAATATATCCCTTCAAGATCTGCCGCAGGTCATTCAAAGCCAATCTACGCCCCAGCCAGCACATCAGGCGCCAGAACATCAGGCGGCTCTGGATCCTTCACTGTCGCTTGACGCTTATGAAAGAACGTGCATTTTAAAAGCCCTTGAATCCTCAGGAAATAACGTAATAAAGGCGGCAGAACTGCTCAATATCTCAAGGAGCACGTTATACCGGAAAATAAAAATGCTCTCATTAAAAATCCCTTAAGTTCTTTTTTTCTTTTCTTAATCTAAATTTAGTGTTATCTTTAAATATGAAAGAGTGGCAATGAATTGGACATTATATGAATGCATGCTTCAAAAATATAACTTATGGTTTATTGAAAGATTTAATACCATTTGGTATATTTTCTCTCAGCCTGTGAAATTGTTGATGGAGGTGAATAAATGAGCGATCTGATAAGGCAGTTGGGACGAAGGGTAGCATACTTCAGGAAACTAAAGGATCTTACTCAAGCGGAACTGGCTGAAAAGGTCCAGTTAAGCGATAATTTTATTGCGCTTATGGAAAGCGGCAGGAGGGCGCCGTCTTTTGGAACACTTGAAAGATTAATGCAGGCTCTTGAGGTTGATGCTCAGCAATTATTTACCTTCAAGGAATCCCCGTCATATATCCAAAAAGATGAAGTAGATAAACTCATGGGTTATGTTAAGGATCTGGGAGTAGATGACATTGCTGTTCTTGTTGATGTAGCGGATAAGATTAAACGTGGCGCCATAAAAAAGTAATTCATATCCCATTTTTAGGATAATCCAATCCAATTTGTATCATAAATAAGATTTTATTTTTTTAAAAAAACCCTATTTAGAAAAAAAACATTAAAAATCCGCATATTATCTGCTGGCACAGATTTTGAATGATTTTATATATCATAGGAGGCATTTATGGATAAAGAAAAAATAAAAATAATGCTCGTAGATGATGAAGAAAATATAAGGAGAGCGTTAAAAAGGATTCTTAAACGAGATGGATATAATGTTGTTGTATACGGCAATCCTGAAGAGGCGCTGAAGTCATTCTCTGCCGAAGAGCCTGATATTGTAATCTCTGATTATCTTATGCCGGAAATGAACGGCGTTGATTTTCTCAAGAAAGCCCAGGATATATTTCCGGAATGCATTAGAATCATTCTTACTGCTCATGCTGATGTAACCATGGCGGTTGAGGCTATAAATACTACAGGAATATTCAGACTGCTCGTAAAACCGTGGGATGATAAGGAATTAAAAATGTTGCTCCAGCAGATTAACGAACATATGGCTATTATCAAGGAGAATGCCAAATTGAGATCAATAATAAGAAAACATGAGGAGATTTTGAAAAAGCTTGAGGTAGAATACCCCGGAATCTCAGAAATAAAAAGGCTCCCGGATGGGACAATTGTGATTGAATGAGGTATTTATGAAAAGAGCGAATATTCTTATTGTTGATGATGACGTATTTTTTCAGAAGACCATAGGAGATATACTCTTAAAGGCAGATTTTAATATATTTCTTTGCGGTGGAATAAAAGAGGCTGAAAGAATTTTTAACAAAAATTATATTGATATAGTAATTCTTGACCTTGTTCTAAAAGGAGACAGCGGAATTGATTATATCCCACTTTTCATAAATAACGGCACCAGGGTTATAGTGCTCACTGGCCATGCATCCCTGGATACCGCCATATCTGCATTAAAACTTGGGGCTTCCGAATATCTGAGAAAACCAGTTGAACCGAAACAATTAATAGAAACAGTTGAATATGTGCTCAGAAAGACCAAAGAAGATGGCAGGGAGAGCGAGGGATCTTTGAAGGTAAAATTGGAGAGGCTTGAGCTGCTTGATCTAATCTCCAGGGCTATCACTTCAACTACGGAAATTATGCCGTTGCTCAAGATGTCTCTTAATGTCACCATGGGGTTTTTGGGTGTGGAAGCTGCATCAATATTCCTGCAGGATGAAGCAACCGGTGATCTTGTATGTAGTATGGCATCGGGATTGAAGGGGGAAACAGTTGAGGGATTGAAGATATCAAAGGGCAAAGGTGTTGCCGGATGGGTTGTGGATCACGGAGAGGGGGTAATTATAGAGGATGTCAGCGAAGATCATCGCTTTACTTCAGATATTGATAAGAAAACCGGTTTTAACACGCAGTCAATCCTTGCCGTGCCGATGAAACTGCGCGGAAAGGTTGTTGGTGTTTTTGAGGTTATAAATAAGAAAAAAGGGATTAAATTTACCATTGACGATCAGAACCTTCTTTTTTCTATTACTAATCATCTGATTATTGCAATAGATAATGCCCGGATGACGGAAGAGCTAAGGCAGTCAAAGGAACAATTGGAGATAAAGGTTAAGGAGAGGACAAGGGAACTGGAAGAAACATTGGAAAAACTCAAGAAAATGCAGGGACAGCTCATCCATACCGAAAAGATGGCATCTCTTGGTATAATGGCAGCA
>Ga0209321_10000631_pt1 | contig 23422 bp, 22 predicted proteins | sample Rifsed16ft4_FD_184012 | JGI IMG/M metagenome (GOLD analysis project Ga0209321, IMG submission 184012) | Soil microbial communities from Rifle, Colorado, USA - sediment 16ft 4 - CSP-I_5_4 (version 2) | ecosystem: Environmental > Terrestrial > Deep subsurface > Rock core/Sediment | place: Rifle...
GGTTGCTGTGAAAGCCCCTGACCATCAGTATATAATCCCCTTTCCCGGCGAGTTTCAATTCCACGGCGACCTGCCGGGCCAGTTCATTTGGATTCATCGAGCCGGCGTCTTCGGACAGCACCGGGATAATGCTCCAGAATAATGCCATGCGCCGGCAAATGTGAGGATGACCGGTGATCACAACCACCGGCGCGGCGGGGCGTGCCGAACTCACGGTGGCAGCCGACATGCCGCTTTGCGAGATTACCAATATGGCCCTGACCATCAGATCTCTCGCCAATATTGCACTGGTATCCGAGATGGCATCCCAGATACTGACCGGTAAGCTGGTCTTGATGTTGGCTGGATTGCCATACGCCCCGCTCTGCCAGAGATAGGATTCAGTCTGCCGTGCTATCCTGTCCATCATATTCACTGCTTCAATCGGGAATGCACCGACCGCCGTCTCGGCGGACAACATGACGGCGTCAGTGCCGAGTGTGACCGCATAGGAAATATCCGTGACTTCAGCACGGGTCGGCCGGGCGTTTTCAATCATGGATTCCAGCATTTGCGTAGCCACTATGACCGGTTTGAATTTCGCTTTGGCCAGATCGATCAACTGGCTCTGTGCAATCGGCACTTCTTCCGGTTTCAGTTCCACACCGAGATCTCCGCGCGCAACCATGATCCCATCAGCAACATCCAGTATTGCGGATGCATTTTGCAATGCTTCAGGTTTTTCTATCTTTGCAATGACGGCAACATCTTTTCCGGATTTTTTAATCAGGGATTTCAGTTTACTGATATCGTCTGCCGTACGTACAAATGAAAGTGCTACGAAATCAACACCGAGATCAAGAACGAATCCCGCATCCACACGATCCTTTTCTGTCAATGAAGGCGCCGATACATTTACACCAGGCAGGTTAATGCCCTTATGATTTTTCAGGATGCCGCCATGAATAACGGTGCAGGTAATCTCGGTCTCCGCAACTGAATCAACAGAGAGTTCCAGTGCTCCGTCATTCAATAATATACGATTACCTGGTTTTACATCTTCTGCCAGCGCAATATATTGCGAAGGAACAAGACCAGGTTCACCAATGACGTCACGTGTGGTTACTGTGATTTTTGTATCAGTGATTAATTCAATCTGACCGTCACGAAACTTTCCTGTGCGGATCTTGGGGCCGCAGAGATCAGCCAGTATGGCCACCGGGACTTTAAGTTCATCTGCAATCGTGCGGATGTGATTGTATGTTGTTCTGTGAGAGGCATGATCACCATGTGACATGTTCAGCCGGAACACATTTACACCGGTCCGGATCAGCTTCCTGATCATCCCCGGTTCTTTTGTTGCTGGTCCCAGCGTCGCTACAATCTTGGTGCGGCGGTTTTTAAGTAAATGTATTTTTGTATCAATTGACATGTTTTCACCGATAGCCAATACATTTATAAATATATTTATTATTTACAGGTCTGATCTGATAATGTCGGATTATGAACCAGTTTGGATTGTTGAATACCCGGAGATTTTTCCCCATATTTTCCACCCAGTTCCTGGGGGCATTTAACGATAATATTTATAAAAATTCACTGGTTATTTTTATCGCCTTTACGCTGGCTGATCAAGCTGACCGGAATAGTAGCATACTGGTGATCACCGCAGCCGGATTATTTATCCTGCCGTTTTTCCTGTTTTCTGCGATCGCCGGCCAGTTTGCCGACAAGTATGAGAAATCCATGTTGATCCGGCGTATCAAGATTGCCGAGATTGTCATTATGTTTATTGCTACTCTCGGTTTTGTCTTTTTAAGCCTGCCGGTACTTATGATTGTTTTGTTTTTTATGGGTGCCCAGTCCACCATGTTCGGACCGCTCAAATATGGCATCCTGCCACAGCACTTGCAGGAAACGGAGTTGACGGGTGGTAACGGAATGATACAAATGGGCACCTACCTTGCCATCCTGCTGGGCACCCTGCTGGGTGGCATACTTATCGCCATCAAACCTGAAGGCCGTTATCTGGTGTCACTGCTGGTGTTGTTTGTTGCTGTTTGCGGCTGGCTGGCCAGCTGCAACATACCTGAGGCCACGCCGTCGGATCACCGCTTGAAGCTTAACTGGAATTTAATTACCGAGACGCTCAACATCCTGCGTCTCGCCGGCCAAAACAGGACCGTCTTCTGGGCCATCATCGCCATTTCATGGTTCTGGTTTTATGGGGCCACCTTTCTTTCATTACTTCCATCGTATACACGTGATGTGCTTGCCGGAAATGAACATATCACCACCCTGTTACTGACAGCATTTTCGGTCGGGATCGGCGCAGGTTCATTGATGTGTGAAAAGCTGTCCGGCAAACGGATAGAGATGGGTTTGATGCCATTGGGGGCGATAGGGTTAAGCCTGTTTGCTTTTGACCTGTATTTAATTGGCGTGCCGGAAGCTGTAACACAGAACGGTGTCGACTTTACCGTGACTGGATTTATTCAGCACCAGGGCTGGAGGGTGTTGATGGATCTGTGCCTTATCGGTGCATTCGGTGGAATATATATCGTGCCTCTGTACGCACTGGTGCAAAGTATGAGCGAGGAAACTCAGCGTTCCAGGATCATCGCCGCCAACAATATCCTGAATGCTCTTTTCATGGTGTGTTCAGCGATACTGACAATTGCTTTGTTTGCAATAAATTTCTCCATACCGCAGATGTTTCTGCTGGTTTCCATCCTTAATATTTTTGTGATCGGTCTGATAATTTTCCAGATGCCCGATTTCATGCACAGATTTTTTATTTTCCTGGGGAAATTAAAACCAAACTGAAAACCAGAAGCGGGACAGGAAAATGTCAGAACGGAATATCATCATCAAAATCGTCATCCTTGGGTTTAGCTTTGGATTTTTGCGGCTTATCCCCGGATGACATGTCATCATCATGGGGTGGTGTCTGATCCATGGATTGATTGCTGCTACCACCTCCGCGACTGCCAAGCATCTGCATCTCGTTGGCAACTATCTCGGTGCTGTAACGGTCCTTGCCTTCCTTGTCCTGCCATTTGCGTGTTTGCAGCCGGCCCTCGACATAAATTTGTGAACCCTTTTTCAGGTATTCGGCCACAATCTCGGCCAGACGGCCAAAAAAAACCACACGATGCCATTCGGTGCGTTCCTGTTGTTCACCCGATTCCTTGTCACGCCATGACTCGGCAGTCGCCAGGCTGATATTCGCAACCGCAGCGCCACTGGCTGTATAGCGGACATCCGGGTCGTTGCCGAGATTACCTATCAGGATGACTTTATTAACGCCTCTGGCCATAGTACTTCTCCTTAAAATTTATTATTTGTATAAATAAATATTCACAATCAGACGGGATGTTATCTCAATCTGTACAAGCTTGCACCTGGACTATAATCAGAACCTATCTCAACATTCCTCGCGAGCCGCGTTGCTGCGCCAAAAGCCTGCGGTCAAGGCGCGAGGCGCAGGGGATAGCCGTAGCTATCGCCAAGCCGATTAACGCAGAGCGCAGGCTTTTGGCGCGCAACCTGCAGGGACGGGGCGTTTGCGGGGCAACGCTGCGTCGCTCGTCGCTCATTTGGAATAACCAAACTTCGCTCCTCGCTTCTTGCGCTGCCTCCGCAAACCCCGCCGTCGTGGCCGCGCGTAATGTTGAGACAGGTTCTATCTGTGATCCAAAGGATTTTGCATAATCAGCAAAGCGGACAGCCAGATAATACTGACGATGCCTCCAAATATAAATATGCTTTCAAGACCAAAATGGTCATACAGATAGCCGCCCGCCAAACCGCCGGTAAATGTACCGATAAACTGGCTGGTGGAATATATACCCAGTGCGGTGCCTTTTTTTGATAACGGTGCGGCTTTTGTAATCAGGGCAGGCAGTGTTGCTTCAAGATAATTGAACGCAAGAAAGAAAAGTATCAACACTATAATGATGGATGTGACGGACATATGCCAGATATACAGTCCGGACTGGGCCAGTATCATAAGCAATACGGCGCCATAAAAGAACAAACCGGTCTTGTTATATCGTTCACCAAGGATAAGAAATGGCAGCATGATCAGCGCTGAAATTACCAGTACGGGCAGATAAATTTGCCAATGATTATCCGGGACAACACCGGCAAGATCGCGTAGAGTCAATGGAATCACAACAAAACTGGCCATCAGGATCATGTGCAGGATGAAAATACTGAGATAAAGCCGTAATAATTTTTTATCTACAAGTATCGGTAATAAATTCCCGGCCAGTTCATCCTGATATGCATGGTGATGGTATTTGTCCGGGGTTGGCACCAGGGTATATAGCGTGATGATTGCAAGAACAGCCAGACCGGCACCCAAATAAAATAACCCCGGCACACCGATCAGCGGATTTAATGCCGGGCCTGCGATAAAAGCCAATGCGAAGGCAAACCCGATACTGATACCGATTAGCGCCATGGCTTTGCTGCGTTGAGTATCCCGGGTCAGATCCGCCGCCAGTGCCATAATGGCCGCTGCAATAGCACCCGTCCCCTGCAAGGCACGGCCAAGGATAATTATGAAGATTGAATCTGCGCTTCCGGCAATCACACTGCCGAGCATGAAGATCAAAAGCCCGGCAACAATCACCGGTTTTCTGCCGATGCGATCAGAGACCATGCCAAACGGGATCTGGAACAGGGCTTGCGTCAAACCGTAGCAACCCAGTGCCAGGCCAATCAGGGTAGGGGTCGCATCGGGCAATGTTTCCGCATACAGCACGAATACCGGCAGGATCAGAAACAACCCGAACATGCGCAGAAAAAATATCAATGCCAGTGCCAGACTGCTTTGCAACTCGCCCGCCGTCATCTTGTTATTTGTCATTATTCGGGATTCTCTTTGCGTCTGTCCATAAAAACCACTTATAGTAGCAGTTTGCATTTTTTCTGGCGAAACAAGTTTACTATGAACACAATCCGTATCCGGGGCGCCCGTACCCATAATCTGAAAAATATTGACATTGACATACCGCGCGATCGCCTGATAGTGATTACGGGCTTGTCAGGTTCCGGTAAATCCTCGCTGGCATTTGATACGATCTATGCCGATGGGCAGCGGCGTTATGTGGAATCCCTGTCTGCCTATGCACGGCAATTTCTGTCCATGATGGAAAAGCCGGATGTCGATCATATTGAAGGATTGTCACCCGCTATTTCAATAGAACAAAAATCGACTTCACACAATCCGCGTTCCACAGTTGGGACCATTACCGAGATCTATGATTACCTGCGCCTGCTGTTTGCCAGGGTGGGTGAGCCTTGTTGTCCGGAGCATGGAGTTAAACTTGCTGCACAGACGATAAGTCAGATGGTCGATCATGCGCTGGCCCTGCCGGAAGGTGAACGCCTGATGTTGCTGGCCCCGGTTGTGCAAGGCAGGAAAGGCGAACATATCCAGTTAATAGAAAGGCTACGCAGTGAAGGATTTATCCGCGCCCGTATTGATGGCAGGGTGGTGGAACTGGATCAGGCGCCTGCACTGGACCTCAGAAAAAAACATGATGTTGAAGCTGTCGTCGACCGTTTCAAGGTGCGCGATGATCTCGGGTTACGACTGGCAGAATCCTTTGAAACGGCGGTACGATTGTCTGATGGCATAGCACGGATCATTTCGATCGATAATCCTGAACAACAGGAGATCACTTTCTCGGCAAAATTTGCCTGCCGTGAATGTGGTTACAGCCTGAATGAGCTGGAGCCGCGTCTGTTCTCTTTCAATAATCCCATGGGTGCATGTCCTGATTGTGATGGCCTTGGCGTTATCCGGTTTTTTGATCCGGAACGCATCATACAGGACCGTGAACTCAGTCTGCCCGGTGGTGCCATACGTGGCTGGGACCGGCGCAATGCCTATTATTTCCAGTTACTGAAAAATCTGGCCTCACATTACAAATTTGATCTGGATACACCATTTAAGAAACTGCCTGGAAATATTCGGGACGTGATTCTGTTTGGCAGTGGAGAAACCGAGATTATGTTTGAGTACCTGCACGACCGGAAGGGTGCGATCAAACGCAAACACCCGTTTGAAGGAATAATTCCCAATATGCAGCGGCGCTATCATGAAACAGAATCCATCGTCGTGCGGGAGGAATTGTCCAAATACCAGAGCAGCAAATCCTGCCCTGCCTGTATTGGTACACGGCTGAATATTGCCGCAAGACATGTTTTTATCAATGATTATGCATTGCCGGATATCACAGCCATGCCGATTGACAAGGCACAACAGTTTTTCGCCGGGCTTGAAATTGCGGGACAACGCGGTGAGATTGCCGCGAAGATACTGAAAGAAGTCAATGACCGTCTGCAGTTTCTCGTGAATGTCGGGCTCAATTATCTGACGCTGAACCGGAGTGCAGAGACATTGTCCGGTGGTGAGGCGCAACGTATACGTCTGGCGAGCCAGATTGGCGCGGGTCTCGTGGGCGTCATGTATATACTCGATGAACCAACGATCGGACTGCATCAACGTGATAACCGGCGATTATTATCGACGCTTTGTCATTTGCGCGATCTGGGTAATACCGTGATCGTCGTAGAGCATGATGAGGAGGCCATCATGGAGGCGGATCATGTGATCGACATCGGGCCGGGTGCCGGTGTACATGGCGGACGGATTGTTGCCCAGGGTTTGCCGGAGGACATCGTCAATCATCCGGATTCGCTGACTGGGCAGTATTTATCAGGCAGAAAACGGATTGATATCCCGGGTTTGAGAACAAAGGCTGACCCGAATCGGGTATTGAAAATAAACGGTGCCACAGGAAACAACCTGAAAAATATTGATGTGGAATTTCCGGTAGGTTTGTTGATCTGCGTGACTGGCGTTTCCGGTTCCGGTAAATCCACACTCATCAACGAGACACTTTACAAGCTGTCTGCCAGGGAAATTAACGGGACCAATATCACTCCTGCGGCATGTGCCAGCATCAAGGGACTGGAACACTTCGACAAGGTTGTGGACATTGATCAGAGTCCGATCGGGCGCACACCGCGCTCCAATCCGGCAACCTATACAGGCATATTTACGCCGATACGCGAACTCTATGCGGCGACCCAGGAGTCACGTTCAAGAGGTTACCTGCCCGGACGATTCAGTTTTAACGTGAAGGGCGGTCGCTGCGAGGCCTGTCAGGGGGATGGCGATATCAAGGTGGAGATGCATTTTTTACCGGACATTTATGTGGCGTGTGATGTCTGCAAGAGCAAACGTTACAACCGGGAAACTCTGGATATTCGCTATAAGGGCAAGAATATACATGAAACCTTGTCCATGACTGTTGAAGATGCGCACCGGTTTTTTGATGCCGTACCGGTCATTGCGCGCAAGCTGCAAACACTGATGGATGTTGGTCTTTCCTACATAAAATTAGGGCAGAATGCAACGACGTTATCCGGCGGTGAGGCACAACGGGTGAAACTATCCCGCGAACTTTCCAAACGTGATACGGGCAAAACACTTTACATTCTGGATGAACCAACGACCGGTCTGCATTTCCAGGACATACAACAACTCCTGCATGTTTTGCATCGCCTGCGCGATCACGGCAATACCGTCATTGTGATCGAACATAATCTCGATGTAATCAAAACAGCAGACTGGATCATCGACCTGGGGCCAGATGGCGGGGATGGCGGCGGGCAGGTGATAGCCACAGGCACACCGGAAAAGATTGCGTATAATAAAAATTCCTATACCGGGCAATACCTGAAAGCGGCTCTGGAGAGATATAAAGTCAAGCCCGCCAGAGGATCAGTAAATAATTCTGTCCCTGAATTACCAGTACATCAAAAATGAATTGGCGAGGTGCACACAACAGCAGATAATGTCCGGTGTTTTTATGTCAACCGGGCAATCTGGCATCCGGACCAATATTTGTTGCTGTAAAAAATATTCCACTTGGTAAACTGGTAATCCAGTGCAAGCTGGAGTGAACTTCATGTTGAAATGAAGCATCCTGATAACAGTTATTATGCCAGGCGCATGAAATATTTTTTGGATGTGTGACTATATCCGTATAAAAAACCATAAAAGGAAATGCTGTGAGTGCTCTAATCTGTGGGTCTTTTGCTTATGACAATATCATGGTTTTCCCCGACCATTTCAAAAATCACATTCTTCCTGAAAAGGTGCATATGCTGAATGTTTCATTCATGGTGCCGGTGATGCGCCGCGAGTTTGGTGGCTGTGCAGGAAATATCGTATATAACCTCAAGTTGCTGGGCAGTGATGCCATGCCTATGGGTACGGTCGGGAAGGATTTTGATCCTTATGCCTACTGGATGAACAAGCACAAGATCAACCGTCAGCATGTCAAGGTCATAGACAGTGCATTTACCGCACAGGCATTTATTACTACTGATCTGGATGACAACCAGATCACCGCCTTTCACCCTGGTGCCATGAGTTTTTCCCATCATAACAAGGTATCTGATGCCAAAGATGTCACTATCGGGATTATCTCTCCGGATGGCCGTGACGGGATGATTGAACACGCGCAACAATTTTATGATGCCGGTATTCCATTCATATTTGATCCAGGTCAGGGCATGCCCATGTTCGATGGTGATGCATTGTGCACCTTTATTGATCAGGCCAGGTGGGTCACCGTCAACGATTATGAATGGCAGTTGATGCAGGAACGGACCAAACTGACCCCGGATCAAATAAGCGCCAGGGTTGAGGCCTTGATCGTGACCCGCGGTGATAAGGGATCATTTATCTATACTCATGGCAAGTGTCACATCATCCCTGTAGCCAAACCACAGGCTGTCAATGATCCTACCGGTTGCGGTGATGCTTATCGTGCCGGGTTATTGTATGGATTAATGCATGATATGGACTGGGAGACCAGCGGGCGTATTGCTTCTTTGATGGGCGCGATCAAGGTCGAAAATCATGGCACGCAAAACCACCATTTTGAAATAGACCAATTTAAAGACCGGTTCAAACAGGAGTTTGGGTACACTTATTAGTTACAAGTTACAAGTTACAAGTTACAAGTTACAAGTTACAAGTTACAAGTTACAAGTTGTGTGTTTTCTTGTGACTTTTTACTTATAACTTGTCACTTGTTTTCCAAGACTTCCGCCCCCGCCAGTGCACATTGATGATCTTCATCGGGTGATCCACCACCCAGGCCTATTGCGCCAATCAGCCGGCCATCTCTCCATAATGGCAATCCTCCCGGGCTGGGCAATGCTTGTGTTGGCACCACACTGGGCAGGGAATACCAGAGTAACGGGTTAAGATCCTTGTTATCGGTAATATCCCTGGTGGAACGCTTGAATGATGCCGCAGCCATGGCCTTGGCGCGCGAAGTATCAAAGGTAAAAAAACCGGCACCATCGGTGCGTGAGTAAAACACCAGGCGTCCGGATTCATCCACCACTGATACACTCATTGGCCGTTTGAATTCCTTTGCTTTTTCATGTGCGGCTTTGGCGATCTTTTCCGCCAGTTCCAGTGTCATTTCGATCATGTTTTTTTCCTCAGCCTGTTATCAATAATTTTTATAGTTATTCAGGGTCTCGTTTAAGTCAAAGATTCGTCATGCTGGTGCATACCAGCATCCAGTAATTAATTGTTTTGACTGGATTACATCCTTCGCTCCGTTAACGGCACATCCATGTGCCACTCCTCTGGCATGCGCCAGTATGACGGTAAAAACCAGAATGTTAAATTATTTAAGGATACCTTGAATAAAAAACCCGCCGATGAAGGCGGGTTTTTTATGTACAAATTTAAGGTTAGCTTACTTTACGCTGCTGCCTGCTTTTCTTTCTGCAGACGCTGCTCGAGTTGTTTGATCTCCTTGCGAAGTTCCTGCGGCAGATGATTACCAAAAGATGCATAGTATTCCTTGATCATCGGGATCTCCCGCAGCCAGCCATCAACATCGACCCGGAGCAACATGGCCTTGTCCTTTTCATTCAGGTTCAGGCCGCTGAAATCAATCGCGTCCAGGGTGGGCAGGTTACCGATTGGAGTCTCTATAGCATCAGCAGTGCCTTCGCAGCGTTCAAACACCCACTTCAACACCCGGCTGTTTTCACCGAATCCCGGCCACACAAATTTGCCGGCCTCATTTTTACGGAACCAGTTGACGTAGAAGATCTTTGGTAACTTCGCGCCTGCGGTTTTACCCATCTTCAACCAGTGGCCCCAGTAATCCGCCATGTTATATCCGCAGAACGGCAGCATGGCCATCGGATCACGGCGTAACTGGCCGATAGTGCCAAAGGCCGCAGCGGTCATTTCACTGGCTATGATGGTGCCGAGGAAAGTTCCATGCACCCAGTCGCGGGCCTCATTGGCCAATGGCACAACTGAAGCCCGGCGTCCGCCAAACAGGATGGCACTGATAGGCACCCCTTTCGGGTCTTCCCATTCAGAAGCGATTACCGGGCATTGTGATGCCGGTGCGGTAAAGCGCGCATTCGGATGTGCAGCCGGTGTGTCTGACGCCGGCGTCCAGTCCTTGCCTTTCCAGTCGGTGAGATGCGCCGGTTTTTCATCGGTCATTTCTTCCCACCACACATCGCCATCATCAGTTTCGGCAACGTTGGTAAAAATGGAATTTTGGGTCATCGATAACATCGCATTTGGATTCGACTTCATGCTGGTGCCCGGTGCAACGCCGAAAAAGCCGGATTCAGGATTGATGGCATACAGCTGACCGTCATCACCAAACTTCATCCAGCAGATATCGTCACCGATGGTTTCAACTTTCCAGCCAGGCATGGTCGGTGTCAGCATGGCCAGGTTGGTCTTGCCGCAGGCGCTTGGGAAAGCTCCAGCCACATAACGCACCTTACCTTGCGAATTGGTGAGTTTCAGGATCAGCATGTGTTCAGCCATCCAGCCTTGATCGCGGCCCATGACGGAAGCGATGCGCAGGGCAAAACATTTCTTGCCAAGCAGGGCATTGCCGCCATAACCGGAACCGTAAGACCAGATCTCACGCGTCTCGGGAAAATGCACAATATATTTCGTTGTGTTACACGGCCAGGGCACATCTTTCTGGCCAGAGGCAAGTGGTGCGCCGACAGAATGTACGCAGGGCACAAACTCACCATCAGCACCCAGCGCATCGAGCACTTTCTTACCCATACGTGTCATGATGCGCATGTTGGTGACGACATAAGGAGAATCGGAAAGCTCAACGCCGATATGGGAAATGGGAGAACCGATGGGGCCCATGCTGAACGGGACGACATACATGGTGCGGCCTTTCATACAGCCGGTGAACAGGCCATTCAGGATGTCGCGCATTTCTTCCGGTTCCATCCAGTTGTTGGTCGGACCGGCGTCTTCCTGTTTCTGTGCGCAGATATAAGTGCGGTCTTCTACGCGTGCTACGTCTTCCGGTACGGAACGGATGTAATAACTGTTGGGACGTTTGCTGTCATTCAGGCGTTTGGCGGTTCCGCCTTTCACCATGATGTCCCACATCCGGTTGTTTTCTTCTTCCGAACCATTACACCAGACCACCTGATCCGGCTGGCAAAGTACGGCCATCTGGTCGACCCACGCCTGCAGTTTCTTGTTAGTTGTACTCACTAATTTCCATCCTCATTCTAAAAGGTTGCTTGCTTGTTAAGTATTACTACAGAAATCGTGCTTGTTATTCTTATTACAGAACACCGGGCATTTATAAATGCAGGTACTCGCAGAAATATCCCGGAGTACTCATCAGGAAGCGCCACTTCAGGCGGCTTTATATTGCAATGCAACAAATCATTATGATGTTCAGTTGTAAGAATTGTTCAGGTTTTCAGCGATTAAATCAAGCCGGGTTATGGGCGCCAGACAATGATGACCTTCGCAGATATAGGCCACCGGCCCGGATTTCATGGTTCTTTCCGCCAGCAGTCCGGGTAATGCATTCACATTCCCGGGAATTGGGTATATCGATGTATAAGGATGAGCGTTTTTCTGACAGTGCAGTCGCCATTCATCAAGTGTATCTTCATCACCACGCAATATAATCTGCTGTGGCGGGTATAAATATTCATCCAGTGCATTCAGCAGGGCATTATGTGCAGCCGGATATTGGTCCAAAGCAGGCCAGGCCGTCCTGAGTGTGCGTTCAGCGGATTCCAGATAGCGTTGTTCTCCGATTAAATGACCGAGTTGCAGTAGCGCAGCAGCAGCAATGCCATTCCCCGCCGGCAGGGCATCGTCCATGAACGGTTTGGCACGTTGTATAAGTTGTTCATGATCATGCGAGGTAAAATAAAAGCCGCCATTTTCCCTGTCTTCAAATGCAGCCAGCATGGCATCGGCGAGTTCAATTGCAAAATCCAGCCATTCGTTTTTCCACCGAAAGTTTAGCATGGTGAGTATACCCGCAATCATAAAAGCATAATCATCGAGATAGGCATTCAGGTGCGCCTTGCTGTCCTTGTAAGTCGCCAGAAGGCGGTTGTTTTTCCATAATGTCTTGTGCACAAACTCAACCGCACGTGCTGCAGATTCAAAATATCTCTCATCATTAAAGGCCACCGCCGCCATCGCCATGCCTTTGATCATCAATCCATTCCATGAAGTCAGGATCTTTTCATCCCGGCCAGGCCAGGTCCGTTTGTTCCGGACACTGAGTAATTTCTGTCTGGCGCTGTACAGTTTCGTTGCCACTTCAGACTTTTTCAATGAAAGTACTTTTGCAACGTCGTCCATATGTTCAATTACATGCAGATGCCAGTGTCCTTCAAAATTCGGTGCATTATCCAGCCCGTAGTGTTTTTCAATCACGGCATATTCCTGAACATCCAGCAGGGACCCGATCTCCTTTTTGTCCCAGACATAAAATTTACCCTCTTGTCCTTCGGAGTCCGCATCAATCGTCGAATAAAAACCGCCCTCAGCGGATTGCATGTCGCGCATGACCCAATCCGCAGTTTCTATCGAGATGGATTTATAAAATGGATTGCCGGTGATTTGTGCAGCCTGGCTGTAAACAGTCAATAGCGGTCCGTTGTCGTAAAGCATCTTCTCGAAATGCGGGATCATCCAGCGCTCATCCACCGAATAACGGTAAAAGCCGCCGCCTATCTGATCATACACTCCGCCCATGGCCATTTTTTTCAGGGTGATTTCCACCATGTCCAGGCTGGACTGCCTGCCTTCATCGTCGCCAGGATTTATATAATGCCGGAGCAGGCGTTCGAGGTTCATTGGATGCGGAAATTTCGGTGCGGCACCGAAACCCCCATGCCGGGGATCAAAACTCTGTCGCAATTGTTCAATGGCAACATGCAATGGTTCCGGCGTCAGTTGCAGTGTGTTGTCTGCTGGCGGTGTGAGACTGATACGATGCAAGGCTTCCTGCATGGAGCGGTTCTGGTTTTGTATGGCCCCATGTTCCTGTTTATAGTATTCCGCCACACGTTGCAGCAGATCTTTAAAGCCGGGCAGTCCGTAACGTGATGTAGGCGGAAAATAAGTGCCGCCGAAAAACGGAATTTGATCGTCAGGCGTCAGGAACATGGTGAGTGGCCAGCCACCGGTGCGTTGTGTCAGCAGTTGTTGTGCAGTCTGGTAGATCTTGTCGATATCGGGACGTTCCTCACGGTCCACCTTGATATTAATGAAATGCTCATTCATGATCGCCGCCGTTTCTTCATTCTCGAACGATTCATGCGCCATCACATGACACCAGTGGCACGCGGAATAACCAATCGAAAGCAGGATCGGTTTCGTTTCTGCTTTCGCTTTCTCAAGCGCCTCTTTACTCCACGGATACCACTGCACCGGATTATGCGCATGCTGCAGAAGATACGGCGAGGTCTCGTTGAACAGGAAATTTTTATGCTGTTGATTTTTCATTGCATTTGAGAAGTGAAGAAATATATCTACACTATAACGTAATAATAGATGTTTCCCTATGGTTGTTTCCCCTCCGTATGACTTGCCGAATTATGAGGCAGTGTTAGCGCAAAACAGACAGGAGTCTGTTTTAGCTCGCTCGATCAGGGATGATCGTAAGAGCGGCGCGTCAGCGCAACGAATAATGAGGGGAGCCGCAGGCCAAGTCATCCGGAGAAAGTTTTCTTGGTGACTTCTTTTTAAAAAGAAGTCACTCACCGGGCAAGGCGAAATCCATGGTCAAGTTTATAGAGGCATATAAAAAGTACACGGATAGAAATATTTCCTCGTGTTAAAATGATTCCCTATGCTGACCTACCCCCAAATCGATCCCGTTGCCATTGCCCTTGGCCCCTTAAAAATCCGTTGGTACGGACTCAGCTATGTCGCCGGAATACTGCTGGCCTGGTGGCTGCTGAATTATCGCGCAATCAATCAACCATTAAAGGGCTGGAACAACGAGCAGGTCAGCGACCTGATTTTTTACGGCGCCATCGGTTTGATCATCGGCGGGCGTCTCGGATCTGCTTTGTTTTATAATTTTCCATACTATCTCGCCAATCCACTCGATATTTTTAAAATCTGGCAAGGCGGCATGTCTTTTCATGGCGGGTTGATAGGCGGATTAATTGCTGTATGGATTTATGGACGCAGGATCAATCGTGGATTTTTTGACATTATTGATTTCATGGCACCCGTTGTACCCGTAGGTTTGTTTTTCGGGCGTATTGCCAATTTCATCAATGGCGAACTCTGGGGCGGGCCATCCACATTGCCCTGGGCCATGGTGTTTCCCGGTCCACACGCCGGAGGCATACCACGCCATCCCTCGCAGCTTTATGAAGCCCTGCTCGAAGGTGTATTGTTATTCATTATTCTCTGGATATATTCTGCAAAACCACGCCCAACCATGGCCGTCTCAGGACTGTTCCTGCTCGGTTACGGCGTGTTCCGTTCCGCGGTAGAATTTGTGCGTGAACCCGATTCGCATATCGGCTATCTTGCCTTTGGCTGGCTGACCATGGGACATATATTAACGTTGCCAATGATAATTTTGGGCGCAGCTTTGCTATTACTGGCATACAGAAAAAAAACATGAAATGAAACAATATCTGGATTTGATGCGTCATGTGAAAGATCATGGCGTTCGCAAAGAAGACCGCACCGGCACCGGCACGTTAAGCGTGTTCGGTTACCAGATGCGTTTTGACATCAGCGAAAAATTTCCGGCTGTTACTACCAAGAAACTGCATTTCAAATCCATCATCCACGAACTGATCTGGTTTCTGAAAGGTGAAACCAATATCAAATACCTGAAAGATAATAAAGTCACTATCTGGGACGAATGGGCTGATGAAAAAGGGGATCTCGGTCCGGTGTATGGATCGCAATGGCGTTCCTGGCATACGCCTGATGGCCATACTATCGATCAGATCAGTCAGGTGATCGATCAGATCAAAAAGAATCCGGATTCGCGGCGTTTGATTGTCAGTGCATGGAATGTAAGTGAAATTGAAAAAATGGCACTGGCGCCGTGCCATGCCCTGTACCAGTTTTATGTCGCGAATGGCAAACTGTCCTGCCAGATGTACCAGCGCAGCGCGGATATTTTTCTCGGCGTGCCGTTCAATATTGCTTCCTATGCATTATTAACCCTGATGATTGCACAGGTCTGCGGGCTCAAGCCGGGTGAATTTGTCCATACATTGGGTGATGCGCATTTATACAGGAATCATCTGGAACAGGTAGATACACAGTTATCGCGGGAACCATTACCGTTACCAGTAATGAAGATCAATCCTGACGTGAAATCGATCTTCGATTTCAAATATGAAGATTTCGAACTTGTGGGCTATCAATCCCATCCTGCGATTTCAGCCCCAATCGCTGTCTGACATTTGTCATTTCGAGCGCAGCGAGAAATCTTATGTTTAAAATTAATAATCCGTCATACTGGCGAATGCCAGTATCCAGTCAGTACAATCCACAATTCATTTACTGGATGCTGGCATTCGCCAGCATGACGATTAAAGGAAACTGTTAAACAATGATCATTTCCCTCATCGTCGCCATGGACCGCAACCGTATTATAGGTTTGAATTACAAACTGCCCTGGCGTCAATCATCCGATCTGCAATATTTCAAAAAGATCACCATGGGCAAACCCATCATCATGGGACGCAAAACGCATGAATCCATCGGCCGGGTCCTGCCAGGCCGGGAAAACGTGGTTATTTCACGCGACAAGAGCTACCGGGCCAAAGATTGTACGGTGTTGCACAGTCTCGAATGTGTCTATGCGAAATTCCATGATACCGATGAGATCATGATCATGGGCGGTGCCGATCTATATGAACAAACACTCGCCAAAGCCAACCGCATCTACCTTACCGAAGTCCACGCTGAAGTCGAAGGGGATACGTATTTCCCTGAATTCGACAGGGAAATCTGGGAAGAAACCGAACGGCAGGATTTCAAGGCGGATGAAAAGAATGAATACGACTACAGCTTTGTAATACTGGAAAGAAACCAGACAGATTTTTAGTCGAAAACAGGAAAAATTCCCGGTATCCGGATGAACCAGTCCAGTGGCCCCGGGTCAATATATTATATGTATTGTTGTACTCTCCCATTTTAATTACATAAACGGGTGCAATAATGAAATACATCATCCTGAAGTTGATATTACTCACAGCCTTACAGTCTGCCGTTATATTTACCGGCGTGGCCAATGCCCAGGCCAGCTGGGAAATTCCGGATCCGGATTTCAAATACATCGCCATGGTGAGGAAATTTCCGCGAGAAAGGTATGCTGTGATATACAATCCGGTGTTGTGTGAAAAAATCGGTGATGCGTGTGCTTTTTTCCGTGCGCATGAATATTCACATGGTTTCCGTAATGACATTATTCTCCGGCCGGATGAATATCCTCAGTCACTGGAAGACAGAGGAGATTGCTGGGCAGCAAAATACGTTGATTCCCATGAAGTTGAAGCTGTTATCAATCTGCTCAGCGACAGTGAGGCCATAAAAGATTTACCGATCTTTGGCGACCCGGCTCATCGGATCGAAGTTATAAAGAAATGTGCAGCGGATGGCGGAATCTGGCTTGGCAGGAAAAAATAAAAAATATCGCTCCAGTAAACCTGTTTCATCAAATAATCTTTACCTGTAATCTTCCCTCCCTGTACCTGCCGGGAGGGGAGATGAGTTTCAATGAAAACAGGGCACATAAAATATGGGCAGTAATTTTTCTGTCGTTTGCCATCCTGATTTAATTTCTGGAAGGTGTTGCGCTTAATCCGTTTGCGATATGGAATGCTTCACCATTGCTGATCAGTTACTTTCTGATTTCCAGGGGACTTACATTGAATTCCAGACCTGTCATTATTGGTTTTGCTTTTTATACCATCATCAGTCTCGGTCTCCTGCTTTTCGGACATCTCGCCTGGTATTTTGATTGGCAGGGAACTAAAACCGGTTCCTCAACATCCGGTCTGATTTTTATATTTCTTCCTTTGTATGCAGTTATACTGGGTGGTATTGGTTATTTGTTCGGCTGGCTGGCCGGTACAGCGATAAACAGATTACGGAGAAAAACATAAAATACGAAGGCAGTTGTCATTGCGGGAAAATTGCTTACGAAGTTGAAGGTGAAATCGATTCATTGCTGGAATGTAACTGTTCGATTTGCAGCAAGCGTGGATATTTATTGTGGTTTCTGCCGCGTGATGCAGTCCGTCTGAAAATGCCAGAATCCGAACTGAGCACATACCGGTTCAACAAAAAAATGATCAAACATCATTTCTGTCCCGTTTGCGGTTGTGCGCCGTTAGGTTTTGGTTCGGACGGGAAGGGGAACGAAATGGCCGCCATCAATGCACGTTGCATTAATAATATTGATCTCTCCCAATTCAAGATAAATTTCTACGACGGGCGATCATTATAATCGTAATTCGTTATTCCGGGCTTGAGACTGCAATCAATATTGCTCTTTTGATCTCCTATAATTATTGAATATGAAACCGGAAATGTTATACGCAGAATGGCGTCCTCCTGAAGATGTTCCGGCGGAGCCTGCACCCCAGGAATTTCCACCGGAATATCCCGAAGGATTGCCACTCACACCCGAAGAAGAACCTCCCGCGCCAGAAGAACCTCCCATCCCGCCCATCCCGGATGTTCACTAATTCGTCATTCCGGGCATGCGAATTATGTACATGATGTACTGTATGTCGCGAGCGCAGGACGACATACAGGGATGTATTAGTGTCGCGAGAAGCAGGATGCTGAAAGCGACTGCGCAGGAGCGACCCAAATACCAGATACCAGATACCAAATACCAAATACCAAATACCAGATACCAGATACCAGATACCAGGTACCAGATACCAGGTACCAGATACTAGCCTCTTAACCTCTGCCCCTGTTTTAACTAGCCATCTCCTCCATACCGAATTAACATATCCCGGTCAAAGCGGAGGCAATGCAATGAATGCATCTTTCAAGGGGAAAGTGGCGCAGGAGATCAGCGACTGGGAAAACACCGGACTGATCAATGCGGAACAGGCGGCACTGCTGCATCAACGTTACGATCCCGTACCATTCCAGGGTGCAATCTTCCTGAAGTGGTTGGGTCTGTTCGCCATCTTCATGCTGGCCATGGCCGTACTCGGATTCATCGGCACGGTCCTCGCCATGGCCTCACCCACATTCGCCACCTTATGTTTAATGGCCTTGTCCGCGGTGGTGATGTATTTTGGCGCCAGACTCGCCGCACATCAGGCCCAAAAACATCCTTTCACCGGTCAGGCCCTGCTCACCATCGGGCTCATCGGACTTTACGCGAGTCTTTCTACTATTTATCTCATCAGCGATGGTGATCAATATTCCAATGTCTTCGGCTGGTTTATGTTAATCACCAGCGCCGCCGCGTTTCTCACGGCTTATCATTTCCATTTGCGCTGGCCGTTGCTCATCGCCTTGCTCATGTTCTTTCATGGTGTCGGCAGCATGTCGGAATACTGGGGGCATGGCGGTTACTTCCTTGAAATACAAGATCCGCGCAGCATGTCCATCATTGCACTATTCACCATCATTCTCGGTTACTGGCACGAACACAAACTCGAATCCGAAAACCTCCAGAAATGCATCGGCTTCGGTCATCTCTATATCATCTTCGGACTGTTGTATTTCAATATGTCGCTGTGGCTGCTGAGCCTGGATTTTTACGGTTACTATTATGAAAATGCAAACGAAGCAAAAGATGCAATCCTGCTGTGGGTAATCCTGTTCACCATCGGCTGCATTGCGCAAATTGTTGCCGGTGCGCGATTGAAAGACGCACGCTTCACCGGTTTCGGCATCGTGTTCCTCGGCATCAATCTCTACACACGCTTCTACGAACACTTCTGGGACGATCTCTCCAAAGCCACGTTCTTCACACTGGCAGGCATCGCCGGACTGGTGCTGGCGTTTATTTTTGAAAAGCAACTCAAACCTGTAATAGCTCCAACATTAAATCCCTCCCCCTTAAAGGGGGAGGGCGTGGGTGGGGGTGAAATGTGAAACAAGTAAATTCATCATTCTATCCCCTCCCCCTAATCCCCTCCCGCAAGGGGAGGGGGGAACAATTATTGAGTTCATCATTAAATCCCTTCCCCTCGACGGGGGACGACTGCATGGAAGCAGGCGGTAGAGCGACGCAGGAAGCCAAAGCCGAGGGTTAGGGTGGAAATGAATGAAAGTGAAAGGTAAAACTTTATGACACCGGAACGTTTCAATCACAAAATGCAGTCGGAGTTAAACCGTCTCCTGCGCGAAGAAGTCATTACAGAAGCCACCTATGAAAAACTGATCGCGCGTTACCCCACCACTGAATGGGACTGGACATCCCTCGGCCGCTGGTTCGGTTTGTTCGGCGCCATCAGTCTCGCCACAGGCATTGTGTTCTTCGCAAAAGAACTCTTTGAATTCACCGCCGTAAAACTCGCGTGGCTGCTCGGCATCGTCATGCTCGCGTTCTTTGCCGGTGGCTTCAAACTGCGCAACACGCAATTCAACATGACGCGCCGTTCCCTCGAACTCTGCGGCGCATTCGTACTTATCGGGCTTACCTTCACGCTGGGTTATATCTTTTCCACCGGTTCCGGCAACTGGCCCGCGTTATTACTGATCGATCTCATCATTCTCATCCCGCTTGCGTATGCATTACATAATGTATTGATCCTGATTCTTTCCGCCGTCGTGTTCTTCTGCTGGTTTGGCGGTTTCACCGGTTATGATTCCGGCTGGGGCGCCTACTGGTTCGGCATGAACTATCCGCTGCGTTTCCTGCTGGCGGCGGGTGTCATCATTTGCATTGGGCTGTTGCACCGTGTGAATGAACGCAACCTGTTATCGAACTTCCGCGACTTTTACAAAGTCTGGCTTTCCGCCGGCATCTACTTTGCCGAAATGGCCCTGTGGCTGCTCTCGCTGTTTGGCAATTTCAACCTGGAAGAAAGCTGGTGGCACAGAGAAACCGCTGCAGAACTCCTGTTGTTCAATCTGATGTGGGCAGGCGGCAACATTGCGCTCATCGTCCTCGGCACCAAATACATGATGCGCATGCTGCGCGGTTATGGCATCACGTTCCTGATCATCCAGGGCTATACATTATATTTCTGGCATATCGCCGGAGAACTCGGCATTGTGCTGGGCGCCGCCGTCGCAGGTGGTTCTGCATTGTGGTTGGTATTCTGGTTTGAAAAACAGAGGAAGGAGAAGCAGGTTGAGGCATAAGCGTATTCGTCTTTCCGTGCGAGGGTTATTTACAGGAGGTACGGTATGTCGCGAGCGCAGGAGCGACCCGAGAAGTGGCACGATGTATAGGAAATACAAGTGTCGCAGGTGCAGGACGCACAAGAGCGACCATGGATGTGCCGTTTACGGAGCTAAGGACGTAATCCAGATCAATTAACTCATGTTTAATATAAGGAATACACTGCCGCACAAATCAGACATCTGTCGATCAATTCAAGCCGCCTTGTGAATCGTGATTTCCACATGTTGCCCAACACGGGCCAGCATGTTGATTAATTTATCAACGGAGAACAAATCAATCTTGCCCTGGTAGATTTCACTGATGCGGGGTTGGGCGACATGAAAACGTTCTGCGGCTTCTTCCTGGGTGATGCCTTCGGATTCAATATATGCCTTTATCGCCGCCATCAGTTTGGAACGCACCAGCAGATTCTCGGCCTCGGCCTGTTCAAAGCCCAGGTCGGCAAACACATTGCCGGAAGATTTGATAATTCGTTTGCCTTTTTTGCTCATGACTGCATCTCCTGAAGGAGTTTTAAACGGCCCCTGGCCAGTTCAATGTCCTTCCTGGGCGTTTTCTGTGTTTTCTTTTGAAATGCATGCAACACATATACAGTTTCATGCAGCTTGGTAATATATCACCCGGAATTCACCATCATGATGAATCCTGATTTCCCGGACACCGGAGCCAATAATACTCATTGGCTTCCAATCCGACGGCTCAAATCCGAGTTGAACCTGGCTGAGTTGGTAGCCAGCTTCCCTTTTTGCCTTCTCCGGAAATTCACGCAGATTATCCAGAGAACTCCCTGTAAATTTCAATGGCTTCATGGATGAAGTTTATACAAAATTCCGTATAATTTAAAGTAGCATTATTAGAACCTATCTCAAAATTTGGTAGTGGCCCAGTTTGAAATCTGCAAGCTTATTCCTGTCATTTCGAAGGAACAAAGTGACTGAGAAATCTCGTTTTTTTGATGCAGAAAGATTTCTCGCTGTCGCTCGAAATGACAAATTGAGCCACTACCTAAAAATTAACTGGATTTCAATATATAGCACTAAGTGCTATACTATATGAACCGCAAAACCAAGGGAGTGGGTATGCTCATCTTTAAAACCAAATGGTTCCATAAATGGGCAGCTAGAGAAGGGATCAGCGACAGGATTCTGGAAAATGCCATTACAGAGATGAATCAAGGCCTGATTGACGCAAACCTGGGCGGCAATGTTTATAAAAAGAGGATTGGCCTTTCCGGGCGTGGTAAAAGTAGCAGTATCAGAACGTTGCTTGCGTTCGAGGAAGGAGAACGCGCATTTTTTATTTATGGTTTCGCCAAGAATGAGCGAGACAATATAAACGAGCAAGAACTCAAGGCATTGAAAGTCTACGCAAGAGAATTACTCGGCTATAGCAACGTTGCACTCGAAAAAGCAATCAAGACAAAGATATTAATCAAGGTAAACAGCAATGAGCCGTAAATCGATATTAAAAGTAGTACACGAAGGCGCCAAAGATCTGCACAAGGTTGGTCTTATGGATGAGGTCACCATGCGTGAATTCGACGCAATGTGTTTGCCGCCAGTCAAGGAATATACTGCTGTACAAATCAAGCGTCTGCGCATGAAGCACAAGGCCAGTCAGGCGGTATTCGCCGCTTACCTCAACACAAGTAAATCCACAGTACAAAAGTGGGAGCAGGGCCAGAAAAAACCCAATGGTCCTTCATTAAAACTGTTGAATCTGGTGGAGAAAAAAGGCCTGGAAGCTTTAAGTTAATTGGTCAGGGATACACTAATCTATTTCAAAATTAATACCCTCTCAAAATATTTGTCATTCTATACGCCATTGACGTATAATCTGGCGGCAATACAAGGAAAAGGATTTCATGGTTATTATCGAAACCTCAATATTCACTAAACTGATTCAGGAATTAATTTGTGATGAGAGTTATCTGGAACTGCAATCGAACCTGGTTAACAACCCTGCAATGGGAGATCTAATCCCGGGCGGCGGGGGTTTACGCAAGGTCCGTTGGAAGTCTGATACGAAAGGGAAGCGTGGTGGCTTGAGAATTATTTACTATTGGCTTGTGCGGGATGAGCAAATTTTGATGCTATATGTTTATGCCAAATCAAAACAGGATAATTTGAGCAAATCTCAACTTGTCCTGTTAAGAGAGATAGTTGAAAGGTGGAAAGATGGAAAAAAAGAAGTTTGAAGAATTATACGCAAGCGTGAAAGAGATGGACGAAATTCTCAAAGGCAGGAAACGCCCTTCGCGCAAGTTTGTATTCAAAGAGCCCAAAGTGAAAAATATCCGTGAGCAGACCGGTCTGTCACAAACAGATTTTGCTCATTTGATCGGTGTAAGCAGGCGAACACTGGAGAACTGGGAGCAGGGGCGCCGCAGCCCGACCGGGCCTGCCCGGGCATTATTGAAGATCGTGGAAACTGATCCAGAAGGCGCATTACGTGCATTGCATGAATAAAACATCAGTAACAGTAATAGAAATTGGCTTTGCCCCTTTAATTATCTGACTGTATAACTAACTGATAATAAAAAATATTTTAATAGTGTAAATTCAAGCCACGTCCAATCAGACAGGACATTTTACGAAAAAAATAAACCGCTTGCCCTGTTCACCTGGCGGCTGAATCCGCAAACACGCAAGTTCTCACGGGTATCAGAAAAAATCATTGGCGTTACCTACGGGCCA